>Ga0315281_10013938_pt1 | contig 10854 bp, 12 predicted proteins | sample YL17G07_0_MG_FD_204540 | JGI IMG/M metagenome (GOLD analysis project Ga0315281, IMG submission 204540) | Sediment microbial communities from Yellowstone Lake, YNP, Wyoming, USA - YL17G07_0 | ecosystem: Environmental > Aquatic > Freshwater > Lake > Sediment | place: USA: Wyoming | collected... | reverse complement strand
ACGATCGATGCGGGCAAGAAGACGCTCAAATGGGGGAAAGGATATGCCTGGACCCCGGTAGCTTTTGTGGACCGGCCAAAGAATCCCGACGAACCGGACCTGAACCTCGAAGGCTTTGTTGTTGCCTCGGCGGACTATATCAAGAGTTTCAATGGGCCTCTCAAGACGCTTTCGATCGCCCCTGTGCTTATCCCGGTCTCGGAGCATGTGAATGACGATTTTGGGGAAACGAACCATTTGAACGCAGCCGGAAAGATCTATCTACTTCTCTACGACACGGACATCGACTTCCTGTTCCTCACGGGCGCCAGCCGGCCGTCCCGGTACGGCATGGATATTTCGCGGAACATCATGACCAACCTGGAAATTCACGGAGAGGTCAGCCATATCAACGATTTCACGCGGAGTTACATCGGCAGCAACGGGAGTTCTTATCAGACCGTGTACGACGCGACAAACTGGCTCCTCGGGCTCCGGTATCTCACAGAAAAGGACACGACGTATATCCTTGAATACTACCGCAACGGGACCGGCTTCACCGAGCAGGAGATGCGGAATTACTTCACGTTCGTGCACAATGCATACGATTCCTATCTCTCAACGGGAAGCGATGCGCTCCTAAAGAAGGCGACGACAGTGACGGAGAAAAGCTACAGCAGGGCGAACGCCGGGCAAGAGTACGTTTACTTTCGCGTGAGCCAGAAAGACCCCTTTGATGTTCTCTATTGGACGCCCGCGTTGACGGCGAGCGTGAACGCAGAAGATCGGAGTTATTCCCTGTCGCCCGAGATTGCCTACACAAGGGTCACGAACCTTGAAATGCGTCTCAAGGGTACCGTTCTGGTCGGAGACCGGCTGAGCGAATACGGCGAGAAGCCGTACAACTATCGCGTGGAGCTGAGGGCAAGGTATTTCTTCTGATCATCATGCTAAGTCTAATCAAGGAGCTTGAGAATTATGTTCTCGTCGTAAATCTGACTAGAAGGCGGCTGAGTTCGATCCGATTCATGCCTTGCGGTCGGAATAGGCAGTATATGCTATAATTGGAAACAGAGTGTGAATCCGATGAAAGTGGATATTGACATCAAAAAGGAGAGAAGAATGAAAAAGCAATCAGTGGTAGCTGGTTTTGCAGTGGCGGTCCTGATGTTGATCGTTGTAACGGCATATGCGGCCATCGTTGGAGCGAAAAAAGAAGGCCCGGTCGAGTATGTGGGAGCACAAAAAGAGATCTTCAAGACCGGGAAGGCGACAAGCGTTGTGTCTTTGGAGGAGCTGGCTGGGAAGAAGGGAGTCTTCGCAATCGGGCCGATCGAAGGGCTGGACGGAGAGATCACCATCTTTGATTCGAAACCCTATATCACCAAGGTTCGTGGCAATGACTATACCGTGGACAAGACGTTCAAGCATGGGGCATTCTTCCTGGTTTGGACAGAGCAGGCGAACTGGATCGATGTGTTGGTTCCCCCGACAGTAAAAGGTTACGTGGATCTGCAGCGGTTTGTAAAGGAACAGGCTCAAAAGGCAGGGGTTGATGTGACCAAACCCTTCCCGTTCCTGATGACCGGAACGCCTGTGGAGATCAAGTGGCATATCAACGTGGACCGCACTGGAGGAAAGCCCATCACCAACGAACTATTCGTGAAGTCGAAGGAACCTTTCGTCACAAAGAATGAGCCTGTAGACATCATAGGATTTTTTTCCGAGAAACATTCTGGGACATTCCTTTCCCAGTATGCGCCCGCGATCAAGGAAGGATCGGGCATGGAGAATGCGATCCATATCCACCTTGTCTCACGGACAAGCAAGGCGGCGGGCCATATCGACAATATCACTTTCGGCGACGGCATGGTGCTTCGCTTGCCGAAGCCGTGATTATGATTAAGCCTGGAAGATTCATGCGTCCAGCATTATAGAAGATTGAACTTGAAAGGAGGATCAAAACATGGACGGACAATTGACGAGAAGGAAGCTTTTGACCATGGTTGGAACATTCGGTGCGGGCGTGGCTGTTGCGGGGATCAGCGAATTGCCGTCTACGGTTGAAGCCAAAGGCGGGCTGACCGAAAAATGGCCCTGGCCGTATGTGAAGCTCGATCCCGAGAAGACCGCTGAGATGGCCTATAACGAGTGGTACCGTGTCTTCTGCGGCGCGGCGGTCATCAGCAGTGTCTTCACCCAGTTGCGGGAAAAGGTCGGCGAGCCATATACTTCCTTTCCGATCGATTCCTTTGTCTTCCTCGAAGGAGGGATGGTGGGCTGGGGGACGGTATGTGGTTCGAATGCGGGGGCGAATATTGTGAGTAATATTATTATCGGACCCCGGACCGCGGGGCCGGATTGCGAGAACGGCGCCCTGATCGGTTCGGAGATGATGCAGTGGTATTCCGAGACACCGCTCCCCGTGTTCAATCCCAAGGAGCCGAGACAAAAAAACAAGATCATCCAGACGACGAGTGAGTCACCCCTCTGCCATGTTTCCGTCGGTAAATGGATGAAGGCATCCGGCTTCGCGCTTGCCAGCCCGGAACGCAAGGACCGGTGCGCACGCGTTGCCGCGAGCGTTGCCTACAAGCTCGTGCAGGATTTGAATTCCTGGAAAGACGGCAAGTATGTCTCAAAAGCGAACTGGACTCCGGCAAAAGACGTGGGGATTACGGCGCAGCAGAATTGCACGGAATGCCACGGGACAACCATTCCCACGTCGCCGATGGTAAAAAAGTAGTATATTGAATTGTACTGACAAGGGGGGGAGCAGCATATCCTGCCCTTGTATTATTCGAAGGCGAAACAAGCTGGAACTTGAAAAGCTTTCGATGTTTTTTGCCATGATGAAAAAACAGCTTAGTTCGCTATTTTGCAGCAACTTAATTGTCTGAAGATACCGGAGGGAGAGAAGGGTGCAGTTTACGCAGGCGAGCTTTTTGTCCGGAAGACCGCCATCTCGTTCTTCAAATCCTCGACTTCGTTCCTGAGCGCGCCGAACGACTGATTCATCTCTTCCAGGTCCTTCAGCGCGGCCAGCCCCGCGTGCCTGATCTTTTCCACTGCTTCGACGATCTCCTCGTTGGCCTTGTGCTGGTCCCGGGCCGCCTGGTTGATCTGGGTCACCATGTCCCGGCTCTCTTCCAGGTTCCGGGAGATGATCTGCGTGCCGGCGGATTGTTCGCCGGCGCCCTTCTTGACCACCCCGGCCTCTTCCTTCACTTCGCCGATGCTGCCGAGCATGCGCGCGGCGGTCCGGCGCTCATCATCCGTGCTTTTTGCGACCTGCTCGAGCATGAGCCGGACGTTCTCCACGGCGAGGCGTATCTGCTGAAGGCCCACGGCCTGCTCCTCCGTGGCCTTCTCGACCTCGGTGGTCATCTGCGCCGTTTTCTGCGCGGCCTCCAGGGTCTCTCCCATAGCTTCGCCCGATTTGGCGATCAGGTCCGTTCCCACGCCGACCTTCTTCACTCCGACATGGATCGCGTTGACTGCCTCCCGGATCTGGGACCGTATCTTCTTCACGATCTCCGCAATGTTCTTGGCCGACGATGCGGTCCCGTCGGAGAGCGACCGGATCTCCCCCGCGACGACGGCAAAGCCCTTGCCCTCCTCCCCGGCCTGCGCGGCAAGGATGGAGGCATTGAGGCTCAGGAGGTTCGTCTTGTCGGTCACGTCCTCGATGACCGACAGGACGTTCTCGATGTCCTTTGACTGTTCGTCGAGGCGCGACACAATCTTCTCGAAGCCGTTCACTTCTTCAGCGATCTGATCCATGGCGTCGATGGCATCCGCCACGGCCAGTGTGCCCCGTTCGCTCAGGAGCTTTCTTACCTTCAAGGAAAACTCCGCTGACCGCCGGGCGTTCTCGCGTATGGCCGCGAGGGATGCGCTGATCTCCTCGACCGACGTGGAGGTGCTCTCCATTGCGCGGTACACTTCCCCGCTGCTGTTGGCGATGGTCTCGCTCGTCTGCGACATCGAAGCGATCATCGCGTGGGCGTCCCCCGCGGACTGGAACAGGCGCTCGGTGCTCGCCGCGATCTCCGCGGCCGCGGCCTTCATCTCGAGCAGGGACGACACGTTGTCGTCGGAGGCGCGGGACAGCCTGTCCGTGCCCTCCGTCGTCGACAGCTGCTGCGCGTTCGCGCTCCTGATGACGGCCATGACGCTGTCGATCGCGGCTGTCTGCGAGCGTGTGGAATTGCGCACGAGTTCAAGGGACGTGGTCAGACGTTCCAGGGCCGCTGCGACATCGTTCGAGAGATTGTTGACCCGGGTGAGGGTCGTGGAAAGTTTTTTGGCAAGGAACTTCGCGCCTGTGGCGATGCTGCCGAGTTCTGCGCCGCCGACGTCCGGGACCTCGGCGACCAGGTCGCCTTCCGTGATTCTGTTCAGCGCCGCGTTGATGCTCGCCACGGGAGACGAGACCTTTCTGCGGAAGAACAGGACGATGGCGGAGATCACTACCAGGAAGGTTATGGTTTGCAGCATCGGCGGGATGATCAGAAAACGGCCCATCACGTCGTTCACCGACTGTCCGCTGTAGGCCACCTCGACGGTGCCCACGCCGGCGGCCGTCCGGAGCGGGACATGAACGGTGTTTACGGAGGGGATGAAGAACAGCCAGAGCTGAGTGGAAGCGGCCGGCGCCGCGGGAGCGGTCCTGGCAACGAGCACCCGTCCATTCCCTTCGACGACCCTGACCGACAAAACACTCCCGGTCTTGAGGACCAGGTCCAGGAACTGCTCCAGAGAAAGCGGATCAGCGCCCTGTTTCGCCGAGGTATCGGCGATCTGCCGGGCAATTGACGTCATCTCTTTGTGAAGGCTTTCCTCCAGATACGCCTTCTGATAGAGCAGCAGCCAGGTGTAGAGAAACCCCTGTCCCACGACAAGGATCAACAGAATCATGGCGGTGATCTGCGCTACCAGGGTATTTCTGAGCTTGCGGAGCATCATCATGGATCCCTCAGGTCGTCGCAACGCCTATTGAGCAGAGGACATTCCCGTTATGAGCTGAATCTACCAACTTAGTGTAGCAGTATCCGTTAGAAAGGTAAAGTTTTTTTCGCAGAACATAATAAAAAATAGCAGCCGTTGTCAAATAAGGACGCTGCTTTTTTTGGGTGTTTTTTCCGCACGAAGAAACAACGAGTGAGAGGGGAACATTGTTATAACGTAATTTCCGTTGCTAGCGGTTCCTCGGGACACTACGCCTGGTCATGACCGGGTTCTCCTCGCAGGGGCGAACGGCCTGAAGCATGGCCCGCGATCCCCTCATGCTCGTCAAAGCATTCGGTTCACTGCGGCGTGGACGGAAAAATTTTTTCGATCACCGCATGGAGATCGCGGGTCTGAATGGGTTTTGTCACATAACTCCTGGCGCCGAGCTCGAGCCCGCGCTTCGTGTCTTCTTCGTGACCTTCGGTGCTTACGATGACAATCGGGATATGGTTGTACGTTCCCAACTCTTTTACTTTCTTCAAAAACTCGAGCCCTCCCATGAGCGGCATGTTGATGTCCAGGAGCACCAGGTCGAGGTCGGGGTTTTTGGCAAGCTGTTCCAGCCCTTCCAGGCCGTTTTTTGCCGACACAAAGGCGCACTTGAACCGCGACAGCGCCATCTTGTACATCTGATGTATCAATGCCGAGTCATCAATAATTAAAACCTTCTTTAACATTTTCCCTCCAGATAGCTATTCTATTTCGAGCTGGTAATTTAACTAAAGCTGTAAAAAATCGGACCACACGCGAAGTCACCAAGAGAAAAACACTTCGAGATGAACAGGGTTCTCTTCGTGGTCTTTGTGCTTCTGGGTGAAGAGCTGCTGTTCTGTATGCATCCGTTTTTCCGGTTCATTTCCGCTCTCCGGACCGGCAAAATTTTTTATTTTTCCTTTAGCAGATCGAGAAAACTCTGGATCGTCGTGAGCTTCCGTTCGGAATGCGAATAGAGCTGCGAAGAGAAAAGCGCCGTGGCCGCATGACCGGCAAGCATCGAGAAAAGCTCAAAGTCCACGCTCGTCAGTTCCGGTTTCTGGTGCAACAGTTTGTAGATCACGATAGTGCCGATCACGTGCTCCTTGATCTTGAGCGGAACACAGACGAGCGGATGCTCATAATCCACACCTGAGAGATCGGTGGGATCGCCCTTCCGGTAGTAGGCCTCGCCGGTCTTTGCCGCTGTGCCGATGAAGCCCTGATTGAGCCTGATGCCGGACCGCTGTTCGAACCCCATGCCTTCCTGCGCCACGATTACGAGTTCGTTCGTTTGCTCGTCGAGCATCATAATCGAGAATTCCTCGGCGCCGACAAGGTTCATGACGATCTCAAGGATTATCTTGAGGCATTCACTGAAGTCCAGGGTGGAATGGAGCTGGTAGCTCGCCACATAGAGGTTGGCAAGGTTATTGTTCTCAGATTCGACCTCCACGTACCGGTTCGCAAAGTCCTTATTCTCCTCTTCCACGAGCCGATACTTGTCCAGAAGGGACTTATTCTCATCCTCCAGGAGCTGGAGGTGCGCTTCAAGCGTGCCCAGATGAGCGCTTCTTTCTTTGCCGGGAAGCCGGACGCCCTCTTCGCGCTGGGCGATCTTAAACCGGAGTTTTTCGTTCTCCTTCAGCAGCTCGCTGGTGAACTCTTCTCCTTTTTTAAATATGCTCAGGAAGTCTTCCACCTTTTTGGAAATCGCGCCGCTATCCTTCTCCATATGCCCTCCTTGGCAACACTGTCATGCCCGTCACTTCTTTGCGTTTTTATTATAGCATAATTAAAAGCATAACTCATTCACATTTTTAACAAAAAGTATGATCATGAGTCAATTGCTCGTCTGCTGCCGGCCGGCCGCACGTACCCTGTCGAAGCAGAAAATCTCATTATATTTCTTGCCACTCATGGCGATTTCCAGTATTCTTAATCAGCTGCGCACATCAAATACAATATGCAATATGCTGAGAGAAGCATGTTCGCATTTGACCATGGCCTCAAGGCCTCGCATGGAGAGACGATCATGATTTTTTCGAACCATATTCGGGGATATGCGTATCTGTTCAAAGTGCTGACAGGCCAGCAGGGCGACCTGTTCTGCGGGAAGTGCAAAGCTTTCGTGAACACCGCAGCAGCCGCGCGCCTGGACCTGGCGGCCTTTGAACAGGAGAACGCCGCGGGCATACAGGCTTTACCCGGGGAGCTTCAGCGCGTGCTGGCGGAAACGAAGGTTATGAGTGAAGGCCTTGTTCTGATCGAAAACGCATCAGGACAGAAAAAAGCGGGGAAATGCAAGCTGCCGGAAGGCGTTTGTTTTGTCAAATCCGGACGCGCTCTTTTGAAAAGCGTCTTGAACGTATCCGGCGAAAATGAGTGAAAATATTTTTACAAAACAGGCTGTTTCTGGTACACTCACAAACGGTTGCCGAATAACAGGGCTGCGCATCGAATTGAATAACATGAGGGGGTCTGAAAAATGACAATCGCAGATATGATCAAGCAGGGCCTCAAGGAGAAAGGGTATCCGAACCTGAAGGTCGCTTCACAAGCGCTTGGAATAAGCCCTGAAATTCTGCGGGTCGCTATCAATAAAGGACATGTCCCGAAGGACAGCACTCTGAGCAAGATAGGGAAAAAGCTCGGGCTGGACATTACGGCATTGATCCTGGCCGCGCACCAGGAGAAAGTTCCCGCGGACGTGAAAGGCTATTTCCTTTCCCCATCGACGTCGAACACCCAATATGGCAAAAGGCTGCATCCGCTCTCCACGGAGCAGTGCGTTTATCTTGAAAAGATCATGCGTCCGGAGGAGCTTCAAATCGTAAGAAAGACCCGTCAGGTTTCGGATGAAGCGAAAACGCAGATCCGGGGCTATGTCGATTACCTGTTTGCGACAAAGAAACGGCAAGCGTAATCCCGATACGCGCTGTGATGAGGAGGCGTAGTCTTTCCTGAACTGCGCGACATCGCTGCTTTTAAGCAACCCGGAGTTCCTCTATCCTGCTAACCCTTCGCGTGCTTTGTGTCTTTGCGAGAACAGTTCTTCTCCCTGTGTCGTATTCTGTAACTGTGCCGCCGAATTCGTCGAAGCAATAATCGCCATTCAGAAAAAGTTAAGATCCGATATGCCGTCATGGTATAGCCAAGCTTTGAACTCGCTTTAAAAAACTATGTGGAGAGAAATAATCCAATGAAGAAAACGGACGAGCGAAAAGATTTCGACAAGGAAGCTGCGCAGTGGGATGCAAACCCGGGGCGGGTCAAACTCGCGAATGAAGTGGCTGACGCGATCATCAGAGAGGCGGCCCCCGGGCGCGAGATGGACGTGCTGGATTTCGGGTGCGGGACCGGTCTGGTGACGCTGAGGCTGCGGCCCCTGGTCAGGACCGTTACGGGAGTGGACAGTTCTCCGGGCATGCTTGGCGTACTGGAAGGGAAGATCACGTCGCAGGGTCTTACGGGCGTCCGGACGCAGCTTGCCGATTTTGAAAAGAACGAACGCGTGCAAGGGGCCTATCACCTGCTCGTAAGCAGCATGACCCTGCACCATGTTCCGGACAGCGCCGCATTGTTTCAACAATGGTACGAGCTGCTGCTGCCTGGAGGACTGGTGTGTTTTGCGGATCTTGATGCGGAGGACGGTTCTTTCCATGGCGACAACACGGGGGTGTTCCATCTGGGTTTTGAACGAGATCACCTGAAGGAGCTTCTTCGGAAAGCCGGATTCCGCGATGTCCGCGATAGTACGGCCACGAACATGACCAAAGAGATAGAGGGCAGAGGTCCGCGCGATTTCCCCGTATTCCTGATCATCGGGAAAAAATAAGCGGGAGATTCCGGGAATGTCTGTATTTTAATAGAGGGTAATCCCAACGGATGCCGATGCTTGATCTCATCACCTCGCAATTTTCGCTTCCCGGAAAAGCCGTCAAAATCCGACGGTTCGGACCGGGCCTGATCAACGACACCTACCTTTGCGAGGTAGATGTCGGCGGCAAGCCGCGCAACTACATTCTTCAGCGGATCAATGCGTCGGTATTCACGCACCCTCAGCAGGTGATGCAAAATATCGAGGCCGTGACAGCGCACATTGCCAAGCGGCTGCGCGCGGAGGGCGTTCTCGATCCCTCCCTGGTGACGCCCGGGCTTGTCCTTACCCGGAGCGGGCATTCGTTCCTGCTTGACGGGAGCGGCGACTGCTGGCGGATGTTTCCTTTCATCGAAGCCGGCATGGTCTTCGATACGGTCCAGGACAACAAGCACGCCTATGAGCTCGGCCGCGGCCTCGGCCGGTTCCAGTCGCTGGTTTCCGATTTGCCGACCGACAGCCTGCACGACACGCTGCCGGGTTTTCATTTCACTCCGCACGCTCTTGCGGAATATGACAGGGCGCTCACGGCTGATGTGAAAAAGCGCGCTGCCGGGATTGTCAAGGAGAACGCATTTATAGACCGCAGAAGGCCTCTCGCTCCACTGCTGACCGATCTTATCGCTTCGAAAGAGCTGCCGCTCCGGGTCGTGCATAATGATCCCAAGGTGAACAACATCATGGTCCACCGGGAAAGCCGGGAAGCCCTGTGCATGCTCGACCTGGATACGGTGAAGCCCGGGCTCGTGCACTTCGACTTCGGGGACTGCGTGCGCTCGGCAACGAATCCCGCGGGAGAGGATGCGCAAGACCTTGAAGCAGTGGCCATCGACCTTTCGCTTTTCGAAGCGGTTACGGAAGGGTACCTCCGGGAAGCACGCGCATTCCTCACGAACAAGGAGCTCGAAATGCTGCCTTGGTCCGTGAAGGTGATTACGTTCGAACTCGGACTCCGGTTTCTTGCCGACTATCTGCGGGGGGACATCTATTTCAAAACAACCTATCAAACCCACAATCTTCATCGTGCCCGGGTGCAGTTCAAACTGCTGGAAAGCATCGAAACTGTTGAGAAAAATATGGTTTTGCTTTTCTCGTAACGCTGACTCTACGCGACGTCCCTGCATCCGGAATTTTGTGCTATAATCCCAGTATTCGTAAATCTCACGAAGGAGGCTGATCATGAAAACTGTGAAATTGGTTGCAGCGGCAGTGGTTGTTGCGTTTCTCCTCACCGGTTGTCTGTACACCCATGTTCTGACGCCCTATGACACGAACCTGAACAAAACGGTCTTGGGCCAGAAGACGGGCAAGGCGGCCATGTATTCGGTCCTGGGGCTTGTTGCCTGGGGCGATGCGAGCACGGCAGCGGCCGCGAAGCAGGGCGGACTTGCCACGGTGAACCACATGGACAAGGAGTTCCTGAACATCGTCTTCGGGATTTATACCGAGACGACCACGATCGTGTACGGAGACTAACGGGGGCGGTCATGAAAACGATGAGGTTTGCAGCATGTGCCCTGGTCGCGGCCCTGCTGGTTTCAGGATGCATGGCCGGACAGATGTCCGGCATGACGGTACCGCAGACGCCCGGCTTTATTTACACTCATACGTGGCAGCCGCTGACAGAAGATATGGACCGTACCACGGTCGGCTCGGTGAGCGGAGCAGGGGACATCAAGCATCTTGCGGTGTACACAGTGGTAGGCGTTGCCTGGGACAGCGCCGCGATCGGCGATATCGCGAAAAAACAGGGGCTGAAGGAGCTCTATTTTGCCGACCTCGAGACCTTCAGTGTTCTGCGCGTCTGGAACCAGTATACGGTGCACGTGTACGGCAAATAAGAACGAACGAGCGGGAGCTATTCATAAAGGGGATGGCAATGCCGTCCCCTTTTTTTTATAAAAGCGTCCTGAAATACCCTGCAGCTCTGCTGCTGGGATGAAAAGGACATCCTGGCGAAGTCAGGATAAGATTGTGTTACAATACGGGCCATGAGCCCATTGAGAAGA
>Ga0315281_10013937_pt1 | contig 10855 bp, 10 predicted proteins | sample YL17G07_0_MG_FD_204540 | JGI IMG/M metagenome (GOLD analysis project Ga0315281, IMG submission 204540) | Sediment microbial communities from Yellowstone Lake, YNP, Wyoming, USA - YL17G07_0 | ecosystem: Environmental > Aquatic > Freshwater > Lake > Sediment | place: USA: Wyoming | collected... | reverse complement strand
GACGAAAAGGAACCAGATAAGGAAAGTAAGCGTGTCCTTTTTTATCTCAAAATGATGATGATTCCAGTGGGACCAGATAATGGCGGCGAAAGAGGCCAGCGCAAGAAAGATCAGGAAAAGATTTCTTTCGTCGGGAAAGGCCAGGGCGGAAAAAATGATTACAGGGAGTCCGGCCAAAAGCCCGAGCATCGTCAGTTCGCCAAGCGTGTCTTTAGCGAGCGCCCGGTAATAGAACAGATTGGTGCCGATACTGATTCCCGTGCGGGCCAAAAATATCCACAGCAGAGCGCCGGCAAAAAGCGCCACGGAAACCGGCGGTCGGAATATAAGGAAGATTGTAAAATCAAAAATAAAAAGGAGCGGGAAGCTAAGCCCCACATAGGTTTTGTAGCCGGTCTTTTTGAAGGAAAGTATCGCTTTGTCCAGCGTGAAGGAGACGGACTGGAAAAAAGCGCCCAAAAAAGGAAAGAAAGAATTCACACTAAAATTTTAACATTTACAACCAGTGCCCGGGGTCGGAGTCGAACCGACATGCCTTTCGGCGCATCATCTTAAGTGATGTGCGGCTACCAATTACGCCACCCGGGCCATGCCTGCGGCAGGCAGGCTACGCTTGGAGTTTAGATAATTTAAGGTATCTATTCAAGCTTAAGGGTTGTAAAATGTGGGCATGAGAATCATCGCCCACCTGGATATGGATGCTTTTTTTGCCGCGATAGAGGAACGGGACAACCCGCGTTTTAAGGGCCGTCCAATCGTGGTCGGGGCGGACCCGGAGGGCGGAAAGGGCCGGGGAGTGGTCTCAACCGCCAATTACGCAGCGAGAAAATACGGAATACATTCGGCGCTGCCGATTTCCACGGCTTGGCGGCTATCGGAAGAGGCGAAAAAGAAGGGTCTGCCCCCGGCGGTTTTCGTTGGGGGGCATTTCGGAAAATACTCTGCCGTCTCCGAAGAAATAATGGCGATACTCCAAAAATATTCGCTCGTGGTGGAGCCGGCGAGCGTGGATGAAGCGTACCTAGACCTTAGTGGCGCAAAAAATTTTACAAAAGCGGAAGAAATCTGCCGGAAGATAAAAGAAGAAATTAAAAAGAAGGAAAAACTCACCGCCTCCATCGGCCTCGGGCCCAACAAACTTATCGCGAAGATTGCCTCGGATATGCAAAAACCCGATGGGCTGACCGTTGTTTTGCCGGAAGAAGCGGAAAAATTCTTAGAGCCGCTTAACATCCGCAAAATCCCGGGAATCGGTCCCAAAACCGAAATACTTCTGAACAAACTCGGCACGAAGACAATAAAGGACCTTAAAATTTTTTCGCTCGACAAAATGAAAGAACTGATGGGCAAATGGGGAGAGGATTTACACGGGAAAGCGCGCGGGGAGGACGACTCTCCGCTCGTGACCGAATGGGAGGCGAAATCCATCGGCGAGCAGGAAACATTTCACACGGATTCCCGCGACGCGAACTTTATAACCGAGCGCCTAAAGAAGCTTTGCGAAAACGTCATCGAGCGTTTAAGACTGAGCGAATTTTCCGCCAAAGGCGGATCCGCCTTTGGCGGAAAAACCTTCCGCACCATAAGCATCACTGTCCGCTTTTCGGATTTCGAAACAAAAACCCGCGCACATACGCTCCCTGCTCCGGCAAATGATGAGACAACTTTATATTTTGAATCGCTCAAACTTCTGATGCCGTTTCTGGATAAACGGGAAAATCCGCTCGGAAAAAGCATTCGCCTCATCGGAGCGAAATTGGAGAAATTAGAATAGTTGCCCCACCAAAGACGCCTATTTTCCACGGTCTCTACATAGAGACCAAACCAAGCAACGATTCGGTGTTATAATAAATTAACATGAGAGCAACATTTTTTGAGGCCACGGAATCGGAAAGAGCGACGCTTGCTAGCATTCTTCCCGGCATAGAGCTGGCTTTTTATTCGGAAAAACTCACTCCGGAAACCGCCGCACTCGCCAAAAGCAGCGAGGTTGTCTCGGTATTTTTGGGTTCGCAGATTACCAAGGACCTTCTGGACCTTTTGCCCAATCTGAAGCTGCTCCAAACCCGCTCCACGGGATATGACCACATCGATCTCGCATCCGCCAAAGCCAAGGGCATAGCCGTCTCGAACGTTCCGGGATATGGCGCGCACACCGTCGCGGAATTCGCATTCGCGCTCATACTTTCTCTGGCCAGAAAAATTTTTACGGCAAGGCACCAACTTATGGAGTCCGACAGTTTTGATATCTCCGCCTTGCAGGGATTTGAACTCAGGGGAAAAACAATCGGAGTTGTCGGCACCGGTCGGATAGGAAAGAGTGTCGTAAAAATCGCGAACGGACTCGAAATGAAGATTGTCGCTTACGACGTTTTCCCAGACGAAAAATTTGCCGCCGAACAAAAGTTCGAATATGTGGACTTGCCGGCGCTTCTCGCCCAGTCGGATATCGTGACCCTGCACGCGCCCTACAATGAAAAAAGTCATCACCTCATAAATAAAAGCAATATCGGGATGATGAAAAAAACCGCACTCTTTATAAATACCGCGCGCGGGGAACTTGTGGAAACGGACGCGCTTGTCCGGGCGCTTGAAAGCGGAACAATAGCCGGCGCGGGACTGGACGTTCTGGAGGGTGAGCGACAGCTCAAAGACGAAGCCGTGCTTCTTAGGGGCGACGCGGAAATGGCGGACTACAAAGTTCTTTTTGAAGACCATGTTTTAATGGACATGCCGAACGTGGTTTTAACTCCGCATATTGCTTTTGATACGGTGGAAGGCGTGCGTGAAATTCTGGAAGTAACCGCCAAAAGTATCGCGGCCTTCGCGGCGGGGAAACCGGAGAACCTACTTTCATAAATGGATTTTAAATGGATAAAAAATTCCGCGGAACTGACCACAACTCCCGGCCGGGAAATCGCGCTAAAAATTGCCGACGCGGGGCTCAAAGCGATAAACACAGCTAAAGTAGTCGCCACATCCCTCCGCATCCACGACGAAATTTTACACGTCAAAGACGCGGAATTTGACCTCAAAAAATTCAAACGGATAAAAGTTATCGGTTTCGGCAAGGCATCTTGCGAAGCCGCCGCGGCTTTGGAAAAAATTTTGGGCGAAAAAATAACCAGTGGAGCGGTCATAGACATAGCGGTCGGGAAGTGCGAACTTATAGAACACTATGTGGGCACCCACCCCAAGCCAACGCCCCAAAACGTAGAGGCGACTAAACACATCGTTGCTTTGGCGAATGGCGTGACCGAAGAGGATTTGGTGATTGTGTTGGTTTCCGGGGGCGGCTCCTCGCTGCTTTGCTACCCGGAATCCGAATGCGAGCAAAACGGATTGCTCTACGACCGATTTTTGAAAACCGGCGCAACCATTCAGGAGCTTAATTTAGTCCGGAAGCATCTTTCGGTTTTGAAGGGCGGAGGATTGGCCAAGCTTTTTTACCCCGCGACTATCGTCGGGCTGATTTTCTCGGATGTTCCCGGAGACCACGACGAGATCGTCGCTTCCGGCGCCACTTTTAAAGACGCAAGCACCGTAGAGATGGCGAAAAAGATTCTAAAAAAATACGACATCGACGAAAAGGAATTTGAGTTTGTGGAAACCCCCAAAGACGACAGATTTTTTGAACGGGTTACGAATGTCACATTGGTTTCGAATAGCTTAGCGCTTGAAGCAATGAAAAAACAGGCGGAGGGACTCGGTCTCCGGGCGAATATCGTTTCCTCGGAAATTTACGACAAGGCGAGGGTCGCCATGAATACGCTGATGGCCGGGCTTGAAGGATACGACGTGGCTTTGGGCGGGGGAGAGACATCGCTTGTGATAGACAAAAAGGGCGGTTCCGGCGGGCGGAACATGTTTTTGGCGCTTGAGGCAATACAGCATTTGAAGCCGGGAATGAGTTTTGTGGCGCTCGCTTCCGACGGGCGCGACAATTCCGACGGCGCCGGGGCGATAGTGGATTTGGATACCGGCGAAAGAGCGAAGGCCTTGGACTTGGATGTAAATCTCTATCTCGTGAATTACGACCCGGAGAGGATGTTTCATGAAACCAAGCACGAAATTATAATGACCGGCCCGACCGGCGCGAACATTTCAGACCTGATGATATTGGTCAAAAAATGAGAAATAAACTTATAGATTTGTATGGCTGGGTCGGCGTCAGCGCCGTGTTCGGCGCCTATTTGCTAATCAGCTTCGGGGCGATTAATCCGCGCGGCTTGGTTTATCAGGCGATTAACCTTTTCGGGGCTTTGGGTATTTTGATTGAAGCGTTTTCAAAAAAAGATTATCAGCCCGCAGTTTTAAATTTGATCTGGGCACTGGTGGCGGCTGTTTTCATTGCTCTTTTAATAATCCGATGAAAGCCAAAATAAAAAGAATAGAAGCCAGAGAAATACTGGACTCGCGCGGGACGCCCACGCTTTCCGTAACTGTTCAGGCGGAAGGAGTGCGCGGGACATTTGATGTTCCCTCGGGCGCTTCTACCGGAACTCACGAGGCGCTGGAACTCAGGGACGGAGACAAAAACCATTTTGAAGGAAAAGGAGTTTTGAAGGCGGCGGGGAATATCACTCACATTATTGAACCGGCGCTTATGAATATGGACGCACTGGATCAGCGCGCTGTAGATGAGCGGCTGATTGAGCTCGACGGAACGCCGAATAAATCCAAGCTCGGGGCGAACGCGATTGTGGGTGTAAGCATCGCCTGCGCCAAAGCGGCGGCGGCGGTAAAAAACGTGGAGGTCTACGAGCATCTTCGTGACCTCGCGACAATGCCGCCTTCGCGACGGGTGCCGCTTCTATATATGAACCTCATCAACGGCGGCCTTCACGCGCACTCCCGCCTGGCCTTTCAGGAATATCATTTGGTGCCGCAGACCGGAGATATTGGGGAGGCCCTGGAGATAGGCACGAAAGTCATGCACTTACTGGGGGCGCTTATCCAAAAAAAATACGGCTCCGCCTCGGCCAATTTGGGCGATGAGGGCGGATTCGCGCCGGACATGGAAGATGTTCGCGAACCCCTGAAACTTCTTTCCGCCGCGGTTCACGGGGCGGGCGTGGAAAATGACGTGAAATTCGCCCTGGATGTGGCCGCCTCGTCTTTTTATAAAAACGGCGCGTATCTCGTAGGCAGGAGGCATTTTAACGCCGCCGAACTCAGGACCTTTTATATGGAGCTCGCGCATGACTTTCCGCTCATATCCATCGAAGACCCGTTTATGGAAGACGCATTCGAGGATTTCGCTAAGCTTAATAGTGGGAAATTTATTGTGGTCGGCGATGACCTTACCGTAACAAACCCGGCTCGCGTGGAGGAAGCGATAGAAAAGGACGCTATTTCGGGAATTATTATAAAACCGAACCAAATCGGAACGCTGACCGAAACAATCGAAACGATGAAGTTCGCCAGAAAAAACGATTTGGAGTGTATAATAAGCCACCGCTCCGGTGAAACGAACGACGACTTCATCGCGGACCTCGCTTACGCCTACGGCGCCTTCGGCATTAAGGCCGGCGCTCCGCAGAGGGAAGAGCGGGTAGCCAAATACAATCGGCTCTTAAAGATAGCCGACAATCGATAGATTTCACAAAGTTCCCGCAATCCTGTAGGATTTTTAAAGTTTGTTGAAAGCCCCAAGGAGGCGATAAATGCGATATTTTAGAGCCCTTCTGGCCTTGATTGCCGCCGCTTGCTGTTGTTTTCCCGCTTTTTCATTCGCGATAGAACTGCCCTGCTGGGACAAGGCCTCTTGCTACAACTGGAACGAGCGGGAACCAAAATTTCCGACTGGGTTTGTCGAGAAAAGACCCAACTGGCACAAACAGTTGGACGATCTGCAGCTAAAGATGCGGCAGGACGCGGACTACAGCATCCTCTTTGACTCGCAAAAAGACAGGGTTCCGTTTATTCACACTCCGGAATCCCAGCGGGCGGTAGATGAGTTCGCGGGCAGTGTCGTCTCTTCCATCGCCTCGCCCCTGGCTTACCGCTTGCCTCTTTTCCCGTATTTCGACAATAAGCGGCGCGAGGTAAACGCTACGATTCAGGGAGCGATGCCGAAAGTGCAGACAGATTACTATTCGGTGCATTTTCAGCCGAGGGTGGACTTCAGCCAAACAAATCCGGCGTCGCTCGACATCAAGGTACGCGACGGCCGCGAGCTCGGAATCATCTCCGTGCGCATACGCGAAGCAGAAGTCACCGCGCCGGTAATCCGCGGAGTTTCCGTGATCAGCGGGTATTCCTTCCGCGACCACGCGTGGTACGCGTATCTCGCGGGGAAAATTCCCTTGCCCTGGTAGTTGCCTAGCCTCGACCGAAAGGCCGGGGCGTTTTCTTTTGACACACAGAAAATAAGTTTGTATAATACGCGCGCAACTTGAAATAGGCCCGCCAAAGTCCGGGATTCCCCCGGGTGTATGGGCGACGCCAATAACAGTCCCGAAAAGCGGGACAAAGGAGGACTTGTGGAAACCACGACCCTCAGACAGGGCGAAAAGCTTCTAAAACTCTTCGAGGACACGCCGAGCGAGCAGACACAAGACGTGTTCGGGTCAGGACTGCTCACGGATATCCGCGACGCGAACCTTTCGGGAGTGACTCCCGAAACGCGAGCAGAAATCCGGCGACTGCTGGGATTCAAAACAGCTTCGGAGCGGTCGCCCTTCTCCCTCTGGGGGATCATCCGGATCGGCGGAACAGCCAAGACAGGACTCCAGAGGCGCCTGAAATCGGAGGGCTTCCACATTTCCGCCTCTGCGTTGGACATCATGGGGAAGGACGCCTTTCGGATTAACCCCCAGCAGGAGGTTTCGCTTGTCCGACCCGCCCTCGCCGACCTGGGCTTCAAGAACCTCGCGACCTTCAAGGAAATCATCTCCCGCGCGAGAGAGTTTGGATACGGGCTCTGCCCGGCGGAAGTCGGCCCCTATCTCCGGCTTCTCGAAACCGACCAGCCTCTCGGCAACCGCTACTGGGTAGCCATGGAGCCCATCGTGGGCTCGGACGGCCACCGCCACGTGTTCTACGTGGGCCGCAGCGGCAGCGGCAAGCGTTGGCTGAACACGTACTGCGTGTACGACGGCAGCCGCTGGCTCACGGACAGCCGCTTCGTCTTCCTGTCCCGCCTGCCTGCGGAACGGGCAGGCAAGTAGCTCTTCGAACCTGGGGCTCTCAGCTTCAGACTCTGACGCTTGGACCCTCGGTCCTTCCGCTCCGGCTTTACGCCGGAGCGTTTTCTTTTAAAAATAAGAATAAAAATCCGTATGATATAATTTGGTTGGAGACACATAAAATTTATGTTCAAAAAATTTAAAAAACAGAAACACGAATTCATCCTGCCTTTTCATGAAATTACCATAGAGAAAGTCGGTAAGGTGGGAGGCAAGAACGCCTCTTTGGGCGAGATGATCAAGTATCTGAAACCGAAAGGAGTTCGTATTCCTTCCGGATTCGCCATAACCGCCGATGCCTACAGATATTTTCTGGAGAAAACAGAACTTAAGGAATTTATAAGCGATGCGCTTGAAGGGCTGGATACGAAAAATCTGAGAGACCTTTCCCGTCGTGGAAAACTTGTGCGGGAAAAAATTCGCGCTACCCAGATGCCGCAGGAACTAAAAAAAGCTATAACCGTGGCCTACGGGGACTTGGAAAAAGAATACGGAAAAAACCCCGATGTCGCGGTCCGCTCTTCCGCAACAGCCGAAGACCTTCCGGGCGCGTCCTTCGCGGGCGAGCACGAAACCTTTTTACATATTAAAGGAGCGGAGCAAGTAATCAGCGCAACCCGCGCTTCCATGGCTTCGCTTTTTACCGACCGCGCAATTTCCTACCGCCAAGACAAGGGCTTTTCCCATTTTGACGTGGCGCTCTCGGTCGGCGTCCAAAAAATGATTCGCTCCGACTTGGGATGCGCGGGAGTCATGTTTACGCTTGATACCGAGTCCGGTTTTCCCGGCGTGATACTTATAAACGGCGCATGGGGCCTGGGCGAACTCATTGTTCAGGGTGAGGTCACTCCGGACGAATTTCTGGTTTTCAAAAAAACCAAGGCGATTATCAATAAACGGCTCGGCAAAAAGTTCCAAAAAATAGTTTACGGCCACGCAGGAGAGGGCAACCGGATGATAAAAAAAGTTTCGACAAGCGATAAGGAGCGGACATCCTTTGTTTTAAGCGAGAAAGAAATACTTCAGCTCGCAGATTGGGGACAGAAAGTTGAAGACCACTATACGAGGCATAATAAAAAGTGGACCCCGATGGATATGGAGTGGGCGAAAGACGGCGAGAGCGGAAAGCTTTTCATGGTCCAGGCCCGCCCGGAAACGGTTCACGCCTCGCGGGATTATTCAAAAGTAAGGGAATATGAGCGGAAGGGCGAAGGAAAACTTCTGGTTAAAGGAGCCTCGGTCGGCTCGAAGATTGCTGTCGGCAAGGCCCGGGTAATTTTGGAAACCAAAAATCTGGGGCAGTTCCAGAAGGGGGAGGTGCTTATAACCACGATGACCGACCCGGACTGGGAGCCGATTATGAAGATTGCCGCGGCTATCGTTACCGACAAAGGTGGACGCACAAGCCACGCGGCCATAGTTTCCCGCGAGCTCGGCATTCCCTGTATCGTCGGAAGCGATACGGCGACGAAGACCATAAAGACCGGGGACATGATAACCGTGGACACGACCGGCACGGAAGGGCTGGTTTTGAAGGGCGCCCTGAAATTCAATGTTATAGAGCACGACATAAAGAAAATGCCCAAAGCGCCGGTGGACATAATGATGAATATCGCCACTCCCGGAACGGCTTTTGAAAAATCTTTTCTGCCGAACGAAGGCGTGGGCCTCGCGAGGGAAGAATTTATCATTGCATCGGATATCGGCATCCACCCGAACGCGCTTTTGGACTACGAGAAGTTTAAAAAGGGCACGAACAAAGAAAAGGCGGTTGTCCGCCAAATCGACGAGAAAACAATCGGCTGGAAATCCAAAACCGAGTTCTATGTGGATAACCTTGCCTACGGAATCGCCCAGATTGGCGCGGCTTTCTATCCGAAGCACGTCATAGTCCGTTTTTCCGACTTCAAGACCAACGAATACCGGACGCTTTTGGGCGGAGAGTTCTACGAACCACAGGAAGAGAACCCGATGATCGGATGGCGGGGAGCTTCCCGCTACTACGACCCGAAGTTTAGGGACGCTTTTGTTTTGGAATGCCGGGCTTTCCATAAAGTACGCGCGGAAATGGGGCTCACGAATGTTTTACCGATGGTGCCTTTTTGCCGGACCGTGGAAGAGGCGGAGAAAACCGTGGCCATAATGGCCGCGCACGGCTTGGACCGGGAGAAGGACAAGACGCTCAAAATTTACGTGATGTGCGAAATACCTTCGAACGTTCTTTTGGCCGAGGAATTCCTGAATGTTTTTGACGGAATGTCCATTGGCTCCAACGATTTGACGCAACTGACGCTCGGCATAGACCGCGATTCCGGAATCGTCCGGCATGTGGCGAACGAAAATAACGAAGCGGTCAAGAAGTTTATCGCGACGGTCATAAAAATCTGCAACAAGCGGCATAAATATATCGGCATCTGCGGGCAGGCGCCATCGGACTATCCCGACTTCGCGAAGTTCTTGGTAGAGCGGGGGATACAGAGCATATCTCTTAACCCGGACGTCGTAGTTAAAATCCGTTTGGAGCTCGCAAAGATGAAGCGGAGGTTTAAGCTTTGGTAGCCATGGATTTACGAGACCTGCAAAACTGGGTAAAAGAAGATTGGGAAAAGGCTTCAAAAAAAAGTCCGGAGCCGCATTTGCAACTCCTTTATCTTTTTGAAGAGCTGGGCGAAGTCGCGGAGGCGATACGGAAGACCGGCGGCAATAAAGGGAGGGTGGATAAAGAGGTGGACCTGGAGGGCGAGCTCGGTGATGTTTTGGTAGCGCTTTCGACCATCGCCAATAGCTATGGAGTAGATTTAGGAGAAGCGGCGGAAAAGAGCAAAAAGAAGATAATTGAGCGCCACATGGAGGGGCATTAAGCGGGGGTTGACTTTTCCCATATCTATGTTACACTCTTTGCGTCCCTGTAATTTATCCCTCACCCAACAAAGAAAGTTGTCTTGCTCGGTCTCCTGTGGGGGAATCGGATAATCAGCCTTGCCTTAGAGAAAATTGGGGCAAAAATGATTGTTCGCGACAATGTAAGAGAGATTCTTTGTTGGGTGTAGGGATTATTAATAATTTGTTTGCATCGTAAGTTCAGCTAAGCGGCTTGCAGGTGCGCGGTCGAGCAGGGCATAAATAGACCTGTTCCCAAATAAATTCCAGCCCTTTTGTCCATATTTCGGCTACGACTTCATAAAAATTTATCGGCAGATACTTGGTTCGTATATGCCTCAAAATTTTTATCTTGTCTCGCTCGAAATCCGAACAAAATCATCTGAAACCTATTTGGGAGCAGGTCTAAAGTATCTTGTTAAATGAACAAAAAGCTATATGTAGGAAACCTTCCGTACACGACCAACGAGGCGGAGCTCAAGGAGCTCTTCGCCCAGGCCGGCGCGGTGGAATCCACTGCCGTTATCACCGACAAATTCTCTGGACGCTCCAAAGGATTTGGTTTCGTTGAAATGGCGACTCCGGAAGAGGCCCAAAAAGCCATCCAGATGTTTAACCAACATGACATGGGTGGTCGGAAGCTCACCGTAAGCGAAGCTCGTCCTAAGGAAGATCGTCCCCGCACTGGCGGCGGCGGTTATGACAAAGGCGGCTACGGCGGCGGTTACTAAGCCCCGTCTTTAAATCGCAATTAGAAAAATCCCCGCTTAGGGGGATTTTTCGTT
>Ga0315281_10013936_pt1 | contig 10855 bp, 12 predicted proteins | sample YL17G07_0_MG_FD_204540 | JGI IMG/M metagenome (GOLD analysis project Ga0315281, IMG submission 204540) | Sediment microbial communities from Yellowstone Lake, YNP, Wyoming, USA - YL17G07_0 | ecosystem: Environmental > Aquatic > Freshwater > Lake > Sediment | place: USA: Wyoming | collected... | reverse complement strand
TCTTTAAATGAGCTATAAATAACCCCAATAAACGCTAAGTAGAAACTTATGACTACTGGACACCATGCCGAGCACCCACACCACGAGGAGCACCCACACCATGAGGAACACCCGCACACCGAGCCGCACACTGCTGGCTCTAAAGATGAAAAAAAGATTTTTAAATCCATGTCTATGGGTTTGGTGGCCGGTCTTGGGGGAATTATCGTGGTCATATTGATTGTCACCACGGTTGGCTTGTATCGCTTCCAATGGAATAACCCAGTGACCAATGCAGTAGTCCATGCTCTGCCTTACCCGGCAGCCACTGTAAATGGCAATATCATTCGCTACTCTGACTACAACGATGATTTGGTGACGGTAAAGCGTTTCTTTTCCAAGCAGCAGGAAAAAAGCAATGGTCAGGCTGGAGCCATTCCGAGCGATGATGAACTTCGTAAGGGAGTTCTTGACCGCTTGATTCAGACCGAGGTGCTCAAGCAAGAAGCGACCAAATATAAGATTGTAATTTCACCGGCCGACCTTGATGCTGAATACGCTAAGATTACCGCAAGCGCCGACGGTAAAGCGGAAGAACAAATCCAGGATTTATACGGCTGGACGGCCGCGCAATTCAAGGAAAAAGTTATGCGCCCATACCTTTGGCAGGCTAAACTTGCTGAAGCTGTCGCAAAAGATACTTCTGTTTCCGGGGACGCAAAAATGAAAGCCGAGGAAGCGCTGCAGAAACTTAAGGATGGCGCCAAGTTCGCAGACATTGCCAAGGAGTACAGCGCCGACCCAGGCTCAGCGAGCAAGGGTGGTGAACTCGGTTTCTTTGGAAAGGGTATGATGGTTCCGGAGTTTGAGGCTGCAGCCTTCGCGCTCAAGCCCGGCGAAATGACAGATTTGGTGCAAACACAATTCGGTTGGCACATCATCAAGAGCGAAGAGGTGAAGAAAGACAAGAGTGGTGAAGTGACCGAAGTAAAGGCTGCCCACATCCTCATTGCCGGACCAAGCATCGACGAATATCTTAAAAAGAAACTCGACGAAGCGAAGGTTTCTAGGTTCGTGAAGATCTAACGATTGCGGCGGTAGAAAAACATCCCGGTTTCACGGGGTGTTTTTCATATGGGGCCAGAACGAAAGGGTGCCACATCGAAAGCGCTTCGAGTACCCTACATGGCGCGCTCACTTAGCCTTTCGCTCGCGGCACCCTTTCGTCCCGCCCCCTCACGAAAACGAAAAGCGGACCCGATGAATCGGATCCGCTTTTCTGGAGCCACCTCGGGGGATCGAACCCCGGACCTCTGCTTTACGAAAGCATTGCTCTACCAGCTGAGCTAAGGTGGCGCACCGATGGGGCTCTTTACGCGTATTTTTGTGGAGCGGGTAACGGGAATCGAACCCGTGTCTCAACCTTGGGAAGGTCGCATACTACCATTGTACTATACCCGCCCAATGGTTGGTCTTTTTATGCACCCAGCCAGCCCTTTCCCACGGGACCGGACTATTATATACTGAACGGGAATCAAAGCAATACCTTTCATGATCCGCTTTAAAAACGTTTCAAAAACCTACCCCCCAGACGTAGTCGGGCTTCAGAATGCCAATGTGCATATCCGCCCGGGCGAGTTCGTGTCCATTGTCGGACAGAGCGGAACTGGCAAAACTACCTTTGCCAAGCTCCTAATAGCCGAAGAGCGGCCCACTAAGGGACAGATAACCATTGGAGGTTGGGACATCTCGTCAATTAAGTCTTCCGAAGTGCCACTGCTTAGGCGCCAAATTGGCGTAGTCTTTCAGGACTTTAAACTTCTGCCCCGAAAAACGATTTACGAAAACGTCGCTTTTGCGCTGGAAGTCTGCGGGGCTTCGCAGAAGCGAATCCAAAGTATCGTTCCTCAAGCACTGAAAATTGTTGGCCTGTCCACGAAGGCGGACCGTTACCCCAAGCAGGTTTCCGGCGGTGAGCAGCAACGCACGGTAATCGCGCGTGCGCTGGTCCATCGACCAAAAATCTTGGTGGCCGACGAGCCGACGGGCAATCTCGACTCTATCAACACTCGCGAAATCATTGACTTGCTCAAAAAGATCAACGAGTTCGGCACGACGGTCGTGCTCGTGACTCACAATCGTGAGGTGGTCAATGAACTCAAGCGGCGCGTTATCACCATAGATAAGGGAATGATCGTTTCGGACCAGGAAGAGGGAAAGTACCTTTTGTAATATGTTGACTGCAACACTCCGCATTCTAAAATTCGGACTGCAGAACTTTGTGCGTAACTTTTGGTTGTCGGTGGCAACCGTTAGCGTGCTGGTGCTGACCCTAGTTTCGGTCAATATTTTATTGTCTCTGAACGTGCTCGGTAAAGTCGCCATGTCAGACTTAGAATCCAAGGTAGATGTGAGTGTACATTTCCGTCCCGAAGTAGAATCGAGCCGGGTGCAAACGGTAAAAGTCGCGCTATTGTCGCTACCCGAGGTCAAGGACGTCCAGGAGTTAACGCCGGCTGAAGCGCTGGCACAGTTTTCCAAAGACCATAGCGGTGACTCGACAGTAATAGAATCACTCGGCGAGGTGGGGGAGAATCCTTTCGGTTCGACGCTCATAATTAAAGCGCGTGATATCGGTGACTATCCGAAAATCCTGGCAGCTTTAGACAACCAGAGCTACGCTAACTTGATTGAAGGTAAGGACGAGGGAGACCGTGACGCGATGATATCCCGCGTGCAAGCGGTGGCGAATAAATTAGAACTGTTTGGCTTGGCGACATCTGCAGTCTTTGCATTCCTGACATTGCTTATAGTTTTCAACACCATCCGAGTTTCCATTTTCACGCGTCGTGAAGAAATCGGTATCATGCGATTGGTTGGCGCATCGGACGGGTTTATTCGCGGACCGTTCTATGTGGAAGCTTTGCTTTGGAGCATTAGTGCGATGGCGATTTGCCTGGCTGTTGTTTTGCCGGCGGTTAAGTTTGGCCAGCCATATCTGCAAAGTTTTTTTGGAACTGATACTGCTGACCTTGCCGGTTTCTTCCAAGCTAACTTCTTCGTCGTGTTTGGCTCACAATTAGCTGCGGTTGCGTTACTCTCCCTTATTACCACCAAAATGGCCACGGCCAAATATCTCAAGATATGAAGCAACCTCTCGCAAGATTGTTCACACCACGACGTCGGCGAGCGCTGGATGCGCGAGCGTTGTTTATGGCTGGTGGGACTATCGTCTCGCTTTTGCTGCTTGTGGTAGTTCTGCAGTTCGTGGTTCCATCGGCGCGTGGTATCACTCAAAAATTGCCGCGGCCAGACTTTTCTGAGTTTTTGCCGAGCGGTGACGTTCTTTCCGGTCCTGTTTTAGAGTTGGTAGACTTGCCGCAACCATCCTATGTAGTTGCTTATCGCTCTGGCAAAACCGCATCCCTCGGTCTCATCGTCTGGAATCGCGACCGGGCGGCGTACGAACTTGGTTCCTCCGTCACACTTTCAGCACCAGACTCTGCATATCTCGAGCGCGTTGAAAGTCTCACTCTTGATTCTACTAGATCAGTCGGGCCCGTAATTGTTGCGCGTGGTAGCACTGGTGAAATGGGGTTAGATGGCACGGTTGTTGTTTCCTACAACTCTTCAGGACTTTCAATCATCCAGCTGACGGATGAAGATGGCGCGAAGGGTCCGGCATTTTTTCACACCACCACAGAAAATGTCTTGGAGCAGGTCCTGTTTCAGGACGTGGACGGCGACGGTCTGAATGAAGTGATAGCGAATACGCGCCAAGATCGCGTTCGCGGATTGGTACCGACGGATGCGCGAGTCTTTCGTATGCGCGACGGTGAATACATCTACGAACAGGAATTGAGCCGTATATTCACTTTGTCAAAGGGGTTGTTCCCAGAGCCTCCCGATGCAGTGCTGGAATAGTCTCTAAGTCTCCCCACAATACATAGCGTTGACGGTAACCAGCTTTCGGGCTACATTTGAGCTCGTATTCGGGGATCGTCTAATGGTAGGACAGCGGCCTTTGAAGCCGTGAATCGTGGTTCGAATCCACGTCCCCGAACCAAAAAAGCCACGCCAAAAGCGGGGCTTTTTCGTTTCAAAAGTATCATGTGGATAACTTTTCTTGACGGGAAATGTCGTAGGCATTACACATCTGCCGTTAACGATATTTCTATGAAGAAAATGCGTAAGGAATTCATCGCGGCCCTCGTTGTTACGTTGTTTGTGACATCAGCAGGCTTGATTCATATTCTTGTTGCTAAGCAACGACCGCTTCAGCGTCCAGAACGAATCATCGCCGTTGAGAATCAGCCAGTTTCATCATCGGTGCCCCTACGCACATTGCCGCTCAAGCCGAGCGAAAATCCTGGGACTGATGTCATTGGCGGTTATGAAACTTCAGTGCCGAAAATATGGAAAGGAGGAAGGTATTCAACACGTGCCGGGTTTTCTGTGGAATTGCCGGCTGGAGCAGCTATCCGCGAATATGAGCAAGATCCTCGATCTGAACGTGGCTTAGCCCGAAAAGTTAGAGTAGAGGTTCCATCGGAAAAAATTTTTTTTAGCGCCGTTCTTAGCAGTTCTGACTTCGGAGTAGGTATCGGAGAAGGGTGTTGCGACGATTTGCATGGCACGCTCGACCTTTCAGAGCCGACGGACGAAATCAGAGCGTCAATTATCAAATCATTTCAAGAAATTTATGATCTGCAATTCTTGAATATCGATGGTCGTAGTGCGGTGCGGTTCATTAGCCCGTTTAGGTACGGCAGATCATCGCTTGTTGAACATGTTCTAGTTCCCACCGGAAATGCTGAATATCCAACGCTACACATCAGTTCTTGGACTGGTGCATCCTGGGGTCCTGATGACGCCGAACCAATTCTTGATGATAAAACAGTTCGGTTGTATGGAAACAAGCTAACTTTTGAACATCTGACCCGAGTTTTGGATAAAATTAAATGGATACCGATTCCGGCGCAGTAATGACTGCGCCTTTTTATTGGCTGCCGGGCATGGTGCCGGGTTGCCATCAAGAGGCGGAGTTCGCCCTTTCACAATTGGAGATATGACATGGAAAAGCACGCTCGACTGTTCCTTGGTCTGGTTACGGTATTCGTCGTCTTGAGCTGTACGTCGCAAGTTGGTGATACGACGGCAGATGATTCCAGCGGAGTGTACCAAAGTACCCAAGCACTTTCGGCTGGAGATTACGGACTGGACTTGATGCTGCCGTTCCCCGCTGGCGAAAGTCGGACTTTGACGCGGTCGTATATGGAACGTCAATCCGATTGCACACCAGAACCTCCTGCAAAGCCGAAGACCTCGCACTGCCTGCATGATCCGGGGCTTTGGGATGATCGTTTCGCTTTAGACTTTGCCGGTGACGGCTGTACCTCGTGGCGCTCACCGGTACTCGCGGCCGCAGAAGGACGTGCCGTCATACCATCGGACCAGAGGGGTTCACGCGCGACCAGCTATGGACCTGCCGAAGTCGCTATCGACCACGGTAATGGCTGTCTGTCCCATTACGCGCACCTGGATGAGCGGATCGTTAAAAATGGCGACTCCGTCCGCCAGGGGCAGGTTATCGGATACGAAGGTAATCGAGGGTTTGCAAAAGGTAATACTTGCGCCGAACACCCGGGGACTCACTTGCACTTCAAGGTTGTCTGCGACGGCATCGCAGTAAAGCCAGAGCCACTCTCAGGCTATCGCAATCTTGATGCTTATGTCGGCAAACGGTTTGAACACAAGGCTTTGCACCATCCCCCGGGAACGTTCATTAAACTGCGCAATAATCCTCGCATCTACCAGGTATGCGCTTCGGACCGCATCTGCCATGTAACAGACGAAACCGTCTGGCGCTCTCGGCGTTTTTGGCAAGATTCCCGCGACGAGTGGCGATCCGTCGTTGAAGTCGATGACGACGAACTTGCCTGCCATGAAGTCGGACCTCCGATTTCTTCGCTGGCACGCTTGGTGGCTACCGTTTGTTCCGACGGTGGCACCTACGTCACATTCGAAGGCGATGGCCAGCGCTGGCGAAAAAAAATCTCGTTCGGCGTTTGGCGCGAAGAGTACCGCATCCTGCTTCGGTCGTGGGGTTTCAAAATCAGCGAAATATCGTTGTTAGATGCGAGTTGCTCCATTCCGCATAATCCGGATAAGGACACGCTATATCTGCGCGACGGCACCGTCATTGAAGCAGAAACCGATAATGACTTTTATGTCGTATCAGACAACGGTTCTGCTTACCGCCTGTTCCGCAACCTAATGCCCGTACTTTATGGGTCCGACTGGCCGGAAGTAATTCAGGTGCCGACCGGCTCTGTACCGACGCTCGTAAAAACAGTTGACCATTCACACAACGAATTCACGGTTACTGATGCTACGACGTGTCCAAATGGGCGTTTTGCTCTCGAGCCAGGTTCGGGTGGCGCAACAGGTGGCGGAACAGAGCCGGTTTCTGAACCGAGCGGGAATTCGTCGGATGCGGTGGCACCTACTCCTGCGGCACCGATTCCGGTCGAATCTACCTCGGCGGATGAAACCAGTTCCAATTGTGGAACAGCCGGTTCGTCCGCACCCCCAATTGAAGAGGCCCCCAGCGACTCTGGCGGACAAGCACCCGCGGCTTCTCCCCACAGTATTTTCTGCTCTCGACACGGAGACACTGTCTCTGTTCGTATCACCGGCCCGGTCTCTGATACACTCGTCGGACCACCCCCGCCAGTTCCGTCAGCTATCAAGTATGGCTCCGACCGTGATGGTTGGACAGACTTCGCTTATGGCGCGTCTTCCGGCAAGGAGCAATCCATATGGGCCGGGGATAGTGATACAAATGGCTCTGTGCAAACCTACACACTGACACTCCCTGCTGCATCTGGCAGGTTTAACTTCTACCTGTATGGCGCGGACGGTACGGTTGCGTGGTTCGATTTACCTGACGTAAATGGTGATGGTATCGCCTGGGATGTTCAAGGTGATTGCCATATCAGCTGCAATCAAGAATCTTGCGCACTGTCGTTCTAGCACACGGGTCCGATTTAAATCGGACCCGTTTTATATTGAATGCGTTGTCAGCTTCCATTTTGGCGCCATAGATGTAAAGCTGACTAAGGTTCATTAAACGACCATGCAAGGAGCGTAAAATGGATTCTAAGTCCACTCGGGTGCTTGCGCTAATATCAGTTTTGTTATCTTGCGCCTCCGTGCCGGAATACGTTAACTCGAAGCCGGCTCAACTCGGTACACTGCACATTTGGGTGCAGCCTGACCCTGTGATTACGGCAAACCTGGTCCTTGATGGTTGCCGATTTTGGGAGCCAGTCGGGGTTAAATGCGAAATCGTTCAGAACCCCGCAAAGGCCGACGTTGTCGTTAGCGTGTCTTACGAGCCCTGTCTCTCGCTGGCACGCAAGCGGGTAGCTGCTACCAAGACTGGCGCAATGGCTGGCGTGACGGCTCTGCGCCCGGAATGTAAAGCAGTTTTTCCAAAAGATGAAGATATTACTGAAGCGTGGAGTATGTTAGGACTTTCTACTATGGCCGGCCAGGTAACCTTGTATCCCATGTGCATGTCCTGGGCTGGTGGCGGGATAGTAGTGCCAGACATGGTGCGAAGGACCGCTGCGCATGAAGTCGGGCATGAATTGGGAATCAATCACGTCCCGTTGTCCTGTAATGATAACTGTGTCCAGTATGAGCTGGATGCCGCTGGCGCCAAGCTTTGTGGACCGGCCATCATGAATGCGCCAATAGTTGATGCAATGCACATCACACCCATCGACGCCGACGCCTTCCGTCGCCCCAACACCAGGCTGTTCCCGAACCGACAATGACTCAAAGGGTCCGATTAATTTCGGACCCTTTTTTTGACAATACAGCTAACTCCTATACCCTTATAGAAGGTCTTTACACAGAGGTGAAAAATGGGCTTTTTCGGTCGTTTGCAAATCGTTCTATTTACGGCGTTCATCTTTTCGTGTGGACACTCACCGATTCACGGTGCAGTTCCAGCCGGAAAACCGCCACTCTACCTAGCCACACTCTGGATCCAAGAAGATCCGCTCCTGCCACCTCAACTGGTGTTGGAAGGTTGCCAAGCTTGGGCACCACTGGGCGTTGGTTGTAAAATCGTCCAAAATCCAGGCGACGCGCTCGTCCGCTTTAACGCCGTGCGGACGCCGTGCACACCTGACCCTAAGGAGCACACGATTATAATTGCAACCGCACACTCTGATCGACATATAGAAATGTTGGTCAATTGTCTGGTTGGAAACGATGGCAAGCCAGACGAACTAAAAATTCGGATGGTGGTCGCTCACGAGTTCGGACACGAAGAAGGAATTTGGAAACATGTTCCACTCGAGTGCGATGACAAGGACACCACTTACGTCATGATGCCGGATGGTAAAAAGCTCTGTGGCGAAGCCGTCATGAACCCAGTTTACGACGATGACGTTACCGAGATTACCGATATGGACGGTCATGCCTTTGACATGCGTGATCGGAACTACACAATTATTCATCCGGTGTCAGAAAGCGACGGTAGTGGTAAACCCGTTGAAGTCATTTGTACCTACGGAAGTTCAGAATAGATTTCCACTTAAAAACCCGCAATCCGCGGGTTTTTTCTTACGCCAGAACACCCTCGTTGCTAGTTACCGAATGACCTGTTACGGTCATTATAGTTCTTTCCAATGCACACACGGAGGTGGGGTTATGATGAGACTTTGTGGAGCGTTTGTGGCTGTTTTGATGGCTTTTGGAGCCATCGGTTGCACCAATGTGGTGGAAGCACCGCCTTACGGGGTGGTGGATACCCGGGAAGGTCCGGTACGCCAGGTTCGGCTCTGGGCCGAAGATCACCCGCTACTGAAGCCATTCGATGTCGTGCTCGACGGTTGCCGGGCTTGGTGGCCCGCAGATGTCGATTGCATCCTCACTGATGAAGCCGATGCTACCATCCGGATCAGGGCCATCACTCCGGAAGACGTCAAGGATTCTGCCGATCAGGCGTTGATTGATCTGGCAAATTGTGCCGAGAAGACTGACGGCACTCGGACAATCGGTCTATCACTAGGCGCTGGTAATATCCAAATCTTTCCAAAGTGCTACGAGCAACTTGATGCCGAGGGAAATGTCGTGGGTTACAACACCTTGGTTGGTGCCGCGGTCGTTACCCACGAAGTCGGGCACGAGCTCGGTCTGCCCCATGTTCCCAAGCATTGCGATGAACCGCATCTCAATGCCGGGTCCGGTGACGGTTTGTGTGGCGACGCCATCATGAACCCGATTCTCGACCTTGCTACACCTGCACCAACGCGTGTTGATGACAACTTGTTCAAGGCTTTCGTTGACGGAATACAACTTCCAGACGGAACCAGCAACTGTAACTTCTTCATGAAGTAACACCAGACCCTCTCTGCAGCTTGCGGGGAGGGTCTTTTTATTTGCTGAACAGTTTTAATCGACGGCCGGTACTTTAGCAATCTTCGGTGAAGCGGCCAGAGTCATGGCTAGGATTCCAACTCCAGCATGACTGATCATATTAATTCCGGGGTACACCAGACCGATTATGTTTCCATCCCAGCGAAGCACTACTACAATCAAGTTGATAGCGTAGGCTGCGGACATTAATAACCAAGGCGCAGGTTTTTCGGTGTCGTGATCAGCCAGTAAACCTCGATAAGTCGGAATCATCGAAATAATAAAACCGGCCTGAAGAATTAGATTGGCCGACGAAGCGCTTTTCAAGAACCACCAGGCAGCACCTGCAGCCAAGCCAATCGATAGAGCAACGCGGTCCCAGCGGTTAAGCCCTTGCATTGACCCGCGGCGCAAGGCGAAGACATAGGTAAGGATACAGCCAGTGGTTCCGGCCATCGCCACAGCAGACTTGTATGGGTCATGGCTCATCAGCAGGTAGCTTGCCGAGTTCATGGACGACAAGAACACCCACAAAGTCCAGGTGGCCATGTTGGGGCGCATCTCGCCGCGCGCGATGCCCAAGATGTAACGTCCGTAGCCGGACAATTTTATGCCGGCCCCGAAGAGGGAAAGGAGGATAGTCATAACTTGTTCACCATAGCAGGAAGTTGAGAGTACGGCGACACTATGGTTGACCTAAGGGCGAATTTCTGGCAAGCTGGGCACGGAACCTTTTAAATGGAGAAGTTCATGAGAGACGGACGGACGCCGTATTTTCACAATCTAAGGGCAATGTTGCTGTTCATGGATGATCGGGCGCGCACGTTTTGCCAGACAATCTTGGAACAGGAACATGCTATTATCACCGCAGCCCCCGGTTCGAAACACAACCACCAGGCCTGGCCCGGCGGTTACGTCGATCACATCACCGAGGTGATGAACATCGCAATTGAGCTGTACAAGACGTTGAACGCGCTGCGCCCGCTATCGTTCACGCTTTCTGATGCGCTGTTCGTGTTGTTCTTACATGACATCGAAAAGCCATTCCGTTTCGAGTTTGCGGAGGACGGAACAATTGTCGAGAAAGAAGGCATTATCAGCCGTAACGACAAGAAGTTTTTCCGCAAAGGCTTCTTCGCCCGATACGGCATCGAGCTAACGCCGGAGCAGGAGAATGCTATGACAAACGTCGAAGGCGAAATAGACCGATACTCGAGCACTGAACGCGTCATGAATCCGCTGGCGGCGTTCTGCCACCTGTGTGATGTGTCCAGCGCGCGAATCTGGTTCGACCATCCGCTGGCTGAAGGTGAAAAACTGCTCGGCTCGCGCCGCTCCAAGCGCAACTGATTCAAAACCCTCCGATGATTATCGGAGGGTCTTTCTATTCAGCCAATATTAGAAGCCACGAAGTATCGGTGGTGTGCTTGCTGCAGGTGTT
>Ga0315281_10013934_pt1 | contig 10855 bp, 8 predicted proteins | sample YL17G07_0_MG_FD_204540 | JGI IMG/M metagenome (GOLD analysis project Ga0315281, IMG submission 204540) | Sediment microbial communities from Yellowstone Lake, YNP, Wyoming, USA - YL17G07_0 | ecosystem: Environmental > Aquatic > Freshwater > Lake > Sediment | place: USA: Wyoming | collected... | reverse complement strand
TAGGGCCTTCAGTATGGATTCTTCTGCACGTTCACCCTGAACATATGACTGAAAGAGCTTATGTGAGAACTTGTAACCGTATGGATTATTATCTAACCTGTTTATAAAGTCTCCATATCCAGCGGCTGTGGCAGAGGATATAACGGCAATTTTCTGTAGTACAGGAGGCAGAGGTAAGCTTCTGTTTCTGTCTATAATGCCTTCCCTCGTAAGCTTTTCAATTATCTCCCTTCTCTCAAGCGCCATTGCACCGAGGGTATAACTTGGGTCAATATCCCTTACGTTCAGAGATAACCCGTGTACTTCGTGGTAGGTCACTCTTGCAAGCATGCGAATCTTCATCCCGGCTTGGAGTTCTTGCCCTGTTGAGTTCCGGAAATTAACACTGATTTGCCTGAAATCTCTCGCCCATATGATAGCTCTCATCTTTGCTGCGGTCGCATTTTCCTGCTTTTCAACAAGTTCCATGTAGCAATGTCCTGAGTTAAGGTGACAGTTGATTTGACTGACTTCGGCTGTTACCCAGTATTCATCAGGAAGGGTGGAGTCAATGGTTGATTTGATGAGATATGTAAGTTCTCTGAGAGTTAGGTAATCCATGAATTGTAGTATAAGACAGGTTAGAGGTTTCTTTCACCTGCTTATAAATACCGGGCAAAAATCGAACCTTTTGAAGAGTTCATCACGCACTAAACACCGTCGGGATTTACATATAGGGAGCCTTTTGAATCGAAATAAATAGCAGCTAACTGAAGACCCGTGTTTGTTTCATCCGTAAATAAATGGACTGAGGAACAAATCCAACGATAGCATATGTTTCAATCTGTACAATGCAGGGTTCTCGGTGCTGTTCAAGATTGAATCTGAAGAGCGCAGAGTATCGATAACACCTACGAGTAAATGCGTTGCAAAAAGACGCAACAGTGAAGATTTACGAAAATAATGCGCATAACGACCTAAATCAGTGGCGCGGGCAACAACATTGCAGAATCGAAAAGCGGCCATTCCGCGTCTGCTGAATTTTGCTCGTTAGCCACTTTTATCATATGGAGGTCTTCTTTCTCCATGTATGTAATCTGGAATGATACCTGTCCTGATTGTTTCTTCGAGCCTAATTGCCTTCTCAATTAACAACTTATTATTGATTTGTTTAGCGGACTCTATTGACTGCTTTGCAAGAGCCAGCGCCTCATCCTTTTCATCAAAAAACCTTAGTTGGTTAGCAAGATTAAAGACGGCGTTCACGACGCCCTCCTTATCATTGAGGCTTGAATAAATATTTTTTGAAACAAGAAGACTTCTCTTGCACAGGACCTTTTCACGCTCAGCTCTGTCCGGAAAACCCATGTTATGGTATGCCAGGTAGCGCTGCCCAGCCGAATTACCTATTAATAGCAATACTCCTGCCAGCATCAGGGGATCGTTAATTTTTACCGTGAGATCGATGGCTGCTGTAAAAGTAGCATTATATTCTTCATAAAGGTGTCTCAGCCGACTGACGGTAGCTTGCTGCCCTTCGTCAGTAACAATCGGTAATCCGAGTAAGGCAGAGGCCATAATGGAAAAGTATACTACCGTATCTTCCATGATATAAGTAAAGGACAGCAGGTAAGCCTTCCACGCAAGAAAGTGCGCTTTGAATCTTTCCGTGCCGATGGCTTCTGTCAAGCCAATGCCTGCATCGCAAAGCTCTATCATATCGGCGGATGAGTCTACCGTGGGATCGTAAAAGTCGAGGAGACCCATTAAGGCATTTAGCTGAGCGATGGCATCCGCAGTTCCGTAATAAATAGTTTTTAATTCTTTTTTTACTGCTTCGCTAGGCAATCCGTGTCGCAACTCAATAACCCGTTTATTATCTCTGGTATCTTCGCCTTTTGATTTGACGACTGGCTTGGCAGATGGGTAACCCTGCGGCGGTATATCCTCTGTTTGCTTTTGCTTTATATAATTCATGATTCCATCTAGTTTTTCCTCTATACGAGGGATATGCAGCTGTGGGAACGCCTCAACTAAATGAGGATTCTTGTAAAGTTCATTAGATAGGTATGTAGCTTCGAGTTGATTTACAATAAATCCAAAGCCAGCGCCAAGCTTGTCCATTTTAGCAATTACGTCGTTGCTCAATTTTCGAGGGGTAACAAATGTCCAACGCTCTATTATGAACTTCTGAGCATCGCGCAGTACTGCTGCCTTTTGTATGTCGCCTTTTATTTTTTCAACGTAGTCACTATCAGTCTTTTTTTCAGGTTTAATCGGACAATAGATGGCAAATATCCTTTTTCCTGAACGGACATATCCATCATTGCCCTCATCACTCTGTGTTCCATCAATCACTTGAAAATCATCGCCGTAGATACATGTAAAAATTGAATTGCACAATCGTGTAAATTCTTGAGGATTGGTCATTATTGCGATTTGGTCTTCAATCATGTCGTATTTCTTATGGCTAACATTTATTTTTATACTGATTATGCATTTGATTCAAAGATTATACGCTTTAGATTTCATTGTCAATTTTTGGTAGTGGGTCAGTTTGATATAGGAAAATTATCATTTACTGTAATCTTCAAGCCAGACATATTCTCCAGTTTTCTTTACTGTTGTAACAAAACTATGTCGTTCGGAAAAGGTATATGGGACAAGATAGGGCTTATAAACCAAATTGATATAAATATCGGCAGATTTTACATCAATAGGCTTTTCTGTGGGGAGTGGAAGAAAAATGGCTGTGGTTTTATTAGTTCCCAGAAGTGGGAGCTTTTTGACCAAAGGAACTATGATAAAAACATTGTCAGTCTCACCCATTATGGTTGCTTGGCCTCTACCAGGTGTAAGGAATTTTATATTTTTTGGCGTTATAGAATAATGAATATCTCGAATGGGTAAATAACCATCATTCTTAATGATAAAAGGAGTTGCAAATGGGTCATGCGGGTCTAAAGATTCACCAGTATAAACAGAAATTCTCGGCCAGACAACAAATAAAAAACCAACAACACCAATCAAGAAAGAAACTTGTGTTTTGGTATTTTTCAGAAATCGTAAATATTTGCCTGCCTTATGTTGTTGGTTTTGTTGCTGCTGTTTTATTTGTCTGGCTTTTAATGCTTTTTTTAAAGTAGCTTTCTTCCCACTTTTCGACACGATGAATTATTGCATAAGAGAAAGAATTTCTTCAATCTCCCATACAGGGTCAAAAAATAAAGGGGACGGTTGTTCTCTTTGTCGTTAATGAGAAATTAGAACCGTCCCCTTTATTTACTTTATAGTCCAGTTGAGCAGACAGCACATCAAGCGGCCGAGGACCTTCTCACTCATGACGCAGGGCTGCGATCGGGTCCATCTGTGTAGCCCTCCATGCCGGATAGAAGCCGAAGAAGATGCCCACTCCGATGGCGAATATCGGAGCAACGATGAGGGCTTCCAGAGGAATGGATACAGGCCATCCCAAGGCGTACCCCAGAATGAAAGAGCCGACCACGCCAACAAAGACTCCCAAGAGGCCGCCGAACAGGCCCAACATGATGGCCTCGCCGAGAAACTGAATCTGTATGGCCCATGTCGTGGCTCCGACCGCGAGGCGCAAACCAATTTCCCTCGTTCGCTCGGTCACCGATACCAGCATCACGTTCATGATCCCGATCCCACCAACAAGGAGGGCGATGGAGGCGACGCTGATAAGAAAGATTGCGAGCGTCCGGCTCGCCGCGATCTGGGCCTTGATCACCTCTTCTGGATGCCGGATGTTGAAATCCTCCTCGCCCTGCCGGATGTGATGTCGCTCGCGCAGCAGTGCGCTAATCTCGTCAATAGCCGGTTTAGCGGCGTCAAGGGACACGGCGGAAGTCATAATGTCGTCCAGCCATGTGAAGCCCTTTCCCCTCAGCTTCTTCTGCACCGTAGTATAGGGCATCAGGATGGTATCGTCCTGATCCTGGCCGGAAGCCGACTGGCCCTTCGGCTCCAGCACGCCGATCACCCGGAATAGCTGTTTATTGATCCGAGCGACTCGTCCAACCGCTTCCTCCGCTCCGAAGAGCTGCTGACGCACTGTCTGGCCGATCATGCACACGTTGGCCGCATGCACCACGTCTCCCCCTGTGAATGAACCCCCCTCCGCAAGCTCCCAACGCCTAATCTTGAGGAATTCGGGCGTGACGCCACGGTAATGTGTCGTCCAATTGCGGTTTCCGCAGGCAATGAGCACGGTCCCATCCACATTCGGCGAAACACTTTTGATGAGCGACACCTCGTGAAGGATTGCTTCCGCGTCTCCCATGGTGAGGGAGGTCATTCCGTGGCTGCCGCTCCGCACCCCGTTCACGTTGCGAGAACCGGCCTCAATCCACACCAGGTTATCCCCAAGGTTTTGGAGTTGCTGTTCGGCACGCTGCGAACCTGCCGTGCCGATGGCTACCACGCAAACTACTGCGGCGGTGCCGATGGTGATCCCGATTGCCGACAGCACGCTGCGCAATTTGTTGCGAGAGAGAGCGCGGATGGCCTCACGGCCGAAGAGACTTAGTGAGATATCGATGATATTTTTTGTAATGCCGGGCATATCTATTCCAAAAATTGAGGCAACGAAAAGCCTAAAACGCCCTGCGTTGTAAAATACTGTTTGCCTTAAGGTAATTCAAAAAAGCATAGTATCAGATAATTAATTATAGCTCATTTTGATATTTACATCTGCCATGGGTTTAAAAATTTATGAATTAAGTACGCTATGAGACATGATGCAGGAGAATCACCTGCAAGGGATTTTATTCATATCTTAATGCCTCTATAGGGTCAAGAAGCGAGGCTTTATAAGCAGGATAAAATCCAAAGAATATTCCTACTATCCCAGAAAAACCGAAGGCCAGCAGAATTGAAAATGGAGATATGATTGTGGACCATCCTGCGAGCGCGGATATTATCTTTGAACCGGATATGCCAAGGATAATCCCGGCTATACCTCCGATTAATGATAAGGTAAGCGCCTCGATTATGAACTGCAATCTTATGTCCCATGTTTTTGCACCTATAGCCATCCTTATTCCGATCTCTCTCGTCCTCTCTGTAACCGATACGAGCATGATGTTCATGATTCCGATCCCTCCAACGAGGAGGGAGACCGATGCAATAGCTCCAAGCAATAAAGTCATCACTTTTGTGGACTGTTCTGCTGTCTGCATTAACTGGGTAAGATTTCTGACGGTAAAATCATTTTCCTGATTCTGCCCGATATGGTGCCGCTGCCTGAGCAGTTCGTTCATCTGTTTTTCTGCAGGTGCTAAGTCCTCTGTACTCTTAGCCTTTACCATAATTATCCTCACCATCCCCGGAAAAGATGTCCCGAAAAGTTTTTTCTGTGCCGTTGTCACTGGGACATAAATGGTATCGTCTTGGTCCTGGCCCTGTGCAGACTGTCCTTTTCGTGCAAGGACACCTATAACGGTGAAAGGAAGATTTTTGATCCTGATGAATTGACCTATAGGATCCATATCTCCAAAAAGGTTGTCCACAACAGTCTGCCCCAATAAACACACCTTTGTAGCACTCTTGACATCCTGCTCCGTGAAGGGCCTGCCCGCAGCAAGCGGCCAGTCCCTGACAGTCAGCATACTCGGAGTTGTGCCAACTACTCCCGTTGACCAGTTTTGGTGTCCATAAATGACCTGTGCGACTCCGTTGAGAACAGGGGCAACATCCTGGACTGCCGGGCATTCTCTCTGAATAGCTTCTGCGTCTGCCACGGAAAGGGTGGGTTGGGTTCCGGCACCCATTCTAACACCTCCTGCTGTTGTTGCCCCCGGAAGAATAATAAGGAGATTGCTTCCCATGCTCGAAATCTGTTCAGCAATCCTCTTAGTTGCCCCGGTGCCGACTGCAAGCATGGCTATGACAGCGCCGACTCCGATAATGATCCCTAACATTGTGAGGGCTGAACGCATCTTGTTCACTCTTAAGGCCCTGAATGATATTCTTAAGGTTGAAGGTATGTTGATCATGCTTTTACTGTTCTTTCATCGCTGACAACTTTGCCGTCAAGAAATTTTATTATCCGCCTGCTGTATGCAGCAATATCGTTCTCGTGGGTTACAAGTATAATCGTAATGTTTGATTGCGTATTCAGTTTCACGAATATCTCCATTATCTCGGCGCTCGTCTTTGTGTCGAGGTTGCCCGTCGGTTCATCGGCAAGTATTATGGGTGCATTATTTACCAATGCCCTTGCTATTGCAACTCTCTGCTGCTGTCCGCCTGAAAACTGGTTGGGGTGATGGTCTCCCCTGCCTTCCAGACCTACTTTGTTGAGAGCTTCCAAAGCCTTCTCTCTCCTCTCCCTCGCAGGGATCCCGTCATAGAGCAGCGGAAGTTCAACATTTTCGATGGCAGATGTCCTCGGAAGCAGGTTGAATCCCTGAAAGACAAAACCTATTTTTTTGTTCCTTATGGCTGCCAGCTTATCCCTGTCAAGATTACCGATATCGATATCTTCTAAAATATACTCACCATTCGACGGCTTATCAAGACATCCCAAAATATTCATGAAAGTGGATTTGCCTGATCCGGAAGGACCCATTATTGCGACAAATTCACCTCTGTCAATTGTTAAAGAGACACCTCTGAGTGCATGTAAATCAATGTCCCCAAGCCTGTAGACTTTCGTGATATCCTTTGCCTCAATAATCGGCATATTAGAACATCCTCGGTCCTGTAGGCGTCGTCGGTGCCTTAGCCTTTGTGAGGGATTCGACTATTACCTCCTGTCCCTCACTGATCTTTCCTGATACAAGTTCGGTATAACTCCCGTCGCTTATTCCTATCGAAACTGGTATGCGTTTCGGTTTCTCCTGCTCGAGTATCCAAACCCCGACCCCTTTTTGTTGCGCGGAGGTCTTACTCCTCTCGACGGGCTTGAATCTGAGAGCAGCATTCGGTATCTTCAGGACGTCCTTTTTTAATGAGATTATTATGGATACATTGGCTGTCATCCCAGGTTTAAGCTTAAGTTCAGGATTATCGACCTGAATCACTACATCATAAGTCACGACATTCTGGACTGTTATCGGGGCATTTCTGACCTGCCCTACCTTGCCCTTGAAAGTGATATCTGAGTAAGCATCCACGGTAAATTCGACATCCTGTCCGACTTTCACATTCCCTATATCGGCCTCAGCTACATTCGTATCGATCTGCATCTTTGTAAGGTCCTGTGCGATGGTAAACAGTGTCGGCGTCTGAAAACTGGCGGCAACAGTCTGCCCAACGTCTACATTTCTCGAAACGACAATCCCATCTACGGGAGAGACTATCTGCGTATAAAAAAGGTTTGTCTCGGCAAGGCTTAAGGCTGCCTCGCTCTGTGCAACCTGGGATTTTGCCGCGCTAACCGAATCCTTTGCAGTTTCATAATTCGTTTCTGCAGTATCGAAATCACTCTGTGCAATGAGGTTCCTTGATAAAAGTTCTTTATTTCTCTCCATCGTCCTCTTCGCATCAACAGATGTTGCCTCGGCTTTCTCCAGATTTGCCTTAGCCGAGAGGAGATTTGCTCTCGCCTGATTCACCTGCGCCTCAAAGAGAGCCGGATCTATCCGGGCTATCAACTGGCCTTTCTTCACAGGGGAGTTAAAATCAACGTAAATATTCTTGATTGTCCCCGAAACCTGTGTCCCGACAAGGACGGTGGTCACAGGGTTTACCGTACCTGTAGCGGTAACAGCCATTTCTATATCACCTCTGACAACTTTATCAGTCCTGAATTGCGGTTCGTTTCCCCTGCCTCTCAACAAAAAAAATCCGGCAACGGCAACGCTAATAATTATTGCACTGATAATCGCTATTTTTTTCATCTCATACCCATCGCTTTCTCAATGCTTGCCTGTGAAACCTTATAATTATAAAGGGCCTGTATATAGGAGAGTTTTGCGTTCGCCAGCAATACCTCAGCATCGGTGACCTCGATGGGATTTCCAACGCCTGCTGCGTATCTTCCAGTTGCGATTTCGAAATTCTCCTGCGCCTGTTTTACTCCAAGTTCCGCCGTAGGGATGCTCTCTTCCGCTTGTTCAAGATTCAGGTATGCCTGCTGTACGTCTGAAAATATGCTCTGCTTTAGTAACTCCTCGTTTGCCTTCAGAACATTCAGGTTTGCCTTTGCTTCTTCCACCTGGTATTTCGTCAAAAATCCACTGAACAGAGGAAATGTAATAGCCGCTCCCAAATTCCAGCCGTGGTCAAGAGAAGAAATTTTTTCTCCTGACCAGATGTAAGCCGCATTTCCCGTTAATACAGGGTAATAGCCGGTATTTGCAAGGCCGACGGACTTCTCTGCAGCCTGCCTCTTTGCAATGATTGACATTAAGTCGGGTCTCTCCTTGTACGCTTTGGATAAAGCATCTTCAAAAGTTATACTGTATTTTTTGAATGAGAAGTTGTCCTCAATGGTATACTCGGGCGCAGCAGGTACTCCCATCGCATTGTTGAGAGTTACTACAGCTAATTTGAGGGCATTTTCGGCCTTAATCAGATTGAGTTTTGCATTGCTCAGGTTCGCCTCTGCCTGTGTCACATCAAATTTCGGTTTCGTGCCGACTTCATAAAAACCCTTGGCCTGATCAAGGTGCTGCTGGAACTGTTTTACCGTATCCGCTGAGACATCTCTATTCCGCTTTGCCTGCAATACTCCGTAATATGCCTGCTTCACATTAAAGACTACCTGCTCGTTAACGTTTTCGAGGTCAGAACGGGATGAATCGAGATTCAAATTCTGGATCTTCACCTGTGTTAATGTCTTTCCAAAATCATAGATCGATTGACTGAGATTAAAGCTGGTAGAATATTCGTCAAAGGACTCACCTATTATTCCGGAAGAATTTGTTGTTCCTGTCGAAGGAAAGGAGGTTCCAGATCTTCCGGAGGCCGGTGAAATCCTGTCATAGCCTGATGACCAGTTTATTTGCGGATAGTAATTTGCCTTTGCTTGGCTGACACGGCCCTCACTTGCATTGACATTATTTAAGGCCGCTGCGATGTTCGGTTGCATCTTTAGGGCTATTTCGACGCATCTTTCCAGATTAAGGGATTCATCCCTTTTAATAATCTCCTCTGCTTTCGCTTCAGCAGGCATAATGAATAGAAAACTTATCAAAAGAGCAGCACCATATTTCCAATTCATCATCTTTTCCCCTGATTTTTTCGGTTTACGGATCATACGAAGGGTATCCATTTCCTCATTCTTCTTTGATGGTCCTCAGAAGGCCCCTTAATATGAATTCCGTTAATCCTCGCGCAGTGATGGGAGCAAAGTCTTCAAAAGCTATTGACAGAATGATACTCCTTAATGTTCCCATTATAATCACTGCAACCTCTTTCGCATTGCATTTCCTGAATTCCCCGGTATGAATTCCTCTGAGAACAATCTTTTCAATGAATTTTATCTGGTTCTTGAAATATTTCCTTTTTTCATCTATTCCTAAAGAGAACCCTTGTTCCCTGATATTCAGGAGGATTAATTCTTTATGTTTCAATGCGTACTCAAGATGGACTTTCAAATATGCAGAGAGGGCTTCGCGTGGAGATTCAATCTTCATAACAGTTTCTTTCGTTCTTCTCACAAGGTCATCCATTCTGTCTCTGATGAGACTTTGGTAAAGTTCTTCCTTATTCCTGAAATAGAGATAGAACGCCCCTATACTTATTCTTGCAGTCTTTGCAATCTCTCTGATATTTGCCTTTGTTCCGTCCCTCGAAAAGACAGACATGCCGGATTCGAGAATCTTCTTTCTTGTTTCTATACCTGAACGTTTGTTCATGTGAACTTCAGTTTACGTGAATTTGCGCTTCCATGTCAATATGGATTTGCAAGATATATTGAATGATAAGGCTATTTTTAATGAATCACGACGATTTAGGGTAACAGTTTAGTCCTTCCGTAATGGATAGGGACACTTCCCATATTTCTTGACAAACCTGGATGGTAAGGGCGGAACTCGTTAAAGAAACAATACCATGGTCAAGTGCAAGAGTATATTGTCTATTCTCCGATTACCTGAATAATAATATTCCTGTTCCTTCCCCTGTTATCAAAGTCAATAAAGACAATCTGTTGCCAGGTCCCTAAAGTGAGCTTCCCTTTCACTATGGGAACTGTGAGGGATGGTTTTATTAACGCAGCCCGGACATGAGAAAATCCGTTCCCGTCACCCCATCTCCGGTCATAGGAGTGGCTGAGGGACACTTCCGATATTATTTGACAACCCCTTACTCCAGAGAGAATGTCTCTCACACAAGGGATAAGTAGTATGCATAGCAAAGATTTCCGGTTGTACTCCGCAAGATGATCAGGATGATAGAACGTGGAGAGTACTGTGAGAAACTTATTCAATACTATTCCCCTGATGAAGTGTATCTTAATTGTTCAACTCATCTCTTTCGATACCCTGAGATAGGGATATGAAAAATCATATCGGTCAAGCGTACTAATACGAACTCCGGATTACCGTACCCAGCAGTTAGCTCCTGGTCGCCTGTACGTACTCTTGACTCTAATTTTTCCCAAGCTTTGCTAATATAGTAGAATGAGCCGGAAAATAAATTTAACTTTCCCTGTCCCGAACTATGAACCGAAATAAGATATGTCCTGATTGTGAAATTGAGTATCTGCCGCATATCGAGAAATGCGCTGATTGCGGTGCGGTGCTCCTTCTCCACGAGGAGCATAGACAGTCACAGGAGGAAAAGAAGCGGCTGATGGCGAAGGCCATTGAAAAAGCAGCCGTGGTCAGGGAGGGCGACCTGAAGTGGTTAGGTAAACTGTACGACGTTCTCATCGATGCCGGTATTCCTTGCACGGTCATTTCCG
>Ga0315281_10013933_pt1 | contig 10855 bp, 18 predicted proteins | sample YL17G07_0_MG_FD_204540 | JGI IMG/M metagenome (GOLD analysis project Ga0315281, IMG submission 204540) | Sediment microbial communities from Yellowstone Lake, YNP, Wyoming, USA - YL17G07_0 | ecosystem: Environmental > Aquatic > Freshwater > Lake > Sediment | place: USA: Wyoming | collected... | reverse complement strand
GGTCGTGCAAGAAGCCAGAGGCGAGGTGCTTCGTGCCGCGTATGAGGCACATCCTGAAAGGTTCGTGAAGAAAGTTCCAATTCCGCCTTCACTACCGAATGCGGTGTGGATTAATAAGCCGAAGCAAGATCCTGTGAGCGAGGGGAAAGTACACTAAATGCGGGCACGGGGTGTCTCAAAGTTATTGACATTTTCCGTTCCCTTAGATAAGGCAGTAAAGGTTGTGGGCAGGATAACGAGCCAAAATAGTCGCTTTTTTGAGGGCACTGGGGAAATTGTTCTCGATTCAGGTGAGATTGCTGCCACTTCGAGAGGTCGCTATATGAAAGCACCGCTATCCAAAATAGCTGATTTTTATCCTGAAGAAAATGAATGGCGGGTTGTAGTAGATGAGAATGACCCGGAATTCATTGAACTTTGAAGTCTGCCGTCATTAACCGTAACTAACTTGAGGAAGTCGTCTACGTAAGGTCAAGTAGTAGCAACTACAAATAATTAGCACGTCGAATTGCGGCTGATAGTCTTGCCATCCCTTTACAACCACTCAATACTCACCTCTTTTTCCACAGCCTTGAATTTCGGGTCTCCCGTATAGAGAACCGCCTTCTTTTGCTTCGCAAGCGCAGCGGCGAAGCAGTCCGCCAGCGACATGCCGCCGGATACCTTCAGCTCACCGGCAAGTTCAGCCAACGCCCGGTCGGCAGCGATAATTTCAATAGGCAATCCGAGGAGCCTGTCCCTGACTTCCCCCCATTTTGCCGCGCCCGCTTTTCGTTCCACAATATATCCAATCTCCGCCCAGTTAGGAGAGGCTATAAAAATCCCGGTATCGGATTCAATGGAGTTTTCGAGCAGTTCAAGGACCTTTTGGTGTCCGTCCTCCTTGAACAGAAAGGCCAGCACCGCATAGCTGTCAAGAACTGCGCTTCCCAAGTTTACGCTCCTCCTGTTCTTTATCTTTCGCCCGGTCCCTGAGTAATTCCTCCACAGCAGAGGTTTCGTCGCCAAGCATCCCGTGAATGCTTCTTAGATATTCCTTTGTAACAGGTTGAAAGACTATCTCGTTTCCCTTTTCAACGAAACAGACTCGCGTACCCGCTTTTATCCCGTACCTTTTACGAAGACGGGAAGGGATGACAAGTTGCCCCTTGCTGGTTACAGTAGACGATTCCATATTTGACTTACCTCCATGACTTTATCTTACTATACATATTAATGTAAGTCAATATTGGCAGTAAGAGAAGAGATTTACGCTTAAGACGGCAGTTTCATAAGCATTGACCCGGATCCGAGAAGGGCCAATGCTTACAGAATCAGTTCAAAGTCCTGCGTAACAGCGAAGCACTCAAGGTCAGACTTTTCCGAGGCTATTATGCGGCGGCAATCGTCAACCATTTCGTCAAGCCCTTTGTCCGACCTGTCCTGGTTGTGATGGTACAGGCCGAAGCGCGCTGCACCGGCCTCCAGTGCCAGTTTCAGGGCATCGGTGTAAACGCTGTGTCCCCAGGATTTTGTATGCCTGTATTCCTTTTCCGTATACTCCGAATCGTGTATCAGAAAATCCGCGCCTGCGGAAAAGGCCCTGTACTGTTCATACTGCATACCTCCGGGGTGCGTATATGTCAGTTCGTTATCGGTCAGAAATACGAAACTCCTGCCGTCCTCCTCAAACCTGTATCCAAGTCCCAAATTAGGATGGCTCAGTGGGATGGACGTCACCGTGACAGTATCAATCAATACACTCTCCCAGCATGCGTCATGGTATTTTATGTCCGCCTTGATATCTTCGAATTTTACGGGGAAATGAGGTGGACTCATTACGTTGGAGAGGAGTTTTTTGAGTGAGCCCTGGGCCATGGGGCAGTCTGTAATATTTATTTTTGTCTTTCTGTTGTAAATGGGCCTGAAAAACGGGAACCCCATGATATGGTCCCAATGGGAATGGGTAAATATCATGGTATAAGCGTAACGTTTTTCATCAAGCAGACTATTGCCCAGTCTCCTTATGCCGGACCCGGCATCAACAATGATAATCTCATCGTTCTTTGTCCTGATCTCGATACATGGGGTGTCCCCGCCGTATTTAAGATAATCGCTGCCCGACACGGGAATGGAACCGCGCGCGCCCCAACATCTGATTATCATAATCTCACCTCAACCCTCCCTGCTCCTCACTCAGGACCCGGGCTATGTCTCTGCTCAATGATGCGAGTGCTCTGCTGTAAGCCGATACAAGCTCCTCGTAATTTTTCCCTGCTATCGGTTCGCTTATTTGCGAACGGACAGTCTTCGGAGGCGCGTCTGCAGATCGGCGTATTGTAAAGAGCGCATCAATGGTGACTGTATCATCCGTGGCATCAAAACGCTGAAAGTCCACCAACACCCGGCAATCCGCTTCACGGGCCGCATCCTGCAGGTATGCCGACACCCTGTCGGTCCCGAGCATGATGGACAGGTTCCCAGCCAGGAGTCGCGGTAATGCATCCTTGAGAGGTTCTGCCCAGCGTTGCGTTTCAAGGATAATGACCCTGGACCAGTCTATCCGTTTTACAAGTTGCGGCCGGTCCACAAGCTCGGACATTGTTACAGGTCCGACTGCAATGGAGAGAGTTGTCCCGGCCGGGACAGCAGCGTCAGATCCGACTGCGGGAGACAGGGTGTAGAAATTCACCTTGGGCGAGGCAGCACATCCGGACATGGCTGCAGCGCCGAGGCAGAAAAGCGCAAGGATGGCAAGGCGGCCCCGTATTGTCATCGTTCATCCTCCTTTTTGCCGCGTATCAGCGACTCGGGATGTTGTTCCAGGTAATCGCTCAACATCCGAAGGGATTGCGCTGCCCGGCCCAGTTCACGCAAGGTATTGCGCAGGTCCTGCGGGAGCGGCTCAGCAGCAGAGAGCGTCCGCTTCGTGTCTGCAATGGTCTTTCTCGCCTCCCCCAGGGTCTTTCTCATGTCCTGCAGCATTGCATGACTTTCGGGGAGGACAGAGGTATCAAGGTTTCTGAGGAGCTTGTCAACGCCTTTAAGTGTGGTCTCAAGTGTCTGGACAGTCCCACGGGCATCGTTTGCCAGTTCTTTCAAGGGCAGTTGGTCCAGCTTCTGCAATATCTGCATAAGTGCCGTCTGAAACTCCTCCATGCTGCCGGTCATCGTCGGCAATTCCGGAGGTTTTCTGCTCCAGTCTATTTTCGCCTTCGGCGACTTGGGAAAAAAATCCAGGGCCAGATAAAGTTGTCCGGTCAGCAGGCTTGCAATCCTGATCTGGGCCCGCAATCCATTCTCTACCAGGGAATCCAGCATCTTATGGGAGTCTATAGGCTTGCCCTGCAGGGAACCATCGCGGTAACTCGCACGCAGCCGCTCCGGGTAAAACTTTACCTCAACAGGCATGGAGAATGACTTCCTGTTTGCGTCCAGTTCCACGCTGATCTTGCCAACTTCACCCACAGTAACGCCGCGCAGGTCAACGGGTGCTCCAATCTGAAGACCTCGCACGGACTGTCTGAACATCATTACGTAAGTCTCAACAACAGCATCCGGGTTCTTCATGGCGCTTTCCCTGTCGGCAAAGAGCGTAAAGGAGCTGTTGGCCGCTGCAGGCTGCGAATCAATGCGGACCTCCGGTGTCTGGAAGGCGATCCCGCCAAGCAGTATCGAGACCATGGACTCGGTGTTAACCCTCACGCCCCCGGCGTCAAGGGTAAAGTCTATGCCGCTGGCATGCCAGAAGCGGGTATTCGGCTTGACATACTGGTTGTAAGGTGCACGCACAAAAACCTGGATTGTCACGCCTTTTCCGTCTTTGTCCAACTCGTAGGCGATCACTTCGCCCACCTGCATCCGACGGTAATATATGGGAGAAGATATATCCAGCGATCCGATATCTGAAGCATGCAGGACAAACTGACTTCCGGGCGCTTCCAGGTTTACAACAGGCGGCCTGTCGAGTCCTGAAAATTCATACTTATGCCCCTTGGACAAACCGGCGTCCACTCCGATGTAGGGGCCTTCCATCAGGGTACTGAGCCCGGAAACGCTGTTGCCTGAGATGCGGGCGCTTACAACCCAAAAACGTGTGTCCTCAACAAGCAGGTCCTCTGCCTCTTTTTTGATTTCAGCGGTTACGACTACGTGCGAACGGTCCCCGGCGATCTTGATTGACTTCACTTCCCCGATTTGCACCTCTTTGTACTTGATCCGGGTCTTGCCGGCCTCTATGCCTTCGCCGTTTTTAAACGTGATGGTAATTACAGGCCCCCGCTCCATGTATGACTTGACCGCAAGGGAAATCCCGATAAGCGCTGCAATGATCGGTACGATCCAGATCAATTGGGAAGAACGGCGGCGTCTCCGTTCAACTATGGCCTCCGGGATTTCGGTATGATCAGGCGAATTGCTCATAATTCACTCCCTTCCCTGAGCGGGTCCCAGATAAGGCGCGGGTCAAACTTAATGGCTGCAAGCATGGTCAGCACCACTACCGCGCCAAAGGCTATTGACCCTGTGCCCGCCCTCACCGTTGCCAATGATCGAATCTGTACCAGGGCGGCCATGATTGTCACAACATAGATATCCAGCATCGACCAGCGGCCTACCAGATCCACAAGACGGTAGAGCCGGGTCCGCTGCATCGGCCACCAGGTAGTGCGCTGCTGCACGGACAGCAGCAGGAAGGTGAGTGCAATCAGCTTAAACAGCGGCACCATAATGCTCGCGATGAAGACGATTGCCGCAATCCCCCAGTAGCCGGTCTTCCAAAGGTGGACCACACCGCTCATTATGGTGTCTTTTCTATGGTCAAACAGGGAACCTGTCTCCATGATGGGCAGCAGATTGGCCGGGATATAGAGGATGCAGGCTGCTATGATCAACGCCCAGCAACTCTCCACGCTGCCCGGCTTGCGTGAATGCAGGCGTGCAAGACAACGGGGGCAGCGCGCCGTGTCAAGCGACTTATACGGACCCGACACCAGTCCGCACGCGAGGCATGAACACAGGCCGAGCCCGGCAGCTGAAGGGCTTACCCTGCGCTTCATACTGCCGCTCCGTTTACAGACTGCTGATCCAGATAAGCCCAAACCCGGCGATGATTGAAATATGAGGCAACAAAGGCAAGCAGCAGCGTCAGACCCCCGAAAGACCAGAGGGCCACGCCGGGTATGAGATCGGCCAGATCGTTTAATTTCACAATGGAAACCAGAATGCCCAGCATGAAGACCTCAACCATGCTCCACGGCTCGAAGCACTGCTTAATACGGAGGATCCGGGCGGTTCCGGGCGGTACGCAATTAAATCTGAGAGGCAGCAGGAGATAGATCAGCATGGTGATCTCAACGGCAGGCAAAATAATCGTTGTTATGCAGACAAGGGCCGAAATCACCGGCATCCCCTGATTCCAGAGTGAAAGCACTGCACCTGATAAATTGACGGCTGCATGAACCCCCTGGACCTCAATTCCAAGGATGGGATACACATTGGATATTACAAAGAAAATAAGTGCAGCCAGGGCAAGGGCAAGCGTCCGGCTAATACTTTCCGGGATATTTCGGTACAAGGTTGAGCCGCAGCAGCGGCAGACAGCAGTTTTTCCGGGAAGCAGCGGGATCTCCCGCATTAGCAGATCGCACTCGCGGCAGGCGACAAGCAGTGCTGGATTAATACTCATAAACGAGGCCCCCTAAGAGCTGACTATGCCTGATAGAAATATAATCCGTATTCAGAATCGGACCTCCTCCCTTGCCATACATTATAACGAATAACCGTGACTAAATCTCCATTAAGACCCTGCCCTGCGATGTCTTATGATCCCGATAATCCCCGGCATAACGGAAATAAGTATGATGGCGAAGATTACAAGGGTAAAATTCTGTTTAACCACAGGGATATTGCCGAAGAGATAACCTGTAAAGACGCAGACGCCGATCCAGGTCGTGCCGCCGACAATGTCATAGCCGATAAACCTGGTGTAGGTCATCCTCCCGATGCCGGCTACAAAGGGCGCGAAGGTGCGGATGATAGGCATAAAACGGGCTATGATGATGGTCTTGCCGCCGTACTTCTCGTAGAATTGATGCGTCCTCTCAAGATACGTCTTGTTCAGAAAACGCACGTCTTCCCGATAAAATATCTTCGGACCGACAAGATACCCTATCCAATAATTGGTCGTATTGCCCAACATGGCGGCCAGGACGAGAAGGCAAAAAAGCCAGACAATATTCAGGGCTCCCAGGGCTGCAAAGGTCCCGGCGGCAAAGAGAAGCGAATCGCCCGGCAGAAAAGGCGTAACCACGAGGCCGGTCTCGCAAAAGATTATCAGGAACAGGATTGCATAAGTCACAACGCCGTATTCCTGAATGACGGCGCTCAGGTGTTTGTCAAGGTGTATGAAGATGTCGATAAAATATGTCAAGGCGCCCATCAACTTTCCCCTTTCACATCGGTCTCAGGATTATAAATATAACCTGCAAACTCATAGCAAAACCATATCAAGTCTCAAAGAATAACATAGGCCGCAGTCTTTGTAAACGCTATGTTTTTTAGTTTACGAATTGCCCCGTGAAAAAGTTTCTATTTGTTTCCCATGAATGGACTTGTGCAACCTGATGGTGTTACTTAAATAATGAATGGCATCGGATGTCATTGACACACGACCCTGTTAGGTATAATATACCATATATGAGGTGAGCAATGAGAGTAAAGAAGATTGATATTGGGATCAAGGGGCTTCAGGAGAGCCTGACGGACTTTGCCTGTGCATGGAAAAAGATCGAGGCCGGCAAGAAGGTCAAGAAGGAGGAAGGGATTTATTTCGAATCCATAGATACTATGAGGGCGGTCCTTACCAACAACAGGCTATTGATTCTTAAAACCATCAAGGATCGCAACCCCGGGTCTGTATATGAACTGGCAAAAATATTGGGTCGTGATCTTAAGAATGTTAATCAGGACTTGAAAATGCTTTCAGAAATAGGGCTTGTAACTCTTGAGAAAACGGAGGCTGACAAGAAGCGCGTTGTGCCGCATGTGGATTATGGGAAAATATTACTGGAGATTCCCGTATAGGTATACATTGCCCCTCATTTTCTATTGCAGTTGCATCTGGAGCGACGCATGCAGACCCGGGATTTCGTGTAAAATAATAATGAATAATGTCGAAATTAAAAAGCGTTAACCCTCCTGAAATAGATATAGACCGAAAATCTTTATGGCACGACTAAATAAATGCACCTGTCCCAGTTATCCTACATTAGCCTAATCGCCCCAGAATATTTTCGGGTCTATGGAGAACCTTCTCAGAACTGCGTCAATGACTCTCACACTGTGTTCGGTGCCTTCACCGTGGCATTTGATAGGAATCTGAGGGCCTGTATAGCGTATCTTAGGCAAAACAGAACTCTAACTCTTTGACGGGTGGAACGTACTCTTTCTTTTGAGGGGTAAACAGCCTGATATTCCTGGATGCGCACCGTTTGGCATGTCCGGTCATGCTCCATATTTCAGACGGTGCCGACTTGAAGATATTACCCACGTTGTCGTTGTCGATCGCAAAGCGAACATGGGCTTTTATAAGATCGATTATATCCTCCTCAACGACCTTTGCGCTCTTTCCAGATGCGACAATATCCATCTCTGAAGACAATGAGCAATCCACTCTTCGCCTTCTTTATAAATGACAATGTTTAACTTGATAGATGGGGACACGGATTCACCTCCTGATGCTTTTAGTTTATCCGAGGGGACAGGAAAAATCAAACGAAGTGTTTCTGAACCTGATGTCACAAAGGTTTATTTAGATATGTGCCGTGAAGACGGCATTGAGCCTGCAAAAGACTTTTCCGGCAGGTTTAAGTCCGCATCCAACCGGCCCTTCATGCTCAAGCAGTTGTGCTTGCCAAAACTCAGGGCCAATGTCCCGAATAGCCCTGACAAGTATTATACTTAATCAGCCTTAGATGGGAAATTCGGATACGTGCAGAACGAATCCCGGAACGGGATTTCGTGTAAAATAATAATGAATAATATCTTTTTATATGGAGGCAATAATGACGACAAAAGACTTAATTGCAGAAGCAGCCTCTTTGCCGGTTGAGGATAGGGCGATAGTTGTTGACTCTTTATTAAAAAGCCTTAACCTACCTGAAACGGATATAGACCGCAAATGGGCGGAAGTGGCCAAGAGGCGCTTGTCGGAATTACGCTCCGGTTCAGTTGAGGCTGTTCCGGGAGATGAGGTTTTCAATAGAGTCTGGAGAAAATTTTCCTCATGGAATTCTTTATTCGGAGGAAACCGGGGGCATATTTGTCTTGGCAGTAATGAATCTGCATAGGGATCCTGATTACTGGAAAATCAGGGTGTACAAATAAGCGCAGTCATTTGCGCTGTCTCTCCTGAGAAACGGAAATCTTTATGGCACGACTAAATAAATGTACCTGTCCCAGTTAGCCTTCCCTAAGGCTCTCGCTTTTACAGTATCCCTATGCCGGCTCGGAGATTTCAAGGCTTCCGGTATAATGCCGGTCAACTCACTGACTACGCACATAAGCTCATCAATTGTGACTTTTGACGGCCTAATAATGTCTCTCTCTATTTGCCCCCTTATTTTTTCGACAAAAAGATCGTCTCCTAATATTTGCTGTTCTATGCCCCTATAAATCTCAGCCTTCTTTCCATCTCCGACAGCCTCAAGTATAAACTCTCTATAGAGCCTTTTCGCCGAGGTCTTACTCTCTGAAAACATCCTCAGAACCTGTTCCGTGTCAACAACTTTTGCCTTACCGGACAGGTAATCATTATGACTGCTCCATTTGTATTCATCGGGAGATGATGCAATCCTTGCGCGAACCGGATTCAAATGAAGATAGCGTATCAGAGCAAGCAGATATTCGTCCTTATCACAAATAAAGCCCCTATAGCGCCCCTGAAAAAGGTGTCCGACAGTGCCGTATTTTTTATTGAAATGTCTGGCGTAGGTAAAGTTAAGGAGTTGCATTATGCGGGAAATCGGTGTTTTTCCAGTCTCGATGAGCAGATGCACATGGTTTGTCATCAGGACATATGCGAAAAGCCTGAAGTCGCGTTCATTTTTGTAGTGTGCCAAGCAATCAAGATACAGAAGTCTGTCCTGCTCGTCGTGGAAGATGTCTTGTTTGCGATTCCCCCTGACTATGATATGGTAAAGAGCGCCTGGATATTCTATGCGAGGGGGTCTTGCCATGTAAAAATATTAGCAGAATTTATACATATTTGCAACTTTGCAAGCCTGACCCCATTGCATGTTTATTTGCCGGTTCTTAACGTCGCTGTTTCCTCATAGAATTCAGACGCCTCGCTCTTGCCCGCTACCTTGTCCTTAATTTTAACACTTCTTGTCTTATCTCCAATATCCTTTGCCTTTGTGCTGACCCGATAAACACCGCCCTCTATCTTCAGACTCAAATCTCCAAGCGGCGATGTGCTTGCGTACAAAATAATATTTTCCTCTCCGAACGGAGGACTAACCTCAAGGTCATACTTGTCATTCCCTCCAGCAAAGTCATCCTATCCCCCCCCCCACGTCAAGCTTGCCTTGCTGTTGCCGACCGGCGCTGTTTAATCTCAGGGGTCTCCCTTCTCTTCTTAGGACGTAACATATCCTTGATGTGCTTTTTCTGTTCAGCGTAACTCATATCCTGCAATTCCAGGCTAAGTGGTTCCCTTATATCACGCATCATTTTTACTGCATCCAGTTTTTTTATGGTTTTCATGCTGCGACTACCTCCCAGGGGCTCCGTATCTCCATCAATGGATACCCCATTTTCAGGTTTACGGCATTGAAGCCGTGTATCTTGTTCAGGTTTACGATATGTCTGAAGTTCCAGCTTACAACAACATCAACACGGTTGACTGTCGCTATTGCAATGTGTTGAGCATCAACCAGAGAGCTTTTACCGACAACCCCTTCGCTGATATATCTCTTTGCAAGGGTGAAAGCTTCTTCAGTCAACGCCACACGCTCTATAAACTTGGACGGTATTTTTAATAAAATCGACTGAACCTCCTCAGGCGCTCTTTTCATCTCAAGTGTTGTCAGTTCTGAAACTACAGCTATGCTATGGCCCTTTATTATTCTCTCTATCAATATCCTTGACGCATGCTCAAAGCCTTCATCGAGACAGCCGCCGATTACTGAAGTATCTATGTAAATCCTCAACCGCATGTGTTATCAGTCCTTAAATTAGGACAGTCCCCTCTTGATTTTTACAGGGTCTAAAGTCTTTTCCCCCATTTGAATCGGCGCTGAATATCGTTTCTCATCTACTGTTCTGGCATAAATAGCATGGTCTGTAGAACCCTGCCTTACAAATGCTGCCCCGCCTTTTTCAACTGCCTTCGCAAGCTCTTTGCTCGACATGGAAGGCATTTTAGGCATAAGCCGGCACCTCATGCAACTCGAACGGCTTCAATATCAGGTCTTCGCCGGATTCCTTGTACCAGTCCGGCTCGGTGTCTTTTAGAAATTCGATGAATTCCTCCGTAGAAACCGGAGACATAACCGTTTCAGGGTATGCCTTTATATCCTCAAGATATATTTCGATAGCTGTTCTTAGGTTTTTTTCCACATCTGCAAGACCCTCGCCGCGAGCCGAGACATTAAGCTCCAAACACACAGCTACATATTCAAGCTTGCTTTTACGAACTATTACCGCATATCTTTTTTGTTTCAAAATCATATCTTTCCTTAATGATAAATGATAAGAAATCGCTTTTTCAGCATACGCAAAAAAAAGCACGAGACATAGGCTTAACGAGCTTATGAACGTCCGCTTTTTCAACATGCAAGTAGATTACCACTAAAAAAGGGAGGAGATCAATAAG
>Ga0315281_10013932_pt1 | contig 10855 bp, 12 predicted proteins | sample YL17G07_0_MG_FD_204540 | JGI IMG/M metagenome (GOLD analysis project Ga0315281, IMG submission 204540) | Sediment microbial communities from Yellowstone Lake, YNP, Wyoming, USA - YL17G07_0 | ecosystem: Environmental > Aquatic > Freshwater > Lake > Sediment | place: USA: Wyoming | collected... | reverse complement strand
CTTTTTTGCTCCCTCGTAACCCTTCTGATCGGGGATGGGATGCCCGGCTTCAACGATTTCAGTTTTTTTGAGAGGGAGGAGATGACCGTATTTCGTAGTGATCACTCCTTGGGTCATCCGATCCCCAAAAATTTCCTCAATCGCCTGGGCCATAGAATTAGAGGCCTTTCCAGTCCCAACAAGAAATATTTTATTAAATGTATTTAAATTAAAAATCATTTCTGAATTCTCTTCAATCCTGATCCATAAACGGTCCTTTTCAATTCGAATTCCGTCTTTCAGGATTTTGGATGGATCGACTGCAGAGAGGGCTTTCGAAAAGATAGCCTTCCCCATTCTCTTCATCTCATCCAAAGAAAAATTTCCCAACATTCCACCCTCAGGTTTAATTATGTGAATTTTATAACTCTAATGCCCCTTTTTAGTCAATCCTTGAGTTTTACACTTTAACCCCTTTCTGTTATATTAAGATAACGAATTATTTGAAGGATTTAAAAAATAATGCAGTTACCCCTTCGATACATCCTGACCGTCTCCGAACTCACCCAAGAGATCAAAGATATTCTCGAAGATAAGTTCACTGAGGTCTGGGTAGATGGAGAGATTTCAAACCTTCGGATTCCACCCTCTGGACACATCTATTTCACTTTGAAAGATGATTTCAGCCAGATTCGGGCTGTCCTCTTTAAGATGCAGGCTCGAATCCTTCGGTTCCTCCCTGAAGACGGCCTTCATATCATTTGCAGAGGAAGAGTCAGTCTTTATGAAAAGAGAGGAGACTACCAGCTGATTTTAGAATCGATAGAGCCCAAAGGCATCGGAGCTCTACAACTGGCCCTTCTTCAGTTAAAAGAGAGACTTGAGAAAGAAGGACTTTTTGATCCGGCTCAAAAAAAATCAATCCCTATGGTCCCACAAAAAATTGGGATTGTCACTTCTCCCACCGGAGCCGCCATTCAAGATATGCTCCATATTCTTGAACGACGGTTTGAAAATCTTCATATCCTTCTCTTTCCAGTTCGGGTTCAAGGGGAGGGGGCTTCGTCAGAGATTGCTGAAGCTATAAAATATTTCAATAAATTTACAGAGGTGGATGTCATCATCGTTGGCCGGGGAGGGGGATCCCTAGAGGACCTATGGGCTTTTAATGAAGAGGTAGTGGCGAGGGCGATTTATCACTCTAAAATCCCCATCATCTCTGCAATAGGCCATGAGACCGATTACACCATTGCAGATTTTGTAGCCGATTTAAGAGCCCCTACACCCTCTGCTGCCGCAGAATTGGTAGTCAGGGATAAAAGGGAAATGAAAAACATTCTTCACTATTTAGGGGGGCGTTTGGAGAATGAAATGTTCCAAATTTTACAGGGATATCGAACCCATCTGTCCCATCTCGTAAAAATTTTTAAAGAACCTGGGAAGAAGATTGAGGAATATTTTTTAAGGGTGGATGATCTCACCAACCAGCTTCGTCTTTTAACCTCATGGACTCTCAAACGGAGAGGAGACAAGTGCTTACACCTCAGTGAAAGCTTACTCCTTCGAAATCCAATGCAAAGGGTAAAAACCCTTCGATTTTTTGTTTTAGAGGCAAAGAAGCACCTAGGGCAAAACATCAAATATTCTATTGAAATCCAACGGCAGAGAATCGGAGGACTCTTGGGAAAGTTAGATTCATTAAGCCCCCTTTCCATCCTTCAAAGGGGGTACAGCATTACCCGTAAGCTTCCTTCATTACAAATTTTAAGAGATGCTGCCCATGTGAAAGAGGGGGACAAAGTAGAGGTTAAACTTTACCAGGGGACCCTATTCTGTGGTGTTGAAAAAACGGAAAAGTCTTGACGATCATAGGTTTAAAGATTTAATATTAATAAATACAAATTTTTGAGCCTCCATTCCGGCACCTAAGCGGTAGGCAGGGCAGATAAGGGGTGGGAATGCCAAAGGAAAAGTTTGAAGACGCGCTCAATAAACTGGAAAAGATCGTTTCTAAATTGGAGGAAGGGGATATTCCTTTGGAGGAATCCTTGAAACTCTTTGAAGAAGGGATCCGGCTTTCGCGGTTTTGTAACCAAAAACTGGATGAAGCAGAGAAGAAAGTGGAGATTCTTTTGAAAGGGAAGAATGGAATCCTGAAGCCACATCCTTTTGAGCCTTCGATCAACTCAGGGCAGACTCCTCTTGCTGGCGAAGAGGAAAAAGAGGAAGAATAGGCTTGGATGGATATTAAAAGATATCTTCAAGAGAAAAAAGAGATTGTGGATTCAGCTCTTGAGAAATATTTTCCAAACAGACCTGCCTCAGCCGGAGAGGGGGTATTTCCGACCTCCCTTCACAAGGCGATTCAGTATAGCCTCTTTGCTGGCGGCAAAAGGATTCGCCCCATTTTATCCATGGCTGCCTTTGAAGCGGTAGGGGGAAAGGGAGGAGGGATTCTTCCTTTCGCCTGTGCCTTAGAGATGATCCATACTTACTCCCTCATCCATGACGATCTGCCAGCACTGGACAATGATGACTATCGCAGGGGGAAACCCACCTGTCATAAAGTATTTGGGGAGGCGATTGGAATTCTGGCCGGAGATGCTCTCCTGACTGAAGCTTTTAAATTGATGACGAACCGGTCGGTTCAGGAGCTTTCCCTCCATGAAAGAGGTAGGGTTCTCGATGTGATCCATGAAGTGGCTGATGCTGCAGGATTGTTGGGAATGGTAGGGGGGCAGGTGTTGGACATTGAGTCAGAAGGAAAAGAAGTAGATCTCCCTATAGTGCAATATATTCATGCCCATAAAACCGGAGCACTGATCCTGGTTTCGGTTCGGGCAGGAGCCAAGTTTGGGGGAGCGAACGAAAAAACGCTGGAGGCTTTGACCCATTATGGAGAGAAGATTGGGCTTGCTTTTCAAATTGCGGACGATATTTTAAATGTCGAAGGAAAAGACGAACGACTTGGCAAAAAAACAGGGAGTGATCTTTCCAGAGGGAAAGCTACGTATCCTTCTTTATTAGGTCTTGAAGAGTCAAAGAGGAGAGCCAAGGAATTAGTAGAATTGGCAGTGAACGCCATCGGTTCATTTGGACCTGAGGTTGAGCCGCTCCGAGAGATAGCTTGGTTTATCCTTTCAAGAGAGTATTAATTAAAGGGATATTGACCCCGTCGTTGTTTTAATATGGGGGATATTCCCCGCATGGTAATGAAAAATTTACTTAGGCTATTTACAAAAATCATTTTTTTAACAACAGGATTGACCGATGACAAAAGTGTTGGATCAGATAAACACCTCTCATGATGTTAAAAAATTAGACCAAGAGGAATTGGAAAAACTCTGCCATGAAATCAGGGGAGAGATTATCTCCACCGTTTCAAAAACCGGGGGGCACCTCGCTTCTAATTTGGGTGTGGTAGAGTTGACCACTGTCCTCCACTATGTTTTCGACTTTCCAAGGGACAAACTGATATGGGATGTAGGCCATCAAAGTTATGCCCATAAGCTTTTAACAGGAAGAAAAGATCGCTTCCACACTCTGAGGCAGTATGAAGGGATCAGTGGATTTCCAAAAAGGGATGAGAGCCCTTACGATGCCTTCGATTCTGGCCATAGCGGGACCTCCATCTCTTCTGCTCTTGGAATGGCAGAGGCCAGAAGGCTCAAAGGTGAAGAGGGAAGGGTCATTGCTGTGATTGGAGATGGATCGATGACCGCAGGCCTTGCCTTTGAAGGCCTCAATCAGACTGGACACATTGACCAGGATCTCATTGTTATCCTGAATGACAATGAGATGTCTATCTCGCGCAATGTGGGAGCTCTCTCCTCTTATCTCAACCGATTGATGACCGGTCAGTTCGTGAACCGTTTTCGTAATGATATAGAGAACTTTTTAAAAACCCTTCCTGGAATTGGAAAGTCGGTCCTTCGTTTTGCCAAACAGGCGGAGGAATCACTAAAGGGTTTCTTTATGCCCGGCCTCCTTTTTGAGGAATTGGGTATGAAATATATCGGGCCAATCGATGGCCATCGCTTGGATTACCTGATCGAGACCTTTCAAAATATTAAAAAAATGAGGGGGCCTATCCTCGTCCATGTGATCACCAAAAAGGGAAAGGGGTATCCCCCTGCCGAGACGAATCCTGACCGTTTTCATGGCGTCTCCCCTTTTGTCATTGAAACAGGAGAACTGAGGAGTGATTCTAAAAAGAACCCTCCCACTTATACAGATGTCTTTGGAGAAACGCTCTGCCAACTGGCAAAAGAGAATAAGCGGTTAATCGCTATCACGGCAGCCATGCAGAGCGGAACCGGTCTAGAGGAATTTGCGAGGCAGTTCCCTGATCGGTTTTATGACATTGGCATCGCAGAACAACATGCGGTCACCTTTGCGGCGGGCCTTGCCCTGGAAGGGATGAAACCTGTCGTCGCTATTTATTCTACTTTTTTGCAGAGGGCTTATGACCAGGTCCTCCAGGATGTTTGTCTGCAAAATCTTCCAGTAGTCCTTGCATTAGACCGTGGAGGAATTGTGGGAGAGGATGGCCCGACCCACCACGGTCTGTTTGATTATTCTTATCTCCGTCACATCCCGAACCTCATCGTCATGGTTCCTAAAGATGAAAATGAATTTCAACATATGATCAAGACCGCTACGGAGTGCCCCATGCCAGTAGCCTTCCGGTATCCGAGGGGAAGAGGGGCGGGAGTGAAGAGAGAAGTATCCCTCCAATCGATCGACATTGGAAAAGGAGAAGTTCTGAGAGAGGGGAAGGATATTCTCATCATCGCCATTGGTTCCACCGTTTATCCATCCCTTCAGGCCGCGGAAAGGTTGGCGGATGTTGGGATCCAGGCAGCCGTGATCAATAGCCGGTTTCTAAAGCCTCTGGATGGAAACCTCTTATGCGATTGGGCCAAGAGGACAGGGAAGGTCCTTACGGTTGAGGAAAATGTTCTTCAGGGAGGCTTTGGGAGTGCGGTGCTCGAACTCTTTCAGGAGAGATGCCTTTTTTCAATCCAAGTGAAGCGCTTGGGGATTCCTGACATCTTTGTAGAGCATGGGCCACAAACCCTCCTTAGAGAAAAATATGGAATCGATGAGAAGGGAATTTTTAAAGGGGTGAGAGAGATGTTTGAAGAAGGTCGGCCAGAGTCGTCCCCTCCGAATCCGACTAAGGTTTCTCTGAGCAGAGCCCTTCCCAACCCCAAATGAACTCGGCCATCTTCTGCCCCACCTACAGACAGGGCGGCTGATCGAGTTCCTCCTTGTGAGATGAAGAGAAAGGAGCGTTTCGATAAACTTTTAGTGGAGAAAGGGGTAGTACAAAGCCGTGAGAGGGCCAGAGCCTTGATCATGGCAGGAAAAGTTGCTGTGGAAGGGAAGAGGATTGATAAACCTGGGACGATGATAAATGTAGAAGCCCAGCTCCAACTTCAAGGAGGGAATTCCCCTTATGTGAGTCGAGGGGGTGAAAAATTGGAGGGGGCCCTCAAGATCTTTGGCATTGATCCCAAGGGGATGGTTGTAATGGATGTAGGGGCTTCCACAGGAGGGTTCACGGATTGTGTTCTTCAAAAAGGGGCCCAGAAGGTTTATGCCGTGGATGTTGGATATGGACAGCTGGCATGGAAACTTCAAAAAGACCTTCGGGTGGTGAGCCTGGAGAGGAGGAACATCCGTTATTTACAGAGGGAGGAGGTTCGAGAAGAAACAGATATGATCCTCATCGATACCTCTTTCATCTCCATTGAAAAATTTCTTCCTCACCTCCTTGGGTTTCTCAAAAAAGGGGGTTCCATCATTAGCCTGATCAAACCCCAATTCGAGGTGGGAAAGGGTGAAGTGGGCAAAGGAGGGGTGGTGAGGGACAAGGCGTTGCATGAAAAAGTGATTGATCGGATTTCAAAGTTCAGTCGAGGACTGGGACTGAAGGTGCTGGGTGTCACGGAATCTCCACTGCTCGGTCCCAAAGGGAATAAGGAGTTTTTCATTTACCTGAGAAAAGAGAATGAAAGGGATGGGCAAACCGAAGGAACCCGAACCGGCTAAACTTTTTATGAGCCTCATTGCTTTAGAAAATGATATCTTCCATCAAGGAGTGAAAGACCTCCGTTCGACCTTTGGCGAAGCCGACACGATCAGCGAAAGATTCCCCTTTGATTTTACCGATTATTACACCCAGGAGATGGGGAAACCTCTTTTCCGTCACTTCATTACTTTCGAACGCCTCATTCCCATTCCCACCTTCCCTGATATTAAACAGGCCACCAATCGCCTCGAAGAAAAATATGGTGCTCTTAATGGAAACCGTCGAATCAACATCGACCCGGGGTACATTTGTTTAGAGCACGTGATCCTCGCCACGACCAAGGGGTACACCCATCGGCCCTATCTCAGGGATGGCATTTACGCCGATTTAACATTGATCTACCGGAATAAGTCCTTTCAACCCTTGGAGTGGACCTATCCCGATTATCGACAAGAGGGGATCATCACGCTCTTTAACCAATTCCGAAAGAAATACTTGGAAGATTTAAGAGGGGGACCACACCATCCATGTTAAAGTCGATGACAGGCTTTGGAAGGGCAGAAGGGGATACGACGTTTGGAAAGGTGATCGTGGAGTCTCGCTCCGTGAATCACCGATACTGTGACATCAACATCAAACTTCCTAAGCGTCTAAGTCTTTTCGAAAACCGTATTAAAGAGATCATCCGATCCCAAGTGTCGAGAGGGAGGATCGATGTTTTACTCAGGCTGGACAACCTGGGAGAGGAAAAGGTTCAACTCAGTGTGGACCTCGATCTCGCCAAACAGTATTACCGAGTCCTTCAGGACTTGAAGGAGAAGCTTCAACTGAAAGATGAAATCACTTTAAATTTGTTGGCGGGGTCAAAGGACTTGATTACAGCCAAAGAAGAATCGGGAGATATAGAACCTTACTGGCAGGAGGTCCTTCCGATCCTGAAGCATTCTTTTAAAAACATGGACGACATGAAACGGTTAGAAGGAGAATCCCTGACCAAAGATCTCCAGCAGCGATTGGAGCACCTTGCTAAGGAGTTGCAAATGATCAAACAGCAATTCCCCTCTCGCCTCAAGACCACTCTCACCCGACTCCATGAACGACTCCGATCCCTTTTGGAAGGGATGGAAATCGATCCCTCGCGTTTTCAACAGGAGGTCGCCCTGCTGGCAGAACGGACGGACATCACCGAAGAGATCGTTCGGGCAGAAAGTCACTTGGCTCAATTTGGCACCCTGTTAGAAGGGAATGAACCGGTGGGTCGGAAAATGGATTTCTTACTTCAGGAGATTCATCGGGAGGTAAACACCGTCAGTGCCAAGGCCAATGATGCAGAGATCTCCCAGAGGGTGGTAGAGATGAAGTCTGAACTGGAAAAGATTCGGGAGCAGGTGCAAAATATCGAATGACTTTTGTATATGAAAAGGGTTTTGGCTTCGAACACGAAATGGGAGAAAAAGGAGCAGGGTTGATTTTTATCATCTCTGCGCCCTCGGGTGCAGGGAAGACCACGTTGGTCAAAGAGGTGATCAAACAGGTACCCGGCCTTCAATTCTCTGTTTCCTTTACCACCCGTTTGCCCCGGCCGAATGAGAAGGAGGGGGAGGACTATCACTTCGTTTCTCACTCCGTTTTTCAGAAGATGGTGAAGAGAAATGAATTCTTAGAGTGGGCAGAGGTATTGGGGAACCGTTATGGGACGCCTCGTCCTGATTTGAAAAAACTAGAGGCAGAAGGGGTCGACCTCATTTTGGACATCGACACGCAGGGAGCGAAGAAGGTCATGAAGGAGATTGACCAACCCGTATTGATCTACCTCCTCCCCCCTTCTCTAAAGGTTCTTCGAGAACGTTTGATGAATAGGGGGGTGGACTCACTCGAGATGGTAAAATTTCGTTTGTCAAATGCCAGAAGAGATATGGAAGAGGCGTATGGGTATCATTATGTGATTGTCAATCATAGCATTGAGGATGCCATTGAGAAATTAAAGTCGATCATCCTTGCAGAAAGGTGTCGAAGGGATAAGCATTTGATCCTCGAAGAAAATAAGAGACAATGGGAGGAAAAAGATGGCTAGAATAACTGTAGAAGATTGTCTGAGAAAGGTGGAGAGCCGTTTTGAGCTGGTGATCCTGGCAGCCAGAAGAGCGAAGATGATCATGAAAGGTGCCAAACCATTAGTCGATGCGGATAACCGGTCCATTGTAACGGCTCTTCGTGAGGTGGCGGGTGGAAAGGTGAAATTAAGGCATCCCGGAGGCAAGGAAAAAGGGAGCGAACTTTCTGACGATGATTCATGAAAAAAGGTTTCAGGGACATGAAAGAGGCAGAGGACACTCAGGGGACCGGATTGATCGCAGACCCCATTTATCATTACATTGTGATGACCGACCGGATAGAAGGGGAGGAAACAGAAAGGGATGTGATCGACGCCCCCTGGGTTCAACGCCTTCGACGCATCTTCCAGCTGCAGAGTGCTCGCTGGGTATTTCCCACGGCCGAGCATACTCGTTTTCAACACTCCCTTGGGACCCTGCATGTCGCCGGGACTTTCTCTGAGAGGCTTTATCCCTCTCTCTTCAAGATTTTCAAAACAGAACTCCCCTCTTTTCCCTATGTAGATGAACTCCTTCGCCTGGCTGGGCTCCTCCATGATACCGGACACGGCCCCTTCTGCCATTTCTTTGATGAGCAATATCTTTCTCGATTCAACACAAATCATGAGGAGATCGGTCAACATATCATTCGAGAAAAATTTTCTCCTCTGTTAAAAGGCATCCGGCGGAGTCCCCACGGTCTGTTTAAAAAAGCAGAAGTCCTTGATCCGGAACAGATTGCTTTCCTCATCAAGAGGCCTCAAAAGAAGGAGGGGCGAAAACATCCAAGGTGGTTGAACTTCCTCCAGCAACTCTTTCGAGGCATCTTTACCTTCGATAATATCGATTATGTGTTGCGAGATGCCTATATGACCGGTGTCTCCATCGGTCCGGTGGATTGGAGGCGACTCCTCTACTACACCTCCTTTCACAAAGAAGGATTGATTTTAGATAAACGAGGCATGGATGCATTGGCCATGTTTCTCAATGCGCGTCTCTATCTTTATTCTAATGTTTATTATCACCGCACCACCCGTTCCATTGATCTTCAGTTGCAGGAAATATTTAAAGAGACGATGGAGATTCTTTGTCCATTTCATCCTTTGGAGGAGATAGACCGATACCTCTCGCTGACAGACTGGTTTGTGATGGAGAAGGTATCGGAGTGGAAGGGATCTTTATCGCCTCGGGAAAGACAATTGGGAGAAAAATGGGATGAAGTGCTTTCGAGAAAGTTGAAATGGAGTAGTGTCTTTGAGGAAAAACTCACCTTAAGAGAGATGGAAATGGGGCGACCGATTTTTTTAAAACCCGAAGAGGTCAAACAGAGAATCAAAGCCTTTTTACCGAAACGCCTGAAAGACCTGGAATTCCACGTGGATATGGCCCACCATGACCCGAGGCCCCTCAATCCCTGGCATGAATCAGAAGAGGGTACCCTTCTCATCTTCGACCCGGGGTCTAAGAGGATATCGAGGGAACCCCTCAGAAGATTATTTCAATATATTCCAGCCAAAGTGGCCATTTGCCGAGTCTATGCCCCGACCCATCGTTTCGATCAGGAATTAGGCCGTGCCGCCCGTCGTGCCCTGGCTTTAGAAGGAGTCTCGGAGAGCTTTGAGACGAATGTATAAAAAGGATGGTCCAACCCCCCCATGGCTTCTTCTCTTGATTTCATGCTTAGGGTTCCTCCTTCTAAGTGGTAGACCTGACGTTTCTTTAACAGATGGGGGAGGGGACCCCATGGAACGAAGAGAGGAAAAATTGAAAACCTTTAGAGAAAAGAGGGATCAGTTCTTTAAAGGGGACTCCCCATCTCCGTTCAAGGAGAGCGACCGAAAGAAATTCAAAGGTCTCCTTTACTACCCGATCGATCTTAACTATGCGATGATCGGATCCATCGAACGATATCCTGTTGAACCGAAGCCTTTTTATACCCATCTTCCCACCAGCAAGGGGACAGAGAAAAAATATGTGAAATATGGTCGTTTCAAATTTAGTTGGATAGGGAAAGAATATGTCCTCCAGATTTACAGACCCTTGGGCGGGGGGGAACTCTTCCTTCCTTTTAAGGATAAGACCTCCGGAACGGAAACCTATTCGGAGGGGCGTTATCTCTTTATCGAACCGATGCCAGGAGGGAAGGTGCTGATCGATTTCAATCGGGCCTATAACCCCTTCTGCGCGTATAACGAAAAATACACCTGTCCCTTTGCCCCTGAAGAAAACCGGCTGGAGATCGCGATCCGAGCTGGGGAGAAACGTTTCCGCTGAAGATTCGAGATGGAAAAGAGGAGCCACCATGGACTGGAAGATTTTTATCACCACTTTGGGAACCATTTTTCTCGCTGAGTTAGGAGATAAAACACAATTAGCCGCTATCCTCATGACCTCCAAGACAGGACGACCGCTATCTGTTTTTGTAGGAGCCATCGTTGCCCTCTCTTTGGTGACATTCATCGGAGTGGTCATTGGAGAGGGATTGATTTCAATCATCCCTCAAAATGTCCTAAAAAAAGTGGCAGCCCTTGCTTTTATTTTAATTGGAACGTTGATGTTCTTTGGTAAATAATCGCCTTCTCATTGAGAGTGAAATCTTGTCTTAGGTCTTGGGCCATGTTAATATAATAGCTAAGATCATTCATGATGGACTCGTAAAAAGTCAGCAGCTTACATTTGTTAAAAAATAATGATACAAAGGTGCGTTTTTTTGTTGTAATTATATAGGGTTTGTGGTAAAGTGTTG
>Ga0315281_10013931_pt1 | contig 10856 bp, 14 predicted proteins | sample YL17G07_0_MG_FD_204540 | JGI IMG/M metagenome (GOLD analysis project Ga0315281, IMG submission 204540) | Sediment microbial communities from Yellowstone Lake, YNP, Wyoming, USA - YL17G07_0 | ecosystem: Environmental > Aquatic > Freshwater > Lake > Sediment | place: USA: Wyoming | collected... | reverse complement strand
GGCATGGACAAGCTGATGTCCGAGATAGCGAAGCGCAAGGAGAAGGAAGAAGAGGAGAAAGGCAACAACTGAGCGCGCGTTTCTGCGGAAGCGACGCTGCGGTTGCGATTTATATTTGCGCGCGTAATTCTGTTTCGTGGGAGCTTGGAGATAGATTACAGCAAGCTGATGGACAAGGTCAAGTTCTGGAAGGCCACGATCGAAGCCGCGAAGGACTTCACGGGCACGTCGCCGCCGAGCGTGTTCGTCGGCAAGTACGGCTATCCGAAGGTGTACGTCGGCGTGCTCGCGCCCCCGCTGCACGAGGAGCCGGAGCAGGCCGCGATGCTCGACTCGCCGGAGCGATGGTACGCGAACCGCGCCACGATTCCGCAGATACTCAACTTCCGCGGCCAGATGATATACTCGCGCACGACCATGCCTGTCAAGTCCGCGTCGAGCGCTTCGAACGCGCCGGGCAAGCTGGTGGACGCGATGCAGGAGATCGCGATGGTCAAGAAGCCGGCGGACATCGAGGTGCGGCTGCGCAAGCGGCCGACGTTCAACATGCGCTTCGACACGTGGGCAACGCCAGTCGGCAATCCCGCGCCGCTCGAGCACGTCAGGCTGACGGAAAATCCCGTCATCGAACGTAAGGTCGATTATCTGGTTTCGGACACGGACTTGAAAGCGCAGGACGCCGTGGGAAGGCTTTACGAGTACGGACTCCCGGTCAGCCGCATACAGAAGATTTTCTCCGCAGGCCTGCTGGGCGTCCGCTTCCAGCGCAAGTTCGTGCCAACGCGCTGGGGCATAACCGCCGTTGACGATATGCTCGGCAAGCGCACAATCGAGCGCGTGAAGCAGCACCAGCAGCTTGGCGAGTTCCGCCTTTTCTCGAACGAGTATCTTGGCAACCATTACGAAGTGCTGCTCATACCCGGGCCGTACGAGTACGAGCTCGTCGAATCGTGGGACGTTACCGACCCGTGCCCGAAGATAGGCTCGGATTACGAGGACTTTCATCTGCGTAAGGAGTACGCGAGCAACACCGAGGGCGCCTTCTACAGCGGCCGGCTGGCCGTTGCCGAATACCTCGACAGCATCAAACGCCAGTCGGCGGCGCTCATCGTGCGCGAGGTGCGGCCGGAGTATTACGCTCCGATGGGCATATGGCAGCTGCGCGAGACGGTGCGCGGCGCATTCAAGCAGCCGTTCGAAAGGTTCGACACGCTCGCCGCTGCGGTGGACAGGCTGAGCCGCAGGCTGATAGTCGGCAGGCGCTGGATTGCGAAGAGCGAGCTGCTGCGCAACCGCCGCGAGCAGACGAGGCTGCACAGCTTCGTTTCGTTGAAAAACGTAGGAATCGATACGGTATGACAGCAGATAGCCGCTACTTTTTCTTGCGGGCCTTGCGGCTTTTCATCTTCGGCTTTGGTTTCGCGGCAGCGACAGGTCTGGGCATCACCTTGCCGAACTCCAGCGGCTTCGAGCACTTCGCGCACACGGGTATCCCGTTCTTTATCAGTATGTTTTCGAAATCGAGCCTGCCGTGTTCTGGGCAGAAGCATCTCGCCTGCATGCTCATCACCTTTTCACATGCGCGCCCGGCCGCCCGCTAGCCTCCGCTGTAGCCGGGCAGCTTCATAGAAATGAGGTTCGCTATGCTCGCCACGAGCTTCGGCTCGACCACTATTATGTCGCTGGCCGTTATTATGCCCATGAGCTTGTCGCCATCGACAACGGGCAGCTTCTTTATCTTGTGCTTGACCATCAGGTCGACCGCCTGCTCGACTGTGCTGTCCGGCGCAACCGTGACCACCTCGGATGACATTATCTCAGCTATCTTCGTCTCGTCTGGGTTCCTGCCCGCGGCAACGGATTCGAGCACGTTGTGCTCGGTGATTATGCCCGCTATGCCGCTGTCCTTCACGACCACGAGGCTGCCTATATTGTACTTGTTCATCACTTCCGAGGCCTCGCGTATCGTTGCATCCGCCTTGGCCACGACGACGTTCGTGTTCATGACGTCCTTTACCAGCATAAGATTAATTTTGTCCGCTCAAACTATTAAGCGTTTGCCGCGTCGGCCGAAGCCGCGCCGGGAAACAACGTCCGTGAAACCCCTTTCTGCGTGTGGAAATCCATTTAACTTTCGCATCACAACTACATCTTGTAAACCGTTCTTTGGAATGAAACGCGGAGGCGGCCGTATGGATGTTATGGAAGCGGACGACGTGCTGGGCGTGCTGCGGGGCATGAAGAAGCGCAACGGCGGCCCGCTCCAGCTGAAGGACGTTTTCAAGTCAGTGATCGACAAGGGCATATGCGACTCAAGCAAGTCCGTGTCGGACTGCCTCAGGCAGCTGCAACGCACTGGCAAGATACGCACGCTCAACCGCGGTGTGGACATAGAGCTGCTCGAGGACGTTAAGGCGGAGTACGTGCAGTCGTCTCTGCTGCGCGCGAAGAGGTAGGCGGTGGCCATGGCCGAACGCAAGAGGAAAGCCGCGAAACTGAAAGCAAAAGAAGGTGAAGGCGTGTTCAGGACGCGCCGGGAGATACGCATAGAGCGGTTCATAATCGAGCAGATCGACGAGTACATCCGCCTGCACAAGGAGCACGAGAAGGACTTGCGCTACATAGGATGATTTTCGATTCTCAATTGTTTTCCTATTTCTGCTTTCCAGGAATCTGGCCCTGCGTTTTCTCGCGGCTTGCCAGCACGTAGCCCGCTGCAGCGAGCGCGACTCCCACTGCGAACACTATGAGAAGGTTCGTCATCATCGGGCCAAGGATTTTGTCGGCGAGGCCGCTGATTTCTATGCCGGCCTCGGCTACCTTCGATTGCGTCTCGGCCGGCAGCTTGGATATGGCATAGTCTTTTCCGAACCTTATCAGGAAGTACGACACTCCGACCAGCGCGGTCTGCACGCCGATCGACTTCAGCCTCTCGGACCAGCTCTCGGCCGAAACCAGCACAAGCGCGACGCCAGCCACGGTCCCTGCGACCAGCATAAGCTGCATCGATTCGAAGAACGCGTTGCCTTCCGCCGACAGCACCACCAGCGTCTGCCCCTCCTGCAAGCACTGCACGAACTCGCAGCTGTACGCCTTGTTGTATATCGTGTCGGCCACGGATTCAGCCACGATTCGGCCGAATGTGCCGAGTATCTCGGCGCTAGCGTTCGCGCCCGGCGGCACGTTCCTTATGTAGTCGCATCCGACCTTTATCATTATCGTGCCGTTGGGCCCGCCCATGTCTATGCCGGGCAGTTCCAGGAACTCCTTGCCTTCGCAGTTCTTTACCAGCTCCTGCCTGACCTTCTCGAAGTCCGTGTCCTTCGCGCTGCGCTGCAGGGACGCGCTTATCTGCGGCCCGAGCACGCCAGCCACAAGCGAGCGGAAGTTGTCGCGCTCGGTCAGCTGCACCAGGCCGATGTCGAGCACGAACGCGGTCAACATCGCAGAGAAAACCAGGCCGCCCAGCGCCTTGGCTATGCCGCGCAGTATGCCCATAGATAGTTTTTGTGATGCGGTGGTTAAAAAACGAGATGCGTAGAATTGCGGGTCAGCCGGATTCGTTCTCCATCTCGCGCTTCTGCCCGTCCTGTATGAACATTTCCTTCTCCACGAACTCCTTGGTCTGCGGCACCGGCACGTCGCTGCCCTCCGACAGCTCGAGCAGCCTGCTCCTTATTTTGCCGAAGAACACGTCTATTCTGCTTGGCGGCTTGTACTCCTCGCCCGTCAGGCTTGCGGCCAGCTTCATGAAGCTTACGCTTGCCGCTGCGCTGGGCTCGGCTTCGACTATCGGCGCGCCCGCGGCTATGCTCTTCGTCATGCCGGCCTCGAACGGTATGCTGCCGACCACAGGTATGTCCAGCACGCTTTCTATCGTGCGGTCGAACAGCTCGTGGCCCTTGCCCGTTACCATGTTTAGCACTATGCCGACCTTCTTGCGCCCGAGCTGCTTGATTATGCTGATGGAGCGCAGCACGTCGTTCAGCATCGGCACCATGGGGTTCGTGACGAACAGTATCTCGTCCGCTGCGTTCAGAACGCACACCGCCTCCCTGCCAAGGCCGGGCGCGGAGTCGAGCAGCACGAAGTCGAACTTCGAAGGGTCGACCAGCCGGCCGATGATTTTCCTGAACTTCTTCAGGTCCAGGCCGATCAGGTCGGCCATGTCGAGCGAAGCGGGTATGAGGCGCACCCCGTCGTGGTTGTATACGGCCGCGTCGATGCTCGAGCGGTCGAGCATTACGTCGTTCAGCGTGCGCTTGTAGTCGTTAACGCCCAGATAATATCCGAGGTGCGGGGTGGAGAGGTTGCAGTCGACAATCAGCACGCGCTTGCCGAGCGCCTTGAGCGCGAGCGCAAGGTTCGCAGTAACAACGGTCTTGCCGACCCCGCCCTTGCCGGAAGAAATCCCTATTACCCTCGTCACCGTCGCTCACACCACCCTGCTCATCGCGCCGCAGATAAACATACGGTCAAAATTAAATTTCTGTTTTAACGCAAATAAAGGTTTTCACGGAGCATTTGAAACGGCGGCACGCATTTGATTTATAAATAAGAAAGAAGATGATAAGACGTATCGAAGCTGGCAGGCGGTTCCTATGGCAGCGCAGTCCAACGCGATAGTCGAGACGCAGAACATAACGAAAAAGTTCGGCGAGTTCGTGGCAGTCGACAGCGTCAGCCTGTCCATACAGCCCGGCGAGATATTCGGCCTGCTCGGGCCGAACGGCGCGGGCAAGACCACGCTGATATCGATGCTGTGCACGACGCTCGTGCCCAGCTCTGGAAGCGCGTCGATAAACGGCTTCGACATCGCGAAGCGTCCGGGCGACGTGCGCAAGAGCATAGGAATAGTTTTCCAGGACCAGAGCCTCGACGACAGGCTCACGGGCCGCGAGAACCTCGAGCTGCACGCAACGCTGTACGGCCTGGATGCCGCAACGGCCGCGGAACGCATCGGCCGCGTGCTGGACCTCGTGGAGCTGAAGGACAAGGCGGGCTCGCTCGTGCGCACGTACTCGGGCGGAATGAAACGCAGGCTGGAGATAGGACGCGGGCTAGTGCACTATCCGAAGGTGCTGTTCCTGGACGAGCCGACCATAGGCTTGGACCCGCAGACGCGCGAGCACATATGGGAGTACATAAAGGAGCTGGCGGCGCGCGAGCGCATAACCATACTCATGACAACGCACTACATGGAGGAGGCTGAGATGCTCTGCACCCGCATAGCGATCATCGACCGCGGGAAGATAATAGCGCTCGGCACGCCGGACGAGCTGAAGGCCATGCTCGGCGGGGAGACCGTGGTGCTGAAGGTGAAGGACGCTGACGAGCCGGCGGTGCAGGACAAGATCGCGGCGGCGTTCCCGCACGCCAAGTGCTTCGACGGCAGGATGGTGCTGTCCGTGAAGAGCGCGGAGAAGGAGATACGCGGGATATTCGAGGACGCGAAGAAGGCGGGCATAGAGATAGAGGAGGCGAGCATGCACAGGCCTACGCTCAACGACGTCTTCCTGAAGCTCACGGGCCGCGAGATACGCGACGAGAAGGCGGGCGCGGCCGAGCTGATGCGCGCGCACATGCAGAGGCACGGGCGTTGATTATGCTGAGCAGAATGGAGGACAACATAGCAAGCTACGATGCGTATCACAATCGTGTATGAATTGGTGGGCGACATGGTGGACATCAGGAACGAGCTTATGGCGGTGTACGCAGTGTGGCTGCGCGAGTTCAAGCGCTTCTACCGCGACAAGGGCTCCCTGCTCGGCTCGATCGCGAGGCCGCTGATGTGGTTCCTCATAATCGGCGGGGGCATCGGAGCCACGACGAAGCTCGCTGGCGTCGATGTCGATTATTTCACGTTCATCGCGCCGGGCATAATCGGCATGACCGTGCTGTTCACGTCGCTGTTCCAGGGCGTGTCTGTGATATGGGACCGCGAGTTCGGGTTCCTGAAGGAGATGCTGGTAGCGCCGGTGTCGCGCGTGTCCATAGTCGTGGGCAAGGCGCTCGGCGGGGCGACGTCGTCGCTGCTCCAGTCTGCGATAATAATCGCGGTGGCATACGCGATTGGTGTGCAGTTCTCGCTTGCTGCGCTGCTGTCGCTGCTCCCGCTCATAATAATAATATCGGTCGGGTTCACGTCCATGGGGCTGACCATCGCGTCGCTGATGGACACCATGGAAGGGTTCAACGTCATAATGAACTTCATAGTGATGCCGATGTTCCTGCTGAGCGGGGCTTTGTTCCCGATATCGGCCACAAGCGGCATCATGGCAACGGCCGTGTATGCAAATCCGATGACGTACGGCGTCGAGGCGCTGAGATACGCGGCTATAGGCATCTCGTCAGTCAGCCCGGTGCTGTCGATGTCCGTGGTGCTTGCGTTCACTGCGGCGATGGCCGTGATCGCCACGGTCGCGTTCAGCAGGCGAAGATAAAACGGAGAAAACAAAAATAAAATCAGTGGTGCTGATGGACAGTGAGCGCAGGCGCGAGTTTTTCTTCTACCAGCCAGCTTTCGGAAGGCGCGCGCAGCGGCGCAGCGGGCCGAGGCTGACGGTCGCGCTCATCGCGATCTGCGCGGTCGCGTTCGTAATCGATCTGACGTTCTCGATATCGGACTACCTCGCGTTCACGCCGGCGTACGCGTTCGCGGAACCGTGGACGTTCGTTACTTCCATTTTCATGCACGCCGGCTTCGAGCACCTGTTCTTCAACATGTTCGCGCTGTACATGTTCGGCATCTACCTCGAGGCGCGCGTGCGGCCCGAGCAGTTCCTGTTCATATTCTTCGCGGCCGGCATACTCGGCAACGCGGCGTACTGGCTGACCGACCCGCTAGGAACGATCCCGGCGGTGGGCGCGAGCGGGGCCATATACGGCGTCATGGGCATGCTCGCCGTGCTGTACCCCGGGCTGACGGTGTACGTGGGGTTCGCGCCCATGCCGATGATTTTCGCGGCCGTGCTTTGGTTCGTGCTGGAGTTCAGCGGCATGTTCACGCCGTCGGACATAGCGCACCAGGCGCACCTCGCTGGGCTGGTCGCGGGCGCGGCCTACGGGCTGTACGTCAGGCATCAGCGCAGCAGGCCCGTGTATTTCTGGGAACGATGAATCCGAAATGCGCCCGCATGCGGAACCGAGCCCACGCAAACCAAGATTAACCAGCGGAACGAATAGCTATTCATGAAGGTCGACTTCGACGGCCTCATCGACAGGCACCTCATGCGCGAGCAGCGGCCGAAGGCCGTCGGCCGGTACTACCCGTCGGAGATAGGCAAGTGCATACGCAACGTCTGGTACACGTACAACCACCCGCTCGAGATCAAGCCCGAGCTGCGCCGCATATTCGAGATGGGCAACATACTGCACGACTTCGTCATAGAAGTGCTGCGCGACACGCGCAACGGCGACGTGCAGCTGCTCGAGGCGGAGATGCCGTTCAAGCTCGAGTTCGGCGAGGCAGAGAAAGGGTTCGTAGTGTCCGGCCGCATCGACGACCTGCTGCTGCTGAAGTGCGGCGAGAAGAAAATCCTGGTCGAGGTGAAGTCGTCGAAGAGCCTGCGGTACGTGCGCGGCCCGATGGAGCACCACAAGACGCAGCTGCAGTTCTACATGTACGCCACGGGCGTGCACGACGGCGTGATGCTGTACGTGGACAAGAGCACACTGCAGACCAAGAGCTTCGAGGTCTCGTTCTCGATGGACCAGGCCAAGCGCATAATCAACAAGTTCCGCGCGCTGCACAAGCACCTGACAGCCTCGACGCTGCCGGCGCCCGAGGCGAAGAAGCTCGCCGACGAGAGATGGATGTGCGGCTACTGCGAGTACGCGGACAAGTGCGCGAAGGACGAGAAGTGAAAATACGAGTCGATGTCACTAGGCCACTTTGCGTGAAACGATCTGGCAACGATACGCTTTCCCGCCTTTTCTTCTCGGGTTAAAATCGAGGAACATCTCATACGGTTTCATCTTATTCCTGATTAACATCCTCTTTATTTTTTCCAAAGGGCGCATAGTGCAGGTGTCATTGTCAACGAACTTCTTGTTTCCTACCATGTACTCTATTCTTTTGACGCGCTTGTTGCCGACGAATCTTTCGGACATCTTTTGTTTTACAACAACTCCACCGACAACCGTTTTGAGTTCCGGATACGCCTTCGGCGACTTGTCGATGTTGTCCCAGTCCCTGCCATTCAGAACGAAAATCCCACCAGGTTTCAAAGCCCGCGACACCCTTTTCAGCGTCACTGGCCATGGAAGATAATAGAAAGTGCCCCACATGCATATCGCCGCATCGAACTCTCCGGCGAATGTTATAGCCCCGACGTCTTTTCTGATGAAATCGATCTTCAGTTTCTGTTTTTCGGCTTTATTTCTGGCGACCCTTATCATGTCTTTCGAAATATCTATACCAGTCGCTTCATAACCAAGCTTAGCCAGCTCGATGCAATGCCTGCCGGTCCCGCAAGCGATGTCAAGAACTTTCTTTACATTGTTCTTCTTGAACAATTTATTTAGAAAACCGATTTCCTTCTTGGTGTCGGTAAACGGTTGGATAATATAATCGTAATAATCAGCCAGTTTAGAATACAGCAGTTTAGACATAGCTCAGCCCTTCGCGTACCTGCTCCTGCCGAAGCCGCGCTTGTACGAGCGGTAACGCTTCTTCGGCTTCTTCTCAGGCTGACAGTCGTCCCAACCCACGCCGTTCACCAACCAGTGCGCCTACCACTCGCGCCTGAACTCACTTCTTTTTCTTCTTTCCCCTGCTCCCACAGCAACCACACGCCATCCGGAAGACCTCCGTAGTTTTTTCGACAATGATTATTTTCTCGGCCCGCCTCTTATCTGCGCCACTTGCCCTTCAACCCGCGCCACTCCTTCTCATAGTCGCGCTTGCCCTTCCACGGCTGCTTCCTGTTCTTCAGGTACAGAAATACCGCAAGCGCGCCCCCGACCACCGCGGCCACGGACTCGGCCAGCAGCACATAGTCGATTTCCCCTCCGAGCCACACGAAGCCAAAGCCGGAAGCCGCGCACGCGTACTCCGCGCACGCCTCGCCTTCATTGCAGTCGCCATCCCCGCAGCACTGCACCGCCTCGATTGTCGCAGCGCATACGCGCATCCCGGTCATGGGGCTGAGCTTGCACGCGTACGAGGACTTCTCGAGGTCCGAGCACGAGACGATCGGGCAGTCCGCGTCGGTCTGGCACTCGTCCATGCGCAGCGTGGTCGTCGTCGCCGGCACGGTCGTGGTCGTAGTGCTGGCAGCCGGCTCGCCGAGCGTCTTCACAGCAGACTTCAGCGGCAGACCGCTTATCGTCGCAGCCTCCAGCGTGGCCGTGCCGTCCGCAGATACGGCCATCACATCCACGCTGTACGTGCTTCCTGACGCGCCTGCCTTCATATCGTACACGATGAGGAACGCCCTGCTGGCGCCCGCGGCAAGCTCGTAGCCGCCCGCCATCTCGAAGCTTATCACGCCGTTGTCGCGCGTGTATGCGCCATAGCCCAGTACGGTTTCGCCGCTGTTGTAGAGCCCGTTGTTATTCACGTCCTCTAAAAAGTGCACGACGCTGATGTCCGCGAGGTCGTTGCCCGTGCCCGAAGCCGCCACCGAAAGCGACTGCATATTCACGGCCTGCGCCGCGCCTGCTGTAAGGTTGAAGTGCAGCATCGTGTCATGGCTCTGGTTGCCGAGCGGCCAGTTGTGCGCGGCCGGGTTCTTCGTGCCCGCGACCACGGAGAGCGTAGGCTTCGGCGTCCCCACCACGCTGAAGCCGGTTGCGGCCGCGCTGTCGATAAGGTCTATGGTAAAGTTGAACACGCCGTCGGTGTTGTTGTCCACCACGATGTCGTAAGTGCCGACCGTGGGATTCGTCCAGAGCGCGGTGGCCGCTATGTGCCCGGTCGCGTTCGTCGACAGTGCGGTGTAGCCGCTGGCGCGCACGTCCGCAAGCGCGGTGCCGTTCGCCCAGCTGTTGCTGTCCTGCGTTATGTAGACGCGCACGGCCTGCGCGCCCGACGACATGCTCGTGCTCGCCACGTACACGGTCTCGTTGCTGTAGAAGCTCTCCTTCGCCGCGCCGGTCGCGTTCGTCGCCCACACGTCCGCAGCAGCCGCGGCTCGAACGCACACGCACGCATAAAACACAACCGACAAAGCAAAAAGCGCGAAGGTTTTGAAACGGTGTGCCATAATTCCTATTTATCTTGCATGAATAAAACGCTTTGGCGGTCGCAGGAGCGCAGGCAAACCTTTTTAATCGGCGGAAGGCAAAATGTAATAATGGCGAAGGCGGGGAGGCTGAAGCGCATACGCGCGGCGGTCGGCGAGCACAAGCGGGCGGTACTCGGCGTGCTGCTGCTGATGATATTCGTGTCCGCGTCCTCGCTGCTCGCGACGCAGTACATCATGTTCTACTTCAACACGCTCGGGTTCGAGCGCATAGCGGTCGCGTCGCTCGTTGTCATCGCAGTGCTGCTTTTCGCTGTCGAGTCGCGCATGCGCGCGGCGGGCGCGGTCTCGAGGATAAGGTCGAAAGTCCGCGGCCTGCGAAAGCGCAAATCCGGCCGCAGACGAAGATAAGCGTTCATTTCTGGCTAACTAAAGGCCCGCGTCCTTCCTAAGCGCGTCCGCCTTGTCCGTCCTCTCCCATGTGAAGTCGGGATCGTCGCGTCCGAAGTGGCCGTACACCGCCGTTTTTCTGTAAATCGGTCTCAGGAGCTTCAGATAGTCTATTATGGCGCGCGGCCGAAGGTCGAAGTGCTTCCTTACCAGCTCGACGATCTTCTCGTCCGCGACCCTGCCCGTGCCGAACGTGTTGACCATCACCGATATCGGCTG
>Ga0315281_10013930_pt1 | contig 10857 bp, 19 predicted proteins | sample YL17G07_0_MG_FD_204540 | JGI IMG/M metagenome (GOLD analysis project Ga0315281, IMG submission 204540) | Sediment microbial communities from Yellowstone Lake, YNP, Wyoming, USA - YL17G07_0 | ecosystem: Environmental > Aquatic > Freshwater > Lake > Sediment | place: USA: Wyoming | collected... | reverse complement strand
AGACTAACCCTCCCACCGGATTAATACTTGTCTGTGCGTTTGTACCTGTTCCTGTAGTTGTTTTTGTGTACTGGCCAAGAAGATCAAGCCAGAAATTCTGTCCAGGTGCAGGTTGACCGTTCATACTCCAGAAAAGCTGCGAAAAGAAGTACACGTTAGCGAAGAGTGCAGATGCAAAGATTACGGGCAGGTTGGAGACGTACAGAAGTTTTATCGGATATCGGCTACGATATCCTCTGTATCCAGCATAGGACATGGGCAGTTCTACTCTTACTCCTTCCATGTAGATTATGACTAGAAAAGCGATTACTGTGGCAACGAAGCCCAGCATGGAAGGATTCTGTGAACTAAAAGCGAGCGCGCCTTCGCCAGCGTTGCTTCTCAGCCACATGAAGGATACGGGCTGGCCTGCTGATAGAACTTGAGCCAAAGCAACGAAGAAACCGTAACTTCGCGTTTCTCCAACAGCAGGTGCCGGAGAGAAGCTTTGCCAGAAAATGTGCTGCGCCACACCCGCCATGATAAACAAGCTTATTCCGCTACCAAAACCCCAACCTTTCTGCACGAGTTCGTCCAACAGCATGACAATTATTCCTGCAGATATAAGCTGCAGAAAAACCACTATCACTGTCGTACCCGTTAAGGTGCCATACATTCCGCCGATTATGTAAGCTGAAGCTTGGACGCCTGTCAGTAGTATGGAGAAGACTTTACTGGCCGTCGTAAACAGACCTCTGTCAGCAGGGTCGCCCATATCGCACTCTACCATTTGAGAGCCGACCAGAAGCTGCAATATCAATCCAGCAGTCACTATTGGACCAATTCCGAGTTCCATAAGAGTGCCACGGTTAGAAGCAAAGATCACTCTAAGGGCGGAAAGCTCGCCCAGCGCTGTTTTCGCAACTCCGAAAAGCGGGATTTCAGACATTACCAAAAAGATGATCAGCGCAAGGGCTGTCCAGAAGAGCTTCTCGTTGAACCTGACTCGCCGTTCTGGAGCCTTGACTTCAGGAATAATCCTTGCAACAGGTTTGAACAGACTTAGGAATCTACCGGCCATAAGCTAACAACTACTCTCCCTTTTCTTGGGCTTCCGCTAAGACTTCGCCGCCAGCGTCCTTTATTTTGTGGGATGCAGACTCAGAGCAGGATGACACTTTCACAGTTAACGGTTTCATAACCTTGCCTGTTCCTAGAAGTTTGGTGTAGCCAAGGCTTTCCAAATCTATGAAGAACTTGGATTTCTCCTTTTCCACAGATGTTTTCTCAGCCATTTGGTCAAGTTCTCCGACGTTTATAGTTTTGACTTTCTGTCTGAGACTTTTGGGAGAAGTGAATCCGCTCTTGTTAAAATAATTCGGATCGTATCTTATAACCCATGACCATTTATGTTTGTGTCGTCCAGCCTTCCGGTTTGGCTTCGCTCCTTGATCTCTGTGCTGGCCAACCTTGCCGTAGCCACAAGTTCTTGAACCACGATTCTTTCTACATTTCCTTAATCTGTGGGGCATTTTCTAACCTGCTACTTTGTCTATGGCTTTTTCTTCAACAGCTTTTTCTAGCTGTATTTCAAGCACACCATTCTTATATGTCATATGTATAGTGCTTGGAATCACTCTCTTAGGAAGATTTAAACTTTTATGGTATTTTCGATCCGGAGATTCTGCGGACAAAGTCAATCGTTGATTTTTCACATGAATTCTTAAATTTTCCCTATTGAAACCGGCAAGTTCGGCAACAACTATTATTCCGTCTTTTTCCTCAAGAACGTCGATGAGTGGTTCCGGTTCCTTCATATTTCTCGCAGCATTAATCTTGGGAAAGCTGTACCTGTTGGCATATAGCTGCCTTTTGCTCTTCGATTTCTTGGTTCGAGACGTTTGAGAGACGCTTTTGTCTTTGTTTCTGCTGAACGCCTTGAAAATGTTAAACCGATTTGAATTTCTCCTGTTTCTCCGCCACTTTGCGCTCAACCTTTCCTTCTCCTAGAATACAATGGCATTCGAAAAGTAACTATAAAACGTATCGCAAAAAAAGATGTTAAAACGCTGAGTCTAGATCATTCGCTGGACCAATTCGTTGATCTTTTCCCCACGGTATCCAAGTTCGCCGCCCGATCCATATCCTTTCTTTATGTTTCCTTTGTAGCCTTTTGTTGGTGGGCGAAGCTTAAAAACGGGTTGAATGTTGGGTAACTTCCAATACGCGATACTGCAATTGAAGACTGCTTCTGCAAGTTCTTCGACCGATTTGAAACCAATTCTCTGCAGATGCTCCTGAGTCAGTTTATGGTTGCCGGCAAGTCTTCCTCTTTTTTCAATGATCGCTGTCACTGTTTCTTTTGACGCTTCACCCCATGTGACGTAGCCTTGTGCAGCTTTCAACATCCCAAGAAATGATGGGCGATCATCAACGAACACGGCATAGTTGTTCCTTGTCAAGTTAAGCATCTGCAGGGTTTCTCTATCATCTCGCCGGGCGCTGATAATTCCGCGGATTCTAATTGCTACAACGCACTTGTTTTCTTTTGTTTTCGCAGTCACTTATGTCACCCACTCAGTTGGAGTTATAAGGTTGTACGTTTTCCTCAAGGCGTCAAAAACTGCGTATGCAAAGGAAGGAACCGTTCTCGTTGAACCAAAACTCCTAGTCCAGCAGTCCTTTATGCCCGCAAGACCGAAGATCACTTTTGCTACTTCGCTTGCGACCAAGCCTAAGCCTCTTGGACCTGGAATAACGTCTATTCTTACACTACCACATTTTCCTTCAACCTTAAATGGTATTGAATGATGCTTTCCGCAGCCGCATTCCCAACTACCACATCCCCGTCTTACGGGTACGATTTTTAGACGGGCATCTGCAGCAGCCTTTTCTATTGCATTTCGTACTTGGCTTGCTTTCCCGGATCCCAAGCCTATATAGCCGTCTCTGTTTCCAACGGCAACTATTGCTTTGAACCTTGATTTCTCGCCTGCATCTGTTTGCTTCTGAACTAAGTTAACGTTTATGACTTCTTCTTGCAAGTCAGGAAGCAGTGTATCAACAATCTGTGGCTCACGTAGCTGCAAGCCAGCAGTAAAAATCTCTTCGATTGACGTTATTCTGCCTTCCTGAATCATCTTTCCCAAGCGAGTCTTTGGAACCCATCGCTCTAGACTTTCGGATGAATCCCTTCTCTTGTCTCTTCGACGACCCTGAGACCTCAAGCCTTCTTACCTCCACTCTTGAACGCAGAGACAATGTTCTTCTTGACTTCAGCAAAATTGTCAGACAGCTTCTCTGGAGACAGCTTTCGCTCCAAATACTTCGAGAATTTTGCTTGGTATTCCTCCGGAGTTGAAACTAGATTTTCTGCGTATTTCACGACGTGTTCGCCTTCTATCCTTTTTTCATCAGGCAATTTCTCTTCGCCGTATGGCACCTCTACACCAGCGTCCAAAACTCCTTTCAGTGCAGCAAATACTCTTGCACCTTTGGAAGGTGAATATAACCCTATGTCTAGGATCGCCTCCTCTACTTTTTGAGCCTTGGCTTTCAACCCACACAGAAAACCTGTTAAGTATGCAGCAGGCAGATTCCCTCCGGAAGCTTTCCATCCATACTTCTTCGCCAACTCTTTACTGTGAGCTGAAACTAGAACATCATCTCCCTCTGGTTTAGCCACAACGATTTGAGCACTCACGTTCCTGAGAGACCCACGAACTACCACTCGGGGCTTTCCAGAAAGCACAAGGGCTTTCCTTGCTTTGTAATCGGTCTTTCCTTCTCTTCTTCGTCTATATGGAGAGCAATAGCGCGAGTATCTGGCCATCTAGCGTTTCCTCCAAAGTTCATGGGCCTTCAAGTAGCGTTCCAAATCTGCCACTGAACTAAATCGGCCACTGCTCGCCATCCGATACAGTTCACGATAAGCGCTCTCAGCGATAACCTTCCTCTCTTTTAATGCTCGCAGTCTCTTTCTCAATGCCCGAATTTTGCTCATCCAAGCCTCTTTCTTTGAAATCTTGGCACGAGGTGACCCTGTTTTGCTGCCAGGTCCACTTCGCAATCCTTTCTTTTTCTTCTTGTGCAGGACTCGTGCCCTTGCGCGGCTCACTCCTTTTTCTGGCAGTGGTTTGACGACACCTTCATGGATTAGTTTTCTGATTTCCTGTCGGGTTATCGCTGTTTCGGCATCATCCACTTTTTCTGGATCGATCCAGACGCGGTTTTGTCCGATTTTCAGTATTTGCGCTGCTAGGCGTCGTTGGCTCTTTAGGTCGGTCATTGTTCTTCTGTCTCCTTCTTGCGTTTCCTAGTCTTGGCTTGTTTTTGTTTTGGTTTCTCCGTCTCTTCTATTTCTTCCTTTTCTTCAAGCTTCTCTTCTGCTGATTCTTTTTCTTCTGCAGGCGTTTCTTCAGCCTCTTTAATTTCTTTGACTTCTTTGATTTCCTTGACATTTAGGATTGTTATCTTTTTCTTTTTTGCTTCGGCTAGGATTCTTGCTCTTTTTCTTTTGCCAACCGTGTGTGCAATCCGTGCGGCTTGGGTCTTGGGGTCGATTTTCTGGAGTTCTTCAACATTGTGTACCAGAAGTTCCTTGTAGCCAGATGGATGGAGTCCTCTGATGGCTTTTGGCGTTCTGTAGCCGATGCTTACGCCGGGTGGCCAGCCAGCATATTTGAGCCGTACCTTATGGTCTAAGCCTCTTGGTCTTCGCCAGTTTTCCTTGATGCGTACGTACCGCCAGCTTTCTGGTCTGACAAAATTGGGCTTCTTTTGTTTCAGCCGTCTTTTCAGCTTCAGTGCTTTTTTCGTAGCTCTTGCAGTTTGCTCCGTCATCCTTCCATCCCTTCGATTTGTTCGTACACGAATATGCCATCCAAGAAAACTCTAGGGTCTTTTCTTTTCACTTTTGTGGCTTGTTCAATGTTTGCTGCCGTTTGGCTTACGCTTTCTAGGTTTAGGTCTTGGACGATTATGTCTTCACTTTGAATCTTGACCTTGGCGTTGCCCACTATCTTGGCTTTTCTTGGGCTTCGTTCGCCTGTGAAGTTTTCAATCAAAACCAAATTGTCTTTGACCTTGACTGTTATTGGAAAGTGAGAGAAAACTATCTTGAGTTTGTATGTGAATCCTTTTGTGACCCCTGTAATCATGTTCAGAATGTGTGAATAGATTGTTCCCACGAGAGAAGCCTCTTTCTTGCGGGGCCATTCTGCCCAAACGCGGAGGGTTTTGCCCTCAAGTTCCATTGATATAGGGGCGTGGTGAAAGTCGCGGGTCAATGCTCCTTTCGCACCTTTTACAGTGATTTCTCTTCCTTTGAGGGTCGCCTCTACGTCGTCTGGAATCTGAATGGTTCTTGAGACTTCTATGGCTCGCATCAAAGACCCTCCTTCTAGTACACGAATGCTAGTAGCTTTCCTCCCAGGTGCTTTTCTCTTGCTTCTTTGTGTGATATGATCCCTTTTGGCGTCGAAATAACTATCGTGCCTACTTCTCTTGATGGTAGGAACTTCTTTTCCCATTCTTCAAATTTATCTATCTTGACAGAGTAGCGTGGTCTTACAGCCCCGCATTTGTTTATTCTTCCTAGCAGCTGAACCTTGAACTTCCCAGAACGACCATCATCCACAAACTCAAATTCTCCAATGTAACCGTTCAACTGCATGATCCTTAAGACCCTGCCCAGAAGCTTAGATGCTGGACTAATCACGCATTCGCGTCTGTTGCGCATCTCGTTGTTTATGATCGTTGTCAAACCGTTTGCCAGAGTGTCCATCATGTTTTTCCTCATTACTCATATTTCTTGAACCCAAGCTTCTTGGCTACTTCTCTAAAACATTGCCGGCATAAATATAAATTGTAACGTCTGATAATTGGTCCATAAGACCCGCATCGGCTGCACGGTCGGGTTCCTTTGCCGTATTTTCTTTCCTTTCTAGGTTTTTGTTTGCCCATACGACAGTCCTCTGATTTAGACGATTTCAACTCCCAAAGCATCCTTCATGAAGACAATAGATTCTTCCGGCGTCAAAACATGTTTCGAACCAATTTTGGCTCTTTCTCTTCTTCGGTTTTTCACGCGATACCCAGGGCGAGTCATGGCAACACAAACATCCATGCCAAATATGCCCACGTCAGGGTCATACTTTACGCCTTGAATTTCAATGTGCTCCTTTATCCCAAAAGAGAAGCTGCCGTTCTTGTCAAAGCTACTTCTGGAGATTTTTTTGTCAACCACGGGCAGAACTTTGTTGAGAAAATCAATCGCGTCTTGATCCCTTAGAGTCACGATGCAGGCTATAGATTCGCCTTGTCTGATTCCGAAATCCCTTATGGTCTGCTTGGCCTTTCTCTTGCATGGAGTTTGACCAGTCAGCTCTTTCAGGATTCTTGTTGCCTTCTCCAAGGGCTCGCCGGACTTCCCAACATTCAGGTTAACGACGACTTTCTCTATTCTGGGTTTCACCATAGGGTTTTCTTCCCACACCTTGCGGATTTCGTCTTCAGACAATTCATGCAACCTCCGGCAACGCTATGAATGGGTGTGTTTCACCTATGGCGAAGACAAAGTCTAGAATCGTTTGGTAACGGTCGCCCTTTTCGTCTTCGATTGTCGCAAGAGCGTTTCTACGTTTCTTTCCTTCTGCCTTTTCGATTTCAACTATCTTGCCGTATTTCCCGATGTTCTTTCCACCAGTTATTATGCCAAAATCCTTTTCTTTCATCTTCGTTGACTCAAGTATCTGCCTTTCTGGAAGGCTTATCTTCAATGTGCCAAGGGTCTCATAGACATCTTCCTGTGGACTCTTCGGATCAGCAATCTTCACAAGTATATTCGAACCATCATGAAGGTTGAGCTGGACGTGCCCGTTTTTGACGATCTTCTTATCCTCTATTCTGCACAGCTTGAACTTGGACTCTTCTTCTCCAATTGATTGAAGAATCAAACCCTTGGCAGATGGCAATACACGGAAGTTTTTGCCAACATCTACAACCGAAATGACATCCAACAAACCCACGGGGAAGTCGTCTTCTCGCACGACTTTTCCATCGACACGTATTTTGCCCTGTGAGACTATCATCTTGGCCTCTTTCCGAGTGCTCGCAAAGTTGAGGCTGTCACGCAGAACTACTACCAGAGGTAGACAGCCTTCACGGTTATGTGGGCCTGGAGACGGGTTAACAACCCATGTAACTTCTTTCCGATGAATCGGCCAGAATCTTGGCGCTGGTTTACGCTTTAATCCGGTTGACGCTCCTTTTCTTCCCAAGGTTAAGCTTCCTCCTCAGCTTTCTTTGTGGTCTTTCGCTTTGCGCGCGGTTTTCTTGCTTTAGGCTTCTCGCCTTCCTCGGCTTCTTCTTCCTTTTCGGTCTTTTTCGCAATAGCTTTCTTGACTGTTGCCTTCTTCCTCGCTCTTGTCTTCTTTTCTTTTGGTTTTTCTTCCACTAGTGGCTTTTCTTCAATGACTTCCTCTTTGACTGGAGTAACTTCTTTCGGAGGTTTCTCTGCTGGTTTTTCGATGATTTTCTCCGTTTTCTTATGAGCTGCCTTTTTTCTTTCGATAATCTGCTTTCGCCATTTATCGTCAAGGTTTAGGTTTGTGATTGTGACTTTGGAAGGGTGTATCGGAACAAATATTGCGGTTCCATCAACTTTTTCTCTCGTTAGACCTTCAACGTAGATTCTGTACTTTCTGCGGTCTATTCGTGTGATTTTTCCTTCGACGCCTTTGTGGTCTCCTCGCACGATGCGGACTGTGTCACCACTTCTCACTGGGATGGATTTCACCCCGTGAGATTTTCTTAGTTCTGACGAGAGGGGTGCGGCGAAAAGCTTGTGCCGTATGTGGTCTGGCGCTTGATACAACATTTTTCTCTGTTTTGATGGTTTCGTTGTGGGTTTCAAAGCTTGCATTCCTCATCACTCACCTAGACTATTATGCTGGCGGCGCTTGCGATTCTTGGCCATCTCTCAGCTGCTTCTTTTGCCACTGGTCCACGAATTTCTGAACCCTTCATTTCTCCTTCAGGAGTGATTATTACTGCTGCATTGTCTTCGAACTGAACCCAGACACCATCAACCCTTCTGTAGGGCCTTTTCTGTCTGACGATTATCCCTTGGAAAATCTTCTTTCTCATGTCTGGTGTGCCCTGTCTAACAGAAAGGGTTATTCTGTCACCCACCCCGGCAGATGGGTAACGTCGCAGTCTGCCCTTGTAGCCCATGACCTGTACCAGTCGCAGTATCCTAGCACCAGTGTTGTCAGCGCATCTTAATGCTGATCCAGTCGGCAGTCCTCTAGCGATCTTTGGCCCCTGTCCAATCATTCCTTTCGATGCGCCTGCTCTCTGTTTCGCTTTTGCTGCCATATCACTTCTCCTCCAGCTTTTCAACAACTACGAATGACACAGTTTTGCTTACAGGTCTGCATTCAGCTATTGTTACTCGGTCTCCTTCTTTCGCGTCTATGCATGGAGGGTTATGTGATGGAATGCGGCTGCGTCTTCGTTCGTATTTCATGAATTTTGAAACGTATTGGAGATAGTCTCGCTCAACGACTATTGTTTTGTCCATTTTTGCGCTGACGACGAGTCCGTCCAGTACACGGCCTCGCACTGGAAGTTCCCCATGAAAGGGGCAATCCCTGTCTTCACAGGTCTTCTTAGGTTTCTTAAACTTCAGTGACATTACCATAATCTCCTGATACTCTTCTTAAGCCGATCTTCCGGTCTTCCTGAAAGAAGTTTACCGTCGACTTCGACGGTTGTGCCGTCAGAAAACCTGAAATGAAAAACAGCCGAATCTTTTGCGATGATTTTCTCCTTATCTTCATCAAGAAGTGTGAAAGTGTTCCTTGTCTCATTTACTATTCTACCAGAGATTCCTCTACAGTTGAGATTTTTGCACTTGGAAACTTTGGCTTCGGTTCCAATGAGTTCGTGGCAAATTATGTCCGGCGTCACTTTCATGCCTTCTTCTCCTTCTTTTTCTTCTCTTTGTCCTTCTCTTTTGTCTTCGTCTTGCCCAGCCCAAGTTTCTGCTCATGTTCTATGGTAAGTATCCGAGCGATTGCTTTGCGTAGCTCTTTCACTCTAGCTGGGTTTTCAATTGTACCGCCCGCTCGGATCATTGTCTTCAATCTAAGATGCTCCGTTCTGAGCTCGTTGAGTTTCTTGGTGCGCTCTTCAGAAGGCATATCCCGTATCTCTTTAACGCGCATTATCGGCATCTATCCCGCTGCCTCCCCTTCCTTGTCACTTTTTGTTTCTTTGGATTCTTCGGTTTGCTCTATTCTTGCTTCTGTTGTTTCTTCTTGTGGTTTTTCTTCTGGGACTAGTTCCTCTTCGGTTGGGAGTGCGTCGGCGATTTTGATTTTGTCAGGGAAGATTGCGTCTGGAGGCATTAGTCTTACTTTTACGCCGAACATGCCTGGTTTCATTTGAACGTGAACTTCGGCTTTCCGCAGGTATTTCAATGCGGGATCGCCACATTTGGCCAAGTAGCCTGCCTTGAATTTTTCGTACCTTGCTCTTTCGGTTCTTAACTTACCGCTTATGATTATTTCCGCGCCTAGGGCTCCTGCTTCAATGACTTGATTCAAAGCCCAGAACCCTGCACGTCTGAAGTGAACACCTCTTTGCAGGGCTGAGGCTAGCTTTGAAGCGACAACGTAAGCGTTCAGTTCTGGGATCTCGATCTCGGAGACCGAGATTTGTGGGTTGGCAACTCCGAACTTTTCTTCCAGAGTGGCTGCAAGTTCTCTTATTGTTTCTCCACCGCGTCCGATTACTAAACCCGGGCGCATTGCGTAAACTACTATGTGCGTCCCCAAGGGGGTTTTTGATATAGTTACACCGCCATATCCAGCTCTTTCAAGCTTGTTTTGCAGAAACTCGTCGATCTCCGTTTTCTTTATGGATTCTGTTATGAAGTGCTTGACGATGGCCATTATGCTTCTACTCCTGTCTCTGGCTTCTCTTCTAGGGCGATTTCAACATGACATAGGATTTCGAATTTAGGTGAGGCCCTTCCTTGGGCTCGTGGCTTAAACCGTTTTATTTTCATTCCTTGAGAAGCAGATGCATGGATTATACGCATCCTGTCTGTGTCTAAACCTTTGCTTTCAGCATTGGCTTCCGCACTTTCAAGCACTTTGAGAATGTGTTTCGACGCTTTCACTGGGTACCTGCCTACCCAAGCCCTTTCCAGTCCGTGACGGTGCCCAAGCTTCTTGGTAAATCGCCTATAAGGAACGGGTTTCTTCTTGGCCATTACGTCTCTGAGGTACTGTTTTGCTTTGGTAAGCATCATTCCTTTGATTGTTCTACATACTTCGCGTGCCGCTTTATGGGATATCCTAATCTCACGTGCACTTGCTTTCACGGTCTTTTCAGGATCTAGTTCCTCTTCTGCTATAGAGTATCCCCAGTTAGGCACTGCGTATTCTCTCCAACTGCGCAATTGAAAGGCGGTATGGTGATTTATTAGGCTTTCCGTTAACGCAAATGGTTTCCCGACCGATTTCCGTTTCTAAACAAGTCTATTTTGGTTCAAACACGTTTTCTTCGCATGCCTGTGAAAGATAAAGTGGATGTACATGATAGAATGTTTCGCCTTCTAAAAGCTTCTCTTTATCCCACGAAGGCGGTTTTGCATTTCTAGTTATTGGCACCCACATGAGATAGATGCTAAAGATTTGTTCTTTGTGTTTGGTCTTGTGCGCTACTTTGGTTGAGTCTATGGTCTTGAAGTCCAGTTTTTCCATTTGTCATTTCACAAACCATGGGCTCCAGTGATTTTCTAGGGCGATAGTGGCAAACCCATCAGCGTCTCCTTCGCTTTCTATCATGTCTTTCAAAAGATGTTTC
>Ga0315281_10013929_pt1 | contig 10857 bp, 8 predicted proteins | sample YL17G07_0_MG_FD_204540 | JGI IMG/M metagenome (GOLD analysis project Ga0315281, IMG submission 204540) | Sediment microbial communities from Yellowstone Lake, YNP, Wyoming, USA - YL17G07_0 | ecosystem: Environmental > Aquatic > Freshwater > Lake > Sediment | place: USA: Wyoming | collected... | reverse complement strand
GTACATTCTCGGCAACTTCTTCTGGGGGAGGGTCGACTACGCCAATGACCCGCTCCGGCACGCCGACCCCGGCGGTGCCGTCCTTGGCATCTGCTCGATGCTGGCCTTCTTCATGCTGTTCATTCCGATTGTCTACGCCTTGACCGTCTCTAGAAAGAGACTGAAATCGAAGAGAAAGGAGATCGGCTTCGCCACGGAATTCCTGCTCCTGATATCGGTCTTCTCGATATTCATCGGAGATCTGGTCGTGAATTTCATTTACTACGGAAGGGGGATCAGCATGTATCCCGTTCTGTTGCTGTTCCCGGTCATGCTCCCGTTGGCTTTCTCGATCATCAGGCGTGTTCCGATTCCTGCCGTGAGGAGGGAAACGGTCTATTTTGTCTTCGCGATCCTGGTCGTGGCGATGGTCAGCTTGGCCGCGTTCCAGATCAACTCGGATAGAACGAATTCGGATGGTCGGGCTGGCAATTTTGCTGCTTTCTGGCAGGAGGACGGGGGCAACGGCACGACAATGACCGCGAGCTTCGGATCATATGGGATTCTCTCACTCACGCTAGCAGAGTCGAATGCGACGCTTCCCACTTTGCTCCCGGTGAACTCAAGCAATTACAGGTACCTGATTGGATCTGACAATGCGACTGATAGTCCGGCCGAATATTTCCTGTTCACCGATTCCGATTTCGAGTCACCAATCCTCGGAGCGGATTGGCAGTATTACCAGCCGGTCGATCAGCAGAGGTTAGTGGCAATCAAGACGAACAGCAATCTAACCCTTGCCTATGATGATGGGGGGAGCATGCTCTTTTTGCAGTCCTGAGGATGGCAAGCGATGAAGGGTGGGCACCGGATGATTGCCGAGTATTCTTAAGAAAGTGAGTGTGAAACTCCGACCGAAAAAAGGTTAAATAATCTGCCCGACCTTATTCCCTGGGAGGATGCACTCTGCCGCCACTAGTATGGAGAGAACGGATAATTCTGTGTCCTAACTGCTGGACCATGGTTTCCCTTGAGGATAATCTCTGCCGGAACTGCGGCGAAAAGTTCCAGGAGCATCCGGAGATCCGCGCGAAGAAATGGGAAATGCACGCGGAAATAAAGAGGAATGCTGGCGAGATAATCTCCATCGTGACGATTGTCGTTTCTCTTGTTCTCTTAATCATAACATTGATGCTGGACAATCTGCACAGATGGATAATGCCGATTGAGCAGGACGGGGGCGTCTACCTCATCCCAATGATATTGGGCATCCTTTTGGCACTTGGACTTATCATCCGGAACATGAAGATAAGAGTGCCCTTGAAAGAATCCTCGACCGCGAGGATGATCACGCCATATGCGATACTAACAATCTCGTGCATCGGGATGACATTGATCTTGTTCGCAGGGGAAGTTGATAGATTTTTGACCCTGTCAGAGTCCAGTCTCCTTCCGGCATTGGCGGCAGCATGTGTATTCGGTGTCATTCTATTGGCGATTTCAAAAGGTCTGTATCACAGAAATAAAAAGAGAGATTCATGGGTGGAACGTTCTTAACCTACTGCCAACCAAATCCTCCGAAGGACGATAACGACGAACACGAACAATCCTGCATAGATGAAGAGGTCGAGGCGTTCCTTAATCTCGACTGTTGCGAAGGAATCGACGAATTCCCGGATGATTAGCAATCCGATTACCTCCAGGGTGAAAAATACCTCGAAGTCGGATCCTGATGATATCACCGCGGATGCTGTCGTCCAGATGACCATCGTGAGCATTATCTTGTGAGATAGCAGCATTTCGATAGCACGATGTATGTTAAGGGATATGAAAATCTCTGTCATATAGGCATTTTCTCAGAATCGCAAGATTCCTCATTGACGGATGGATTGGAATGATACAATTTCAGGATAGAAATTATCCAGTACCTGCCGAGCACATGATTTCCGACCTGAAGGTTTGATAAACATGCAGACTATTCGTGACATTGGATGCCATCGGATTGGGGCACTTGGAGTAAACGGAAGACATTAGATAGTTTGTTCCTCCGGAGAATGAGAATTCATTCAATTGGATGGATGAATAACCAAGATAGAAAATCAGATCAATGCCAGATGGAGGTATCTTGAATCGAAGCGATTAGGTATGGAATCGAGAAATCGGATCCACTATCCGAATATGCGCTAGCCTTCTTGATTGAGACTTCAGGATTCAAAGGCGAACTAGTGGGTTTCTCTGGAAATCCGCAGCACATGGACCTTTACTACGGTAACTCCACATCCCTCGCCGACTTGACCATAAAGAGGAACTCATCTGATTTGATTTGGCATAGCTTGCTTAAGGGAAATTGCACCCCTGGCGGGGAATCGATACTCGATTTCGATATCGTAAATGCGGTCGGTGCTTTGCTCACCGACGCGCCCAATAAGAATCCTGGAAGGAAATGCCTGGATCGCGATGGACGGTTGAAGTACAACTGCAGTTTTCAGGCAAGGGAGGGACTTGGCAGACTGCCGCTGGTCAATGTATACGTTCTCTTCTTCAGAGATTGGCTGGCCAAAAGAACCTCGATAAAACCGCTCCCGCTATGGCCTGAAAGGAAGAAATGCGCAATCGGTCTTTCGCATGATGTCGACAAACCAGTCAAATACCCGCTACTGACTGACTCTAGACTAAGGGAAAGGCCATCGTTGGCGATAAGACCCGGATATCTCGCAAGGTTGGCTCTCAGCTACGGAAAATACCTATTCGATAAGGATCGAGATGATTTCTGGGCATTCGACGAGATCATCCACTCGGAGCTAAGCCTGGGTTTGAAATCCACGTTTTTCTTCGCGACTGAGAGTCTATTTGATAAACATGGAAGCATGCGAGACGCCCAATATAACGTCGAATCCCCGAGATTCAGGGAGGCTTTCGAATCGATTAAGAAAAGCGGAAGTGAGATTGGGCTTCATGCGGCCTATTCTGCTCATCTCGACAAGGGAAGGTTCGTCGAGCAGAAGGAGAGGATAGAGCGACTATCAGGAACGAAGCTGAAGGGGTTGAGACATCATTGCTGGCACCTCGGTCCTGATGAGGAAAGGACCTTCAGGATGCATGAAGCATCAGGTTTTGAATATGACGCGTCGCTGGCTTTCAATGAATCCCTCGGCTTCAGAAGAAATGTCGCGCTGCCTTTCTCGCCGTATGATTCAACATTGAAAGAAGCATTGGGCTATTTGCAACTCCCCAATTTCTGCATGGATGCGAACGTCTTTGGATTCCGAAAGGAGCCCCCGACGAAAATTGATGATGTTATCGACTTCATCGAAACGATTAAGAAATATGAAGGACTCGGAGTGATCGATTGGCACGTAAGAACCTCATACCCAAAGGGAAAAGAATACCGAGAATGGGGAGAGGGCTATCAGAGGATCATAAAATACCTCGCGGATGACCAGAATATTTGGACGACGAATCTTGCTGACATATCTGGGTGGACAATGAAAAGGAGAGGAAATCTTAGAGTCTCGAGAGAATAAATTCACATTTATGCTGAACCAGATATCACTGACTTAGCATGTAATAAATAAGGTTGAATCTATCGAGGATTCACCATGGACAACAGTAACCCGCAGATGATAGAGGTGAATAATCTCTGCAAGCGGTACGGCAGCGACCGCATGGCTGTGATAGATGGTGTCAATCTTTCTGTCGGCAAGGGAGAGATGATTGTCCTGATGGGGAGGTCGGGCTGCGGCAAAACGACTCTACTGAATCTGATTGCAGGATTGGATCGCCCGAACTCGGGGAAGATTTCAATCGACGGTACTGAGATAACCGGCATGACGGAGAACGAGCTTGCGAAATTCCGCCTTCTGAACGTGGGATTCATCTTCCAGGACTACAATCTGATTGCCGACCTTACGATTCTCGAAAACGTCGCCCTCCCGCTCAAACTCGCCGGGGTCAAGGATCTGGACCGCGCTAGAAAGCTGCTTGGAATATTTGATATCGAGAAGCTTGCCGAAAAGGATGCGAACACTGTAAGTGGAGGCGAAGCGCAGAGAGCGGCAATAGCCAGAGCCATGGCAAACAGTCCAAAGGTGCTCCTTGCGGACGAGCCGACTGGCAATCTAGACGAAGAAAACGAGGTCAATGTGATGGATTATTTCAAAGAGATACGACAGAAATTCGATACGACGATTGTGATAGCAACGCACAATACCGCTCTTTCATCTTATGGCAATAGAACGATTCGTTTCGAGTCAATATAGTGAACCAGTGAACCCTATCAACATTCATAGATATTATTATTAAGCAGTCGTCGATTGGTTCCCCTCATATGGCAGATCTATTCACATCCGACAATCTTCTTCCGATGGTCACCATAGTTGTGGCGATTCTCGCCTCCGCGATAACCACCTTGATGCTTGTTCCGCGAATAATGAAGAAAATGAGGGAAAGAGGGATTACTGGAATTGACTGGAATAAAAAGGATAAGACTGAAATCCCGGAGCTCGGCGGGATTGCGGTTCTCTTCGGCTTTCCAATCGGGATTTCAATAGCAACCGGAATGTTGAAGCTATTCGGACCGGGATTCGCTGCGACCCCGGTTCTGGCTGCTATCGGAGTGCTATTCATCGCAGGAATGATCGGGATTATTGACAACATCTCAGATATACCGCAGCGGATAAAGGCAATTGTTCTGGCTTTTGCAGCGCTGCCATTGGTAGTAGCAACGATCGGGAGTGAGACAATTGACTTACCATTTGGCATTATGATCAGTTTTACTGGATCGGAAGATATCAGACTTATATTTTGGATAATCATCGTTCCAATCGCGATTACCGGTGCGGCTAATGCAATAAATATGTCCGCGGGATATAACGGGCTTGAAAGCGGCCAGATTGCGATAATATCACTTTCACTTCTCATTTTAGTCATAATGAAGAACGGATCCATTGAAGCAGGTCTTATCTTTGCAGCTCTTTTCGGAGCAGCCATTGGGCTGAATTACTATAATGGGTATCCAGCGGTGACGTTTGTCGGAAACGTAGGAACGCTTTCGATGGGTGCGGTGATCGCCGCGGGAGTTATTATCGGGAATATAGAACTAGCTGGATTGATTGCAATAGCCCCGACATTCTACGAACTCACCGCGACTGTATATTACTCTCTGCATAAAATCGAAAGGAAATCTGCGATGGTAAATCCCATCATCGACGAGCAGGGGAAACTGCACGCTCCCAAGGGGGCGGAGAGATACACCCTCTCATATTGGCTGCTTAGCAAGAAGCCGATGACAGAGCGGAACCTCGTCAGGGCGATTCTTGGGATATATGCGATATTCGGGGTCATTGCAATAACTGTCGGTATACTTTAGCCCGATGGACTTCAAGACGCCGCGATTCGTATCTATGCAAAAAGATAAACTGACTGGACCTTAGAGTGTTCCAGAAATAATTACAACATCAGATATTTATATCCATTAGGCTCTGAATTACCTCAAGTTGAATTCAGCTGAAATATTTTTTGGCCATGGGAATCCTGCCAGACAAGACTGAGAGACGTGTCGTTCATCATTATATCAATTGGGGGGGCCAAACCTCCGATAGAAAGCCCATCCCCGTGCGCGTCCTTGTAACCAATCACCACAAGCGTACCGTTATTCCTATGTAACCAATCTGCGGGAGTACTACTACCGAAATAAAACAATGCCGTGACCCATTCATGCCATTTCATATTATCGATGGAATATATCATTGCATTATATGACGGACAAAGCGCCTTCATTGAGACGAAGGTGTAAAGCGCGATCTGAGTCAACGAGGATGAAAGAATCGCGTTCCCAGGGATTAGAAATTCTTTGACGGCGTCAAGCAATTCGAAAGTGACGATAGGCGAAGAGAGCGTTCCGAATGATAATATTGATCGATCAGTGGAATAATCTTCTCCTATTATGGGATCAGAGTTGGCACGAGAAACGATTGCAGTGATAATGAATATCACAATCACAAATGCGGCAATCTTACTGGCGTGTTTGGTCATTACTGAGCTATTGTGAATTAATTTCCCGAGGATATCGCAGAATCTCGATGAGAATGTCATTAGCGAGCCACCGATTAAAAAGGGGATGATCAATGTGAAGAACATGGCTCTATGAGGGTTCAATATATCGAGGAACCACAATATTGAAAAGAAGTAATAAGATCCGAGGTAAAAGAATGCGAAGAATCTCCTGATTTCATCCTTATTGTCAATCATTTTCAGCATGCCGTAGGAAGCCAAGACAAACAACACCAAACCCATTAGGTAGCTCAGAACTGGAATCAGGCTCATCGTGGGGAGCACAGAAGGGTATCCGGAAGTACCTATGAATGAGGAATAGGCGTATAGAGCAGGGTTAAGTGTCGATGCAACAATCATACCGATGAAGCATAACATATAGGCAGCAACCAGAATTCTTCGTATCTTGAATCTTACAAAGAAAAACATGGGCAGAACCCTGTCATTAGTATCGCTTTTCTTAATAAATCCAAAATACAGGCCAACGGAACCAATTAAAAAGGACGTCGACATAAGGGCTAAATATGCAACAATGGGCAATGAGATTGGCAGAAGTTGATCCATTATATAATTCTCTGGAGATGCTTGAGCGAGGATGGTCGAGTAGTATGTCAAATGGATTATCAAAGGCAGAAGCATCAAGACGTATATGGGCATCAATAGCCTTGAGTGCGCGACCATCGAGAAAATAGCTTTCAGGTTCCAGTTATGCAATAATCTACGATTTATAATTATGAGAATCTGCATCCCGATAAGCAGTAAGATTAAAAAGATCGTGGAGTTGAAGAAACCTGAAATATGCGTCCATCCATGAAGTATTCCAGTAGCGAAGATGATGACTAAATTTTGAAAATCCGATCCTTGATGACGGAAGTAACGAATAAAGAAGACTAATGTCAGTAGAAGACAGAATTCCGTGAAAATTCCACCACCGATGAATACTCCGGTGGGAAAAATATAGACATAATTATCTGGACTGCTTACAAAGATTTGAAATAGCACAGCGCGGAAAATAACGGCAAGATATGCGGTCTGGCGGGAAAACAATGATCCGACCCAGAAATACAGCGCTAGCGTCAGGGTAAGAAGGCAAGTTCTAAGAATATAGGAAACATCAATCGGACTCAGATTGGGAACCATAACCAATAGCTCAGCTACAATGATTGGATAGCCGGGCGGATATGGATCGATTATTTCCTGATTATCCCAGGTATGATAAATGCTGATATCGCCAGATGCAATCCCTTTTCCCCTATTGAAGAGTTTGAGTTCGTCCGAGCCATAGATGTTGAAGCCGTAAAACAAAGTAGGAAGGATGATGTTCAAGAATAGGCAGAAGAAAATCAATATGCCTATCTTCTGGAGAGGTGTCAATCTCATCCTTGCACCTCTTTAATGAATCGATTAAAATGCTCGACGATTTTATCCCAAGAGATAGAATCGGCTTCCCCGTTCCATGTCTTCAAATTCCCAATGTCGGCTCCGGATGAAAAAATCTCCCATGCCTCTTCGAAGCATCTCTCGATATCGTCCCTATTATTTGAATCAACGACGCGCCAGCAGCCAAATTTCCGTAGAAGCTTATCCGTGGGGGTGCCCGGAATAGAACATGCGATTGTTGGTTTACCAGATCCGATATAAATCGGCAATCTAGAAGACAAAGTCACATACTTCGCCGTGCCTCTCGACCCGAGATCGTAAATCAAGAAATCACTATTCATCACTTCCCCGATCATATCGAAATGTGGAATAACGCCTCGTATATCCACGTTTCTATTAGACTCGCATAGGTCCGCAATCTCATTCCGTTTCTTTGGCGCAATGGTCCCAAGAATCTTCAATTTGACTGACTTATCTGCAGAGGGTGTTTTCTCAATGAAATCCACGAACGCTTTGAGAAAAACCAAATCCATGTCACGATAGATGGTGCCGATGAAGCAGAAGACTAAGCCGTGATGACTCGATTTCTTTGGGCTGCTCAGTCTGAATTCTTCGGAGTCGAAGCCATTTGGAACATAGCATAGCTTAGTTGTGGGGAATCGACCCTGTAATACCGATTCCCATGGCTCGGACACGTAGGAGATTCCGTCGGATTGGGATAGTGTTTTTTTCTCTATTTGTCTGTGCCATAATCTATGGAAACGAGTTGTAGCGTCAAGACCGGGCGCGTCGGTCCAGAGATCTGCCAAATCTGCAATCCAGGATATTTCTGTATCTTGCGCAATCAATGAACCGAGGAGATAGGAGGTCGGGGCATTTGAAGTTATAATGCATTCTATATCCTTCGCACTAATGATTTTCTTCAGTTCCCGCAGGCCATTCAGCATTGAAAACACGAAGTCATCGGGAGCTCCTAGCATGTTAAGAATTCGAGAAGATGAAATCGTCCTTCCAAACACTGGCTTCCTGCCGATTATCACAATAGGCACTTGACCGTACGTGTTCATATCTTCAACCAATCTATTATCGATTAGCGTGTCGGAGCGCAATGTATGACCAACGACTGTGACCTCGTTTCCATCTTTGCGAAGGAATTTCGCAATTTTCGCAATCCTGTAGGATTGCGCATTTAGATAGGGCGGACATCCCCGAAGGGAAACGAGCAATATTTTCATCTGACCTGCTCAACCTGTATCAACACTCATCTAATAACTATTATGGGCTCTGGTGCAGAAGTCCTCCTAGCATGAGAGAAATTGATTGTTTGTTACCAGCATTGTTATCAGATCATCATACGCTGACCAGTATGGTCAATAAGGTAATGAAACGATAAACGAGGGATTTGAAGGAAAATGGGGATAAAGTCGAGCTGTCCTCGCTTGGCTTTCTTTCTCTGGTATAGATAAACTCAAGTCTGCTGGCCGAGTTTTGCACCAGAGCCATTATGGAATTCCCTGCCGTAGCAAATCCAAGATTTGATATTACTACTAGCTTATAAATCGCTTGAGTTATGTTGGACGATTGCCACTCTGATCCTGGATTGGAACCGCCTCAGGAGTCCTCGGAAGAGGTATAAAGCGGAATATCAGATACCAGAAAATCGCAGTCCATCCAAGGAATATGAAAATCCCGATATTCTCATGGAACCAATTAAGGGCCTCGACACCCCACCATGCACCCGCTCCAATTGTCAGAGCAATTCTAATTAGATTGGCAAACCATGCGACGGCAAGACCGAGGACGAGAACATAGACCAGCTTTCTATTGATCTTCGAAAAGTTAGTGAGCATGAAGCCCATATATGCGCAGAAGAAGATCATGACAGAATACAGGCCACTGCATCCGAGAGCTATTGCAACTCCGGAGGACTCCCCCGTAGCTGAAGTAAAGGTTATTTCCGAACCAGCACCAGACCAAGAAAAAGACGCATGGGCGTCGATTCCCATTGCGTTCGCCACTAGGCTTGCAGGAACAGATACGAAGTAATGGACCCAGGGCGATTCAGAGTTGAAATCAGGATCATCATAGAATAAACCGTAGATTACGAGAGGGATTATTAGCAGTAAGAGGATCAAAATTAGAAAAACCATGGCGAAATCACGTTCTACCCGATATTTTAGTGGGATGATATTATAGAATATCAAGAGCAGGGCCAGCGCAATCATTAGATAGTCGCCGTTCCCCAGTTCTGACCTTGAAGAAATAAACACATTGAATAGGTAAACAAAAAGAAGGAGAAGAATCCCGATCATAGGGAAATGTGGAATCAACCTATTCTCCAATGTCACCTTACGAATGAAATTCTGAGCGATGGTTGGTTTTTTTGCCTTTGCGGCCTCCTCCTCCCCGTCTATCTGCATCGACGGGCCGAAGTAGACGCGCAGAATAATCAGAAAGGTTCCGGCGGTCATGAAAATCAATTCGATGGTGAGAACAGGATGCAACGACCAGAATGCCACATACGCGGCTACTAGGAGAAGTAGAATACCAACCCAGAAAATTGCATTTGCAGTCTTCTGATTACTCAGAGTCTTTCGGATCTTATCTGAAATGCTCTCCATAAGCCCCATTGTGGGAAATTATTAACCCATAGGACCTAGCTATATTTTTCTGTCTGACAGCTATCCACAATTAATGCAGATACTGGGGAGCTGCCAGCATGATCATCGATAAGAAAGAAGAGCTCACTCGATGGCCGTCCGCTCACGGTACCCGGATTGGACCATGGAATAAACCAGCAAACAAAGGAAATAATAGCCGGTAAATGGTTCGGGCACATAATGGGGTGCCGCTGCGTATCTGAAGTGGCGAAAATGTACAGATGATGAGTCTATCTTCAACAAGCATAACCATGAACGAACTTTCGGCATCTATGGACGGATGGTGACTATATGGTCGTGGATTTGATAGGCGTTGTTTTCACAATGCTCTCCGTGACAGTCACCGTCCTTTACTCTTATTACGTATATTTTGGCATACTCGGGTTCTATAAGCACAAGCCATCTCCCGAGGTCCAACCGCAGAAGAGCATCGCCATCCTGCTCCCCGCGTACAGGGAAGAGAGCGTCGTCGGGGAGACTATCAGGAACCTCAAGGCGCTTGATTACCCGAAGGACCTCTACGACATCTATGTTGTAATCGACACCCCGGACGATATGACCGGCCCAGCTGCTGAGAAGGAGGGGGCGATAGTCCTCGTGAGGAACAACACGAAGGACGTCGGCAGGGGATACGCGGTCAAGTGGGGGCTCGAGGAGATCAGGCGGCGGAAGGATTACGACGCATACATCATAATGGACGCCGACAACTCCCTATCGAAGAACTATCTCGCAAAGATGAACAACGAGCTCGTCGCGGGCCACGGGATCATCCAAGGGAACATACGGA
>Ga0315281_10013928_pt1 | contig 10859 bp, 7 predicted proteins | sample YL17G07_0_MG_FD_204540 | JGI IMG/M metagenome (GOLD analysis project Ga0315281, IMG submission 204540) | Sediment microbial communities from Yellowstone Lake, YNP, Wyoming, USA - YL17G07_0 | ecosystem: Environmental > Aquatic > Freshwater > Lake > Sediment | place: USA: Wyoming | collected... | reverse complement strand
ATCACTCGGGCAACCTGCTGCTGTACTCCAATACCCAGGTGCCATTTCTGCACAAGCGCGAGTTCGCAGAGATTCTTTCGATGGACCCGGCGCGCATCCGCATCATCCAGCCGCCCATCGGCGGGGGCTTCGGTTCGAAGCTGGACATCTATCCGTTCGAACCGATCTGCGTCTATCTCGCCAAGGCCACGGGACGCCCGGTGAAGCTCATCTTTACGCGCGAAGAGGAGTTCCTTGCATCGCCCACGCGCCAGCCTGTGCTTCTGAAACTGCGCTCGGGCTGCAAGAAGGATGGGACGCTCACCTTCCGCACGGTGGATACCATTCACGACAACGGAGCCTACACGTCCTGGGGCGCGACCACGCCCTTCGTGATGATGCAGACGTTTTCCTCGCTCTACCGGGTACCGAATTGCAAGTACCTGACCCGGGCGGTGTACACGAACAACCCGTACGCCGGATCGTTCCGCGGCTACGGCAACCTGCAGGCGACATTCGCGGTGGAAGCGCACATGGACATGCTGGCCGACGCCATCGGGATGGACCCGCTGCAATTCCGCCTGAAGAATGCGCAGGACCCGGGCGAAGTCACGCCACAGGGCATGCACTTCAAGAGCTGCGGCCTGAAAGACTGCCTCACGACGGCCGCAAGCTTCAGTGACTACGTCGCCAAGCGCAAGGCGAATCTGGCGCAATGGGAGTCGCCGGCGCGATTCAAGCGCGGCGTCGGCATGGCCTCCATGCTGCACGTCGGCGGCGGTGCGAAGATCTATCCTTCGGATGGTTGCGGCACGATCCTGAAAATGGACGATTTCGGCTCGGTGACCGTGATCACCGGTGCTTCCGAGATCGGCCAGGGTTCGGAGACGGTGCTCGCGCAGTTGGTGGGCGAGGAACTGGGCCTGCCGATGGATGCGGTGCGCGTGGTGAACAACGACACCGAGATCACGCCCTGGGACGTCGGCGTGCACGCCAGCCGCACCACGTTCATCGCCGGCAATTCGGCGCTCGGCGCAGCGAAAAAGGCCAAGGGTAAGATCCTCGAAGCTGCGGCGGTCAAGTACGGCGCGAAGGCCGAAGATCTTGACCTGCGCGGCGGCTACATCATTCATTCGGCCAACAGCGAGGCGCTCGTCGATGTCTCGAAGTTCATCCGTTCGTTGCATTTTTCCGACAAAGCCGAACTGGTGATGACCACCTTTTACTACGAGCCGCCCTCCAAGCATCAGGACAAGGAGTTCAAGGGCGACGTCTCGGCGGCCTACGCCTGGGCGACGCAGGTGGCGGAGGTGGAAGTGGATACGGAATCCGGCATCGTGAGACTGATCAAGGTGACGGGGGCGCACGACGTGGGCCGCGTCATCAACCGCATGGGCATCGAGGGGCAGGTGGAAGGCGGCATTGTCATGGGGCAGGGCTACGCGCTTACCGAGGACCTGATGGTGGAGAACGGCGTCGTGCGCAATCCCGCGTTCCGCGACTACAAGCTGGTGACGGCGCCGGAAATTCCCGAGATGGACATTCACTTCATCGAGACGATGGACGGCGAAGGTCCCAAAGGCGCAAAGGGCGTGGGCGAGGCGCCGGCGATCTGCGTCGCCGCAGCGGTCGCGAACGCCATCTACAACGCCACAGGCGTGCGCATATACGAACTGCCGTTCACGCCCGAGAAGGTCTATCGCGCGTTGAAGGGGTTGGGCGGAAAACCGGAATGGAAATCCGCCGCGTGATGCTTTTTCAGTGTCATCCTGAGCGTGTTAGCCGTCAGCCCTGAGCGAAGCGAATGGGGAAGTATCTCATCGTGCTTGAGGACGCACCGCCCGTTCGGTACTGGATGAGATTCTTCTGCCTTCGGCCTCAGAATGACGCCGAATTCCGACTGGAATAGCGGAACGAAATGAAACGCTACACGGTACTCTCAATGGAGCAGGCGCTGTCGCTGCCCTCGGCGACGCTGCGCTTTGCGCAGCTCGGGTGGCGCGTGGTCCGCATCGAGGCGGCCTCGGCCGGCGGCGGCCTTCCGGGCGACCCGAACCGCTACATCGGTTCACGCACCGATCCAGAAATGCGCGACGACGACCGCCGCAGCTATTTCATCGCGCCCAACGTCGGTAAGGAAGCGATCGCGCTCAACCTCAAGGACCCGCGCGGGCAGAAGGTGCTGAGGCGCCTGGTGCGGGAACTGAACGTCGACGTGTTCTGCTGCAACACCGTGCCCTCGCGCTACCGGGCGCTGGGCATCGACTATGCGACGCTGTCGGCCGCCAAACCCGATCTCATCTGGGCCGGCATCTCGGCGATGGGGCCGAAGTACCCTGAGGTGCCAGGCTACGACCCGGTGATCCAGGCCCTCGCCGGATACATGGAAGTGACCGGCGATGCGAAGGGGCCGCCGACGGTGATGGGGCTGCCGGTGATTGACCTGAAGGCCGGTGACGAGGTCTATGCGAACGTGATGCTGGCACTGCTCGAGCGCTCCGAAACCGGGAAGGGGAAGGAGATTCACGTCTCCATGCTGCAGGCGGCAGCCTCCTGGCTGATTACGGTCATGCCGCTCATCGATTTCGACTGCGACGCGAGCGAGATCACACGCGCGGGCAACGAGCATCGCAAGTTCATCCCCACCAATGTGTATCCGGCGAAGGATGGCTTCATCTACATGGCGATCGGCAGCGACGTGCAATGGAAGCGTCTGTCGGAACTGCCGCGATTCACCTCCATCGCCAGCCCGGTGCGCGTGACCAACGAGGGGCGCGCCACGGAGCGGGAGGCGATCTATCGCGACATCGGTCTGGTGACGGCGCGCCACACGGTGACCGAGATCGAGGCCGACCTCAAGCGGGCGACCATTCCGAATGCGCAGATCAGCGATATCCGAAAGGTGGTCAACCTGGAGCAGCTGCGCGAGAAGCTGACGACGACGCTGATGCCTTCGGGCAAGACCGTGCGCATGCAGCCGCTTGCCGTGGACAGGGACGACGCGCGCGCGCAGTTGCATTTTCCGCACAAGTACGGCGAGGACACGTGCGCCGTGCTCGCTGAAGCGGGATATGCGCAGACCGATATCGATTCGCTCTTGAAAGACGGCGTGATCGCGGGGTGACATGGTCCTCGCTGCGGTCACGCTTGACGACAAATACGCCCTCGAACGCGGGCGTGTGTTCCTGTCCGGCGTGCAGACGCTCACGCGGCTGCTGATCCTGCAGGCGCAACGTGATCATGTGGCGGGGCTGAAGACGGCGGGATTTGTCACCGGCTATCGTGGCTCGCCGCTCGGTGGTCTGGACCGCGCGCTCACCGATGCCGGCCGGCACCTCAAGGCGCACGACATAAGCTTTCAGCCGGGCGTCAACGAGGAATTGGCCGCGACCAGCATCTGGGGCACGCAGCAGCTGCACTTCCTCCCGCAACCGAAATACGACGGCGTGTTCGCCATGTGGTACGGCAAGGGGCCGGGCGCGGACCGCTGCGGCGACGTGTTCAAGCACGCCAACTACGCCGGCACGGCGCGCCATGGCGGCGTGCTCGTCGTCGCGGGGGACGATCACGGCGCGAAGTCGTCTTCGATTGCCCACCAGAGTGACCACCAGTTTGTGGCGGCCGGCATACCGGTGCTGGCGCCTGCGGGCATCCAGGAGTTCCTCGACTTCGGCATCCACGGTTGGGCCATGTCGCGCTACTCGGGACTCTGGGTGGGGTTCAAGATCACCTCCGAGGCCGCGGAGAGTTCGGCATCGGTGGAGGTGGACCCGCACCGCGTCCGGGTGCGGCTGCCCGAGGATTTCGACCTGCCGCCGGAGGGCATCTCCATCCGCTGGCCGGATGACCGGTTCCTGCAGGAGCGGCGCATGGCCGAATACAAGGTCTATGCGGCGCAGGCCTACGCGCGCACGAATGGCCTGGACCACATCGTGTGGGACGGCGCGAATCCCAAGCCGCGTCTCGGAATCATCAGTTGCGGAAAAGCCTACCTCGATGTGCGCCAGGCGCTGGACGATCTGGGTATCGATGAGCGGGAGGCGGCCCGCATCGGCATCCGGCTCTACAAGGTCGGGCTGGTATGGCCCCTGGAGGCCGAGGGCGTGCGCCAGTTCGCCCAGGGACTGGAAGAGATACTCGTCGTCGAGGAAAAGCGCCAGATTATCGAATATCAGTTGAAGGAGCAGCTCTACAACTGGCGCGTGGATGTGCGCCCGCGCGTGATCGGCAAGTTCGACGAGCGCGGCGAGTGGGGACGCGCGCACGGCAGCGTCCTCCTGCCGATGACCACGGAACTCACGCCTGCCATCATTGCGCGCGCCATCGCCGCGCGCGTCGCCCGCTTCCACAGCAGCGACAGGATCCGCGAGCGCCTGGCGCTGCTCGACGCGAAGGAAAAGGCGCTGGCGCAGCCGCGACTCAGACTGCTGCGGCCGCCGTTTTATTGCGCCGGCTGCCCGCACAACCGTTCCACCAAGGTTCCGGAGGGCAGCAGCGCGTTCGGCGGCGTGGGCTGCCACCTGATGGCCGTCTGGATGGACCGCAATACGCTCACGGTCAGCCAGATGGGCGGGGAGGGTGCGGCCTGGATCGGGCTGGCGGCGCATACGGGCACCCGCCACGTTTTCGCCAACATGGGTGACGGGACCTACTTTCATTCCGGGCTGCTTGCGATTCGTGCAGCGGTGGCGGCGAACGTCAACATCACCTACAAGATCCTGTACAACGACGCGGTCGCAATGACCGGCGGCCAGCCGATGGACGGGCCGCTGAGCGTGCCGCAGCTGACGCGCCAGATCGAGTCTGAAGGCGTGCGCCGCATCGTGGTGGTGACGGACGAGCCGGAGAAATACGTGCGCGAATCCGGTTTTGCCGCCGGCGTGGTGGTGCGCCACCGCGACGACCTGGAAGCGATGCAACGGGAACTGCGCCAGGTGACCGGCGTGACGGCCCTGATCTACGACCAGACTTGCGCCGCGGAAAAGCGCCGGCGGAGGAAGCGCGGCGCGTATTCCGATCCCGCCCGGCGCGTGGTCATCAACGAGCTGGTGTGCGAAGGTTGCGGCGACTGCAGCGTGAAATCGAACTGCCTTGCGGTGGTGCCGGTCGAGACCGAGTTCGGGCGCAAGCGCGCGATCGATCAATCGGCCTGCAACAAGGACTACTCCTGCCTCGACGGAATGTGCCCGAGCTTCGTCACGGTCGAGGGCGGCAGCGTGCGCAAGGGCAAGGCTGCCGCGCCAGGTGCAGGAGGGGGGACTCGCGCCCTTGCGCCGCTGCCCGAGCCGCCGCGCCCGCCGACCACGCAACCCTGGGACATCCTGGTCACCGGGGTCGGCGGAACCGGCGTCGTCACGATCGGCGCGCTGCTCGGCATGGCCGCGCATCTCGAAGGCAAGGGCGTATCGGTGGTCGACATGACCGGCCTTGCGCAAAAGGGCGGTGCAGTGTATTCGCACGTGCGCATCGCCGATCGTCCCGATGCCATCCACTCCGCGAGCATCGCGGCAGGGGAAGCCGACGCCGTCATTGGCTGCGATCTGATCGCCACCGTGGCGGCGGAGCCGATCGAGCGCATGTGTCCCGGCGTGACGCGCGCGGTGGTGAACGTCTCGCACGCGGTGACAGGCGACTTCATCGGCAATCCGGACTGGCAGTATCCGCAGGCGGCGATGGAGGACGAGGTCCGCGGGGCGCTGGGGACGGGCAATGCCGCGTTCATCGAAGGCACGCGGCTGGCGACCTCGCTCATGGGCGATGCGATCGCGACCAATCTGTTCATGCTCGGCTTTGCGTATCAGAAGGGGCTCGTTCCGGTCGGAGCGGAAGCGATCCTGCGCGCCGTGGAATTGAACGGCACGGCGGTCGAGATGAACAAGACGGCCTTCGGCTGGGGCAGGTGCGCCGCGTGCGATGCGGCCGCTGTCGAGGCGGTTTCGCGGCCTGCCACCGCGCAGAGCGAGCATCGGCGCGAATCGCGGAACCTGGACGAAGTGATCGAGCGCCGGGTGCGTTTTCTCACCGATTATCAGGACGAGGGCTACGCCCGGCGCTACCGCGAGCTGGTCGAGCGCACGCGCCGGGCGGAGGGTGCCGTGACAGGCGGATCATCCGCGCCCGCCGAGGCGCTCACCGGGACGCTCACCGAGGCGGTCGCGCGCGGTTACTTCAGGCTGCTCGCGTACAAGGATGAGTACGAGGTCGCAAGGTTATACACCGACGGCCGTTTTGAGGAGGAGGTAAGAACGGCATTCGAGGGCGAATTCGCGCTGAACTTCCATTTTGCCCCGCCGCTGTTCGCGCGGATCGATCCGGTTTCAGGCGAGCCGCGCAAGCGGCGCTTCGGTCCGTGGGTGCGGCCGCTGCTGAAGCTGCTCGCGCGCATGAAGGGCCTGCGCGGCACATCCTTCGATCCGTTTTCATATTCCGCGGAGCGCCGGCTCGACCGTGCCCTGATCGCGGAATACGAAGCGACGCTGGCCCATCTGCTGGGCGCGCTCGATCGCGATAACCACGCGATCGCGGTGGAGATCGCGGTCCTTGCGCAGCGCGTGCGCGGCTTCGGTCCGGTGCGTTCGCGCGCAGCGCAGGAGACGCGTGCACGGCAGGCCGAACTGCTGAATGACTTCGGGCGCTGCGGGCATAAGGCCGCACTCGCGGCCTGAAGTGGGCCTCAGTCGGTGGGCCTCAGTCGGTGGGTCTCAGCCGCGGGCCTTCTTCGGTACCGGTGGTCCCGGCGGCGCGGCCGATGCCTGTGGGTGCTGCTCCCTCTCGACCAGCTTCAGCAGCGTGTCGATGGTGATGGAACGGAACGTCGCCTTGGCAATCTCGTCGATCTCCGAGAGCACGCGCGTAATGGTCAGGCCAAGATCGGTGTGTGCCGTGCCGGGTTCGGGTGAGCGGGCGCCGATGTCCTCGAAGCGCTCGATCACGTCCATGAGCGTGAGACGCCTGGCATTTCCCGAAAACCGATAGCCGCCGCCCGCGCCCCGCGCGGAGTCGACGAGGCCCGCACGTCCCAGCTCCCGCAGCACCTTCGCAAGGTGGTGCGTGGACACGCCGTAGCGCTCGGCAATCTCGGCGGCGGACACCTGCTTCCCCGGCCGGGAGGCGGCCTCCAGGACGCTGTATAGCGCGAGCATCGTACTGGTCTGCAGCTTCATGCCGCGGTGCCTTTCACTCCAGATCCAGTTCGAGCGGGATAAACGGTGCGGCCATCATTCCCTGGCTGCGGAAAAAGGAGAGCACCAGGTTATTGTCACGCGTCGTCAGCGTGCGCACCTTGTCCACACCGGCGCGGCGAAAGCAGTCCAGTATCGCGGCGAGCAGCGCGCTGCCCACTCCGCCGAGGCGGGCGTTGCGCCGCACCGCGATGCCGAACACCCAGCCGCACGGGGGCGAGCCGAACTCCCAGTCCCGGACCTCGCCGATGATGAAGCCCTGGATGGCGCCGCCTCCTTCCGCCACCAGGAAGAAGCGCTGTTGCCGGCCTCGCGTGCCGTAGCGGTGGAACAGCTCGTACCAGTAGTCGATTTTCTCGATTCCGCTTGCCTCCGCATCGATCGCGACGACGTCGGCGATGTCGGCGGCCTCAATGGGACGCACCCGAACTCCGGTCTCAGGCCCGCGCTCGCCCGCATTGCGTGTCGTCCTGCGCGGTGAATCGGAATCTGGATTCACGGGAATCAAACTTCAGGATTTGAACTTAGAAACAGGCATTTAAGTACTAGGTTACCATGTTTATCGGTTTGGGCCAGCAACCTTGACCGGCGCCGCAATCGATTGACGGTAGGGGCATGTATAAGTATAATAGTACCAAATTGCGTAGATAGGTCGCTGCGATAGAATAGAAATATCGCACCTGGGACGAAAACCTGGGACGAAACAGCGGCACGAAACTGCGGCACGCCGCCGTGGCACGAAACCGCGGCCCGAGAAGGAGAATCCCTTTGGGTACCAGCACACAGCAACGACCGACCGAGATCAAGCTTCGCCACTTGGCGCCACAGGACCTCGATTCCGTGGTCGCACTGGACGAGGCGAACAGCGGTCGCGCCCGGCGGTTCTATTTCGCGCGGCGCCTCAAGGCCGTTCTTGCCCAGCCCCGGCTGCATGTTCAGTTTGCCGCCGAGCAGGGCGGCAGGTTCGTCGGTTTCATGATGGCGCGGCAGCTGCTGGGCGAGTTCGGACGCGCCGAGCCTGCACTGCGGCTGGAAGCGATGGGCGTCGCGACGGGCGAGCAGGGACAGGGTATCGGCACTGCGCTGCTGTCGAAGCTCGAGAGCGAGGCGAAGCGCATGGGCGTGCCCGCGATACAGACCACCGCGTCATGGCGCAACCACGCCATCATGCAGTTCTTCGATCGCGCCGGCTTCGCGCTCGGGAACAATCTCGTCGTGGACTGCCCGGTGCACAACCGCCGTCTTGATGCGCAGGAGGGCGACAAGGTCACGGCGCCCGCGCACGTTACCGGCTTTTCCACCAATGAAGTCGATTACAGCGCTTCGGCCGGGAACGATTTCGAGGCACTCGCGCGCGATAAGGTCGATGTCCGAACGCTCAAGGCCGAGGAGGTCGACGACATCATCCGCATCGATCAGTGCGTCACGGGCCGCAGGCGTGAAAGCTACATCAGGCAACTGGTGGAGGAAGCGATGACCGATTCCGACGTGCGCGTATCACTCGTTGCACGCGTGGATGACATCGCGGCCGGGTTCGTGACGGCGCGCACCGACTTCGGCGATTTCGGCCGCGCGGAGCCAGTGGCGGTTCTGGACACCATCGGTGTCGACCCCGATTATTCGCACCACGGCGTGGGACATGCGCTGCTGTCGCAGCTGCTGGTGAACCTGGAGGGGCTGCGCGTCGAGCGGGTCGAAACGGTCGTTGCGCGCGAGAACTTCGGACTGCTCGGGTTTCTGTACGACGTCGGCTTCGAACCCTCGCAGCGGCTCGCCTTCGCCAAGCGCGTGGCTTGACACCCAGGCCGTTGCCGGTCGAGTGTTGACCGAATCGGCGAAGAAGCCGGGGTTTACTAGATCTCACGATTTCGGACCGTTGGGCAGTTGCAACGGTCCGAAATCGTGAGAGGTGGCAAGGCAAAGCAACGGCGCGCCTGGGTCCGGTTCAGAGAGTTCATGGCGTAGCCTGGCGCGGATTCAGCCATGCAGGTTTTGATATTTCTCCTGCAGCTGCTCCGGCGTTTCCTGGAAATCCGGATTCACGATGATGCAGTCGGCCGGGCAGACGAGCTTGCACTGCGGCTCGTCGTGGGCGCCGACGCATTCGGTGCACTTGGCCGGGTCAATGACATAGTAGGGATCGGCCCCCTTGATCGCTTCGTTCGGGCAGGCCGGCACGCAGGCGTCGCACGCGGTGCAGCTGTCGGTGATTGTCAGGGCCATGGTTTCCTCCGTGGTTGGCCGGTGTTGTCGGATGGCTCGCCCAATTGATCTGGCTGACCTGGCTGTCCTAGTTGATCTTGCGCCTAGGCCGCCGCGCGCTGCTCGAGCTGCCGCAGCTTCTCGTAGCGGAATGCACCCCAGAGCGCGGCGCCGATGGCGCCGGCGTAGATCGAATCGGGGTGGCTCACCGCCTCGATGCTGGTGATTTTCTCTTTGACCAGTTCCTGCTGCAGTGCAGCCAGCAGGCCCGTATCGAGGGCGAGGCCACCGGTCATGAGCACCGTGCCTTTGGTAATCCCGGTCACCTTGAGCAGTTTCGCAAGCCGCCCGGCCATCGACTGGTGGATCCCCTTCAGGATGTCGGGGGTGGCAATGCCGCGCGAGACCATGTTGATGACGTCGGTCTCGGCGAGCACGGCGCAGATCGAACTGGGTAACTCGGGATTCTGCGATGTTTTCGACAGAGGACCGATCTCCTCGATCGCCACGCCGAGGTAGCGCGCAATGTTCTCCAGGAACTGGCCGGAGCCCGACGCGCACTGGCTGGTCATCTTGGAGGCGAGCACCTTGCCGCGCTCGTCGATGAAAATGGCGCGACCGTTGAGCGCGCCGACGTCGACCACTGCCTTGGCCTCGGGGCACAGGTACACCCCGCCGCGAGCGTGCGTAGTCATCGAGTAGAAATGCCCGGTGGCAAACTTGACGTTCTCGCCCTCGCCGGTGGTCGCGGTGTACTGGACGTCCGCCGGCTTGAGCCCGGCCTCTTCCAGCACCTCGTTGTAGCCCGACTGAGCGAGGTCCATCGGCGAGCGCTGGCGAATGCGCTCGACCCGCTTGGCGAGCCATTCAGTCTTATCGCCCTGCTGCCGGAACAGCACCGTCTTGATGGCGCCCGAGCCGATGTCGATGCCGATCGTCGTAACCATTTATCTCGCCTCCGCGGTCTTGCCTTCTTCGACCACGGCGCGGTAGGCGAACGTCGCGCCGCCGAGCGCACCGGTGTAGATCGATTCCGGATTGATGTTCAGGGTCAACTCGCCGTAGTTCTCGCGCACGAGATCCTTGAGCGCCTTCACCGCCGCTTCGTTCTTCGCGACGCCGCCGGTGAAGGTGAATTCGTTGCGGATGCCGCCGGAGCGGGCGAGGATCGACATCGCGCGCAGGATGATTGAGCGGTGCAACCCCGCCATGATGTCCTCGCGCTTGTCGCCCAGCGACAGCCGGTCCCGCAGTTCGGCCCCGGCGAACACCGTGCAGGTCGAATTGATGCGGATCGTCTTGGTCGATTTCATCGCCAACGGCCCGAGCTCGTGCAGGCCCATGTTCATTTCGTCGGCGATGTAGCCCAGATACCGGCCGCAGCCCGCGGCGCAGCGGTCGTTCATCTGGAAGCTCTCGACGATGCCGTGCTTGTCCACCTGGATCGCTTTGGTGTCCTGGCCGCCGATGTCGAGCACCGTCGCCGTGCCCCCGTGC
>Ga0315281_10013927_pt1 | contig 10860 bp, 6 predicted proteins | sample YL17G07_0_MG_FD_204540 | JGI IMG/M metagenome (GOLD analysis project Ga0315281, IMG submission 204540) | Sediment microbial communities from Yellowstone Lake, YNP, Wyoming, USA - YL17G07_0 | ecosystem: Environmental > Aquatic > Freshwater > Lake > Sediment | place: USA: Wyoming | collected... | reverse complement strand
AAGCAAATTTAAAAGCGCAATCTTTATGTAATTTACATGGATTATGGGAGAGTGATTAATTTTTATAAAAATAAGTTTGCAAAAAATTTAAAAAAAATGTAAGATAAAAAGAATTGTAAAAATTGGATCTTCAAATAAATAAAATATTTTTTAAATTAATGTTTTTATTTTTTAAATTATTATCAAAATGATTACCAAAACATTTTCCCGTTTTATCCTTGGAGTATTAATCATGACAATGCTCTCGCCTTTTGCTTTTGCAGAATCTGCTTCGGTTGGAGTGCGTCCGCTTCGTACAGAAGTTTCAATAAAACCAGGAGAAACAAAAACAGCAATACTAGAAGTAATTAACCGTAATGAAAAAGAAACAGTATTTGAAGCAGTCTTAGAACCAATTACTGCTGCTGATGAAGCAGGTTATCCAATAATAGGAGCAGAATCCAATTTAGCTCCAGAACAAAATGTTGTTAGTTGGATTAAATTTGCAGAAGAAAAACAAGTCACTGTTCCCGGTAATGATAAAAAATCTGTTGAAATTTTCATAACTGCTCCCGCAAATGCTGAACCAGGCGGACATTATGCCGCAATTTATTATCAACCAATTATTTCAGAAGAAAAAAATGTTCAAGGAGTAAAAATTCAAACTCGTGTTGCTTCTTTAATTCTCGTTACAGTAGAAGGTGCAATAAATAAAGAGGGAGAATTGACAAGCTTCTCACTTAATAAAGAACTTTATTTTGATCAACCTATCAATTTTAATGTTTCCTTTAAAAATACAGGAACAATTCATCTTAAACCTCAAGGAAGAATTACTTTATTTGACGAAAACAATAACCAAATAATGAATATCGCTCGCTATAAAGATTCACAAACTAATGAAGAAAAAGTTACTAATTTTATTCCAGTTAATCTTAATAGAGGTAATGTTATACCTAATACTGAGCGCACTTTTGAGGCTAAATGGTCTGAAGGATATCAAAAACAAGTTGGCAAGTTTATTGCTAAATTGCATTTTGAATATGCTGATAAAAAAATTGACCAAGAGCTTCCTTTTGAAATTAAACCTAGTATACAAGTTTCAGCTTTAAATTTTAATCAAGCAAAAAAAGAATTCACTGTTAAATTAACTAATACAGGTAATCTTATCTATAAACCAAGCGCTAAAATTAAAATTTTTAATTCAATGGATTTTCAAATTGATGAATTAAGCATTATTTCTGAAGAAAATTTAATTCCAGGCACAGAAAAAGAATTTGTTGTTTTGTGGAGTAAAGAAGCTCCAAGTGATAAATATACAGCTTCCGTTGATTTAGGTGCTTTTGTAATTGATTCAAAACAAAATGCTGAAAAAATAGTTAAAATTGATTTACTTAAAGGTATTTGGCGTTATCTTCTATCTGATGACACTAAGCAAATAAGAATTACAACAGGATCATTGATATTTTTAGTAATTATTGGCGGAGCATGGTTTTTTATTCATGGTAGAAAAAAAGTTAATAGCAGAAAAAAATAAAAAAATATTTAATAAAAATAAAAAATGTCTCTTCCAACAAAAATTCTAATCTCGCTTTCTTTATTTTTCTTATTAGGAAATGCAACTGCATTTGCTGCTAGCGGTAGTGTTAGCACTGGTGCAGTTGTAAATACTAAAGTGCGACTTGCTCCACCAACTAGTATTGAAGTAATACAAAGAGGAACAGGGACAATTATAAATTGGGTTAAACCAGCTAATAGCGGTAGTGGCACTACGAATGCTATTGATTATTATAAACTTTTTTATAGATTTTCAGCGTCTGGCAGTTATTTAGGCACTGGATCAACTATCTATAATAATACTGGAACAACTATTATTGATTTAATAGAAGGTTCAAATTATGATTTTTTAGTACAAGCTTTTACTGTAGATAATATCGGAAGTGATTCAGGAACATGTTTAACTTGCGAACGTCTTAATTTTAATATTCCAACTATTAGTTTGACGATGAGTGATGTTACAGTTTCAGAATCTAGTCCAACTGCAAATCGTAAACCAACATGGAATTGGTTAACAGTAAGTGGGTCAACTGCCTATCGTTATTCTTATGACGATAGTTCTTGGACGAACCTTGGTAGTGGATCAACATCTTTTATTCCTGATTCTGATTTAAATTTTGGCACGACATATACACTTTATGTTCAGGTTCGCAGTGAAGCATGGGTTTGGAGTACTTCAAAATCAGCTTCAGTAACAATTGAAGATTCAGTTAAAAAAACTGTTTGTCTTCGTAATCAAACTAAAATAATTCAACAAAGTGAATTGCAAAGTTATTTAGATCAAGGAGCTACTAATGGCGCTTGTCCAGAAAGTTCTGGTGGCGGTTCATCTTCAGGACCATCTGCTTCTTCACCAACACCAACACCAACACCAACAACTTTAACTCCTTCACCAACCCCAACTCCAACTCCTGCTCCAACAACTCCTACTCCTACTCCTACTCCAATAACTCCTGCTCTTACTACAATAATTCCTACAACAATAACACCAACTCCAGCGCCTGTTCCTAAAACAACTCAAACACCTGTAGAAACATTGCATGAAGCAGCCAAAGAAGAACCGAAAAAAGAATTTTCACCAGTTAAAGATGTGGAAAAAGTAGAAACTGAATTAGTAGAAACAAAAGTTATATTGGAAGAGAAAAAAGCAGAAATTGCAAAACAAGAAGAAAAAGCTAAAGATGTTGTTTTAAAAAATACAGAAAAAATGATCGAAAATATTTTAAAAAAAATAACTATTACAGAAAAACAAGGAGAAAATATAGCGGCTCAAAAATCGGAAATATCTGTTTTACAATCATCAATATTTGCTAATATAAAAGAACTTTCTGCTGACCCTTCTATTTCTTCTGTTACAATGCAAAAATTTCTTGAGCCTTTAATGCTGGCTCAAGGACAAAGCATTGACGCCACGCAAGCTGCTTTAAAAGAAATTCTCGCAATGCTAGATGTAGCAAAAGCGCTTCGTGAAAATCCTGAAACTAACACTATTTCTATGGAAAAAATAAAAGAAATGGCTAAAAAAGGAATTCGTATGGATGATATTTTAAATGATGAACAAATCAATCAACTTATTCAAATAAAAAATCCTACTGAAAGAGAGTTAAGAAATACTATTAATGTAAATAAAAAATGGATTAAAATTGATGAAGCAGGTAATGCTATTGTTTCAGATAAAAGTATTGGTATGAAAGATAGTGATAATGATGGTTTAAGCGATGCGTTGGAAATTCGATATGGCACTAATCCTTTTAATGCCAATACAGATGGCGATGGATATAGTGATGGTGAAGAAATTTTAGATCTTGGCACAAATCCATTAATAAAAAACACTGGTGAAGAAATTAGTATTTCTAATTGGAAAGATGGTGACATCAGTACTGCTGAAGAACTTTTGATACGCGGAGTAGCTCCAGCAAAATCTGAAGTAGAGCTTGTAGCCTATAACCAAAATGGCGATAAAATTTCTTTAGGTAAAATAAAAGCTGATGAATCAGGAAGATATGTAATTAAATCTACAAAAGGATTATTGAATGGTAATTACACTATTCGCGCTATAACTTATGATAAAAAAGGTAATATTGCTCAAAGTAGCTCTGCAATGAAAATTACCATTGATAAAGAAATGGTATTGCCTTCACCGCGTATTTTGGTAATCAATGATTTTTATTTTGAGGTTGAAAAAATATCAGGAAATTTAACTACGCCAGATAGTCGTTTAGTTGTGCGAGGTACTACTTACTATGGTTCTACAGTAATAGCTAATTTCCAAAGTTTAATTACTTCTGTTTCAGTAATAGCTGATACGCCAGAAGGAGATTTTGAAGTTGTTGCGCCGAAAGATTTAGCGCCAGGAGAACATCATGTTGATCTTTATGCACTTATGCCAGATGGCTCCAGAAGTGAGACAATTACTATACCATTCACAGTTGATCCTGCCTATATTCCGCTTAGCGAAAGAAAAGCTAAAAAAGAATCCCCATTAGAATCTTTGCTTTACCAAGGTTTAGCAGTGAGTTTTGCAACTTTTGGTCTTGGATCTTATTTCTATTATAGAAGAAAAGTTATATAATTAATCGTTGAACAATTATTATTAAATAAGGTCTTGAATTACCCGTAGAATTTTCTGCGCCGACTCGGGATTGAAAAATTTTTTTACAGCAACGCTCATTTTTTGCCGACTTGTTTTATTATCAAGCAAAGTAATAATTTCTGTTGTTAATTGCTCGGAAGAGGTTTCTTTTTCAAATAAAATTTTTGTCGCACCGGCATTTGCAAAAACGCGGGCATTTTCGACTTGATGATTATTCGCTGATGTTGGCAAAGGAATTAAAATAGAAGGAATTCCCACAGCAGCGAGTTCAGCTAAAGCACTAGCCCCAGAGCGACAAACTACTAAATCTGATGCTACTAAAACATCAGGAAATTCTTGATCAAGAAATTCGATTTGACGATATCTGGCAATCTGGCTTCTGGTTTTCTGGCTACTGGCTACCCCTGACATTACCTCCGACCTTAAAGGTCCCAAAAGACCTTTAAGGTCAATCGTTCGTAGTTCAGACATCTTCCCTTTCCCAACCAAATGTACAACTTGGCATTTTTTTAATAATTCAGGAAGCGCTTCACGGACAATTTCATTTAATCTAGTTGCTCCTTGGCTACCTCCCATTATTAATACAATTGGAAGCTTATCAGAAAATTTTAAAAATTTTAAACCGCGAGATTTTTGCCCGGATAAAATTGCAAGACGAACAGGCATGCCAGTAATTACAGTTTTATTTTTAGGAAAATATTCTTTTGTTAGCGGAAAATTAAGACAAATTTTAGTGGCAAAACGACTTAAAATTTTATTTGCTAATCCAGGCGTTGCATCTGCGTTAAAAAGAATAAAAGGAATTTTTTTGTGCCAAGTTGCCAGTCCAACAGGCAAAGTGACATAACCGCCAGTGCCAATAATCACATCTGGTTGAAATTTGTGTAAAATTTTTCGCGCTTCAAAAATCCCTCGAAACATTCGAAGAATATCACTAAAATTTTCCCAAGCAAAATAACGACGCAATTTCCCTGTAGAAATTTCAGCAAAAGGAATTTTACGTGCTAGCATCATTTTTTTTTCAGGACCATTGCTTCCTATATATAAAATAGAAAGTGATTCATCTTTTTTTTTAAGCTCTTCAATAATAGCGAGCAGGGGAGCGATGTGGCCGACGGTTCCTCCGCCGGTTAGAATTATTCGCATTTATAGGATCATAAAGAATATTACCATTGCGAGAAATATTGATTAAAATACCAACAGCAATAAATGAAATAATTAAGGAACTTCCTCCATAACTAATAAAAGGTAAAGTAATTCCAGTAATGGGAAGTAATGAAAGATTAACAGCAATATTAATAAAAGCTTGTCCCACTAATGATACCGTAATTCCAACAGCAGTTAATTTTCCAAAAATATCAGGCGTTTTTTTTGCAATGCTCAAACCTCGATAAGCAATATAAGAAAAAGCAGCGATGAGTAATATAATTCGTAAAAAGCCAAATTCTTCTGCGATAGCAGAAAAAATTGTATCGCCTTGCACTTCTGGCAAATAACCAAATTTTTGCACAGATTTTCCAAAGCCCACGCCAAACCAACCGCCTTTGCCAACGGCAATGAGAGCTTGTTTGATTTGATAACCAATATTGAGTGGATCTGCAGTTGGATCAATAAAAGCCAAGAACCGATTTTTAAGATAAGTTTTACTCATAACAATTGGAATCAATAACATAACAGCCAAAGTTGCGCCACTAAGAATATGCGTTATTCTTCCTCCTGCTACAAAAAAGATAGCAGTCGCAGTAATTCCAGCAGCTAAAATTGATCCAAAATCTGGCTGAAGGCCTAAGAGAATTACGATAATTCCCATGATTACACAAAATGGCAAAAAACCATCTTCTAAAGTTGTAATTTTCGCGTGATGTTTTTCGATCCAAGCTGCCATGTATAAAATTAAAGCAAGTTTCGCAATTTCCGCAGGTTGAATTGATGGTAAAAAATTAACACTGAGCCAACTTTGAGAAGTGCCATAATTAGCGCCAAGATTGGGTAAAAAAACTGCAATTAAAAGTAGTATAGTAAGAAAGAAAAATAATGGCGCAATCTTCTGAAAAAAACGATAAGGAATTTGTGAAACAATAAACCAAATCGGCAGAGCTAAAACTAAATGCCAAAAAGTACGCCAAAAATAAAAATCATTAGTGCCAAAAGAATTGTATGATTGATATACGCTAACGCTAGAAATCATCACAAGCCCAAAGATTGCCAAAGCAAATGTGGTGACAGCAAGACGATAATCAGGAGAAGAGGAAGGAGGCATTTAGAATGTAAGATGTAAGATATAAGATATAAGATATAAAATGTAAGAATTTAAAATAGTGAATGAAAAATAATTTTGGTGAGAATGTCATTGCGAGAAACGAAATGTAGTCCTTCGAGTTCCTCAGGATAAACTTCGCGAAATGAAGTGACGAAGCAATCCCTTGAATTTTTCAGTATAAAGACATACTTTATTTATAACTCTGACTTGGTTTGTTCATGGGATTCATCCTTTCATCCTTCGTAGTAACTACGGAGAATGGATCGCAGTCTTGCTACGGAGAATGGATTGCTTCGGTCTCCCCACCGTGGCGGGGATCCTTCGCAATGACAGTACTTTTTTATTTAATACTAATTTACGATAGAAATAATACAGCATATTTTTGATTATCTTGTATTCATAATCAAATTTTATAAAATTAAGTAGGATGTTTATTGCAGTTTGGTATAACATTGAGATTTTGTCCGCCGTGGCGGAGAGATTTCTTATTTTCTATTCTAACTCAACATGAACAGAATCCCAAAATATGTTATTCTAATTTTATGAAAAATCCTCGTATTGCTATTGTTCATGATTTTCTTTTGCACCTTGGTGGCGCGGAGCGAGTGACGGCTGTATTAGCTAAAATATTTCCTAAAGCGCCAATTTATACTTTACTTTATGATGAAAAAAATGTTGGTAAAGTTTTTCCGCGTGAGAAAGTAATTACTTCGCATTTACAAAATCTTCCTAATTTTATTCGCAGACATCATCGTTTTTTACTTCCTCTTTTTCCATCTGCGATAGAACGTTTTGATTTTTCTAAATTTGACGTTGTAATTTCTTCATCAAATTCTTTTGCTCATGGAATAATTACTCCGGTAAAAACAAAACATATTTGTTATTATCATTCACCGATGCGTTATATCTGGGATTATTCTGCTGAATATTTGCAAGAACATAATTTTAGCGGTATTAAAAAAATCTTAGCTTTAAAAACTTTAAATAAAATTCGTATTTGGGATTATTTTGCCGGACAGAGACCTGATGTAGTTATTGCAAATTCTCAACATGTTCAAAAACGAATTCAAAAATATTATCGACGGGAAAGTGAGGTGATTTATCCGCCAGTGAAGACAGTGAACAGTGAACAGTTAGCAATTAGCAGCCTGTCCGCTGTGGCGGATGAGCAGTTAGCAGTGAAGAAAACAAGTGACCTTAAATGTCCCAAAAGACCTTTAAGGTCGGAGGTAGCCAATAGTCAAATTGCTAGCTTTCTCATTCTCTCTGCTCTGACTCCTTTTAAAAAAATTGATTTGGCTATTAAAGCTTTTAATCAAAATGGAGAAAAATTAATTATAGCTGGCGAGGGACGGCAAAAAAAATATTTACAAAGTATTGCTAAATCTAATATTGAATTTACTGGATTTGTAGATGACACAGAAGTTGATCATTTGCTTTCACAATGCCGCGCTCTCATTTTTCCCGGAGAAGAGGACTTTGGTATTACGCCAGTGGAGGCGATGGCTCATGGTAAACCTGTTCTTGCCTTTGGTCACGGCGGAGTTACAGAAACAGTTGTGTCTGGAGTTACTGGTGAATTTTTTAATAAACCAACAGTGGAAAGTTTGCTCGATGGATTAAATCGATTATTGGCGAATGAGAAAAAATATGATTTTAAAAAAATTCAAGCTCAGGCAAGGAAGTTTGATGAAAAGGTTTTTGAGGAAAAAATAAAGAAGTTGGTTATATAGTTTTGAATTGAAAATTTTTTTATTTAAAACTAGTTACCATAATAAATTTTTTCATATTTTTTTATTATACCAGGAGATGAATTAGTTTTTTTATCAGGGAAAAATTGTCCTAATTCTTCAAACCATTTTCTATAATTTTCTTCTGATTTTAAAGCTTCTCCATAATCTGCTAACGCATTATTTAGACTAAAATTGTTTCCTCCTTCGCAAACATCAATAGGGTAATTTTGTAAATCTAAAATCATGCCGTCTCTGGTTCTGGAAATTGGAGTAGCGATTGCTTTTAAATCTGTTTTGCTAATAGAAATTTTTTCTAAATAATTTAAAATAACTTTGTTGGTTTGTTGTAAAATTTTCATAATAATATTTTCAATGTCTTGTCCTCCGCGTAAAGCGCCAATCGCGCTAGTCCATTCTTCAAAAAGAGCTTGATTATAAGTATTATTAAGTGCGATATTGCGTGGCACATGAGAAGTTTGATTTAAAATTCTTTGACTCATTTCTAAAACTTCTTTTAAAAAAGAAAATTTATCTAATTTTTCAGCTTGATAAGAATCGGCTTGATAATTTTTTTGAACAAGAGATGCTGCAATCAAAAAAAACGAATGGCTTAAAAATTGAATATTAGCCATCATTTTATCGTGTTGTTCGACAGATAAATCAATAACATAATTATGCCCAGCGCTTTCTAAAAAATCTCTAGTCCATTGATGGCTAGCTTCATAGAGATGATGAGATTGTTTTTTTGGAGTGTGAGTTATGATAGCTGTTTGTCCAGCTGGATCTACCAAGGGACCATAAAGCTGATGAATTCCTAAAACAGGTCCTGAAAAAAAATCTAATAATTGAGCGGCATCGTGTTGAATAGAGCTTAAATGAACAACTAATGTTTCTGAAAAACCAGTTCCCGAACAACCAAAAATAGAAGCTAATTTAGCTCGATTTCCACCTTGAATTGCATTAGCATTTTTAAAAAGTTCGATTGGCAAAGAAGCAAAAAGCACTTGTTGCTTATTTTCTCGATCCCTTGTTTTAGTTTCTCCCATAGCTCTGGCTAAATTTTTTCTAACTAAACGCATTAAATTCTCTCTATTTTCAGAATAACGTTGATATATTTTAGGATCAATGCCACGATAATAAAATTTTCCTCCTGATTTTCCTTCAAATATTTTTAATGATTTTTTTAAAACACCAGCCATATCGCCACTACTGCCAGCAATAATATAATTTGTTGGTTTAAATTTTTCAATTTTTAGCATTTTTTATTTTGTCCGCCGCGGCGGATTAAATCTTTTATTAATTCAATCTTTTTATTTTTTATTATAATGTTTGCAACATCGCCTTCTTTGAATTTACTTTGTAGTAATTCTTCAGCTAGGCGATCTTCTACATTTTCTTGGATCGCTCGTCGGACTGGACGCGCGCCATTTTCTGGATTATAGCTAGTTTTTGCTAGCCAACTTACAACAGTGTCTGACCATTTTAGATGAATTTCTTTATTTTTTTGCACGCGATTAGCTAGTTCGGTTAATTGTAGTTTAACAATTTCTTTAATTTCTTTTTGAGTTAATGGATGAAAAACAACTATTTTATCAATGCGATTTAAAAATTCTGGTCGCATATTTTCTTTTAATTCTCCCAAAGAAGCAGTTTTAATTTCTTCAAAATCTTCTTCAGCGGCTTTGGCTTCATCGCTTGAGAGATTAAAACCAATCTTGCTTGCCGAAGCGGTCATTTTTTCTGAACCAATATTGGAAGTCATGACAATAATAGTATTGCGAAAATCAGTTTTACGGCCTTTGGCATCTGTCAATTCACCATCTTCTAAAATTTGCAAAAGCAAGTTCAAAGCTTCTGGATGTGCTTTTTCAATTTCATCAAAAAGCACTACAGAATAAGGTTTGCGACGCACTGCTTCAGTTAATTGACCGCCTTCTTCGTGTCCTACAAAGCCGGCAGTTGCGCCAACTAAACGCGAGACATTGTGTCTTTCCATAAATTCGCTCATATCTATTTTAATCAGAGCATTTGGATTATTATAAACTTCTTTGGCTAGTGTTTTTACTAATTCAGTTTTACCAACTCCTGTTGGACCAAGGAAAATAAAAGAGCCAATCGGTCGTTTTTCAGAAGCTATGCCAGCACGACTGCGACGGATTGATTTGGCGATAGCATTAATAGCTTCATTTTGACCAACAATATGTTTTTTTAAAGCACCTTCTAAATTTTGTAAACGAACAAGATCGGATTTTACGAGCTTTGTTACTGGCACGCCGGTAACATTTGCGATTACTTTAGCTATATCTTCTTCTGTAATATGAGTTCTTGATTCAGGTGGTATTTTAGAAGTTCGTGTTTCATTAATTTTTTCTTTTAATACTAATTCTTCATCACGTAGCTGAGAAGCTTTTTCATAATTTTGAGAGGAAACAGCTTCTTCTTTTTGTTTTACTATTTCTGCGAGTTTAGTTTGCAATTTTTTGATTACACCTAAATTGCTATGTGAACGTAAACCACGCAAAGCCGCCGCTTCATCAATAAGATCAATTGCTTTGTCAGGCAAAAAGCGATCAGGAATATAACGTTTTGACATTTCTACAGCTGTTTCAATAGCGGAATCATCAATAATAATATTGTGAAATTCTTCATAACTCGTTTTTAAACCCTTTAAAATACTAATTGCATCTTCCAAGCTAGGTTCTTCAATTACAACTGGTTGAAAACGACGCTCTAACGCTTTG
>Ga0315281_10013926_pt1 | contig 10862 bp, 9 predicted proteins | sample YL17G07_0_MG_FD_204540 | JGI IMG/M metagenome (GOLD analysis project Ga0315281, IMG submission 204540) | Sediment microbial communities from Yellowstone Lake, YNP, Wyoming, USA - YL17G07_0 | ecosystem: Environmental > Aquatic > Freshwater > Lake > Sediment | place: USA: Wyoming | collected... | reverse complement strand
GTCTCCGGGTGCCGCACGGACCCGAAATTCGAGAACGACAGCATTGCGATTCTGGGTTCGATCCCCAGCGTCCGCGTGATACGAGCAGCCGCGTAGGCGATGTTCGCGAGGTTTTCCGCGGTTGGGTCGATGGTTACGGTGGTGTCCCCGCAGATGACTACGTGATGCTCGAACACGAGCATGTAGAGGCCTGCCACGATCCCGGCCTTGGGATGCGCCCCGATGACTTCCAATGCGGGCCGGATGGTCTCGGGGTAGTGCAGGTTCACGCCGGAGACGAGCGCATCGGCGTCGCCGTTGGCCACCATGCACGAGCCGAAATAGTTGCCGTTGAAGATGCGGCGCCGCGCCTCATCGAGGCTCATGCCCTTGCGCTGGCGCTTTTCCCAGAGGAACCGGGCGTAGCCATCGCGCTTGGTGCTGGTGGCTGGATCCTCGATCTCGATGCCGTCGAGGTCGACCTTCGCGTCGTCCGCGAGTCGCTCGATGTTGGCACGGCTGCCGAGCAGCACGGGGTGCGCGATGCCGTCGTCGACAAGAATGGCAGCGGCACGAATGACCTTGGGCTCCTCGCCCTCAGGGAACACCACGCGCTTGGGCGACTGGCTCGCCCGGTTGCTGATGCCGCGCATGATCCCTCTTGCCTTGCCGAGTCGCGCCTCGAGCTGGCGACGATACTCGTCGAGCTCGCAGAAGTCGCGCGCCACGCCGCTCGCAACCGCGGCCCACGCCACCGCGGGCGCAACCCACAGCAACACGCGCGGGTCGAAGGGGAAGGGAATGAGGTAGTCCGGCCCGAACTTCACGCCGCGCAAACCGTACAGCGCGGCGACCGAGTCCGGCACGTTCTCCTTGGCCAGCAACGCCAGGGATCGGGTCGCGGCCATCTTCATTTCCTCGTTGATCTGCGTGGCGCGCACGTCGAGTGCGCCGCGGAAGATGAATGGGAAGCACAGCACGTTGTTGATCTGATTGGGAAAGTCGCTGCGTCCTGTGGCGACGATTGCGTCCGAGCGAACGGCGCGCACTTCGTCCGGCAGAATTTCGGGGACCGGATTGGCGAGCGCGAAGATGATCGGGCGCTTGGCCATTGTCTTGATCATGGCACCCGTGATGGCGCCCGCAGCCGATAGTCCAACGAATACGTCGGCGTCGCGCAATGCATCGGCAACGGTCTCGAGCTTCCGGGCTGTCGCGAAGCGAGCCTTGTACGGGTCTGTGTTCTTCGCGTCGCGGTCCTGCCGCACCACGCCCTTTCGATCGCACAAGACGATGTGCTCACGCTGAACGCCAAGGCGCACGTAGTGTTCGGCGGTTGCGATCGCGGCCGCGCCGGCGCCCGAGAATACGACGCGGACTTTGCCAATGTCCTTCTCGACGATTTCCAGCGCGTTGAGCAGGGCGGCGCCCGTAATGATGGCGGTGCCGTGCTGGTCGTCGTGGAAGACCGGGATCTTGAGGGTCTTTCGCAGCGTCTCTTCTATCAAGAAGCAGTCGGGGGCGCGGATGTCTTCCAGATTGATGCCGCCGACAGTGGGTTCAAGCAGTTGGCAGAACCGGATGACGTCCTGGGGGTCTTCGGAGCCGACTTCGAGGTCGAAGACATCAAGGTCCGCGAACTGCTTGAAGAGGTTGCCCTTGCCTTCCATGACCGGCTTGCCGGCGAGGGCTCCGATGTTGCCGAGCCCGAGCACCGCCGTGCCATTGGTCACGACCGCGATGAGGTTGCCCTTGGCCGTGTACGCGTACGCCTCTTCCGGGTCGCGCTTGATCTCGAGGCAGGGCTCGGCGACGCCGGGGGAGTACGCGAGCGACAAATCCCGCGCGTTGGAGAGCGGCTTAGTGGGGACGACCGCGATCTTTCCGGGTCGCCCTTGCCGATGGTATTCCAGTGCTTCGTCCCTGCGGCTCATTTTGGATAAGGTAGCGCGGAACGGCATACGCTGCGAAACCCCACGGACGCTAAGTTGGAGGCACGGAGCGACCGTGGCGCGTCGACAACGGTGGTGAAATGAAAATCCTTCTGTCGGGAATTCTGCTGCTCATCGGGAGCGCGCTGGTGGTGAATCGGGTGCTCGCGCCACTGTACGGCCGGTTCGACGCAGCCGAGTGCCGGGCAGCGTATGCCGCAGCGCGGACGCATCACGACAGTGTCACGGTGGACCTGCATCCATACGGTGCCACAGGATCGCAGAGAGGTGTGTGCGGTCAGGTTCGAGCCCGCAACGTTGGGACGGTGGCCGATCTCGCGGCGCTTCTTCCGGTTCGGCAGGCCCCGTGACGCGAGTTTGGTGAAATGTGGAAATGGATCGGCGGTATCCTTCTGGTGATTGTGTTGCTCATCGGCACGTGCACCTGGGTCGGCTATAGCAAGTTGCAGAAGTTCGCCGGCGACGATGGCCCGGCAACGACAATGGTTGGCGCATCCGCGGACCGGGTGTTTGCGGCGCTGGCCATCGGCGATTCGATCCCCGAGTGGATGAGCGTCTCGGGCTCCGTGCGACCTTCGCGGCACGGTCTGCTCCGGCCTGGTGATACGCTGACGGTGACGCAGGCCGGTTCGCCGGAGGCGCGGCAGCGGGCCCACTGGATCGTCACGGAGATGAAGCCAGGCAAGCTGCTGACGCTTCAAATGCGAGGCGACAGCCTCGGCATCGTGATGGCGAGCCGGCGTTTCGCGCTGGAAGTACGGGGCGATTCGACGGCCATCATTTCCACGGTGGCATCGCCAATGCTCGACTTGGCTAACGGGACTCAGCGCGATAGCAGCGCAATGATGAGTTTCGCGTCCAAGATGATGCTCACGGGGTTGCGCGTTCAGGCGAAACTCGAGATGGCGCAACTCAAGGCACATATCGAAGGGCGTCCGGCGTTCGGCATGCCCCAGCCCTGACCGAAAGCGCTATGCGGCTGTCGCGACGGCCTTCCGCACCGCCGGCGCGACCTGCGTGCCAAAAAGCTCAATCGCCCGCATGACTTTGTCGTGCGGCATGGTGCCCACGGTGAGCTGGAGCAGAAAGCGGTCCATGGCGAACAACTCGTGCTCGAACAGAATTTTGTCGATCACCTGTTGCGGACTGCCGACGAGGATCGCGCCATGCGGACCGCGTTCTTCATCGAAGTGTGCGCGCGACGGCGGCGGCCAGCCGCGCTCACGCCCAATACGCCCCATGACTTCAGAGTACGACGGGTAGACCTCGTTCGCGGCCTGCTGCGAGTCCGGCGCGATCCAGCCGTGCGAGTTGATACTGATCTTGGGCGGCGGAACGTGTCCTGCTTTCGCCGCCGCTTCCCGATGCAGCTCCACGTAGGGGACAAAACGTTCCGGCGTGCCGCCAATGATGGCCAGTGCCATCGGCAGGTTGAGCATTGCCGCCCGGACAACGGACTGCGGCGTGCCGCCGACTGCGACCCAGATCGGCAGCGGACGATCGGGCCGCGGAAATACTCCCGCATTCTTCAGGGCTGCGCGGTGATGGCCAGACCACGTGACGCGATCGTTGTCGCGCAGCGCGAGGAGCAGCTCGAGCTTCTCGGAGAAGAGTTCGTCGTAGTTGTTCAGGTCGTACCCGAACAGCGGAAACGATTCGATGAATGAACCGCGCCCCACCATGATCTCGGCCCGCCCTTTGGACACATGATCGAGAGTCGTGAACTGCTGATAGACGCGCACGGGGTCGTCCGAACTCAGTACTGTCACCGCGCTCGTAAGGCGGATCCTCTTTGTGCGAGTAGCCGCCGCCGCGAGCACGACGGCCGGTGTGGATACCGCAAAATCCGGACGGTGGTGCTCGCCCACGCCAAAGACATCCAGGCCAAGTTGGTCCGCGAGCTCGATCTCCTCGAGCAGGTCGCGCAGTCGTTGGCCGGCGCCGATCTGGGCGCCCGTGCCGGGGTCGAGCGTAGTTTCTGCGAACGTGTAGAGGCCGAGTTCCATGGCTGAACGTAATATTGATCGCACGGTCGTCCCATTTCCCACCGCATCGACTCCAATGACTCGTCGCTTCTTCTCTGCTATAATCACGTTCCTCGCCATGTCGGCGCCACTGCGCGGCCAGACGGAAGCGCTCACGTGGCGCCTCGTGGGCCCACATCGTGGAGGACGCTCAAAGGCCGGCACTGGGGTGCCAAGTCAGCCGAACGTCTTCTATGTCGGCTTCGTGAATGGCGGTGTGTGGAAGTCCGATGACTACGGTCGCGTCTGGACGCCCATTTTCGACGATCAGGCGACTGGCTCGGTGGGTGCGATTGCAGTGGCCGAGTCGGATCCGAACGTCGTGTATGTCGGTAGCGGGGAGGGAATCCAGCGGCCGGATCTCACGACGGGCGACGGCATCTATCGCAGCAACGACGCGGGCAAGACGTGGACGCATCTTGGGCTGCGCGATGGGCAACAGATTCCACAGATCATCGTTGATCCGCGGAACGCCGACCGAATCTTCGTGGCCGTGCTCGGGCATCCATACGGTCCCAACGCCGAGCGGGGGATATTCCGCTCGACGGACGGCGGACGCACGTTCGAGAAAGTTCTGTACAAGGACGAGAACACGGGCGGCGCTGAGGTGACTTTTGATCCATCCAACCCCGACATTGTATACGCGGTGCTCTGGGAGGCGCGTCAGGCGCCGTGGGAGAACGGCCGCTTCACGGGACCGGGCAGCGGGCTGTTCAAGTCGATCGACGGCGGCGGCACGTGGCGTCAGATCGGGAACGGTTTGCCCACGGGCGCCGAGGGACTGGGCCGGGTGGGGATCGGGATGTCAAAGAGCCAGCCGGCGCGGATGTACGCGGTGATCAGCGCGCCCGATACCAAAATGGGCATCTACCGGAGCGACGACGCCGGTGAGAACTGGTCCCGAGTGAACGCGGACAAGCGCCTTGCCGATCGTGATGGCGACTTCGACGAAATCAAAGTGGACGCCACGAACGCCGACGTCGTATTTGTGGCGGCCGTGATGACGTGGAAGTCCATCGACGGTGGCAAGACGTTTGCGGAGTATCGCGGCGCTCCCGGCGGCGACGACTACCAGCGCTTCTGGATCAACCCTTCCAATCCGGCGATTCAGCTCCTTACGTCGGACCAAGGCGCGGTGGTCACGGTGAACGGCGGCAAGACGTTCAGCTCCTGGTATAACCAGCCGACGGCGCAATTCTATCACGTGAACGCCGACTACGGGTTCCCGTACAAGCTTTGCGGCGGGCAGCAAGAGAGCGGCAGCGCGTGTGTGTCGAGCCGGAGCGACGACGGCGTGATCACGTTCCAGAATTGGAGTCTTCCTGGGGTTGATGAGTACGGATACGTCGTGCCGGACCCGTTGCATCCAGGCGTCTATTTCGGCGGCCGAGTCACGCGGACCGACATGAAGCTGCGCGATGTGCAGCAGGTTTCGCCCGTGCCGGTGCGCGATACGGTGGTGGGGCGGGTACTGCGGACCGCGCCACTCGTATTCTCGCCGGTCAACCCCCGCGTACTCTTCTTCGGGACCAACGTGGTGTGGAAGACGTTGGACGGTGGCAAGAGCTGGACGAAAATCTCGCCAGACCTGACGCGCAAGGACGGAGCGGTGCCAGCGAATGTCGGGAAGTACAGCACTGACTCGGTCGCCAAGGCGCGGCATCCAGGCGTGGTCTATGCCCTTGCACCGTCGTATGTGAACGAGCGGTGGATCTGGGCCGGCTCCGACGACGGCCTGATTCACGTGACGCGCGACGGCGGCGCCACGTGGCGCGACGTTACGCCACCGGCGCTTCGCGCGATGCCGTGGGGCAAGGTGTCCATCATCGATGCCGGCCACTTCGATTCGCTGACTGCGTACGCGGCGATCAACTCCATCCGGCTCGACGATTTGCGGCCGCACCTCTTTGCCACGCACGACGGGGGACGCACGTGGCGTGAGATCAACGATGGTATCCCGGCGGGCGGAATCACCAACGTGATTCGCGAGGACCCGGTGCGACGAGGACTGCTCTTCGCCGGCACAGAGCAGACCGTGTACTACTCGATGGACGACGGCGCGCACTGGCGTTCGCTGCGTCGCAACCTGCCATCGTCCGCCATTCGCGACCTCATCGTGAAAGACAACGACATCGCTGTCGCGACACACGGCCGTTCGTTCTGGATTCTGGACGACATTTCTCCGCTGCGTCAGGCGTTGGCAGACGCGACTCCCCGCACCACGCTCTACAAGCCGTCGCTGGCGTGGCGCGTGCGCGGGAATCGCTGGCCCGACACTCCGCTGCCGCCGGACGAACCCTCCGGACAGAATCCACCGGACGGCGCGGTGATCGATTTTGCGCTGGACGCGGACGCGTCGTCGCCAGTGATCCTGGAAATCCTGGATTCCGCGGGCGCGCTGGTGCGGCGCTATTCCAGCGCGGACTCGACGGAGCCGCTCCTGCCGAATACCAACGTGCCATCGTACTGGGTGCGTCCGCAGCTGCGGGTGGGCACGTCGGCTGGCGTCCACCGTTTTGTGTGGGATGTGCACTATGCGCCGCCGGCGGGAGTGGAGTTCGAGTACCCGATCTCGGCTGCACCCCGGAATACCGTCAAGGAGCCGCACGGCCCGTGGGTGCTGCCGGGTCGGTATACCGTGCGGTTGAGCGCGAATGGCAAGACGCTCACCCAGCCCCTCATCGTGAAAATGGACCCCCGAGTCTCCGCGACTTCGGCGGAGCTCGCGCTGCAGTTCCGATTGTCGAAGCAACTGTACGATGCGATGAACCGTGATCCGAAGAATGCGCGGCGGTTCGCGTCGCTGTACGGCATGCTCCAGGGCAGCGACACGGCGCCTACCACGCAGCTCATTTCAGCAGTGCGCAGGGCTCTGCTGGCGCCGCCGAAGTGAAAAAAACCGACCTGCCGAAGAGAAGTTCGGCAGGCCGGCTGACTGCGGATTTGGCCTTGTCTACCCACAGGACGGCCCAGCGACTCCGTCCCGGGCTAAAAATCAACGAGCTATTGCGCGCACGTTACCGTGATCGTGATCGGCGTGTAGATAGCCCACGTGATCGCGCTGACGAGGCCATTCAAGAACGACATCTGGGTCTCGACCTTCGAAACGCCGTTCGGGCACGCGGACTGCGTTGCCACTGGCGCTGGTGGTATCAGGCCGTAGATGAAGGAGTTGGCCCACGGTTTGGCGATTACAGTTGGGGACGGCGGCTTGCCCGTTTCGATGACAGCGTGGTAGCACGCGGTCGACAGCACGAGCAGAGCCAGCGGGAGCATACGTCGCATAGGCGAAGACTCCTTTGACAGAGGTTGACGTGAGGGAGAACAAACATACGCTACGGCAACGATGACGAGAGCGCAAATGCTCGTATTGTGGGTGACGGCGTACGCTGTGGGATTGGAGTCGCCGGCTGTCGGGCAATTGCCTGCATGGACATCGGAGCTGGCGAGCCTCGACTCCAAGCCGGCGTCCATCGCGGGAACACTCGTGATCCCGAATGGCGTCGCGAAAGCACCCCTGGCGATCATCATTGCAGGCTCCGGGCCCACGGATCGCGACGGGAACGGGCCGATGTTGCGGTCGAACAATCTGAAGCAGCTGGCGGAGGCGCTGGCGGAGCGGGGCGTCGCGTCGCTGCGTTACGACAAGCGCGGCATCGCCGGCAGCGTTGGCGCGGCGACGAGCGAGGCGGAACTGCGGTTCGACATGTACGCGGACGACGCGGCCGGGTGGGTCAAGAAGTACCGTGCCGACCCCAGATTCGGCGCGATCGTGATCATCGGGCACAGCGAAGGGTCGTTGCTTGGCATGCTGGCCACTCAGCGCGCGCCGGCGGACGGGTTCGTGTCGGTCGCCGGCACCGGGCGTCGTGCAAACCGGGTTCTGCACGACCAACTCGCCGCCCAGCTGCCGCCGCCGCTCCTCGCGCAGGCAGACAGCGTGCTCGATGCGCTCGTCGCCGGGAAAACCGTCGACAACAGTCCGCCGACGCTTGCGGCCCTGTTCCGGCTTTCGGTGCAGCCCTACATCATCTCGTGGTTCAAGTATGCCGGAAGCGTTGAAATCGCGCGGCTGCGTGTGCCAACGCTGATCGTGCAAGGCACGAGCGATATCCAGGTGGCTCCCGCCGAAGCAGATTCGCTAAAGCTTGCGCTGCCATCTGCACTACTGCTCGTGATCGCGGGCATGAACCACGTGATGAAATCCACCCCGGCGGGGCGCGCCGAACAGATGTTCGCCTATTCCGATCCCACGGTCCCGCTCACGGCCGGCCTCGCAGATTCGGTTGCGGTGTTCGTGAAGCGCGTCCGGAAATGATTTCGCGCGCCGCACCGATCTTCGCCGTGGCGCTGGCGGCGTGCGTGGCGGGTCAGGCAACGTCGGGCGCGCGTGCGGCGCCGTGCGAGCCGGGCGACCAGGTGCTCGAGCGCAGCGTGCTGTACCTCGGCCGCAACATCCCGGGCGGGGATACCGTCAGCGACGAAGACTGGCGGCGGTTCGCGGATTCGGTCGTCACGCCGCGGTTTCCCGACGGACTCAGCGTCGTGGGGGCCGCGGGTCAGTGGCGCGGCCGCAGTGGCGTCGTGGAGCGCGAGCACACCATGCTGTTGATTGTGCTGCATCAGCCTGACGCCACCTCTCGAATGGCGGTGCAGGAGATCGCCGACGCATACCGGCGGCAGTTTCGCCAGGAGTCCGTTTTGCGTGAACGCTCGAGGGTATGTGCCCGCTTTTCCAGCCAATAGAGAGGTGAGGCCATGAGCGAAACGCCGGTCGAGACCCCGGAGTACGGCGGTTTCTGGATCCGTTTGTGGGCGTCGATGATCGACACCGCGGCCATTGTATTCATCGTTGGGCCTCTCGTTCGGGCGATTTATGGTCCCGACTACTTCCGGTCGCCACAGCTCCTCGCTGGGCCGGCAGACTTTCTGCTCCAGTGGGTATTGCCCGCCGTGGCCGTGGTCGCGTTCTGGATCTACAAGTCGGCGACGCCCGGCAAGATGATCACGCACCTCCGCATTCAGGACGCCCAAACCGGCGGTCCGCCAACGCCACGCCAGAGCATCGTGCGGTATCTCGGCTACTACGTCTCGATGCTCCCGCTCTTTCTCGGATTCCTCATGGTGGCGTTCGACCCGCGGAAGCAGGGGCTGCACGACAAGATCGCGGGCACAGTTGTGGTGCGGGTGCGGCCGGACGATGCAGGTGCGTAGTCGATTGAACTACACGTCGCAGATATCGAACGCTTGCTTGAGAGAGGTCAGCGGATCGAGACGCGGCACGAACTCCTGCGCCACGAATCCTATGTAGCCAAGGTCCGCAATCGACTGCATCACGCGCCGGTAGTTCAGCTCCTGCGTGTCGTCGATCTCGGCGCGACCGGGCACGCCGCCCGTGTGGAAGTGGGCGATATGCGCGAAGTTGTCGCGGATTGTGCGGATCACGTCGCCCTCCATGATCTGCATGTGGTAGATGTCGAACAGCAGCTTGAGGCGTGGCGAGCCGACGCCCTTCACGACCTGCACGCCCCACGCCGTGTGGTCCGCCTGATAATCCTTGTGGTCGACTTTGCTGTTCAAGAGCTCGAGGCACAGCGTGACGCCGAACTTCTCGGCGGTGGCGGTCAGCCGCTTGAGGCCGGCGACCGTGTTCGCGATGCCTTCGCCGTCGGACATGCCAGCACGGTTGCCGCTGAACACCACGATGTTCGAAATGCCCGCCTGCGCCACGAGCGGGATCATGCGTTCCGCGTCGGCGACGAGTTTGTCGTGATTGTCGGGCCGGTTGAAGCCGACAGGGATGGAGCCGAAGCCGTTGGCCATCGCGCAGGCGAGGCCATGCTTGGCTGGCGTGGTGTAATCCGGCTCAGAGAGAAGGTCGATGGCTTTGTAGCCGATCGACTTCGCGGCCTCGCAGAGGTCGTCCAGCGGAATCCGCTGATAGCACCAGCGAGAGACAGAGTGCTTCAGGCGGCCGCCCGACGTGGCGCTGACAATGGGACCAGCAGCGCCGAGACCGGAGACGCCAGACCGCGGACTGGAGTTCGACATGCCGAACAGAGCCGCTGACCCGAGGGCGCCCAGTGCGTCACGACGCGAGATGTCGTGCATCACAGCTCTCGCTTTTTCATGGCCGAGACCGCGAATGCCGCCGCGCGTGCTGTAAGCGCCATGTAGGTGATGCTTGGGTTCTGGCAGGCGCTGCTGGCCATGCACGCGCCGTCGGTGATGAACACGTTCTTCACGTCCCACGCCTGGTTGTTCGCATTCAGCACGCCGTCCGCGGGCGCCTTGCTCATGCGCGCGCCACCCATCTCGTGGATACAGTGCCCTGGCGGGTGGGTGGAGCCATGCGTGTGCACGTTGGTGCAGCCGGCGGCGTCGAGCATCTCCGCCATTGCCGTCATCATGTCCTTATCCATCGCGAGTTCGTTCTCGCGCCAACGCACGTCCATGCGTGCCGCGGGAACGCCCCACTTGTCCTTCACCGCGGGGTCGAGCGTGACGCGGTTGTCCGCGTGGGGCAGGGTCTCGCCCCAGCCGGAGGCAGACAGCGACCACGGTCCCAGCTCGTCGATGAGCGACTGCTTGAACGCGGCGCCGTATCCGGGCATACCGCCGCCGCGGCCCCAACCGCCGCGACCGGAACCGCCCTGCATCCCGTAGCCGCGGAGGAAATCGGGATGTTGCGACTTCACGTTGCGGAAGCGTGCGATGTAGATGCCGTTCGGCCGTCGGCCGGTCGTGCGTTTGTCAATGAAACCGGGCACCGTGCCGGACGCGCCGGACCCGTAGTGATGGTCCATCACGTAGCGGCCGAGCAGCCCGCTCGAGTTCGCGAGGCCGTCGGGGAAGGCGGTGCTCTTTGAGTTGAGGAGCAGCCGCACGGATTCGATCGTCGATGCGC
>Ga0315281_10013925_pt1 | contig 10862 bp, 11 predicted proteins | sample YL17G07_0_MG_FD_204540 | JGI IMG/M metagenome (GOLD analysis project Ga0315281, IMG submission 204540) | Sediment microbial communities from Yellowstone Lake, YNP, Wyoming, USA - YL17G07_0 | ecosystem: Environmental > Aquatic > Freshwater > Lake > Sediment | place: USA: Wyoming | collected... | reverse complement strand
TCCCAAATGAGGGTCAGCGCAGGCCGGCGACATACTCGGCGACCGCCTGGATCTCCCGGTCGGCCATGCGTACCACAACGCCGCGCATCATGCCGTTCGGATCGTTTGCGCGCGTGCCCGCGCGGAACGCTTTCAGCTGTGCTTCGATGTACTCGGCAAACTGTCCGGAAATGCGCGGGTACTGCGCGGGAATGCCCGCGCCGGAGGGGCCGTGGCAGCCGGCGCAGGCCGCCACTGCGGAAGCAGCATTGCCGCCGCGGTAAATCTTCTGTCCAAGGGCGGCGAGTTCCTTGTCCTTCGCCGCAGCGGGTTTGAGCTTCTGGGAGGCGTAGAAGGCCGCGACGTTCTGCACATCGGCTGCGGAAAGATTCGCCACCATGGCCGCCATTACCGCGTTATCGCGTGCCGCCTTCTTGCCGGCCTGCGGTTTGAAATTGACGATCTGCTTGTGCAGGTAATCATAGAACTGGCCCGCCAGTTTCGGATTTGCGGCTGTGGGACTGTTGCCGTCAGCGGCATGGCAGGCGGCGCAGACCTGGGAGGCTATGGCCTGGCCTTTGGCAACATCTGGCTTGGCAAGGGCTTGGGCCGCAGCAGCTCCAGCGCACAACAACGCGGCGGCGCTCGCGGCATAAGCCAACTGTCGAATCATGCGGCAGCTCCCTGAGCATTGCGGTGGAAAGTCGCGATTTTATTAGAATTTCAGTGTTTCGGCATACCATCGATCCCTTGTCCGCATTCCTCCAAGCGCGTTTCCTCACCTCGGCCGCCAAGCCCCAGGATTTCCCGCCCGAAGCGGGGCCCGAGTTCGCCTTCGCCGGGCGCTCGAACGTCGGTAAATCGAGCGCGATCAACGCCCTTGCCGGCCGCAAACGGCTGGCCTTTTTCAGCAAAACGCCGGGCCGCACCCAGACCATAAACTTCTACGATCTTGGCGAGCGGGCCCGGCTGGCGGACCTACCAGGGTACGGCTATGCCACCGCCCCGAAGTCCCTGCGCGCAAGCTGGGATGCCCTGATCGGCGGCTACCTGTCGGGGCGTCGCAGCCTTGGCGCCGTTGTGGTCCTGATGGACGCGCGCCGCCCGCTCACGCCCAACGACTGGCGATTCTTGGAATGGCTGCGGCCGGTCCAAGCCTCTCGCCTGGTGCTGCTCTCGAAGTCGGACAAGCTGTCGCGGGCCGCACGCGCAACGACGCTCGCCAGCACCCGGACGGCGCTCGAGAGTTCGGCCATGACATCGGAGGTGATGCTGTTCTCGAGCAAAAGCGCCGAGGGCGTGGAAGCAGCGCGCACCCTGCTGGAGGGCTGGCTCCGGGACTGGCGGGAGGAAACCCCGCTCCCGGAGCCGGAATAAAAAACCCCCGGAAAAGGGGAACTAAACCGGGGGCGGAAAACGCCTCGGCTTGGCGCCGAGGCAACCCGCTCAGGGAGGAGGGCGGGAGACGATTCACACCGTCTGAAGGTAAGATTGGCGCTTGCTGGAAAAGTTCCATATCGGGATAACTGCGCGAAAACCTGCCTAAAAATCAAATGAATATCTACGGCTCCTTCCCCGCCATCCGCATGCGCCGCATGCGCCGCAACGAGTTTTCGCGCCGCCTGATGCGTGAAACTGTTCTGACCGCAGATGACCTGATCTACCCGGTCTTCATATTGGAAGGGAAAAACCGTACTGATAAAGTGGCTTCGATGCCGGGCGTCGAACGCATGACAGTGGACCGCCTGCTCCCGGTGGCCGAACGCTGCGTGAAGTTGCGCATTCCGGTGTTGGCGCTGTTTCCGGTTATCGATCAGAAGCTGAAGACGCTGGACGGCCGAGAAGCGTTCAATCCGAAAGGGCTGATTCCGCGCGCCGTTGGCGCGCTGAAGAAACGCTTTCCCGAACTGGGCATCATGACCGACGTCGCGCTCGACCCGTACACATCGCACGGTCAGGACGGCGTCACCGACAAGAACGGCTACATCATCAATGACGTCACGCTCGCGATCCTGGAGAAGCAGGCGCTGGCGCAAGCGCAGGCGGGTGTGGACATCGTCGCGCCCTCGGACATGATGGACGGCCGCATCGGCCGCATCCGCCAGGCGCTGGAGAAGAAAGGCCACATCCATACGAAAATCATGGCGTACTCGGCGAAGTACGCATCGGGTTTCTATGGGCCTTTCCGGGACGCCGTGGGCTCGGCGAAGAATCTCGGCAAGAGCGACAAGAAAACCTACCAGATGGATCCGGCGAACTCCGACGAAGCGCTGTGGGAAGTCGGGCTGGACCTCGCCGAGGGCGCCGACATGGTGATGGTGAAGCCGGGCATGCCGTACCTGGACATTCTGCGGCGCGTGAAGGACGAATTCAAGGCGCCGACCTTCGTCTACCAGGTGTCGGGCGAATACGCGATGCTGCGCGCGGCGATTGCCAATGGCTGGCTGCCCGAATCCTGCATCATGGAATCGCTCATCGCATTCAAGCGCGCCGGAGCGGACGGAATCCTTACCTACTTTGCGCTCGAAGCTGCGGTGGCGCTTAAACGGATAGGACAATCTATCCGCGCCTGAGCGCACGGCGCCGCACGATTTGCCTATTCTCCCGCTCCACGGCCCTGGTGTGACGGTGCACAATGGCGCTTATGTCACCTCGCGAGCCGCTATTGGTAAAACGGACTGAACCTTTTGCAGGGATTGCAAATCGTCTTCGGGTGGTCGAACGTATCAACCCGAACCGAAAACACCGGAACCGTCACCAGTCAGAATGTCTCCACTCGCAGCCAGGCATTGCCACAGGCCGGAGTCACCTACTCCCTGTATATCGCCAACGCTTCAGACCTGCGCTCCGACGTGTTGGCACGGCCCTCCCTTGTGGTGCTGGACCGCCAGCCGTCGCAGTTTCGCGCTGGTGATTTTCGCGAAGACGATTGGCGAAGCGGGCATTCGCTGGAGCGATTACTGCGGGAAACAACGCGGGCAATTTACTTCTAGCAACACGCAGATCTGCGGTTGGGTTGTTGGTGGCAGGACAGGTTAGTCAACTTTCATTGGAGGTTCACATGAAGACAATCACAGTTCAAGGCAGCTTGGCGATGCCCGCAGTCCGCCGCCAGTGCACGAAAGTGATCCGTGGAGGAATCCGCGCCTTGTCAACACTGACCGTCATCGCATTGTGTGCCCAGGCGCCAACCGCCAAGGCGCAAGACTTTAAGAAATACATGAATGAGCTGGACATGAGTTCAGTCACGATGTCGATGTTGGCCTACGGGGACCCCCCTGGCCCACAATGCAGTAACGGCGTAACTGCGCTGCAGATTCAGGACAAGTTTCACAGCCTATTCCCCATAGCCAAAGGCGTCATGTGGACCCGCATAATCAGACAAAATGAGAACGATCTGCAGGCGGTTATCTACGCCCACAATAATTTGGTGGTTGTCGCGTTCCGCGGCAGTTGCGGAACCGACGCTGGAATGAGTGGCAACGTGTGGACCTTGGGAATACCTGTCGCCAAAAGCGGCAATTCCAAGAACTGGGCCATGAACTACAACGGCGCATCAAACCCAACCGTGCCGGGATTCAATGGGAAGGCGGCGCACGACGGCTGGGCGAAAGCCACGAACGTTCAGCTCGGCGGAGGTAAGAACTTCTATGAAGAGGTTGCGCAATGGACCCGGGTTGCGCTGGGTGCGGAGCGCAGTGTCAAATGGCTGCTCATAACTGGCCATAGCATGGGTGGCGCGATGGCGCATTATTTCGCATACCGGTTCCTTGATAAGAATGGCCCGTGGGTACCGAGGGCATTTACGGACGCCAAACAAGGTCGATTCGTACGCACTCGCATTCTGACGTTTGGTGCACCCAAAGGTGGGTATGGCGCGTGCGGCAGCAACGCCGCATCGCTCGAGGTTGACTACAACCGAGTTTTGCGCGACCGCGAGGCATTTGCGGGATCCGTTGAAATTAAGGGAGATGGCATTCCAGACATGACCCAAAAGAGCGGCGTGTGCCCGCGCACCATGGGCGTCCGAATTGTCGGGGAAAACAGCTTCCCCAAGAATGACGCGCATGACATCCGGAATTACATGTTGATCTTCGCCCGCAATATGCAGTCTGCCTACGGGAGATTGCCATACTCCGACATGTACAATCCACTTGGTTCATGGGCATCGCCAAACGCGCGGTGATGCAATTCGGGCCCGGGGCGCGAGTTGAGTGGGTGTTGGGGGCCGCGTTGAAGTTCCGGGCATCTGTGTACTGAAGTTGAGGCTGAAGCTGACGCAATATGCGCACCCGTAAAGGGGCGCATCTCTCGGTTGCCCCCGGCCGCTCAGTCTGTCTCGCACCGTAACCCATGAACGCACGACCCCCAAAGTCCATCGTGTCCACCGCGCTGCGCAATTTTTCACCCGCGTTTTTGAAGAAAAAGTCCCAGGATCTGGGCGCTTAACACCGCCTGTGTGCGATTTACCACGTCAAGCGATTTAAAGATCGCTGTAACGTATCCTTTGACGTTTTTTTCCGAAAGATTCAGTTCGGCCGCGATGTATTTGTTGCTTTTCCCTTCACAAATCAGCCGCAATACGTCCGTCTGGCGCGGACTCAGGGGGCACGCGGAATTGGCGCACGGCGCTTCATTTCTGCGCGGCTGCTCAGACAGCGGGTCGTAGACTTCGCCGGCGAGAACCTGTCGAATCGCGCGCAAAAGCAGCAGCGGTGGGGTAGATTTAGGTATGTATCCGAGGGCGCCCGCTGACATTGCGCGCCGCACTGCGTTTTCTTCCTCCAGGGCAGATACCACAACAATAGGGACTTCGGGTGCACGATCGCGAAGCCGGACGAGAACATCGAAGCCATCTGCATCAGGAAGCAAGAGATCCAGAAGAATGAGATCAACGCTACTGTTTGCGCCCATGAGTCGAAATGCAGCGGCCGCGTCGGACGCCGTCAGTACGTCTACCCGGTCCGCCAGTTGGTGCATTGTGTCTGCCAGTGCCGCAGACGGATAGATCCTATGTAGGGCCGCGGGCGTTAACCTCTGGTGGCTTTTCTCAACCCTTTTGAAGAGAAGGAGACCAGAAGATGAACGCCGCGACCCATGGAATGGAAGTTAACGCATCTGCGCCGGTGTTGTACATGGCGCTGGAGCTGAGCAACAAGACTTGGAGGCTTGCGTTGAGCGACGGCGCCAAGCGCCGCCAGGTAGTCGTACCTGCCGCAGATCTGCTGAAACTCTCCGAGGCAGTGGCGAAGGCGAAGGAGCGCTTCGGGATGCCTGCCTCGGCCCGAGTCGTGAGCTGCTACGAGGCCGGCCGGGACGGCTTCTGGCTGCACCGGCACCTGAGAAGCATCGGTATCGAGAACCAAGTGGTGGACGCTGCCAGCATCGAGGTAAGCAGGAGACTGCGCCACGTGAAGACCGATCGGCTCGACGGCGAGCGCCTGCTTGTAAAGCTCATTCGCTATCACACGGGCGAGCGCGGCGGCTGGAGCGTGGTACGCGTGCCAAGCCCCGAGGAAGAGGACGCCAGGCACCTGCACCGGGAGCTCGAGCGCCTGAAGCGCGAGCGGCTCGCGCATCGGCTTCGCATACAGTCCTTGCTGGTGACGCAGGGCGTACGGCTCACCATCAAGAGCGCGCTTCGGCTGCGGCTTGGCAGCCTCGCGCTCTGGGATGGCCGTTCGTTGCCCGCGGAACTGAAGGCGGAGCTCGAGCGCGAGGCGGAGCGCCTTGCGCTCGCCGAGCGCCAGATCGGGGCGCTTGAGGCCACACGTCGCGAGCGGCTGCAGAGCCCTCGAACCGAAGCCGAGCGCAGGATCGTTCACCTGATGCGTCTGGGGGCGATCGGCCCGGGGAGCGCGTGGCTGCTGGTGATGGAGTTCTTCGCCTGGCGAGACTTTCGCAACCGGCGCGAGGTCGCCGCCCTCGCCGGCCTGGTCGGTACGCCCTACAACAGCGGCGACAGTGAGCGCGATCAGGGCATCAGCAAGGCGGGCAATCGCCGGGTGCGAGCAATGATCGTGGAAATCGCCTGGCTGTGGCTGCGCTTCCAGCCCAAGAGCTCGCTCAGCCAGTGGTATCAGACGCGCTTCGCCGGCGGCGGCGCACGCATGCGGCGTATCGGCATCGTTGCCCTGGCGCGCAAATTGTTGATCGCGCTGTGGCGCTACCTCGAAGACGGCGTCATGCCCGAGGGCGCACGGCTCATTCCTGCAACGCTGTAACGACAATATCCAATACATCGATCGAATAGGAGGCTGCAGCGTTGAAGGTTGGTCGAGGCGCCCGTGATTTTCCTGGGTCGCGCACTGAGCGTGACCGTCCTGATAGATGGGGCGTCTCGTCCGAAACCGGTTCGTCTTGCCCGCTTGAGGCGCATACAGCATCGGGTGCTCGGCCTCAAGTGCCGACACGGATAGAAGGTGGTGACGAGCGCATCGCGCTCGCACTCACGAGTGAACCGGGCCAACCAACGCAAGAGCTGCTTGAGGGAACGAAAATGAACAGACCACCGTAAACCCGAAACCCGCCGCTAGAGAGTTGACACGCGGAGGATATTCATAGAAGGACAATCTATCCGCGCCTGAGCGCACGGCGCCGCACGATTTGCCCATTCTCCCGCTCCCCGGCCCTGGTGTGACGGTGCACAATGGCGCTTATGTCACCTCGCGAGCCGCTATTGGTAAAAACGATGGGGCAGATTTTCCTCGCCTCGTCCAGCTGTTTCACGGTGACGTTGGACACGCCGACGTGCCGGATCTTCCCCGCCTTTTGTGCATCGGCGATCGCGCCCATGGAGTCCGCGAACGGCACCTGCGGGTCCGGCGCGTGGAACTGGTAAAGGTCGATGCGATCGAGCTTCAGACGCTTGAAGCTGGCGTCGATCGCCTTCTTCAGGTGGTCCGGCTTGCCGCAGGGGTCCCACGCGTGGCCGTCGGCCGCAACAGTCCTCCTTTGGTGCCGATGACGAGGTCCTTCGCGTACGGATGCAGCGCCTCGGCGATGAGATCCTCGGACACATGCGGACCGTAGCTGTCCGCGGTGTCGTTGAAATTGTGGCCGAGCTCGGCCGCGCGTCGCAGGACCCGCACGGCGTTCGCGCGGTCCTTCGGCGGACCCCAGATGTCGGGACCGCAGACGCGCATGGCGCCGAAGCCCAATCGGTTGACGGTGAAGTCGCCAAGCCGGATGGTTCCCGCTGCCATGACTGGTTTCATGCTGCGATAGTCCAATGTGCAGGTCGGCATTCGCGACGACTGACGCGGGGTTTCAGAGGACGCGTCCCTTGCCGACGCGCGGATTGACGCGACCGCCATCCGCTATGCCGATGATCACCACGATCTCATCAGGCCGCGGCGCATCCGCGATGCCGACGGTCATGGTGTCGAAGTGGTCGAACGACCACGGGTTGTCCTTGTGGCCGAGGGGCACGTCGAGCGTCGCGCCAGCCGCGGCGACCTTCACGTTGGACGGTATGAGGGCCTCGCCCCCGCCGAGCGCCGCGCGCATGGGTTTGCCCATCTTCGGGTGGCACAGGGCGCCGCCATGCTCCATGTCGCCGTTTACGCCGACGATCGCGCCCTTGCCGTAGGACACCGCCTTTCCCGGCAGCGCCGCCACCAGCTCGGGCATGACCATTTCTGCGATTTCCGCGCCCATGTCGAAGAGGGGCGAGAGATCCTGCATTTGCCGCCCGGCGAACGGGTTCGCAATGACGGCAAGCGCCACCGCACGCGTGATCGGATGCGGCGCTTGCGCGCCCGCCTCGGCGTGGAGCGTGTCCTTGACGATCTGCAATCTTCGCATCGTGACTTTCATGGCGTTATCATCCTTTGGAGGAGAACCGAATGCTAACGGAGCGCTACGGGCTGCAGGTTAGCACTTCATCCAACGCCGCGAGGGATGCGTACGTGGCGGGATGCGACTGTGTACTTTCTGCCGCCGCTGGTGGCGAGGCCGGTACATCCGCGGCGCATGCATGCACCCTTGCATGCGTCGAGTAACGCATTCCTACCGCAAGAGGGCATGCGGCCGACACAGCCATCAGCTTGCGGAATTGTAAGCAGGAGTAAGTGCGCGGGCAGCGATGGAAATTTTGTTACAAGGCAGATCGGAATCAATCAGGGCGCGTTCGCAAGTTCAAGCGTGCGCAGGAAGCGCTCGGCGTTCTGATAGCCGATCACGCGCAGCCCCTTGATCTCGCGGCCCTGCGCATCGAAGAAAATGATGCCCGGCGGCCCGAACAGCGAAAAACGCTTCAGCAGCGCCTTGTGTTCCGCGCTGTTGGCGGTGACGTCCGCCTGCAGCAGCAGCATCGCATCCAGTTTCGGCTTGACTCGGGCATCGCTGAACGTAAGCGCCTCCATCTCCTTGCACGACACGCACCAGTCGGCGTAGAAATCGAGCATCACAGGCCTGCCCGGGGATTTCAGTTTGTCCTCGAGCTCGGCGATCGATGCGACACGAACGAAATCAGTATTCCCACCCGAGGGCCTGAGCACCGGCCAGATAATCCACAGCGCTACCGCGAGCAGCAGCGCGCCGAAGATCTGCTTCACCCGGACCATCCAGGGTCCCGATTTCGGCAGCAGCGCACCCTCGGAGACGCCGACCACCAGCAGTGGAATGCCCATGCCAAGCGCCATCGTGAACAGAGCCGCACCGCCAAGCGCGACGTCCCGGGTCTGGCTGATGTAGAGCAGCGCGCCAGCGAGCGGCGCGGCGACGCAAGGACTGACGATAATCGCCGAGAGCACGCCCATGCCGGCGACCGAGGCAAGCTTGCCGCCCGGGAGCCGATCGCTTGCCGTGGAGAGCGGATGGCGCAGGAACCCCGGCAACTGCAGTTCATAGACGCCGAACATTGACAGCGCCAGCACGACGAAGACAAGAGCAAACGCGCCCAGCACCCAGGCGTTCTGCAACGCCGCGGCAAGCAACGTTCCCGACCAGGCCGCCGTGACCCCCGCAGCAGCGTACGCCGCTGCCATGCCGAGCACGTAGGCGAGCGACAGCAGGAACGCGCGCAGCTTGCCGAGGTCTTTGCCCTCGCCCGCAATGATTCCCGAGAGGATCGGGATCATCGGCAGCACACAGGGCGTGAACGCAAGCAGCAAGCCAAAGCCAAGGAAACTCGCCAGCACCAGTATCGGGCCGCCCGATTCGAACAACCGAGCGATCTCGAGATCGCTCGACTGGCTCGAAAGCTCTGGCGTGGAACCGGCAAGCGCATCTGTGCGCGCCACCGCCGGCGCCGCGGAAAATGCGGCGAGCCGGATCGTCGCCTTGCTATCCATCGGGATGTAACACACCCCGACATCCGCGCAGCCCTGTGAAGTGACGGTGAGATGCAGAGGTCCTGCCACGTTCTCCACTGGCAAACGGATTACGACCTGCTTACGGTAGGTCTCGACTTCGCCGAAAAACTCGTCCTTCTTGCGTGTTCCCGGCGGAAACTGCGGCGTGCCGAGCCTTTCCTTGGACCCGGGATCCACGCCAAAGCGAAACCGCTCCCGGTACATGTAGTAACCCTCGGCGATCGCAAAGCTCACCTCGACAGTGCCCGCGTCCAGCGCGCGCGCCGACATGCGAAACGCCTTTTCGGGCTCGAGCAGATTGTCGGTACTCGCCGCCGGCACCGCGCCGGCAACAAATAACAACCACAGGAAGGAAAGAATTCTAGCCATGGGAAGCGCTGGTCTCCGCGGCAACCCAGTCCAGATACGCAGGGAGACCGCGCTCGACTGGGACCGCGATGATCTCGGGAAGTTCATAGGGATGGCCGGCGCGGATCGCGGCTTCGAGGGCGGAATAACACTCGGCCGTGGTCTTGATCAGCATCGGATGCTCTTCATCTTGCTGCACCGCGTCCTTCCACCGGTACACGGAACGGCAGGGCGCGAGAATATTGACGCAGGCGGCGACCCGCTTTTCGATCAGCATCTGGGCAAGCCGTTCAGCGGCTGCACGGTCAGGCAGGTTCGTCAATACCAGCAAGGTGCTCATGTTTCAGCCCGTCCTGAACCGTTGGATAGCGCAGCCGTACACCCAGAGCCCGTTTCAGGCGCGTATTGTCCAGCCGCCGCGATTCGCTCATGAATGACAGCAGCTCGGGTGGAATGCGAGCCGGCGCCTCGCCGCGCGCGATTCGCGGCGGAAGCGGCAGTCCGGCCCGCTCGGCAAGCAGATCGAACCACTCGCCCATCTTGAGATGACTGTCGTCCGAAGCATTGTAGATTCCCGACGGCGCATCTTCCTCGAGCGCGCGCAGGCAGCAGCCCGCGAGGTCCTCGGCGTGGATATGATTGGTGTAGACATCGTCGGCGTCGCGCAATACCGGCGTTCCAGCCCGCAGGCGCTCCAGCGGCAGCCGGTCCGCCGCATAGATGCCCGGCGCACGCAACACCACCAGCGCGACGCGATGCCGGGTACACCATAGCGCAAGCTGCTGCTCGGCGTGGGCGCGCCGCTTGGCGCGCTCGCTGTGCGGATTCACGGCGCGGGATTCGTCGACCAGGGCCCCGCCGCAATCGCCGTACACGCCGCTGGTGCTGATATAGACGAACCGGGTTGGTAGAATTCGCCTGCTCTCAAGTACCGCGAGCAGGTTCGTGGTGCGCGTATCGATCTCTCCGGCTAGCGGTGGCGGCGCAGAATGCAGCACCGCATCCGCAGGCTCGAGCGAAATCAGGCTTGCGGGGCGGTCGAGGTCCATCCCGCTCGAGCGCGAAAGAATACTGACCTCGAAGCGCGACCTGAGGGCCGGCATGGCGCGGCGCGCGATGTCGCCGTAACCGGCGATCAACAGGCGTTTCATCGGTGTAATTGTAGCCACATGCACACAGTCACCCTGCAGCCCGGCGGTCACCAGTTCCAGGTCGAGG
>Ga0315281_10013924_pt1 | contig 10863 bp, 9 predicted proteins | sample YL17G07_0_MG_FD_204540 | JGI IMG/M metagenome (GOLD analysis project Ga0315281, IMG submission 204540) | Sediment microbial communities from Yellowstone Lake, YNP, Wyoming, USA - YL17G07_0 | ecosystem: Environmental > Aquatic > Freshwater > Lake > Sediment | place: USA: Wyoming | collected... | reverse complement strand
GATAACTTCTAATCTGTCTCTAAGTGCCGGTGGAATCGTATCTAAGACATTACAGGTGGTGATAAAAAAAACATCAGACAAGTCAAACGGTACTTCGAGGTAGTGGTCTGAAAATAAATGGTTTTGCTCTGGATCCAAAGCTTCAAGAAGAGCGGCTGACGGGTCGCCGCGGAAATCAGTACCCACTTTATCGATCTCATCGAGCATAAAAACGGGGTTACGCGTCCCCGCCTGTTTGACTCCCTGAATAATTCGTCCTGGCAGGGCACCGACATAAGTCCGGCGATGTCCTCTAATTTCCGCCTCATCACGAATACCACCTAAAGAAACCTTGACAAATTTTCTCCCCAGGGCGCGAGCAATTGATTTACCGATTGATGTTTTACCAACTCCCGGCGGTCCGACAAAACACAAAATAGTTGGACTGACGGCATGAGACTTACCAGATGCTGGTGCAATTTTCCCTTTAAGCTTCATCACCGCTAAATATTCGATAATTCTTTCCTTAATTTTATTTAAACCATAATGATCCTCGTCTAATATTTTCTGGGCGGCAGGAATATCAACATTATTAGGCGAAGAAATTGCCCACGGAAGCTCGACTAACCAATCAAGATAAGTCCGTAAATATGATGTTTCGGGATTATATGGAGTCATTTGCTCCAAACGGGAAAGTTCTTTCTCGGCTTTTTCCTGAACATCTTTAGGCATACCGGCTTTCTTGATTTTGTCGGCTAATTCTTTTGTTTCCTTAGTTTCCTCTCCTTCACCTAATTCTTTATTAATTGTCTTTAATCGCTCTCGTAAAACCTGTTCACGTATACTTTTGTCAAATCTTTCTTGAGTTTTATTGCTGATTCGCCTTTCAAGTTCAAGAATTTTAACTTCATGGGCTAAGTATCCGATAATTTTTTCTAATCGTTCTTTAACGTTGTTAGTCTCCAGGAGCGCTTGTTTCTCAACTGGTTTAATATCTAAGGTCCCGGCTATTTGATTGGTCAGATCCTGGGGTGGTAAACCCGACATAATATTCATAAAAACCAGAAAATCTACCGACTTACCCAAATTAACGGCTTTTCTAAGTTCCGCCGTAAGATGGTTTGACAGGGCGGTTACTTCATCGGAAACCTCGACTTCGTCAACAAGGTTGGAGATAACACCTAAAAGAAACGGTTCGCTCTGGCGGTATTCTTTAATCTCGACCCGACTAACTCCCTTGACTAGAGCATTAATTTCTTCGTCTGTTTTAAGCATTCGCTCAATTTGGGCTAAGGTACCAATTTTATTAATATCTTCCGGGTTTGGTTCGTTAGTGGTGGGGTTTTTTTGCATGACCAGAACAACCTGTTTTTCATGAGAAAAGGCAACCTCGACAGCCGCTAATGATTTGGATCTGCCAAAAGTCAAAACGACTTCTGAACCGGGGAAGACAACGCCATCACGAAGAGCAACAATGGGAAAAGTTTTTTCTTCGCTGGTTAATGATTTTGATGAGTCAAGCAAAATCGCCATTGTATTTAGCAGTCTACCACATCAACTGCTAACTGTCAAGGGACATTTTAGAAAACTCGCAATATTTATTCGTGGACAACAACTCTTGTTCCTGGGTTGTCCGAGGTTGGATAGGCAACTGATTTACCGGGAGGCATGACTGGGTCTGCCCACCAAAAAAGTTTTTCAGCATTTATAGTTGATAGATTAACACAACCATGACTCATCGGCGAACCAAAATTATTATGCCAATAAGTTCCGTGTAAGGCAATCGCATTATTAAAAAACATCACATAGGGCACATTGGGCAAATAATAATAAGTGCCAATCGCTTTGTCTCCACCGCTCATGGTTGAGTAACGCAGTTTTATCCAAATGCGAAAATCACCCGGCGGTGTGGCTGCCCATTTGCCCGTCGAGACTAAAAAAGTGTAAACAATCTTGTCTCCTTCGTGGGCATATAGTGTTTGTTTACCAAGGTCTATTTCAATCCATTTCTCCCCTGACGCCTGGGTTACGCCTAAAATGTTATTTTCGGCCACTACCGCCACTGGTAACGATGCCGGTTTATTCAAAAAAACCGGTTGTTTAAAGTTGGGATCCCATTCTCCGGTTTGGTGTTTAATATTTTCTACCAACTTGGGGTTATTCAGCTCTCCGGTGTTTGCCGGATGAAGGAAAAAGTTAACTAGGGGCTTTTCCAAAACCACCAATGTCAAACTTATTAAAGCAATAATTAAACTTACTAAAAGGGCAGATTTGTGACTCATATAAAATCTTTAGTAAGACTATCAAAATTACTCTCTGTTTTTATTATTCTAGGTTGAAAAATTTCTCTTTCTTCCTGGAAAAATATACCAATCGGAATTCTTTCATTATCAGGGGGTTTACCCTGAGCGCTAGCGAAGGGCCACTCAAAAGCTTTTTCCATTGCCTTTATTTTTTGGTCTGTCTGATATCCGCTTTTATTCAAATCATAAACTCTCTGCTTGAACCAATCAAAAGTATTGATCGGGTTAAACGATACGCATGGTTGCAATATATCAACTATGGAAAATCCCTGGTGGTTTACTGCTTTGACAATCATATCAGTTAAATGAGGAATATCTCCGGCAAAACCGCGGGCCACAAAACTGGCTCCGGCTGCCAAGGCGATGGCAATCGGATTAACTGGTAAATCATGAGAACCCATGGGCGTTGATTTAGTTTTAAAACTTTTTTCTGATGTTGGTGATGTTTGGCCTGTTGTTAAAGCATAAACTTGATTATCATGCACCAGAAGCGTTATATCCATATTCCTTTTGGCCGCGTGTAATAAATGGTTACCGCCTTCTCCATAACAGCCACCATCACCGCTTATGGCCAAAACTGTTAATTCGGGCTTGGCCATTTTTACTCCTTGCGCCACTGGTAATGGCCGGCCATGGAGACTTTCAAAAGGAGTTATCGGCGACCAATCGACCATATTACTGTTACAGCCGATGTCAAAAATAGCCACCGCATCTGTTGGTTTGATTGAAAGTTGCATCAAGGCATTTTTTAGCGCTGTAAAAATTCCGAAATTACCGCATCCCGGGCACCAAGTGGGTTCATACATATTTTTTCACCCCTTCGATAATATCTTCCGGATAAAATTGGCGGCCGTCATATTTTAAAATTTTATCTTTAATTTCAATTCCCGTCTGTTCCCTAATCCATCCTGCCATCTGTCCCGAAGGATTCCCTTCTACATCAATAATTTTTTTCGCCCCAGATAAAATTCTTGTCACCGCTTCTTTGGGAAACGGATTTATCCAATTTAAATGAAGACAATTGGCTCTAATTCCCAATTCCTTAATTCCCAATATCGCTTCTCTCGCTGTTCCCTTAGTCGATCCCCAACCGACCAATGTCACTTCGGCATCGTGTTCCCCATAAACCACTGGCTCGGGAACTTCCTTTGCCAAACTTTCATATTTTCTAGCCCGCTTTTCAACCATGGCTTTAATAACACTTGCATCTTCAGTTGAATATCCCAAATCATCATGCTCATAAGAATTAGTTACAAAATAAACCTGTCCAGGTATTGCTCGCGGTGATATGCCATTACTATTTATTTTGTAACGCTTATAATTTTTAAAACTATCGTCATTGCGAGCATCAGCGAAGCAATCTTTGAGATTGCCGCGTCGGTCGCCTTTGGCTCCCTCCTCGCAATGACGTAATGCATCCTTCTCTATGGTCCCAATCGACTCACATAGAAATTTATCAACCAGCAAAAATACTGGCATTTGGTATTTATCAGCCAAATTAAAAGCAATCTGGGTTAACTCGTAAGCCTCAAGCGGATCGCCGGGAGCAAGAATTACCCTCATAAAATCGCCTTGGGAGGTTCCCAGTAAAAATTTTAAATCACCCTGCCCTGTCCAGGTCGGCAAACCGCTTGACGGACCAGGCCGAGTTCCCATGACGACGACCAGTGGCGTCTCGGTCATAACCGCCATGCCAAATCCTTCCTCCATTAAAGAAAATCCGCCTCCGGAAGTTGCCACTAGACTTCGCAACCCGGCATATGAAGCGCCGATAGCCGAATTAATACCGGCAATTTCATCTTCTGGCTGAAAATAGATAAATCCATTTTCTTTTTCATGTCCGGCTAAAAAATTTAACAGGCCGTTAATTGGCGTCATCGGATAAAGAGAAGCAAAACCTAAACCGGCCTTAATCGCTCCTAATCCAATTGCCTCATTGCCGGTTAGGACCAATTGTTCGGCGGCCTTACCTAGTTTAAGCCGATATGGAAAAATTTGTTTACCAGCTGGCGGATTATTTTTAACATAATCGAAGCCGGCTTTAGCCGCTTTTTGGTTATCATTAATAATTTCCTGATTCTTATTGGCAAAAACGTCAGCAATAACTTTAGTCAAAATCTCCAGTGGCAAATCAATTACTGCCCAGGCGGATCCTAAAGCAACATTGTTCATCATTAATTTTTTCCCACCGTCTTGGGTAGCAATTTTTAAAAGCGGCACCGGATAAAGGCAAATTTTTGAGTTAATTTGGGAGATATCAACTGTCTGGTCATTACTATCGTAAATTATCCCGGCGTCATCTGATAATTCATCTTTATGCAGCTGAATAGTTTCATTATTTAAAGCAACCAATAAATTAACCGGTTTAACTAAAGAAGTGATTTCATCTTCTGAAGCGCGGATAATATAAACATTATGTCCGCCGCGGATAAGTGATGGGTATTCAACGGTCGTCGAGATATAAAGGCCGGCCCGAACCAGGGCTTTAGAAAAAATCGCCCCCGCCGCCATTACTCCTTCCCCAGCCGCCCCGCCTATTTTCAAAGTAAGATTCATAAAATAAATATGAGACGATGGCCAACAATTTTCCTGCAATTCGTTGGCAGCGGCTCAACAAATTTAACTATAACAAACTTATTGTTTTTTGTAAAACCTCTAGGGATAACATCGCACATTTAATTCTTGCTGGTGATAAATCAATTGCCAACATTTCCTTAATATCTTCATATCTTAATTTCTTAATCTCTTCTGTCTTTATTCCTTTAACTTTTTCTGTCAGCATTGATGCCGAAGCCATGGAAATAGCACACCCTTCACCCCAGAAACTGATAGCTTTTAGTCTATGGTCTTTAGTCTTTAGCTTATCAACTTTGACGGCAATACCGATACGATCACCGCACAAAGGATTGCCCGTTTCAAAACTGGCATCGGGATTATCTAATTTCCCAAAGTTTTTCGGATTCTTATAATGATCTAAAATTTGTTGTCGATAAATATCCATAAATAATCAAATTCTAAGCACGAAATCCGAAATACGAAACAAACCCAAATGACAGAAATTCTAATGTTTTAAACATTTGAAAATTCGAATTTTGGTTATTGTTTCGAGTTTCGAAATTCGAATTTCGAATTTTTAGAGAACCTAGGTGCTAAAATAAATTCTGGCATAACACTATATTTTAAATATTTTTTTTGCTTTTTTTATTCCCTCCACTAATTTATCAATTTCTTCTTTGGTATTATAAATATAGAAACTCGCCCGGGCTGAAGCCGGGATACCCAAACGCGTATGCAAAGGCATGGCACAATGGAAACCTGATCTTATGGCAATGCCTTCGCCGTCTAAAATCTGCGCCAGGTCGTGTGCCGGTATTCCTTGTACATTAAAAGCAACAATACCGGTTTTCTTGTTGGTGTTTTTTGGACCATAAATGGTTACGTCAGTTAAGTTTTGCAGTTTATTTAATAAATAATCAGTTAATTCCTTTTCGTGCTGAAAAATGTTATTCATTCCTAGTTTGTTAAGATAATCAATCGCCGCTCCTAATCCGACGGCATCGGCTATATTCGGCGTTCCTGCTTCAAATTTATGGGGAAGATCATTACATGTAAAATAGTCAAGATAGACTTCGCGAATCATATCGCCACCGCCTAAAAACGGCGGCATGGCTTCAAGAATTTTTTCCTTCGCCCACAGTGCGCCAATTCCGGTTGGGCCAAGCATTTTGTGACCGGTCAAAACAAAAAAATCACAGCCAATTTTTTTAACATCTATCGGCATTCTCGGCGCGCTTTGTGAACCGTCAATTAAAACTTTAGCCCCGACTTTTCTAGCCATTTCAGTAATTTCTTCGACCGGATTAATAATTCCCAAAACATTAGAAATATGGGCACAGGCGACTAATTTTGTTCTTGTGGATAATATATTTTTGTATTGTTCAAGGTCCAAATAGCCGTCGTTAGTAGTTTTTATAAATTTTAAAACAATCTTTTTTTCCTGGGCTAAAATTTGCCACGGGATGAGATTACTGTGATGCTCGGCCTCAGTAAGAATAATTTCGTCGCCTTTTGTCAGAAAACTTCTCGCCCAAGAATATGCAACTAAATTAATCGCCTCGGTAGAATTTCTGACAAAAATTATTTCTTTGGCGCTTTGCGCACCGATAAACTTAGCAACTTTTTTTCTGGCGCCTTCATATAAAGCGGTCGCTTCTTCGGCCAAGGTATGAATACCGCGGTGAATATTGGCATTATGATTCTCATAATAATCAACCAGTGCTTGAATTACTTGTTTTGGTTTTTGCGTGGTCGCCGCGTTATCAAAGTAAACCAGGGGGTGACCATTGATTTTTCTTTTTAGAATCGGAAAGTCTTGACGAATTTTTTGTACATCTAACATAAGTTTTCTTATGTCATGCTGAATTTAGTTCAGCATCTCCTTTTTATTAAATTCTAAATTCGAATATCGAAATACGAAACAAATTCAAATGACAGAAATTCTAATGTTTTAAACATTTGAAAATTCGAATTTTGGTCATTGTTTCGAATTTCGGATTTCGTGCTTCGACTTTATTCTTTATGAGATCCTGAAACAAGTTCAGGATGACACTAACAATTATTATTTCATTTCCATTTCTATTAATCTATTTAATTCTACAGCATATTCAAAAGGAATTTCACTGACAATCGGCTCAATGAAGCCGGATACTATTAAATTGGTTGCTTCTTTCTGGTTAATCCCTCGGCTTTGCAGATAAAAAAGCTGTTCTTCAGAAATTTTACCAACGGTTGCTTCATGGCTGACCGATACGTCCTGGTTATCAACATCTAAACTGGGAAAACTGGCTGCTTTTGATTTCTTATCTAAAATTAATGAGTCGCAACGCATATAACTGCTTGTTTTGCTGGCGTTTTTTTGGACATTAATTAGACCTCGAAAGTTGGTTTGGCCACCGCCAACGCTGATGCTTTTGGAGATTATTGATGAGCTGGTATTAGGAGCTTGGTGATAAACCTTGCCGCCGGTATCTTTGATTTGTCCTTGACCAGCCCAGGAAACTGATAAATGCTGGCTTGAGGCACCTTTACCTTTTAATAAACTGGCCGGATAAAGCATAGTGACTTTACTGCCCAAAGAGCCACTGATCCATTCAATTCTGCCATTATCTAAAACCTCGGCTCTTTTAGTGGCTAAATTATAAATATTTTTGCTCCAATTCTGGACCGTGGAATAACGCACCCGGGCATTTTGAGCGATATATACCTCAACGACACCGGCATGAAGTGCCGCCGTATCATATTGGGGGGCGGTACAGCCTTCAATATAATGAACAAACGACCCCTCGTCGGCAATAATGATCGTATGCTCGAATTGACCCAGACGACCCGACTGGATACGAAAATATGACTGGAGCGGCAAACAAAGACAAACATTTTTGGGAATATAAACAAAAGCCCCGCCAGACCAAAAAGCGGCATGCAAAGCCGTAAATTTATTCTCATACATTTTGACCAAATTCATAAAATGATCTTTAACCAAATCCGTATATTTCTGTAAGGCTGTATCCATATCAACAAAAATTACGCCTTTATCTTCCCAGGTTTTTTTAAGTTTTTCATAAACAGCTTCAGATTCGTACTGGGCCAGGTTTCCGGCTAAATAGTTTTTTTCTGCCTGGGGAATTTTTAAACGATCATAGGTCGCTTTAATATCTGGGGGTAAATCTTGCCAACGGTTTTTGTGGATAACTTTTGGTCTGACATAATATTGAAGATTGGCAAAATCAATGCCTGACAAATCCGGACCAAAACGAGGCATTGATTGAGAAAGAAAATTCTCCAAAGCCTTAAGTCTCAATTTTGTCATCCACTCGGGCTCTTTTTTTTGCCGGGAAATTTCTAAAACTAATTGGCTTAATTTTTGCTTAACCATTGGTAACCTTTCTTTTCAATTATTTCACCAAGCTTATAATCACCACTTTTAACAATTTGTCCGTGAATCAATATGTGAATTCTGTCCGGTTTTAAGTATTTTAATATCCGCAGGTTATGGGTAATCAACAAAATTCCGGAAAATTTCGCCAGTTTAAGAATATTGTCAGTTACCAGTTCAAGAGCATCAATGTCCAAACCGCTGTCAATTTCATCCAAAACTGTAAATTTCGGCCGCAAAATATTTGCCTGAAGTAATTCCATTTTCCTAGCTTCTCCGCCAGAAAAGTTTTCATTAAGTGGTCTCGTCAGTAAATCTTCTTTTATACCTAAATTATGGCTGATTTTTGTTATCTTTTCTGGCAAATTTTCTTTAACAAGCAGATTAAGAAGATTTTTAACCGATACTCCGGGAATACCAATCGGTTTCTGGAAAGAGACAAATAGACCAGCCTTTGCCCGCTGATCTATCGATAATTTTGTCATATCTTTTCCATCGAGGCTGTAGTCTGTGGTCTGTGGTCTGTAAGCTGGTGAACCCATCAGCGCCATTGCCAATGTCGTTTTGCCTGATCCATTCGGCCCTAAAAGCACATGGATTTCACCCGTATTAATAGCCAGGTTAATATTGGAAATGATTTTTTTTGATCCAACTGAAACCGAAAGGTTAGTAATTTTTAACATAATTTCCCTGAATTGCGGGGAGTCTACAAATTTTTTTAAGGAATCTTTAGCAAGCTGCTTCGATAAAATTTTTTTCCTTTAGCGAGCGGTTCGATTCCGAATAAAAAATTTCGTAGGCGACCAAGCAATTCACGATTAATATTTTATTTCATCAAATCTTCTATGGTATAACTATCCATAATCTTCCACATTTTTTCTTTTAACCTATTTTGCCAGTTATCTGCCATCGGGCATTTTTTCTCCAAAGGGCAATTATTTTTGTCTCCGGTACACTTAGTCGGTTGCCACGGTCCATCCAAAATTTGAGTTACCCGGGCAATGCTTATTTGCCCTGGTTTTTTGGCTAATTTATATCCGCCGTTAATACCTTCTTTGCTTTCTAAGAATTTTCCGTTAGTCAGTTGGACGGCAATTTTAGAAACAAAATGATAAGGCAAACCTGAATCCCTGGCAATTTCCGATAATGAAATAAACTCATGGCTTTCTTTTTTGGCCAAGAGTGTTAACAGTAACAACCCATAATCTGATTTATTTGATAAAGTAAACATTTAAACTATGACTTAATTAGTATGAGTTTAACACGAAATAATTAATCTGTCAAGAGTGAAATTTGATATAATTACTTTTATGCCGTCTTTTATTATTTTTGCCTGGCTGGCGTCGATTGCTTTTGGGCTGGCAAATATTTTCGGTAAATTAATTACTAAATATTCAATTGCCAACGCCTGGCTGTTTAACTTTTTTTACTGTCTAATGGCCCTTGTTTATACGATTCCTCTAGCCATTTTCAATAATGTAACTATGCCTGTTAATTGGTCAAATATTATCTATGCAGGGGTAGCCACTGCCATTGAATTTACTTTATATATTTTCGCTTTATATAAGTTGGATGTATCTATTATCGGCCCGCTTTTTAATTTTAAAATCGGTTTTGCCGTTATTTTAGCCGGGCTGTTTTTAAACGAAATTCTGACTCCGTTTCAATATTTTCTGGCAACAATTATTTTTATTGCCGGTATATTTGTTTCAATAGACGAAAAAATGAGTCTTAAAAGTTTTTTTAAATTACCAGTTTTTTTAATAATTATGAGCGCTTTAGGTTCGGCTTTAATGGCTATTTTTACCAAAAAAGCCATTGCCGATAATGGCTATTGGTCAACAACTCTGGGCGTGGCTATCGTTATTCAGGGTTGTCTTATGGTTACTATTCCTCTTTTTATAAAAGATCTTATTAAAATCAATAAATCCCAACTATTATTTATCACCGGGGTAGGATTGGTTGATACCGTCGGTTTGTTGGCATCTAATGCCGCTTATGCGCATAATGTCAGTATTTCTTCAATTATTATCGCTGTTCCCTTCTCAATGATAGCGGCAGCAGTTTTTTCTCACTTTATTCCAGAACTTTTAGAACACCATACTGTAAAAACTTATGCCATTAGATTTACAGCAACGGCGGTGATGATTTTAGCAGCTTTGAAGTTATCATTATAATGTGTCATCCTGAACTTGGTTCAGGATCCCATTTGGAATTAAGAAGATGCTGAAATTAATTCAGCATGACAAGTTAAAATTTAATGAAATAATTAATTTTAGCCTTGGCGTGGAGTTGGTCAACCCAAGCAGAAAGTTTGGTACTTAATTGCTGTTGGGTCAATAACTGCTTAATTTCTTCTTTCACTTCTTCAAGAGTCTTATCTTTATAAGTGGTGTCTTTATTTTTATCATAGTAGTCCTTGATTTCCGCATCGGTAACTTTAACATCTTTGCTCAAAATTTTTTCGGCTAATTTTTGGAATTTGATCTGGTCCCGAAGATCATTTCTGGTTAAACCCTGCGAAGCCAGTAGCTCGTCAAGTTTGCTTCCCTGTTTAGCAACATTGTCTTCTATTTGTTTAATCGCGGCATCAATCTCCGTCTGGCTAATACTGACTTTTTGTTTTTGGGCTTCTTGTAAAATTAGATC
>Ga0315281_10013923_pt1 | contig 10864 bp, 3 predicted proteins | sample YL17G07_0_MG_FD_204540 | JGI IMG/M metagenome (GOLD analysis project Ga0315281, IMG submission 204540) | Sediment microbial communities from Yellowstone Lake, YNP, Wyoming, USA - YL17G07_0 | ecosystem: Environmental > Aquatic > Freshwater > Lake > Sediment | place: USA: Wyoming | collected... | reverse complement strand
ACCCGCTGAAATCCCCCCCCCAATCCCCCCCTTTAATAAAGGGGGGCGAAGGGGGGGATTTCTGGGGTCACCCGTAACCCTGAGCAAAACTCTTCCAGAATGATCGCCTCTTTTTGTTTGCAGCTTTGGCGCGCTGTGTTCTCTGCGTAATCTGCGTAATCTGCGGATAAACAGTTTCTTTATTTTATCCTTTCCGGGTTTTCGCCCTATGATCTACTTCATCCCCCCTGAGAATTCATGGATTCCCTCTGGATAGTCCCAGATGGATTGGGATATACTAAATCGCCTTATCGTAGGCAACCACTTTTCCCCCTAAGGAGAGAGTATGAAGAAGGCATCCCTTGCCCTCCTGTCCTTTTTCCTTTTCTTCCTCAACCTCAGCCTTGACCTTAACCTCAACCTTGGCCTCACGCTTTGGGCCCAGGAATCCCCGCGGGTGGAAAAGTTCACTCCCCAGGGAACGGTGAAGAACATCCGCCAGGTCCGGGCGCAGTTTTCCGAGCCCATGGTTCCCTTCGGGGACCCCCGGGACCTCGCCGAACCTTTCGCCATCTCCTGCCCCGAGAAAGGGACCCCCCGGTGGGCCGATCCCAAGAACTGGGTCTACGACTTCGAAAAGGACCTGCCGGCCGGGATCCGCTGCGAGTTCACCCTGAAGCCCGGCTTGAAAACTTTATCCGGGAAGGAAATCGGGGAAGCAAAGACTTTCGCCTTTTCCACCGGCGGGCCCGCGGTGAGGGACTCCATCCCCAATCAGGGCAACGAAAGCATCGATGAAGAGCAGGTCTTCATCCTCCGCCTCGATGCTGAGCCCGACCCGGAATCGGTCCTCCAGAATGTCTCTTTCTCCGTCGAAGGGCTGGCGGAGCGGGTGGGGATCGTGCTGGTCGAGGGAAAAGATAGAAAAAAAATCCTGGAATCCGGAAGGGCCCGGTGGATTTCGCGTAATTTGAAAGAGTCCGGGCATTTCCTCCTCCTCATCCAGAGCAGGCAGCGTTTCCCCAATAAAGCCAAAGTCGATCTCGTCTGGGGAAAAGGGGTTCAGACCAAGACCGGGGTGGCCACCGAGCGCGACCAGGTGCTGCCCTTCAAAGCCAGGGATGCTTTTTCCGTGGTTTTCCGCTGCCAGCGGGAGAACCCGAGGTCGGCGGGCCTTCCCATCACTCCCATGACCCTCGATTTTTCCGCGCCCGTTCCCACGAAGTGGGCCCGGCAGATCCTCCTGAAGGGCCCCGGAGAAAAGGTCTGGAAGCCCCAGTTTCCGGAGGAAGAAAGGGATTTTTTTAACGGAATCACCTTCCCGGGTCCTTTCCCGGAAAACGCCGCTTTCCGCGTCGAGCTTCCCGCCGGTCTGAAGGATGAAGTCGGCCGGCCCCTGGTCAACGCCGATAAATTTCCCCTCTCGGTGCGGACCGACCGCTACCCTCCCCTGGCGAAATTCTCCTCCCGCTTCGGCATCATCGAGCTGAACGCCGACCCGGCGCTCCCCGTGACCCTCAGGAATCTGGAGCCCCAGGTTAAGGGCCGGATGGTGAAGGTTGACGGAGAACAGGGAATCTTCGGCAGAGTGCTGGGCAAGATTCTCAGCCTTCCCCCGGATCAAAAAGCGGAGGTTCAGTCCTGGCTCAGAAAAGTGGCCGCCGCTTCACGGGAAAAATCCATTCTGAGCGATGAACCCACGGCCAATCCGTTCCAGGTTCCAAAGCCCCAGGGAGCCCAGGCCTTCGAAGTGGTGGGCATTCCCATCCCGAAGCCCGGACTCTACATCGTGGAGCTGGAAAGCACGATCCTGGGAAAGGCCCTGCTTGACCCGCCCCGCCCCATGTATGTGCCCGCGGCGGCCCTGGTGACGAATCTCTCCGTCCATTTCAAATGGGCCGGTGAATCCTCCCTGGTGTGGGTGACCACCCTGGATAAAGGGGAACCCGTGAAAGACGCCCTGGTCACGGTGCGGGACTGCCAGGAAAAAATTCTCCGGGAAGGGAAGACCGATGCCGAAGGGCTGTTCCGCATCCCGGGGCCTTTGCCTTCCGGACAGGACCTTCCCCGCTGCGATCATTCCATCGATTCCCGCGATTACCCCCAGGCCCAGGCCCTCCACCTTCAAGGAGGCCTCCTGGTCATGGCCCAGACGCAGGATGACATGGCCTTTGTCCACTCCGGATGGAACCAGGGGATCGAGCCCTGGAGGTTTCAGCTTCCCTACGAGGATTATCAGGGGCCGGTCATGGGCCACACGGTCTTCGACCGCACCCTTCTCCGCGCCGGACAGACCGTGCACATGAAGCATATCCTGCGCCAGCGAACCACGCAGGGATTTTCTCCGGTGGCCGAGGCCAAGCGCCCGGACCTGGTCTCCATCCAGCACGGGGGAAGCGGGGAAAAGTATGAATTCCCCCTGAAGTGGGATGCCCAGGGAATCGCGGAAACCACGTGGGCCATCCCCCGTGACGCCAAGCTGGGCAATTATAATGTCGTCCTGGTCAAGAAAGGGGGCGGCGAACGCCGGGGAGAATGGCGGAGATCCTCGGGCGAATTCCGGGTGGAGGAATTCCGGGTTCCCCTCCTCAGGGGGACGATCAAGCCCCCGGCCGAGCCTCTGATCAAATCAAAAGAGGTTCCCCTGGACCTGAGCGTCCAGTATCTGGCCGGCGGAGGCGCCGGCCTGCTGCCGGTGAAACTGCGCAGCGAGGTCCGGCCCCGGTCGATCCCGCTTTTCGAGGGATTCGACCGTTTTGTCTTCAGCAACGGCCCGGTCAAGGAGGGGCTGGTCCGCAGAGGGGCCGCTTTCGAAGATGAGGAGACGGACGGGGAAGAAACGGTCGATGAACGGAAAGGAGCCAAGATCCCCGCCATGGATCTGGTCCTGGACCGGGCGGGGTCGGCGCGCACGGCCCTGCAAAAGATTCCTCAGTTTGAAATCCCCATGGAGATTTTGACGGAAATGGAGTTCAAGGACCCCAACGGGGAAATCCAGACCATCTCCACCAGGATGCCCCTGTGGCCTTCCCGCTACCTGATCGGAATCAAGCCGGACTCCTGGGCCGTCTCCAAAGACGCTTTCAAATTCCACGTGGCCGTGCTGGACCTCAGAGGAAAGCCGGTGGCCGGCGCGCAGGTGAAAACCGAGATCTTCCAGCGAAAGATTTTCACCCACCGCAAGCGCATCGCCGGGGGGTTTTACTCCTACGACCACACGGAGGAGACCCAAAAGGTTGCCTCCCTCTGCTCCGGAAAGACGGACTCCAAAGGTCTCCTGATCTGTGAAACCCGCTCGCCCGTGTCCGGGAACCTGATCGTTCAGGCCCAGACCGCCGATCCCTCGGGCCTTCGCGCCGCGGCTCAGCAGGAAATCTGGGTCGCGGAGAAGGACGACTGGTGGTTTGCGGCGGGGGACCACGACCGCATCGACCTTCTTCCCGAGAGAAAGCGTTACGAGCCGGGAGAGACGGCGGTTTTCCAGGTCCGCATGCCCTTCCGCGAGGCCACCGCCCTCGTTACGGTCGAGCGGGAAGGGGTCATGGAATCGTGGGTCCGGAAAATTTCCGGGAAAAAGCCGGTGATCGAGGTGCCGGTCAAAGGGAACTACGCCCCCAATGTCTTCGTCTCCGTCTTTCCCGTCCGGGGGCGGGTGACCGACGTAAAGCCCACGGCCCTGGTGGACCTGGGGAGGCCCGCCTACAAGCTGGGCATTGCCGAAATCAACGTGGGCTGGAGGGAGCACGAGCTCAAGGTGGATGTATCCGCGGACCGGAAAGTCTACCGCGTGCGGCAGAAGGCCAGGGTCAAGGTGGTGGTCAAGACCTGGGACGGAAAAGTCCCGCCCGCCGGGAGTGAGGTGGCGATTGCAGCCGTGGACGAGGGCCTGCTGGAACTCATGCCCAACCAGAGCTGGAAAATTCTCCCGGCCATGATGGGGCGGAGAGGCTACGGGGTGCGCACGGCAACGGCCCAGGGCCAGGTCATCGGCCGGCGTCACTTCGGGCTGAAAGCCCTGCCGCAGGGCGGAGGGGGAGGAAAACAGACCACCCGCGAGCTCTTCGACACCCTTCTCCTGTGGAAAGGCCGGCTGCCGCTGGACGCCAACGGCGAAGCCTCCCTGGAAGTCCCCCTCAATGACTCCCTTACCAGTTTTCAGATCGTGGCCGTGGCCACGGGAGGAACGGCCCTCTTCGGAAACGGCTCCACTTCCATCCAATCCACCCAGGACCTGATGGTCTTTTCCGGCCTTCCTCCCCTGGTCAGGGAAGGAGACCGGTTCCAGGCCGAGTTTACCCTGCGCAACGCCACCAACCGGGATATGGCAGTGGATCTTTCGGCCAGCGTCCGGGGAATCTCCGGCCCCTTCAAACCGTTGTCCGCCTCCCTCAAGCCCGGAGAAGCAAGAGAAGTGGGCTGGGAAGCGACCGTTCCCCGGGGAGTGGAAACGCTCCAGTGGGAGGTGGAGGCGCAGGAGAAGGGCTCCCCGGATAAGGACCGGCTCAGGATCAGCCAGAAGGTCGTCCCGGCTGTTCCGGTCAGGACTTTTCAGGCCACTATCATCCAGGTGGAAAAGGATTTTCAGATTTCCGTGGAACGGCCGGCCGACGCTCTTCCCGGCCGCGGCGGGGTGAACGTGAATTTCCGCCCCCGCCTGGCCGAGAGCATGAACGGGGTGAACGAGTACATGAAGCGATACCCCTACGGGTGCATGGAGCAGAGGATCTCCATCGCCGTCTCTTTGCGCGACGAAAAGAGGTGGAAAAATCTCATGGCCCAGCTCCCCTCCTACCAGGACGCGGACGGCCTGGTGAAATATTTCCCCGGGATGAGGCTCGGCGATGAAACGCTCACCTCTTATATTCTGGCCATCGGGCACGAGGCCGGATGGGCTATCCCGGAAGAACCCAAAGAGAGGATGGAAGCCGGCCTCCGGAAATTCATCGAGGGGAGGATCTTCCGCGGCTCCCCCCTACCCACGGTGGACCTCGCCCTGAGAAAACTGGCGGCCATGGAAGCCCTCTCCAGGGGCGGGAAATTCGAAGGAAAGCTGCTGGGCTCGGTATCCATCGAACCCAATCTCTGGCCCACGTCCGCGGTCATCGACTGGCTGAACCTCCTCAGGAATTCGCGGGATATTCCCAACCGGACCGAGCGGCTGAGAGAGGGGGAAGATATCCTCTTTTCCCGGTTGAATTTCCAGGGAACCACCATGAGTTTCTCCACGGAAAGGTCCGACTGCCTGTGGTGGCTCATGGTTTCCGGAGACGTGAACGCGGTGCGGGCGGTTCTGGCTCTACTGCGATCCGAGAGGTGGAAGGAGGACATGCCCCGGCTGGTCCAGGGGGCTCTGGCCAGGCAGCGGCAAGGAAAATGGGACCTCACCCTGGCCAATGCCTGGGGAGTCCTGGCCATGGAGAAATTCTCCCGGGCCTTCGAGACGGTTGCCGTCTCCGGGACCACCCGGGCCGAGTTATTGACCCGGTCTCAGTCCATCGACTGGAAGGTTTCGCCCAAGGGAAAGACTTCCGCTTTTCCCTGGCCCGAGCAGAAGGGAGATCTGACCATCATTCATCAGGGGTCCGGAAAACCTTGGGTAACCGTCCAGAGCCTGGCCGCCATTCCCCTGAAAGAATCTCTCTCCAGCGGCTATAAGATTCAAAAAACGGTGACTCCCGTGCAGCGGAAGGAGGCGAATCGCTGGAGCCGCGGCGACATCTTGCGGGTCCGTCTGGAGATGGAAGCCCAGGCGGATCAGACCTGGGTGGTGGTAAGCGATCCCATCCCCGCGGGGTCTTCGATCCTGGGGAGCGGCCTGGGAAGGGATTCGCAGCTTCTGACCCCGGAGGAGAAAAAGGAAGGCTGGGTCTGGCCGGCCTACGAAGAGCGGTCTTTCGAGGCCTTCCGGGCTTACTACCGGTACGTGCCCAAAGGGAAGTGGACCGTGGAGTACACCCTCCGGCTGAACCAGAGCGGGGCGTTCCAGCTCCCCACCACCCGGACGGAATCGCTCTACTTCCCCGAGATGTTCGGGGAAATTCCCAACCGGATTTTTGAGGTTCAGCCGTGAAGTTGAAGAGACAAAAATATTTTAATTTTTGTCGCTACAGAGATCACCGAGGCCACATAGAGATTTTGGATCAAAAGCCGATCGCGATTAAGAAATACGCTTCAATTGCAAAGGTTAAATTCTTTTCTCTTTTTGCCTCTTCCATTTCTGTGCTCTCCGTACTACTAGCCTGCAGACTCTCTAAATTTTGTGAAGAATATTTTGTTGGGAAACGCGTCTCTGAAATCCCCCCCAACCCCCCTTTAGAAAAGGGGGGCGAAGGGGGGATTTCTGGGATCACCTGGAACCCTGAGCAAAACTCTTCCAGGATGACGACCTGTTTTTGGTTGCGGCGCAGCCACGCTGTGATTTTTGTGGCTAAAATGGTTCTGGTTTTTGTATTTGCTCTCTGCTACCTGCTCCCTGCTCTCTGCTTCTTTCCCGGGTCCGCCTTGGCCCTGCCCTCCCACCCTGAGGTCCGCAAGGCTTACGTAAAGTCCGATTCCGTCCTCCTCGACCGGCGGGGAGAAGTCATCTACGAGCTGCGCGCCGATCCCAAGCGGCGCCGCCTGGACTGGACGCCCCTGAAGGATATCTCCCCGGCTTTGAAGGAGGCCGTGGTTGCCGCTGAAGACCGTCGTTTCTACTCCCATTCCGGAATCGACTACCAGGCTCTGGGCGCCGCTCTATTCCAGGGCCTCACCTCTTCCGGCATGCGGGGGGCGAGCACCCTTTCCATGCAGCTGGCCGCCCTCCTGGACAAGGACCTGCAGCCGGCCAGGGGAAGGAAATCGATCCGGCAGAAGGGAAAACAGATCCTCGCCGCGTGGGACCTGGAGCACGTCTGGTCGAAGGAGAAAATTCTCGAAGCCTACCTGAACCTGATCACCTTCCGCGGAGAGCTTCAGGGAGTCTCCGCCGCTTCCCGTGGCTTATTCGCCAAAGACCCCCACGGCTTGGATTGGTCGGAGTCTCTCCTCCTCGCGTCCCTGATACGCTCTCCGGGGGCCGCTTATGCGGACTTGACCAAAAGGGCCGTTCATCTTGCCGAGTCTTTAAAGTGGCCGTTGGATCCCGCGGAAATCTCCTCCCGGGGAAGGCAGGTTTTCATGGGACCCAACCTTTTTCGCCCTCAAACCGCCCTGGCCCCTCACCTGGCCAGGCAGCTGCTGAAGGACCAGCCCCCGGGGATTTCTTTGAGCTGCACCCTGGATGGTGAGGTTCAGCGTTTTGTCCTCGACCGGCTGGTTCACCACCTTCTTCCCTTACGGTCGCAAAACGTCGGCAACGGCGCCGTCCTTGTGGTGGAAAACAAGACTGGAGAAATCCTGGCTTACGTGAGTTACAGCGGCGACCCGGCCCTTTCCGGCTTCGTGGACGGGATCAAGGCCAAGAGACAGGCAGGGTCCACCTTGAAACCGTTCCTCTACGGCCTCGCCCTGGACCGGCGACTCCTGACCCCGGCTTCCCTTCTGGATGACTCTCCCCTGGATGTTCCGGTCTTCAGCGGGATCTATCATCCCCGGAACTACGAGAGTCAGTTCCAGGGTCTGGTCCCGGTCCGCATCGCTCTGGCTTCCTCATTAAATATTCCCGCGGTGCGGGTCATATCCCTGGTGGGACTGGAAGATTTTTTGAACAAGCTGCGGGCCCTGGGGATCCGGGACCTCAATGAAGAAGGGGATTTCTACGGCCCGTCCCTGGCCCTGGGTTCCGCCGACGTGAGCCTCCTGGAACTGGTCAACGCCTACCGGACTCTGGCCGAGGGAGGGGAATGGAGCGAACTTCGCCTTGCTCTCCCGGCGTACGGGCGACCCGGCGGGTCGCCCCTACGTCCCCCCATTCAAGTCTTTTCCCGCGAGGCTGCTTTTTTGATTTCCGATATTCTTTCCGACCGGGAGGCCCGTTCCCCGACCTTCGGCCTGGAAAATCCGCTGGCGACCCGCTTCTGGACAGCGGTGAAAACCGGGACCAGCAAGGATATGCGGGACAACTGGTGCATCGGGTATTCCCATAAATATACGGTGGGCGTGTGGGTGGGCAACTTCACCGGGGAGCCCATGTGGAACGTGAGCGGGATCAGCGGGGCGGCCCCGGTCTGGGTTGAGGTGATGAACCGCCTCCACCGGGATGAGGTTCCGACGAAGAGAGAGCCGCCCCCGGGGCTGGTCAAGGCCAGGGTTAATTTTGGTCACGGAACCGGGATCCCCCGGGAGGAATGGTTCATCCGGGGGACGGAACCGGTCCACCTGGAGGCCCCAGGCGTCTCTCCGCACCAAAGGATCCTCTACCCACCCCCGGGGACGGTGATCGCCCTGGACCCGGACATCCCCCGCGAGCTGCAGAAAATGTTCTTTGTCTTGCAAACCCCGCAGCAAGGGGTACACTGGGTCCTCAACGGGCGGTCCCTGCCTTCGGCGGGGAAAGCGACCCCCTGGAGCCCCCAGTCAGGCAGGTACCATCTGTCTTTACAGGACGCGGAAGGCCGCATGATCGACTCGGTTCTTTTTGAGGTCAGAGGATCAAACGCTGAAGGATACAGTGAAGATATAAACAGCGCGACCGAGACGCAACCAAAAGGATAAGCTTTACCTAAGACCACGCGCCTTCCAGAAATTCCCCCTTCGCCCCCCTTTAATAAAGGGGGGGTGGGGGGATTTCAGAGGCTGGTCGCCCAAATCAAGTTTTCCTCGACAACTACTCATAGGATTGGGTATAAGGAAACCACACGGTAACGATATAACTTCTTCGCAAAGGAGGTACAAGTGAGAAAAGGAAGATTCTTGATCATGGGCGTTCTCGTATTATCAGCCCTCCTGGCTGCCTCTCCATCGCAGGCCGCCAAAAAGGACACGCTGGTGGTCGGATTCAGCGATGTCGTTTCCACCCTGGACCATTACCAGTCTACCCTGCGGATTACCATCCAGCTCGGGTACATGGTCTGGGATTCCCTGGTCACCCGTAACCCCGACACCGGGGAAATCAATCCCGGGTTGGCCCGGTCCTGGAAGGTCATCAACCCCACCACCTGGGAGTTCAAGCTGCAGCCCGGGGTCAAGTTCCACAACGGCAATCCCTGCAACGCCCAGGCCGTCCGCTACACCATCGAAGAGCGGGTTCTGGACGAGAAACAGAAATCCCCCCAGGCGGGCAATTTCAAGTGGATCAAGAAGGTCGAGGTGGTGGATGAGGTGACTTTCCGGATCATTACCCATCAGCCCTACCCCATCGTCCTGGAGCGTCTCAACACGCTCTTTGTTTATGACCCGGTCTACTGCAAGCAGGTGGGAGACCAGAAGGTGGCCGAGGCGCCCATGGGCAGCGGGCCCTACATGTTCGTCAAGTGGGACCGCGGCTCCCAGATCGTGCTGAAGAAGAACCCCAACTACTGGGTCAAGGGCATTCCCAAGATCGACAACGTGATCTGCCGGACCATCCCCGAAATCTCCACCCGGGTGGCCGAGCTGATCTCCGGCAACGTGGATTTCGGCCTGAACTATACCCCCGATGTGTGGGATCTCCTGGAGAAAAACTCAAATACAGCCCCCCTCGGGGTCCCCATCCTGCGGGTCAATTTCTGGCAGTTTGACGGCTCTGGGGTTGCTTCCAAAGGCCCCTGGAACGACCGGCGGGTCCGCCAGGCGATCATCCACGCCGTCGACCGCAAGGCCATCATTCAAAAGATCCTGGGAGGCCACGGCACCGAGCTGCACGGCCCCTGCAACCCCCTCCACTGGGGGTATGATCCGGCGGTGAAACAATACGATTACCCCTACAACCCGGACAAGGCCAAAGCCCTTCTGAAGGAGGCGGGGTATGAAAAGGGCTTCGCCATCGACCTTTGGTATTACGAGGGGTGGCAGAAGCAGCCCAACCAGGCGGCCATGGGGTATCTGAACGCCGTGGGTATCACGGTAAATGTGAAGGATTATATGGGGAACACCGGGCAGCTGATCAAATACCGCAACGCCCGCAAGGTAACCGGGATCGGTAATTACGGATGGGGGTCCTACAACATTTTTGACGCCGACGCAATCCTGCCTGCCTGGTTCATGACCAGGGAAGGGATGTGCTACAACCTGGACCAGGAATTGAACGACTGGCTCCAGGCGGCCCGGGACAGCGTGGATCCGGCCAAGCGAAAAGCGCTCTACTCCAAGGCCCAGATCAAGATCATGAAGGAAGCCTACTGGATGCCTTTCTACGCCGTCCATCAGACCTACGGGCGGAATAAAAACCTCCAGATCGTGGTGGGCAAAGACGAGGTGCCCAGGTTTAACGAAGCGTACTGGAAGTGAAAGCCCTAAAGATAAACAAGGTACTGCTATCGCGCATACTCTTTAGATTTTGTAAAGAAAATGTTCTTTAGGCAACGATCCTCTGAAATCCCCCCAACCCCCCTTTAAAAAAGGGGGGCAAGGGGGGATTTCTGGAAAATGCGTTGTTTTCGGCAAGGCTTACTTTTTTGCTTGCGGCTTTGCCGCGCTGTGCTCCATGCTCTATGCTCTTAGCCCATGAGGACTGCCCATGCCTGAAAAGCCGATCACCGCAAAGGACCTGAAATCCGCCCTTCCGGACATGTCCAAAACCTTCAAGCTGAAAGGGCTTGACGCTCCCGTCGAGATCTACCGCGACCGCTACGGCGTCCCCCATGTGCTGGCCCAAACCGGCCATGATGCCTTCTTCGGACAGGGTTTCGTGGCCGCCCAGGACAGGCTCTGGCACATGGATTATGACCGGCACAACGCCTACGGCCGCCTCGCCGAGTGGCTGGGGAAGCCGGCCGTTGAAGGGGACAAAGTGATGCGCCGTTTCCAGATCGGCGCGACCGTGGAG
>Ga0315281_10013921_pt1 | contig 10864 bp, 9 predicted proteins | sample YL17G07_0_MG_FD_204540 | JGI IMG/M metagenome (GOLD analysis project Ga0315281, IMG submission 204540) | Sediment microbial communities from Yellowstone Lake, YNP, Wyoming, USA - YL17G07_0 | ecosystem: Environmental > Aquatic > Freshwater > Lake > Sediment | place: USA: Wyoming | collected... | reverse complement strand
ACCTATTCGGGTCACCCGGTTGCGGCGGCCGCTGCCTGCGCCACCATCGATCTGTACCGCGAAGAAGGCCTGTTCGAACGCGCCGCCGCGATGGCGCCGTATTTCGAGGAGGCGCTGCATGCGCTCAAGGGTCTGCCCAACGTGATCGACATCCGCAATCTGGGGCTCATCGGCGTGATCGAGCTGGCGGCGCGCCCGGGCAAAGCCGGCGCACGCGCGTTTGACGCTTTCGTCGACTGCTACGCCAACGGCCTGCTGGTGCGGCCGGCGGGCGATACGCTCGCCTTGTCGCCGCCGCTGATCGCCGAGACAAGCCACATCGATCAGATGATGGGCACGCTCGCCGCCGCGCTCAAGCGCGTCGCCTGAAAGCAAACATCGTGAACGAAGAACTCGCCTACACTTCCGCCACTGAACTCGTGCGCCGCTATCGCGCCAAGCAGTTGTCTCCGGTGGAGGTGACGCAGGCGGTGCTCGCGCGCATGCGCGAACTCAACCCCCGGCTGAATGCCTACTGTTTCATCGACGAGGACGGCGCGATCAAAGCGGCGCGCGCGTCCGAAGCGCGCTGGATGAAAGGCGCGCCGCAGGGCTGGGTGGACGGCGTGCCGGCCTCGATCAAGGACCTGATCCTCGCTCGCGGCTGGCCTACCTTGCGCGGCTCCAAGACCGTGGCGCGGGAGGGGCCATGGCTCGAAGACGGCCCGGCGACGGCGCGGCTGCGCGACAACGGCGCGGTGCTGCTGGGCAAGACCTGCACGCCGGAATTCGGCTGGAAAGGCGTGACCGACAGCGCGCTCACCGGCATCACGCGCAATCCCTGGAATACCGATTGCACGCCCGGCGGGTCCAGCGGCGGCGCCTCGGCGCAAGTTGCCGCCGGCATGGGCCAGCTCGCGGTGGGCACCGACGGCGGCGGCTCGATTCGCATTCCCTGCGCCTTTGCCGGCATCTCCGGCATCAAGGCCGGGTTCGGCCGCGTGCCGGCCTGGCCGGCGTCGCCGTTCGGCACGGTGGCGCACGTCGGCCCGATGGCACGCAGCGTCGCCGACTGCGCGCTGATGTTGAACGTGCTGACGCAGCCCGATGTACGCGACTGGACAGCGCTGCCCTATGCCGGCATCGATTGGACCCAGGGACTGGACGCGGGCGTGAAGGGCATGCGCATTGCCTATAGCCCGCGCCTGGGGTACGTGAAACACGTGCGGGCCGAGGTCGAAGCGCGGGTCGCCGATGCGGTCAAAGTGCTGGCCGGCATGGGCGCGGAGGTCGACGAGGTCGATCCGGGTTTTGCCGACTGCCGCGAGATCTTCTGGGTACACTGGACTGCGGGCGCGTACAACCTTCTGCGCAACCTGCCGCCCGAAAAATTCGCGCTGCTCGATCCGGGCCTGCAGCAAGCCTGCGCCAGCGGCTCGCGGCACACGCTGGCGCAATACCTCGATGCGATGACCGCGCGCGCAGCCCTGGGCGAGCACATGAAACGCTTCCACCAGAAATACAATCTGCTGCTCACGCCGGCAACTGCGATTCCGGCTTTCGCCGCCGGCGTGGTTGCGCCGGAACGCCCGGCCGGCGAAGCGGACTGGACCTGGTGGACGCCGTTCTCGTTTCCCTTCAATCTGACGCAGCAGCCGGCGATGTCCGTGCCCTGCGGTTTTTCCGCGGATGGATTGCCGATCGGCCTGCAGCTCGTGGGTCCGATGCAGCGCGAGGACTTGGTGCTGCGCGCGGCGCACGCCTACCAGCAGGCGAGCGATCACCATTTGCGCCGGCCAGCGCTTTGATCGCGTTGGCGCCGGTGCCGCATTTTCACTTACCCAAACCAATCACCGGAGGACGAACTATGTTGAATGTGCTCAGACTGACAGCCATTGCGATTGCTCTCGCGTGGGCGGCGGGCGCCCCAGCCCAGACCTACCCGTCGAAGCCGATCAAGTGGATCGTGCCCTACACGCCAGCGGGGATTACCGACAATGTGACGCGCATCGTGACGCAACGGGTCCAGGAGCAGACAGGCTGGAACATCGTGGTGGAGAACAAACCCGGCGCCAATTCCATCCTCGGCGCTGATCTGGCGGCGAAGTCGCCGCCGGACGGATACACCTTTCTCACAGTGATTGCCGCGCATGCGGCCAACGCCACGCTCTACGCGGGCAAGCTTCCCTATGATCCGGTGAAGAGCTTCGCGCCGGTATCGCTTGCCGCGATTGCGCCCCTGATCCTGACGGCGAACAACAATTTTCCGGCCAAGGACGTGAAGGAGTTGATCGCTTACGCCAAGGCCAACCCGGGCAAGATGTCCTTCGGGTCCTCGGGCATCGGCGCCGCGGCGCACCTGACGACGGAACTGTTCAAGCAGACGGCCGGGATCGACATGGTGCATATTCCTTATAAAGGCACGGCGCCGGCGCTGCAGGACCTGATGGGCGGCAACATCCACATCCTGGTCGACGTACCGAGCACGCTGATGCCGCAAGTGCGCGGCGGCAAGATCAAGGCGCTGGCGATGTTCTCCAACAAACGCATCGCCGGCGCGCCGGAGGTGCCGACCATGGCCGAGGCCGGCGGCCCGGCGCTGGAAGCGTCGACCTGGGTGCTGTTCCTCGCGCCGGCGGGCACGCCGCAGGAGATCGTCAACCGCATGTCCGCAGAAGTCGCCAAGGCGGTTGCCGCGGCGGACATCAAGGGGCGATTCGAGGCGATCGGCATCGATCCGGTCGGAAACACACCCCAGCAGGCGGGCAAATTTCTGGCAGATGAGATCGCCAAATGGTCCAAGGTGATCACTACCGCCGGGGTGAAGCCCGAGCAGTAAGTCTATACACGTGGCGACTTGAAACGCGCCCCGTTTTTGCAGGTTAAGGATTTAGCGCGGACGAAAAACCGTCCGCGCGGATCGTCGATTGCGTACGGATAAAGACCATCCGTACGCAATCGACGATCTTGGATTAAACCCTCGCGCCGTGTTTGGTGTTAACCATAACCATGTTTTTGGTACGGATGTTCTTTATCCGTACCAAAAACATGGTTGGCGCGCGCAGCGCGCAAGTCCGCAGGTGCCATGCGACAATATCCAGTACGCCGTAGCTAGTGCTCGCATTAGGGCACCTTGCACAATCGCCCTGTGCCAAATATATTAAGTGCCTGAGTGCCGAAGAAGTGGTGCACTGTCAAAGGAGAAGGGAATGAATTCACGCTGGATCGACATCAAGGCGCAGGACGGCGGCCACTTGAAGGCTTATCTGTCTTTGCCTCACCAGGCGGAAAAAACCGGCAAGGGGCCGGGCATCGTCCTGATTCAGGAAATTTTCGGCGTCAATTCGCATATTCGGGCGGTGGCCGACCAATACGCGAGCGACGGCTACACGGTGCTCGCTCCCGATCTGTTCTGGCGCATGCAGCCGATGGTCGATCTGGGCTACGGTCCGGAAGATTTCCAGAAGGGCATCGGCTACATGCAGAAATTCGATTTCGCGGCGGGCGTGAAGGACCTCGCCGCCACGGTAGCCATCCTGCGCGGTCTGCCCGAATGCGCGGGCAAGGTGGCCTCAGTCGGTTACTGCATGGGCGGGATGCTTTCCTACCTTTGCGCCGCCAACGCCGGCGTGGATGCGGCAGTGTGCTATTACGGCGGCGGCATCCATACCAAACTGGACGAAGCGGCAAAAATCAAATGTCCGGTGCTGTTCCACTTCGCCGGCAACGACAGTTACATTCCGGCCTCGGCGGTTGATGCGGTGAAACAGACGTTCGCCGGACGCGAGGGCGTGCGCATCGACGTCTATCCCGGCGTCGATCACGGCTTCAACTGCTGGGACCGCCCCGCCTATAATCAGCAGAGTGCGGCGCTCGCGCGCGGGCGTTCGCTGGCTTTTCTCGCCACCACCATCAGCTAACGCATGAGCGCCTAGAGGATGAGCGACAGGGCTTATCTCGACTGGCCGTTCTTCGATGCGCCGCAGCGCCGGCTTGCGGCCGATCTCGATGCCTGGGCGGCGGCGAACATTGCGCGTTTGGACCACGGCAAAGGCGTGGATGCGCTCTGCCGCGATCTGGTCACAAGTTTGGGCCGGGGCGGCTGGCTCAGGCACTGCGTGCCCGCGGCCCATGGCGGAGTCGCCGAGAGCATAGATTCGCGTTCGCTTTGCATCGCCCGCGAGACCCTGGCGCGCCACGAGGGGCTGGCCGATTTCGCCTTCGCCATGCAGGGCCTGGGCTCGGGCGCCATATCCATCGCCGGCAGCGAGGAACTGAAGCGCCGCTACCTGCCGCGTGTGGCGAAAGGCGAGGCGATCGCGGCCTTCGCGCTATCGGAGCCCGACGCCGGATCGGATGTCGGCGCCATGACCACCAGCGCGCGCCGCGAAGGCGAGCACTATGTGCTCGACGGCGAGAAGACCTGGATTTCCAACGGCGGCATCGCCGATTTCTATTGCGTCTTCGCCCGCACCGGCGAGGCCGCGGGAGCGCGCGGCATCAGCGCGTTCGTGGTCGATGCCGAAACGCCCGGCCTTGCGGTTTCGGGGCGCATCGAGCTGATCGCGCCGCATCCGCTGGCGAGCCTGCGCTTTGACGGCTGCCGCGTGAGCGCCGCGCAGCGCCTGGGCGAGGCCGGCCAGGGCTTCAAGGTGGCGATGCAGACGCTGGACATATTCCGCGCGTCGGTTGCCGCAGCGGCGCTCGGATTCGCGCGGCGCGCGCTCGACGAAGCGCTGGCTCGCGCCAAACAGCGCAAGATGTTCGGCCAGACGCTGGCCGATTTTCAGCTCACCCAGGCCGCCATTGCCGACATGGCCACGGCGATCGACAGCGCGGCGCTGCTCACCTACCGCGCGGCGTGGCTGCGCGACGTGCAGGGCGCGCGCACCACGCGCGAGGCGGCGATGGCCAAGATGGTGGCGACCGAGTCGGCGCAGCGGGTCATCGATCGCGCCGTGCAGATATTCGGCGGCCTCGGCGTGGTGAGCGGCCACCCGGTGGAAAAGCTCTACCGCGAAATCCGCGCGCTGCGCATCTACGAAGGCGCGACCGAGGTGCAAAAGCTGATCATCGCCCGCGAAACATTGAAAGGCGTATGACTAGGTGGCCATTTCAGGACTATCGAAATGGCCACTGATTTAGGGGAGCATGAGGGGAAATATCCCCTCATCGTGAAACGAGAATTCGAGTACTGGCCATGACCTACACCGCGCATGTCGATACATTTGCGAGAGACAATCTGCCGCCGAAGAACCAGTGGCCGGAGTTGATTTTCGAATTGCCTGAGCTGCAGTATCCGAAGCGCCTCAACTGCGCGGCGGAGCTGCTCGACAAAATGGTCGATGGCGGACACGGCGAGCGCAAGGTAATCCATACAGAGATCGACGGCAAAGCTTACGCCTGTACCTACCGCCAGCTGCTCGATCGGGCCAACCGGATCGCACGCGTGCTCACCGAGGACCTGCGCCTGAAACCGGGAAATCGCGTGCTGCTGCGCGCACCCAACAACCCGATGATGGCCGCCTGCTGGTTCGCTGTGATGAAGGCCGGGCTGATTGCCGTGCCGACGATGCCGCTGTTGCGCGCGACCGAACTGCGGCAAATCATCGACAAGGCCAAAATCGGCGCGGCGTTGTGCGACCTGCGCTTGAAAGAAGAATTGCAACTGGCGCAGGCCGCGTGCCGAAGCATGAAGCAGGTGCTCTACTTCAACGATGGCGGAGCGGATTCGCTCGAACAAAGACTTTCGGCAAAACGTCCGGAGTTCGCGAACGTCGACACCGCGGCCGACGACGTCTGCCTGATCGCATTCACCTCGGGCACCACCGGCCAGCCCAAGGGCACGGTGCACTTTCATCGCGATGTGCTCGCCATGTGCGACTGCTTCCCGCGCTCCTGCCTGAAGCCGACGCGGGACGACATATTCTGCGGCACGCCGCCGCTCGCGTTTACTTTCGGTCTGGGCGGCCTGCTGTGCTTTCCGATGCGCTTTGGCGCCTCCGTCGTGCTTATGGAAAGGCTCACCCCCGACACGCTGCTCGGAACCATCGAGAATTTCAAAGCGACCATTTGCTTCACGGCGCCGACCTACTATCGCCAGATGGCCGGCCTGGTCAGGAACCACAAACTGAAAAGCCTGAAGCAATGCGTATCGGCGGGCGAAGCCCTGCCCGATGCGACGCGGCAACTGTTCAAGGAGGCGAGCGGCATCGAGATCATCGACGGCATCGGCGCGACCGAGATGATCCACATTTTCATCTCGCATACGCCCGAGCGCGTGCGCCGCGGCGCCACCGGCTACGCCATCCCCGGCTACCAGGCGCGGGTTATCGATGACGCGTACCAGCCCTGTGCGCCGGGCGTGGTCGGGCGCCTAGCGGTGCAGGGGCCGACCGGTTGCCGCTACCTTGCCGATCCGCGCCAGAAAGACTACGTGATCGGCGAAGGCAAAATGCGCGGCTGGAATCTGACCGGCGACGCCTACAAGATGGATGCCGACGGCTATTTCTATTATCAGGCGCGCACCGACGACATGATCATCTCCGCCGGCTACAACATCGCCGGGCCGGAAGTGGAGGCCGCGCTGCTGCAGCATCCGGCCGTGGCCGAGTGCGGCGTGGTCGGCGTGCCCGACGCCGAACGCGGCCAGATCGTGAAGGCCTGGGTGATGCTGAAATCCGGCTATACCGGCAACGCGTCGATGGTGCAAGAGTTGCAGGAGTTCGTCAAAAAAACCATCGCGCTCTACAAGTACCCGCGCGCGATTGAGTTCGTCGCCTCGCTGCCGCGGACGGAAACCGGCAAGCTGCAGCGATTCAGGCTGCGCCAGGCGGGCTAATCGGGCTCAGCGGACTTGCCGATGCCGGATCATCACCTGGCTGTCGCTGCGGAAATCAGCACCCAGGCGTTCGGCGAAATACACCGAGCGGTGCTGACCGCCGGTGCAGCCGATGGCGACGGTGAGATAGCTGCGGTTTTCGCGAACGAAAGCGGGCAGCCAGGTGGCGATGAAGGCGTGGATGTCGCGGTACATGTCCTGTGTCGATGGCTCCGCCTCGAGAAACGCGGCGACCGCGGCGTCCAGCCCGGTGAGCTCGCGCAAGGCGGGCTCGTAATAGGGGTTGGGCAGGCAGCGCACGTCGAAGACGAAATCGGCGTCGAGCGGTATTCCCTGCTTGAAGCCGAATGACTCGAACAGCAGCGTCAGGCGCGAACGGTCGACTTCGACCAGGTTCTTGATCCAGCTGCGCAAGGTGTTGGGCGAGAGTTCGCTGGTGTCGATGTGATGAGCGTACTCGCCGATGTCGCCGAGCAGATCGCGTTCGCGCGCGATGCTCTCGGCCACGGTAAGCCCGCCTTCGCTCAAAGGATGGCGCCGCCGGGTTTCGGAGAAGCGCTTGATCAGGGTGTCGTCCTTGGCTTCCAGGAACAGCAGCCTCACGTCCACGCCCTTTTCTTTCAGCGCCGAGACGGTCTGCGGCAGCTGGCGCACCGAAGTGCCGCTGCGGGCGTCCATGCTCAGGGCGACACGCTCATGGCCGGAACCGGCAAGCGACTGGAGCAGCGGCATCACCAGCGCGACCGGAAGATTGTCCACGCAGTAGTAGCCGCTATCCTCCAGGACGTTGAGCGCGACGCTCTTGCCGGAGCCAGAAAGTCCGCTGATCAGTACCAGTTGCATGAGCGCAGGATATCACCCGGAGGCGGAAAACAAAAAACAGTCCGAACTGGGACATAGATCGGTAGCCTGCAACTACAATCAACCGTCGCGCTTAATCTCTCCCTGCTGCCGGTCGATGAACTCCTGGGTGCTGTCGATGCCGCGCAGCTGCATGATGTAATTGCGCACCGCCGCCTCCAGCAGCACCGCCAGGTTGCGTCCGGCGGCAACCGGAATGACGATCTTGCGGATGGACATGCCGAGGATGTCTTCGGTCAGTTCGTGCAGCGGCAGGCGCTCCGTCGGGGCGGCTCCGGACTGGGCCGGTTTTTCCAGGTGCACGATCAGCTTGAGGTTCATCTTCGGCCGCACCGCCGTCTGGCCGAAAATGGTGCGGATGTTGAGCACGCCCAAGCCGCGCACTTCGAGAAAATCTTTCAGCACGGGCGGGCAGCGCCCTTCCAACGTCTTGGCGGCGATGCGCGAGATCTCGACGACGTCGTCGGCCACCAGGCCGTGGCCGCGACTGATCAGCTCCAGCGCGAGCTCGCTCTTGCCCACGCCGGATTCGCCGGTGATCAGCACGCCTACGCCGAGCACGTCCATGAACACGCCGTGCATGGCAATCGAATCGGCCAGAATCCTGGCGAGGTAGCGGCGCAGGGTGTCGATGACGGCGTCCGCCGCTGCGCTCGTCGCCAGCACCGGCACGCTTCTCGCCTCGGCCGCCCGCAGGAGCGCCGCTGGCGCGGCGACGCCATCGCTGAGGATGATCGCGGCCGGCTCGGCGGCAAACAGATTGGCGATGACCTGGTCCGCGCCCGTGCCGCTGTATCCGTCGATGTACGTAAGTTCGCGCCGGCCGAGCACCTGGATGCGGTTGGGGTGGATCAGATTCAGATGGCCGACCAGCGCCGCCGCGTCGGCGCTGTCGCGGCGCACCGGCACGGCGTCACCGCCGCGGCCGCTGACCCAGCCTAGGCCCAGTTTCGCGGCATTGTCTTCATACAGCCGCGCTATGCTGGTTTGTAACATCGGATTGCCAGGAACTGATGAGCTGGTGCAGGCCGCCGGCGTCCTGTGTCTGGATCAGCTGCTCGCGCAGCCCGCTGTCGGAAAACATCTGTGCCAGCTCGGACAGGATTTGCAGGTGTTGTTCAGTCGCCTGCTCCGGCACCAGCAGGATGAACAGCAGCTTGACCGGCTTGCCGTCGGGAGCGTCAAACGGGACCGGATTGCCGAGGCGCACGAACGCCGCCACGGCTTCGCGCAAGCCCTTGATGCGCCCGTGCGGAATCGCCACCCCCTGGCCCAGGCCGGTCGAGCCCAGGCGCTCGCGCGCGAACAGGCTGTCGAACACCAGGCTCCGCGCGACCCCCTGGTTATTCTCGAAAATGAGGCCGGCCTGCTCGAACATGCGCTTTTTGCTGCTGACCTCGAGGTCAAGGACGATGTTCGACGGCGGCAATAGCTTTGAAATGAGGTTCATTAGGGGAATTGGAATGGGCGGGGGTCTCCGGCACCCCGGGACTGGGCGGACGGTACCGGAAGAGGCGGCATTCTACCGCAAATCCGATGCCCGGGTCATTCATCCGCCGGCTGGCGTTTGATGGCGTCGTGGGGATGGGCGAAGGCCTTGTCCTTGTGCTTGATGATCTGGCGGTCGAGCTTGTCCATCATCAAGTCGATGGCCGCGTAAAGGTCCTCATCGTCGCTCTCGACGTGAACGTCTTTGCCGGGCATGTGCACGCTGATCTCGGCCTTCTGTCGCAGTTTTTGCACCGACAGCACCACGTTGATGTCAATGACCTGGTCGAAATGGCGCTGGATTCGCTCCAGCTTGGACAGGACGTAATCGTGAATTGCCTGGGTGACTTCGACGTGGTGACCACTGACCTGGACGTTCATCTTCGGTTCCTTTCGGGGTTACAACGACTTGCGCAGGCTGACCGGGGGAATATGCAGCGATTCGCGATACTTGGCGATGGTGCGGCGCGCGACGACGATGCCCTGCTCGCTGAGAATCTGGGCTATTTTGCTGTCGGAAAGCGGCCTCTTGCCGTCCTCGGCGTGCACCAATTGCTTGAGCAGGGCGCGGATCGCCGTAGCCGAACAGGCGCCGCCGGTTTCGGTGGCGACATGGCTGCCGAAAAAATATTTCAACTCGAAGATCCCGCGCGGCGTGGCCATGAATTTCTGCGTGGTGACGCGCGAAACCGTGGATTCGTGCAGCCCCAGGGTTTCGGCGATTTCGCGCAGCACCAGCGGCCGCATCGCCACTTCGCCGTGGTCGAGGAAATGGCGCTGCCGCTCCACGATCGCCTGCGCCACGCGCAAAATGGTCTCGAAACGCTGCTGCACATTCTTGATCAGCCAGCGCGCTTCCTGCAACTGGCTGGACATCTGGCCGCTGCTCGCGTGCTGCTTGTTTTGCAGAATCTCCGCGTACATGCGGTTGACGCGCAGCTTCGGCATGGCGTCGGGATTGAGGCTCGCGACCCAGGCGTTTTTCACCTTCTTGACGATGACGTCGGGCACGATATAGCGTATCTCGTTCGCCGCGTACTCGGCGCCGGGATGCGGGTTCAGGCTCTGGATCAGGTGTTGCGCTTCGCGCAGGCTCGCGTCGTCGCAATCCAGATGCCGCTTCAGGCGCGCGAAGTCGTGCGCGGCGAGCGCGTCCAGGTGGGCGTGCACAATGCCGATCGCAAGTTCGCGCGCCGGCGTATCGGCGGGCAGGGCCTTCAACTGCAGTTCCAGGCATTCTGCCGGCGCGCGCGCGCCGACGCCGGTGGGGTCGAGACCTTGCAAATGGCGCAGGCCGATCTGCAACTCGTCCAGCCCGACCTCCAATTCCGCCGGCAGCAGCTCGGCGATTTCCTCGAGGCTCTGCGACAGGTAGCCGTTCTCGTCCAGCGCCGCGATCAAGGTGCTGACCACGCTCTTGTCGCGGTCGGAGAGCTGCATCAGCGCGAGCTGCCCCAGCAGATGTTCGCCCAGGGTGGGGGTGCTGGCCGCGAGCTGCGGATACTCCGATTCTTCGCCGTCGTCGCGCCGCGGGGCCGAAGAGGGCGCATCGGTATACCAGTCGATGTCGGCGTCGCCGCCGGGAGGCGACTCGCTCACCGGTGCTTCGGCGGCGGCTTCGCGCTCCTCGCGCGCGCTGCCGTTCGGCGGAGGAGGCGCAGACTCCGCCTCCGCATCGTCGCGCTCGAGCAGCGG
>Ga0315281_10013920_pt1 | contig 10865 bp, 12 predicted proteins | sample YL17G07_0_MG_FD_204540 | JGI IMG/M metagenome (GOLD analysis project Ga0315281, IMG submission 204540) | Sediment microbial communities from Yellowstone Lake, YNP, Wyoming, USA - YL17G07_0 | ecosystem: Environmental > Aquatic > Freshwater > Lake > Sediment | place: USA: Wyoming | collected... | reverse complement strand
TTCGCAACCTAAAACAAAACCACCGCCCCCCCGACTTAACGTCGGCGGGGGGCGTTCGAAAGCGGCAGGCGAGACGCCCGCCCTACTTTGTCCGCCCCCACAGTTTGGTAGCGGAGTCAAGATGCGCCCATCACGAACGCCCAGGTCAAGGCAGCGGAACTCCCAAGTGGCGTCTAAGCCCGTCTTTATGGGATGCTCTTGCGGCAGGTCTTGCGAGAGGGGCCGTTTCCCAGTCCGGCAAGGGCGGCGGGAAAGGGCCCGCTTCTCAAGAAATGCTTGACTTGTCCCGCGGGGGATTCCAGAATGGGGCAATTCTTCGCTCCTTCGTGTTTGGGGCTTGGATTCCTATTGCAGCTCCTGATATTCCGGCGCCACGCGCCACAGTACATGCCGAAGGGAAAAGGCCATGAACCTGGACGAGATCAAAGAACTGATAGGCATCATGCGGAAGAACAAGATAAGGGAGATTGACCTCGAACAAGAGGGGGTGAAGGTCCGGATTGTTTCGATGCCCACCGTGCGGCCCTTGCCACCGGAAAAGGCGACCGTGCAACCGGTTCAGGCCCCCTCGCACGCGGCGGCGCACCCGGCGGAAAGCGCCGCGTCGGCCCACCGGTCCTCATCCACCCCGGCTGCCCCCGCGCACTTGACGTCTGCCCCGCCGGCCAATGCCGAGGCCCCGCCGGCGCCGGTCGAACCGGAGGGCGTCGCGATCAAATCTCCCATGGTGGGGACTTTTTACCGCGCGCCGGCGCCCGATGCCCCACCCTACGTGGAGGTGGGCAACGTCATCAACCAAGACACGGTATTGTGCATCATCGAGGCGATGAAGCTGATGAACGAGATCAAGGCCGAGATGCGGGGCAAGATACTCAAAACGCTCGTGGAAAACGGCCAGCCGGTGGAGTTCAACCAGCCGTTGTTCCTTGTGGAGGCGTTCTAGAAATTGCGGATTGGGGATTGCGGATTGCGGACTGGGGATTGGGGATTGGGGATTGCGGATTGGACGGATCGGACGGATGGGACAAAGGAAAGCCGGTGGGCGGGGAGCAAAAGCCTACAGCCTAAAGCCTACGGCCTACAGCCTAAAGCCTACGGCCTACAGCCTAAAGCCTACGGCCTACAGCCTAAAGCCTACGGCCTACAGCCTAAAGCCTACGGCCTACAGCCTGAAGCCTAAAGCCTATGAAAGCGAGGAAACTGTCATGAAACGGGGCATCGGGATGATCGGTGGTTTGGGCTTGGCATTGTTTCTGCTTTTTCTCGCGGGCTGCTGTACGTCTCAAAAGGAGAAACTGGCGGGCGTGTACGTGAGTTTCGAGACGCAGGAGTGCGAGGGATTGCCCGGCGTTTTTTACCCTCCGAAGAAGGTGAAACGCCTCGTTCTGCAACCGGACATGGCTGCCTTGTACTTCGAGGACGGCCACACGGAGATCTATCCTATAGACCCAAAGAAAATGAAGTGGTTCCGCTGGTCCGTGAACCCGGACTAAAGTTCTCCGGAAGACCGGCGCAACCCCATGAGGCTGGGCGCTTGGAAGCGCGACCCAGATTATCCCCTGAAAGAAGAATCCGATGACGGCGAAAGGCAAACCGCTTTTCAGGAAGATCCTGATCGCTAACCGCGGGGAGGTGGCCCTGCGCATTATCCGGGCCTGCCGCGAACTGGGTATCAAGACCGTGGCCGTCTATAGCGAGGCGGACGTGAACTCGCTGCATATCCGCTTTGCGGACGAGCACGTCTGCATCGGCCCCGCCGCCAGCAAGCTGTCGTACCTGAACATCCCTAATATCATCTCGGCGGCGGAGATCACCAACGCCGACGCGATCCACCCGGGCTATGGTTTTCTGGCGGAGAACTCGACCTTTGCCCAGATTTGCCAGGAGTGCAAGATCACCTTCATCGGCCCCACGCCCGAGCTCATTGACCTCATGGGTGACAAGGCGGAGGCTAAACGCACCATGCGCCAGGCCGGAGTCCCCGTGATTCCCGGCACCGATGACGTGGTGGACGATATGGATGAGGCGGCCGGCTTCGCCAGTGAGATCGGCTACCCCGTTATCATCAAGGCGGTGGCTGGGGGCGGCGGACGCGGGATGCGGGTGGCGACGACCGAGAACCAGCTGCGGGCGGGGGTGGTCACCGCCCAGGCCGAAGCGGGGGCGGCCTTCGGCAACGCCGGGGTCTATATCGAGAAGTACCTGGTCAACCCGCGCCACGTGGAGATTCAGGTTCTGGGCGATTCCCACGGAAACATGATCCACCTGGGCGAGCGCGACTGCTCGATCCAGCGCCGGCATCAGAAACTCATCGAGGAGACACCCTGTCCGGTGATGACCCCCGAGCTGCGGGAGCGGATGGGCGGCGCGGCTGTCAGCGCCTGCAAAGCGGCGGGCTACGCCGGGGCGGGGACGGTGGAGTTTCTGCTGGACCGCGACTTCAGTTTCTACTTCATGGAGATGAACACGCGCATCCAGGTGGAGCATCCCGTGACGGAGGTGGTTACGAACCTGGACATCGTCAAGGAGCAGATCCGCGTGGCGAGCGGGCTTTCTCTGACCTACACGCAGGAGGAGGTCGTTTTCGGCGGACACGCCATAGAGTGCCGGATCAACGCAGAGGACCCGGACCGCGGATTCATGCCGTGTCCGGGCACGCTGGAGACATACCACGCCCCCGGAGGTCCGGGTGTGCGGATTGACAGCCACGCGTACCGGGAATATGTGATCTCTCCTTACTACGATTCGATGATCGCCAAGATCATCGTCCGCGGGCACGACCGGGCCGAGGCGATCGAGCGGATGAACCGGGCGCTGGACGAGTACATCATCGAGGGGGTGAAGACAACGATTCCCTTCCACCGCTGGGTCATGAACAACCCGATTTTCCGCGGGGGGGATTTCGGCACCAACTTCATTGACGAGCACTACAAGAAATGATAAACGCAGAATGATGAATGGAGAATGATGAATGATGAATGACGAATGATGAATGAAGAACGATGAATGGAAAAAGATAGGCGGCGAGCAAGGAGAAGCGGAGATGAGAAGTTCATTATTGTTTTTCCCGTTCATCATTCTGCATTCATCATTCGTCATTCATCATTCTGCATTCATCATTCGCTAAAGGAGCGCAAGACCATGAGTTCAAAAGACAGAGCAGCCCACAGCCCGATCACGCCGGAGCAATCCGACTCTCTGAGCCTGGGGCGGATTGAGATCGGCGACGAGGTGATAGCCGAGATAGCCGCGCGAGCCGCCGCGAAGGTGGAAGGCGTATTCGTGGTGGGATCTTCGTTCCGCCTGTCGGAGATTCTCAGCGGCAAGGAGAGCTCGCGCAAGGGCGTCTGTGTCCGCACGGATGAAACCACGGGACACGTGGAAGTGGACGTGGACGTCAACGTGGCCTACGGCACGGTCATCTACGACGCGGCCCACAAGCTCCAGCTGCTGATCAAAGAGGAAGTCGAGGCCCTTACCGGCTCACTTTTCGTGGACAAGGTCAACGTGCGCATCAAGCGCGTGGTGGTCCAGGAAGAGGAAGAGCCGTCGCCGGTCAGCCCGGACAAGGCGTTTCCCGAAGAGAGGCGCTAGCCCGGCGGGTTCGGGACGCGCCCCCGTTCAAGGCGCGTGGTTCGGTGCGGGCCCGACTGGGCCGGGGACCAAACTGTAGGCAAGCCGGATGCCATCGGCGGAAAGGAATCCTGTCATGAGCGCGATTCGAAAAACCTTGACGCTGGCGTGTCCCATCGTCCTGTTCGCGGTGGGTGGCGTGCAACTCGCCCGGCAGATTCTGTTGCACTATCCAGAAACGGCGGTTTTGTGCGCGCGTATTAAGTTCCATTACAACGCGCTGCCCTGGGTCTCGGCCTCGGCCGCTTGGGTGCTTGCGATGTTCCTGCCAGTGGCCGTTTTCGCCCTGTGGGTGGAGAGATTGTTCTCGAAGAAGCTGCTCGTCCTCATGAGCGAGGGCGGTCATCCGCTGAAGATTCGCGAGGTGGCCATCAACCAGTACATCCACGATGACGTCATGGCTCTGCCTTTCGTGCGCCAGGCGCGGGTTGCGAGCCGGGCCGTTTCCGGGGCGCTCGCGCTGAAGGTGAGGGTCTGGGTCGTCAGCGCCGGACCGCTGGATGGCCTTCAGAACAGGATGCTGGACCGGATCACCTCGGCCGCGCGTGTGGGACTGGGAATTTCGCGGGTGGCGGATATTGACCTGCGCTTTGAGGCAGTGCGTTTGACGCGGGCAGAAGCAAAGAAACGGGCGAGCGAAGGCAAAGTGGACAGGCAGACGGATGCCTCCACGCCGTCAACGTATCCCTCCAGCCCGGGCGAGGCTGGGTCGCCCAGTTTTGCTCCGCCGGGGACTGAGAACAGGACACTTGAGGGGTCCAGCCCTTCCGAAGAGCGCAAGCCTGAACAGGAAAACGTCTAGACCGCACAGGAACAAGACGATGACGGAATCACCAAGCGCGGGCGAACTGGCCGCGGCCCTGGCAGACCGTTGGAAAAGGGGCGGAAGGATCGGGATTGCCACGGGGACGTTCGGGTTGATCCACGCGGGCACCATCCGCTTCCTCCGCGCGGCGCGGGCAGAGTGCGATCACCTCTTCGTGGCCATCTTCTCCGAGCCGGCGAGGGACAACGCAAGCGGGGATCCTCCCGACCGCATCGAGACGGCGGCGCGACATCTCATGAAACCCGGTGAACGGCGCCGGGTCCTGACGGCGATAGCGGGGGTGGACGCGGCGGGCTTTGCGGGGCAGGACGGCCTTTCCCTATCCGAGTGGGTCCGGCTGGCCCCTTCCGCGCGGTGGATGGCGAGCGGTTCGGAAGGAGACATCGGGGCAGGATGCGAGGCCCAGCTCAGACAGGTGGGCGTGACAATACAGATGATCCACGAGGGGGATTCCTGCACGACCCGGGCGCTGCTTCGGCGGATGGGGGCATCCGGGCGGGAGCGGGTTGGGTGATTCTCCCCGAAAAAGGATTCGCAATTCCAGCCGGTTATCCAGTATAACACTCACTTTGGCGGCAGGCGCGGGGAAATCCGCGCGGCCGATTCGAACCAAGGAGACAAACCGCATGAGCGAAGATACCAAGAAAGAAACTGAATCCCACGAGAGCTTCCAGGTTGGGGACCGGGTCAAACACCCGAAGTTCGGTGAAGGACAGGTGATCCAACGGACCGGATCAGGCGATCAGACCAAGTTGGTGGTGACCTTTGCCGAAGAGGGCGAGAAGAAGCTGATGGCCCGCTACGCCAATCTGAAGAAACTGCATCCTATCGCGTCCGAAGAGCAAAAGGCGCCGGAGGTAAAGCCCAAGCCGGTCTCGATCCCGCCGCGCAAACGCAGCGTGGAACCGGAGGAAGAACCGGAACTGGCGGAGGCGGCGGAAGGGGAAGGGCTCGAGGCCGCCGAGGCCGCCGAGGCCGCCGAGGAGATCGAGGCGGACGAGGAATTCGAGTTCGAAGGGGGCGAGGAGACCGTGTTGGACGAAGAGGAGAAAGAGTAGTTGATCGGGGATTGTGGATTGTGGATTGTGGATTGCGGATTGGGAATCCGAGGTTTCAATCCGCAATCCGCAATCCACAATCCGCAATCGAAAGGGTGTTATGGCCGGAATGATCTCGGAAGAAACGGTGCGGCATATCGCTCTCTTGTCCCGTTTGGAATGCACGGACGAGGAGATCCGCGCGTTTGCGGCCGATCTCAACGAAATCCTGGAGTACGCGGAGAAACTCAAGGAACTCGACACCACGGGGATCGAACCCACCACCCACGCGCTGCGTCAGAAAAACGTTTTTCGCGAAGACGTGACGCGGCCCTCTCTCACCAACCAACAAGCACTGGCCAACGCGCCAGAGTCCGAAGCGGGCCATTTCAAGGTTCCCCAGATCATCCAGGAACTCTAAGGCGCGGATGACTGCATTCCTGATAAGATGGAGGCGTGGAAAAATGTCCGTAAAGATCGCCATAATCGGCGCGGGAAGCATTGGGTTCACACTCAGGCTCGTAAGGGATATTCTGGCCGTTCCCGAGCTCGGCGGAACAGAGTTCGCCCTAACGGATATCAACAGGCGCAACCTGGAGATGATCGAGCAGCTGATGAAGCGGGAGATTGCCCACAACGGGTTGCCGGCGAAAGTGACATCCACGCTCAACCGGCGCAAGGCCTTCGAGGGCGCGGACTACGTGATTAACGTCACGCGGATCGGCGGGCTGGAAGCGTTCCAGACGGATATAGACATCCCCCTGAAATATGGGGTGGACCAGTGTGTGGGCGATACTCTGTGCATCGGCGGCATCATGTATGGGCAGCGGAACGCCGCGGCGGTCCTGGATTTCTGCGAGGATATACGCGAGGTTGCGAAGCCGGGCGCTCTCTTCCTGAACTACGCGAACCCGAACGCGATGGTCACCTGGGTGGCAAACGCTTACGGCGGCGTTCCCTCCATCGGGCTTTGTCATGGCGTGCAGGGCGGGCACTGGCAAATCACGGAGGTCATCAAGCTGCTCGTGAACAAGGGCCGGAAGGCGGGCGCGCGCGGGTACAAAGCGATCACCACCAGGGACGTGGACATCATCTGCGCCGGGATCAACCATCAGACGTGGTACATCCAGGTTCTGTACGACGGCAAGGACTGGACGGGGCGTCTGCTCGAGGGCTTCGAGAAGCATCCGCAATTCAGCAAAACGGAGAAAGTGCGGATTGACATGCTGCGCAGGTTCGGGTACTTCACCACGGAGTCGAACGGGCATGTTTCCGAGTATGTTCCCTGGTACCGCAAACGCGCCGGGGAGATAAAGAAGTGGATCTCGCTGGACTCGTGGATCAACGGGGAGACGGGCGGCTATCTCCGCGCGTGCACGGAAGACAGGAACTGGTTCAAGACGGACTTTCCCAAATGGATGAAGGAGAAGCCCTTTGAAATCGCCGCCGCCAACCGCAGCCATGAGCACGGCAGCTATATCATCGAGTCCCTCGAGACGGGGCGCTGCTACAGGGGCCATTTCAACGTGCCCAACGAGGGATGCATCACGAATCTTCCCGACGACGCCATTGTGGAAGTGCCGGGCTACGTGGACCGTAACGGCGTGGGTATTCCGAAGGTGGGGGACCTGCCTCTGGGGTGCGCGGCTGTCTGCAATGCCTCGATCATCGTCCAGCGGCTGGCCGTCGAAGCCGCTGTCCGGGGCGACGTAACCCTCCTGAAGCAGGCGGCGATGATGGATCCGCTGACGGGCGCGGTGTGCGATCCCAACGAAATCAGCCAGATGGTGGATGAAATGCTTGTGGCGCAGGCCAAGTGGCTGCCTCAGTACAGGCGGGAGATCCCGAGGGCGAAGCAGCGCCTGAAATCGGAGAAACCCCTGGGAACGAGGACGAGCAAAGGCGCGGCGCGGATCCCGGTCAAAACCACGCGGGGATAATACCGGCGTTTCTTTCTGACAGGATGAACAGCATTTACAAGACCAATGGATGAGTGCCTCCATCATGTTGATCTTGTTAATCCCGCCCAATATCTCCCAGGCGCCGGCCATGCGTCACAATACTCACGAATGCCCGCACTAAGGCAGAGGCAAACCCTTGAGGATTCCGCCCTGGGAGTGCGCGCGCAGGAACTGTCTCCAAACGGCGATGGCTTTTCTCAGCTGCTCGTCGCGGCGCCGCCGAATGTGGATGAGAAAAGCATCCGAAGCCTTTTCCGCCGCCAGCCTGCCTCCCCGCCGCATCACGCGCTGGGCGTACTCCAGAACCTGTCCGGCATACACGTCGCAGTCGTGGACCTCGCCCAGGAGGTCCTGCATTTTCTGCATGGGACCGGTCAGCTCGCGCAGCCCGCCGCTGTAAAGGTGCGCGAGAAACTCCGCCGTATAGCGCATCTTCTTGCACGCGATGCGCAAGGCGTGTTGACCATTGGGGCTGTAGTGCTCAAGGGGCTGATCGTAGGCGGTCACTTTTTTCAGACAGGCCCGCAGCAGGCGCGGCGCCTCGATCCGGATGGGCCTGCGGCCACGCCTGGTGGTGGCCGGCCCCTGATCCGAATCGGGCGGGGCGCCGAAGAAAAGGCGGCATCTGTCCCGCAAACCCCGGTACTCCTCAGACTCCAGAAACCCGAGCAAGTTGCGGTATTCCGCGCGCCGCCTGCCCTGCAGCGTCCGCAGGAACCGCCGCAGAAAGGGCTTGTGCTCGTCCGGCGCCCCCAGGAGAAAAGCGCGCAGGGAGGCGATGAAGACGTCGAGGTCCCGGATCGCGCCCAGCTCCGCGCCGAGGTCCCGCAGGCCCGCCTGGAACTCCTTGGGGATGCCGCGAAACCCGCCGTCGAAAACGCGCAACGCCGCGCGGAGCCGTCGCAACGCCACCCGCATCTCATGCACGTACTCGATGTCCTCCGCATAGCCCAGGCCGTATTGCCGCGAAAAGCACTGCTCGATTTGCAGGCGGAAGCTGCCGGACGCGAGGCCGGCCATCGGTTCGCGGCCGCCCGGCTCTGAGGTATCGGGGGGTTGCGCCTCCGGGGCAGCGGGTTCCTCCCCCGCGGCGACCGGCTGCCCCGCTTGATGCAGGCTCTCTTCCGCCAGGATTCCCACTGACCGGATCGGACGCGGCATCACGCGGTTCCAGGGGTGGCGTCCGTCGAGCGCCGCTTTCGCGTTCAGGTGCACGCCGCCCTCACCCGCGATCAGGACGTTCACGCCGCCGCAGTCGTCCGAGGCGGAAACCAGCCGGGTGCGCTGGTCGCCTGTGGCGTCCAAGCCGTGGACAAAATGCACGATGGCCGCGAGCCGCCGGGCGATCTCGGCGAGGACTTCTCCGGTCGCGGGCGCGGCCGGCGCGGCGGTCGGGAGAGGAGGCGTGGCGGCGAGATGAGTTTCTTCGCCGGCTCGTTGAGAAGGCGCTGGCGGCGCGGCGGCGGCGGCGGGTGACGGCGGGGTGGCGGCGAGATAAGTTTCTTCGCCGGCTCGTTGAGAAGGCGCTGGCGGCGCGGCGATGGCGGCGGGTGGCGCTGCATCGGCGGCGGGCGTGGCTGTGGGAGAAGCCGATGGCGGGATCGAGACGGCTTGGCTGAGGAATTCGAGCGCGAAAACGATGATCCGGATTTGCGAGGCGCTCAGCTCCGGAAGATGCTGCTTCAGAAGGGAACGGATGGAGGGCGGGTGGACCGCATGGAAAATGGCCGCCACTTCGAGAAGGGGGCGGGCGGTCTTCGTGAGGCCGTGGAGGTGGCGGGTCTCGTCGAAAAAGCGGACGGCGAGCGCGGCGGTATGCCGGGCGTGCCTGCGCTCCTTCGGCGTTCTTCCGAACAATGCCGCGGGATAACTATGCTTCGCGGGCGATTTCATGTCCCCTTGACCCGTACCCTATCTATGTTCCCCAGAGTCCTTCACGATTCCAAGCATCACCCGAGATGATGAAAGAAGGAGATTAATTTTACCACGGAATACACGGAACACCTGGAGCAGCGGAGCCGCAACCGAACAGGCATCTGTCCGCCCCTGCCGCCAACGCGATTCCCCGGCGACATTATGCCTCCCTTGTCATCATGCCCCCCTTCATCATGCCCCCCTTCATCATGCCCCCCTTGTCATCATGCCCCCCTTCATCATGCCCCCCTTCATCATGCCCCCCTTGTGTCATTGCGAGCGGAGCGAAGCAATCCCCCTTACCCCACGATCCGAGATTGCTTCGCTCCGCTCGCAATGACACAGCCGGTGTTTTCCGCACGGCGGCCATGCTTGTGCAGAACGCTGCCATTGAAAGACTTGCGAAGAAGGAGGCACAAATTTCTTGCTCAAAAAACAAGGAAATGATGGATAGTGCTACGGAAAGTCTCTTTTCCGTGTATTCCGTGTATTCCGTGGTTATCTTCATTTTACCTTCGCTCTCAACCGCGCCGCACCCCCGTGTTATAGATGGCGCCGCCCCCCCGTGTTATAGATGGCGCCGCCCCCGCGCGCATACCCCCGCAACACCTCCGCCGCCTCGTCCCGCAGAACGTCCCGCGCCACCGCGATGCCCCGGTCCTCCAGCGCCCGCCACCAGTCGGGGAGTTTGGGCCCCTCGTCAAAACCAATGGCGCAAGCGTCCTCTCCGCGCGCGCCGCACACCAGCCTCGTGACGCCCGACCACGGCACCGCGCCAAAACACATCGCGCACGGCTCCGTCGAGGCCACGAGTTCATGCGGCCGCGTTCCGCCCAGCCCGATATCGAAGCGCCCCAGCACCTGCTGAGCCAGGGCAATGGCCACCATTTCCGCGTGCAGAATAGAGGAGTTGGCGGAAGTCACCAGGTTCACGCCGGGCGCGACGAGCCGGCCCGCGGCGTCGAAAACCCCTGCCCCGAACGGCCCCCCCGTGCCGTGCTCCACGTTGAGCCGCGACAACTCGATCACCAGCCGCATCCGGTCTTCCGGGGTGGGATAGATCCTGTCCGGGTTCCGCGCGCCGCCCCGGGCGGACAAGCACTCCTCCACCCAGTCCGGGAGACGGACCACCAGTTGCGGAAAGGACCTTTTCCCGGAAGATGCCATGATGAAAACCTCTGCCGGAATGATGTCAAAAGGCGTGCTCGTCCACAATGGAAATCTCGCCTTCCGTCGCGCCGAAGCGACGGCAGGACAGCAGCGATCCGGCGTATTGCGCTGGGGCGTCGAGAGAAATCCCGGCCCCTTTCAGACGCTAGGAGGGTCTTGCGAAATGACGCATTTATCCTGGCACAATAAGTGGCGCAGGCTTTCCAGCCTGCGTTTCCGGCTTGTTCTCATAGCCTTTCGCAGGCTGGAAATCGCAGGCTTTCCAGCCTGCGTTTCCGGCTTGTTCTCATGGCCTTTCGCAGGCTGGATCGCAGGCTGGAAAGC
>Ga0315281_10013919_pt1 | contig 10865 bp, 8 predicted proteins | sample YL17G07_0_MG_FD_204540 | JGI IMG/M metagenome (GOLD analysis project Ga0315281, IMG submission 204540) | Sediment microbial communities from Yellowstone Lake, YNP, Wyoming, USA - YL17G07_0 | ecosystem: Environmental > Aquatic > Freshwater > Lake > Sediment | place: USA: Wyoming | collected... | reverse complement strand
AACGGCTGCCGCCCGGCCAAGCGGCGCCGCGTTTAACGGAACAGGTAACGGAGAAATATTGTGGCTCGCTATACCGACTCAAAGTGCCGTCAGTGCCGCCGCGAAGGCGGCAAACTGTTTCTGAAAGGTGACAAGTGCTTCACCGACAAGTGTCCGGTGGAAAAACGTGCCTACCCGCCTGGCCAGCACGGCCAGCGCAAGAGCCGTCCTTCGGACTACGGCACGCAGCTGCGCGAGAAGCAGAAGTTGCGTCGCATCTACGGCGTGCTCGAAGCCCAGTTCGCGAATTATTACGAAGAGGCCGACCGTCTGCGCGGCTCGACCGGCGAGAACCTGCTCAAGCTGCTGGAAGGCCGCCTGGACAATGTCGTGTACCGCATGGGTTTTGGCGCTTCACGTTCGCAGTCGCGCCAGTTGGTACGTCACAACGCGATTCTGGTGAACAGCAAGCGCGTCAACATTCCTTCCTATCAGGTTCGTCCGAGTGATGTGGTCGAAATCGCCTCGGGCGCACGTGAGCAGCTGCGCGTGAAGGCCTCCCTGGAAGCGGCCGAACAGCGCGGTTTCCCGGATTGGGTCGAAGTCGACACCAAGGCCATGAAGGGTGTGTACAAGACCGTACCGGAGCGCAGCGAGTTGCCGGCGGATATCCGCGAGCAGCTGGTGATCGCGCTCTACTCGAAGTAACGGAACGGAAAGTAACGAGGAATGACTATGCAGAGTTCGCCAACCGAATTCCTGAAACCGCGCCTGGTGGATGTTCAGACCCTGGGTCCGACACACGCACGCATCTCGCTCGAGCCGCTCGAGCGCGGCTTCGGCTACACGCTGGGCAATGCCCTGCGTCGCATCCTGCTGTCTTCCATGCCGGGTGCCGCCATCACCGAAGTGAAAATCGAAGGTGTGCTGCACGAATACTCCGCCATCGAAGGCGTGCAGGAAGACGTCATCGACATCCTGCTCAACCTCAAGGCACTGGCACTGCGCATGCACGGCACCCGCACCGAGGCCGTTCTGCGGCTCTCCAAAAAGGGCCCGGGCAAGGTCACGGCCGGAGACATCCAGCTCGATCATGGTGTTGAAGTGGTCAATGCTGATCATCACATTGCGACGCTCACCAAGAGTGGCGCCATCTCCATGGAGATGAAAATCTCACGTGGTCGCGGCTACCAGCCGGTCACGGTGCGTCAGCAGGAAGAAGGCCGGGCCATCGGCGTCATGCAGCTGGATGCCTCCTTCAGTCCGATTCGCCGCGTGTCCTACACCGTGGAGAACGCGCGTGTCGAACAGCGTACCGATCTCGACAAGCTGGTGCTCGATATCGAGACCAATGGCGCGATCGATCCGGAAGAAGCCGTGCGCCGCGCCGCCAATATCCTGCAGGACCAGATTTCGATTTTCGTCGAGCTGAAGAGCCCGGAAACCGCGGCCATCTCCATGCCCGAGCCGAACATCAACCCGCTGCTGCTGCGGCCGGTGGATGACCTCGAGCTGACGGTGCGTTCCGCCAACTGCCTCAAGGCCGAGAATATTTTCTTCATCGGCGATCTGGTGCAGCGCACCGAGAACGAGCTGCTCAAGACACCGAACCTCGGCAAGAAGTCGCTGACTGAAATCAAGGACGTACTGGCCTCACACCAGTTGTCGCTCGGCATGAAACTCGAAAACTGGCCGCCGGCATCACTCAAGTCGAAGGTCCAGGAAAAAGAATCCGCCTGATATTTCTCAGGTTCCAGAATTAGGTATTTAGGGGCACACCATGCGTCACCAGAAGAGCGGTCGGAAACTGAACCGCACGAGCAGCCACCGCGAGGCCATGTTCAAGAACATGACTGCGTCGCTGATCCAGCATGAGCAAATTCGTACTACCCTGCCCAAAGCCAAGGAGCTGCGGCGCGTGGCCGAGCCGTTGATCACGCTCGCCAAGGTATCGAGCGTCGCCAATCGCCGTCTGGCCTATGCGCGCCTGCGCGACCGCGACGCAGTTGGCAAGTTGTTCGACGTGCTGGGTGTGCGCTACAAGAACCGCCCGGGTGGTTATCTGCGTATCCTGAAGTTCGGCTTCCGTGCTGGCGATACCGCACCCATGGCGCTGGTACAGCTGGTCGACCGGCCAGAAACAGAAGTTGCAGCCAATTCAGAGGCGGCGGCTGAGGCAGCACCAGCCAAAAAGACTGTGAAGAAGGCTGCAAAGGAAAAGAAACCGGCGTCAGAGAAGACTGCCAAGGCCAAGAAGGTCACCAAGGCAAAGAAAGCAGACTAAATAATTCAGTAGTGCAAAAAAGGCCGGGCATGCCCGGCCTTTTTTATTGCCAACGCAACGGCATGTCTGTCATGCATGCGAGGCAGAAGGTAAGGCGTGCAGGTCACAAAACACGAACCTGAACTAAGGGCGCGACCGCTCTGGTAAGATTTTAACCATGATTGTCCTGTTTACCGATTTTGGAATGGGCGGACCCTATGTCGGGCAAGTGCACGCAGTGCTGGCGCAACAGGCGCCGGTGGAACAGATCATTGACCTGTTCCATGAGGTGCCACGTCATGACATCCGTGCCGCTGCCTATCTGCTGCCGGCCTACATGCAGGGCTTCCCGCCCGGAACAGTATTTATCTGCGTTGTGGATCCGGGCGTGGGCAGTGAACGGCGCGCATTGATGGTGAAGGCGGATCACCGCTGGTATGTCGGGCCGGACAACGGCCTGATGCATATTCTGGCGCGACGTGCACGCGAGCTGGAATGTTACGAGATACGCTGGCGACCTGCGTCCTTGTCGGCAAGTTTTCACGGGCGTGACCTGTTTGCGCCGGTGGCGGCGCAACTGGTGCGCGGACTGATGCCGGACAGTGTAATGGCGGCGATGACCCCACCGGTTCCTGAATGGCCGGAGGACCTGCCACAGGTCCTCTACATCGATCATTTCGGAAATGCCATAACCGGCCTGCGCGCCGAACGAATTGGGCATGACGTGCGGTTACGGACAGGCGGAAAAGAGTTGGCCTGTGCGCGCACCTTTTCCGAGGTTCCGGCAGGTCAGGGCTTCTGGTACGAAAACGCCAACGGACTGGTGGAAATTGCAGTAAACCAGGCCCGGGCCTGTGACCAGCTCGGGATCGCCGTCGGCGACTGTGTTGGCGTATGATGTACGGGTAGTGACCAGGCTAGGAATAACGCTGGCAACAAGGGAGAAGCAGGTACGGGAGCCTTGGTGTCAACGGACAATGTCGAGCACAGGCCTGATGTTTCCCGCGCGCAGATTGGATGCGCATAGTGTAGTCGCCACTACATCCAGTCAGTTGAGCGCAGAGGACCGTATATATGCTTGAATCCAGTCCGTTGGCTTGGCTGATCTTCCGCGCCATCCGCCAGCGCATGGCCCTGGCCCGAGTCATAGGGCTGCTGCTTGTTACAGTCTCGTCATCCTTGACGTGGGCGGCGGAGTCGGAGCAGACGCTCCTGTCCGAACAGGAATTCCTTGTCGAGCTGCCGGTGGTGCTCACGGCCAGCCGCCTGGTCCAGCCATTGGACGAATCTCCGGCAGCGGTAACCATCATCGACCGCCAGATGATCGATGCCTCGGGTGTACGCAACCTGTCCGAGGTATTCCGTCTGGTCCCGGGTTTCCTGGTGGGCTTCGAATCGGGCCATGCCCATGTGGTGACCTACCATGGACTCGCCGACAAATCATCGCCACGGATGCAGGTATTGGTAGATGGCCGTTCGGTATACCTGCCGTCATTTGGCGGTGTGTCCTGGTCGGACTTGCCGCTTGAACTTGATGACATTGAACGTATTGAAGTCATCCGCGGACCGAATGCCGCCAGCTATGGCGCCAATGCCTTTCTGGCCACGATCAATATCATTACTCGCCATTCGGCCGCTGATCCCGGTGGATTTATGCGGGCCAGTGCTGGTTCTGACCATATACGCGATGGTGTGCTGCGTGCCGCCGGCGGCGAAGGTAATTTGCACTATCGCCTGACTACAGGCTACCAGGAAGACAACGGATATGCGCAGGTGGTAGACAGCCGCGTCATTCGACAGATGAACGGCCGCATCGACCACAGCGAGGGCAAGAACGACGTCGAATTTCACTTCGGTTATAACGAAGGACCGCGTGGCCGCGGTGAAGCCGGCAGCGCGACAGATATTCCGCGCGATCAGGAGATCACCAGTCGCTTCGAGCAGTTGCGCTGGCGCCACCGGCTGGATGGTGGTGGAGACGTCTCGTTGCAGTATTACCACGTACACCATGAATGGGACGATCGCTACCAGACTTTGCCGCTGCCCATTCCAATACCTCCTTTCAGCGTTATTATCCCACTCGTTCTCGATGTGCGTTCAGACCGGTATGACGTCGAGCTCCAGCACACATTGAGTGCATGGGAGACGGTGCGTATGGTGTGGGGCCTGGGTGCACGCAAGGACGAGAACCTGTCGCCGACATATCTCGGTACACCGCAGACAGTTACGGATCACCTCAACCGGCTGTTCGCGAATGTGGAATGGCGCGCCTCGCCGCATCTGGTGGTGAACGCCGGGGCGATGTACGAGAAATACGACCTTACCGGAGGCGCCGTTTCACCGCGCCTGGCGCTGAACTATCGTCTGTCACCGGCGCATACAGTTCGTGCCTCGATTTCGAGCGCAGACCGCCAGCCGGTGGCATTCGAGGAGGGTTCCAATGAGCGCATCTGTGCCAACCCGACCTGCACGCTGTTTGACCAGATCTACCAAAGCAGCGGACAGCTCCGGCCAGAGCATATCGATTCCAGTGAAATCGGCTATCTGGGCCGACTGACACCGGCAATCAATGTAGACCTGCGCCTGTTTCGGGATCAGGTGTTCGACCTGATCAGTGATTACAAGCGGCTGTATCCATCTGACCTTGTGAATGGCAAGACCTTCGACTTCCGCAACGGCGGGAAGGCCACGCTGTTCGGCAGTGAAATGCAAGTGCAATACCAGCCAGAGCGCGAAACCCGTGTCATCCTGGGCATGGCCAATACACAGATACAAAGTAACGATTTCGACAGCTTTTATTCGACCAGCGGCCCGCGCAATAATCTGAGCCTGCTGGCCCTGCACGATTTGTCGCCCTCCTGGCAAGTCAGCTCGGCATTCTATTATCAGGATAAGATGCGGTTTATCGGCGGCGATCCGCTCGGTGTATTGCGGCGTCTCGATTTACGTCTGGCACAGCGTTTCACGTTGGCCGATGCGCATGGCGAAGCCGCGATCATTCTCCAGAATGTGCTGGGAGCACAAACAGCCTATAGCGTGGAGACCGTGAACGCACAGGTTGGCTATTTTACCCTCAGCCTGCACTTCCGTTGAACAGCACTTCACTAGCCATGCGCATACCGCGCGCTCAAGAGCAGCACCGAACGCGGTACGCGGTTGCGTGCCGATTCGGGCGCGCGCTGCGCACTGTGCTGCTTACCAGCATACTGTTTATGCCGGTGGCCGTATCCGCTGCACAGATGACAGTGCTGGTGGTAACAACCGAGTCAGGAACGACACACGAAGAAGTCCTGAGCAGTCTGCGCGCCACGTTGGCGGATGCCCCGGACAAGAGGCTCAGCCTGCGCACGATCACTACCCGGGAATTTTCCAATGCAAGTGCGCCTGCCTCGGGCAGCAATGCCCCTGACCTGATCGTGACCGTGGGCACCGACGCCGCTACGGCAGTCATGCAGACACGACCAGCAACGCCGGTGTATTGCAGCTTGCTCCCGCAGTCGGCGTACGCCGTGCTGATGGACAGGGCACGCGGCGAGCAGGCGCGTCTGTCGGCACTGTATCTGGACCAGCCGTTCGTGCGTCAGCTGCGCCTCATCCGCTTGGCCCTGTCGTCGCAGGCGCGCGTCGGCGTGGTGCTCGGGCCGGAATCGCGCAAGAGTGAGCCCGCCCTGCGCGACGCGGCCACGGTTGCCGGTGTGACATTGCAGGTGGAACAGATCAGCGACGAGAAACAGTTAATCGGCGCGCTCCACCGGGTCATGAACAAGGCCGATATACTGCTTGCCGTGCCGGACCAGCTGGTGTTCAACCGCAGCACGGCACAGAGCGCGTTGCTCACCACGTACCGGCTGGGCAAGCCGGTTGCCGGCTATTCGCGCGCCTATGTGTCCGCCGGTGCACTGCTTTCGGTTTATTCGACGCCAGCACAAATCGGGCGCCAGATTGGCGAGGAGCTGCTGGCCATGCAAGACCGGACCGACAGAGCATTGCCGGCGCCGGGTTACCCGCGTCATTTCACGGTCGAGATCAACGAGCGTGTCGCACGTTCCCTCGGGCTTGAACCAGGCAGCGCTCAGGAACTAACGCGTCAACTTACAGAGATGACTGCAGGAACCAGCCATGAATAATCTTCCCATACGCATACGCCTGCTGTTGCTGGCGCTGGCGCCGCTCACCGTCATTGTGCTGCTGCTCGCCCTGCATTCCACCGTGAACCGTATCCATGACTTGGATAGCGCCCTGCATGACCACGGGCAGGCGATCGCACGGCAGCTCGCGCCGGCCTGCGAGTATGGCGTGTTTGCCGGCAATCGGGTATTCCTCAATCGTCTTGTGACTGCCGCCGTGCTGGAAAAGGATGTAGCGCGCGTATTGGTGAATGACGTCAGTGGCGAGGTGCTTGCGCAGGCGGAGAATCCCGCCCTGGTCGAGAAGGGCGGACATGAAGGCACGCTGGTCTTTCTCGCGCCGATCGACCGCAGCGAGGTGGACATCGATGACTATAGTGAGGAGTACAATCGCGCCAAACCCCAGGGGTCCGTACGCGCGCCTGTCCGGCGTCTTGGCTGGATTACCGTTGAACTGTCGGATGCCGCGACCAACGCACGCGCCCGGCAGATACTGCTGGAGAGTCTCGTCATCACGCTCATCGGGCTGCTGGTGACGGCAGGCATCGCCTGGCGTTTGGGGCTCACTATCAGCGGACCGATTATTCATCTCACCAATGCGGTTGAGAAAATTCGCAGCGGCGATCTTGAGCAGCGCGTAGCCGTGGACAGCGGTGGCGAACTGGGCACCCTGGAACGTGGCATCAACGCCATGGCCGAAGGGCTGAGCGAAGGGCGCCGTCGCGAGCAGAAACGCGCGGCTGACGCATTGTTTCAGGAACGTGTGCGTGCACAGGTTACGCTGGAATCCATCGGCGATGGCGTGATCACCACCGATGCCGGTGGTTATGTCGTGTACCTGAATCCGGTGGCCGCAGAGCTGACCGGCTGGCAAGCGGTGGAGGCGGATGGCCTTGCCCTGGCTGACGTCTTCCGGGTGATCGATGAACGCATCGGGCGCGAACGTGAGTATCCGTTAAGCGTCTGTCTGCGCGATGGCCGTGTAATGCGGCACGAGAGCCGCCACTCGTTGCTGCGCAAGGATGGTCGGCACTTTTCCATTCAGGATTCGGCCGCGCCAATACGCGACCAGGACGGTCGTATTATCGGTACCGTTGTGGTGTTCCACGACACCACCGAGGTGCAGCACCTGACCAATAAGATGGCCTTCCTCGCCTCACACGACTCGCTGACCGGTCTCCTGAACCGGCATGAGTTCGAGGTGCGCCTGCAGCAGATACTGGAAAGCGCGCGCACCGATGGCAGCCAGCATGCCGTGTGTTATCTGGATCTCGATCAGTTCAAGATCGTAAACGACACCTGCGGCCATGTTGCCGGCGACGAGCTGCTGAAACAGCTGACTCACCAGTTGCACGGAAAGATCCGCGTCAGCGACATGCTCGCGCGTCTCGGTGGCGATGAATTCGGCGTGATCCTGGAAGACTGCGATCAGGACAAGGCCTATGGCATCGCCGACGGTTTGCGCCAGTCGATCAAGGATTTCCGTTTCGCCTGGCAGGACCGCTTTTTTGATGTCGGCGTGAGTATCGGCCTGGTGCCAATCACGGCCACCAGCGGCAGCATGACCGAGGTATTGAGTGCTGCTGACTCGGCCTGTTATGTAGCCAAGGATCTGGGCCGCAATCGCGTGCACATCTACCAGCCGAATGACGATGCACTGGCGCGTCGCCACGGCGAGATGCAGTGGGTGCAGCGCATCAATGGCGCTCTGGAAGAAGATCGCTTTCAGCTCTATGGCCAGCACATGATACCGCTGGCCGCCGGTGCGCCAACCTTTTGTGAAATCCTGGTGCGTCTGCACGAAGCGGACACGGATCTGATCCCGCCGAACGCTTTTATTCCGGCGGCGGAACGCTACTACCTGATGCCGAGCATCGACCGCTGGGTGGTGGCGCGCGCGCTGGCCATGATCGGCCGCAACCGCTGGACCGAAGGCACTTCCGATCAGCCGACGATGTACGCCATCAATCTCTCCGGCCAGTCGTTGTGCGATGACCAGTTTCTGGAGTTTGTGGTGACCCACCTGCAAGAGTCCGGCATTCCGCCCGCGCGTATCTGTTTCGAAATCACCGAAACCGCCGCCATCGCCAACCTGACGCGCGCCATCGATTTCATGTCACGCCTCAAGGATATCGGTTGCCAGTTCGCGTTGGATGATTTCGGCAGCGGACTCAGTTCGTTCGGCTACCTGAAGACCCTGCCGGTGGACTACCTCAAGATCGCCGGCAACTTCATCCAGGATATCGTGGTCGATCCGGTCGACCACGCCATGGTCGATGCCATCAATCAGATCGGCCATGTCATGGGTCTCACGACCATTGCCGAATCGGTGGAGAGTGATGCCATTCTGCAGAAGCTGCGCTTGCTCGGCGTCGACTACGCACAGGGCTATGGCATCAGCGAGCCGGTGCCGCTCACACAATTACTCAACGCCTGACCGGCTCGATCATGCAGCGCAGTAGCGAGACGAATCTGGCAGCGCTCATTGGGCTGCTCGCACGCTATGGCCTGTCGCTGGTGCGCGTTGCCGATGACGCCCCGATCCCCGGCAGCTACTGGGGTGAGTCCGAGGCCGGGCTGGTCGGGCAGACGATCTATGCGCGTGCCGATACGCCTGTGCACTCCGTATTGCACGAGGCCTGTCATGTCATTTGCATGGACAGCGCGCGCCGCGCGGCGCTGCACACCGATGCCGGTGGCGAGTACGCTGAAGAAGACGCGGTGTGTTTTCTGCAGATAACCCTGGCTGGCCACATCGGGTCAACTGCCGAGGCCTTGTGCGCCGACATGGATGCCTGGGGCTACACCTTCCGCCTCGGCTCGGCGCACGCGTGGTACACACAGGATGCCGAGGACGCGCGTGCCTGGCTGGTGCAGCATGGCCTGTTGACGGATGCAGGCGCACCGACTTGGGAGTTGCGTACCGCCTAGAACATAGCGCTGGAAACAACGCGGAGGACGCAGAGACGCAAAGTTCGCAGAGATTATGGTTTAAAAATAGCATTCTTAGCGCTCTCTGCGCCTCTGCGATCTTTGCGTTTCTAGCGGTGCGAAAAACCGCTTCTTGAAAGAGAAGGTCAGCCGGCTTTGCGCTGCGCCCGTGCAGGGCGCTCCAGCACCGCGTGCAGGAACTGCCCGGTGTGCGACCCGGGATGCTGCGCGATGTCTTCCGGTGTGCCGGCGACCAGTATGCGTCCGCCACCGTCGCCGCCTTCCGGCCCCATGTCGATCACCCAGTCGGCGGTCTTGATGACGTCCAGGTTATGCTCGATCACCACCACGGTGTTCCCGTGGTCGCGCAACCGGTGCAATACCGCAAGCAGCTGGCGGATGTCGACGAAGTGCAGGCCGGTGGTCGGCTCGTCCAGAATATATAAGGTGTTACCAGTGTCACGCTTCGACAATTCGCGCGACAGCTTCACGCGTTGCGCCTCGCCACCCGAGAGCGTGGTGGCGTTCTGGCCGAGGGTTATATACGACAGGCCGACGTCGAGCAGGGTGTCGAGCTTGTGCTTGATCACCGGTATGGCGTCGAAGAACTGCGCCGCCTCTTCCACGGTCATGGTCAGAACTTCGTGGATGTTCTTGCCCTTGTAGCGGATGTCGAGCGACTCGCGGTTGTAGCGCTGTCCCTTGCACACGTCGCACGGGACATAGATGTCCGGCAGGAAATGCATCTCGACCTTGATCAGCCCGTCGCCCTGACAGGCTTCGCAGCGCCCGCCGCGTACATTGAACGAGAAACGCCCCGGTCCGTAACCGCGTTCGCGCGCCAGCGGCACGGCCGCGAACAGTTCGCGAATCGGCGTAAACAGACCGGTGTAGGTGGCCGGGTTGGAGCGCGGCGTGCGCCCGATCGGCGACTGGTCGATGTCCACCACCTTGTCGAACAGGTCGAGTCCGTCGATGCCGTCGCAGGCTGCCGCTTCCAGATTGCTGCCGTAATGATGCTTGGCCGCGGCCGCGTATAGGGTGTCGTTGATGAGTGTGGACTTGCCGGAACCGGATACGCCGGTGACGCAGGTCAGCAGGCCGACCGGAATGGAGGCCGTCACGGCCTTCAGGTTGTTGCCGGTCGCACCACGGATAATGAGCTGCTTCTCGGTATTGTTGGCCGCACGCTGCGGCGGAATCTCAATGCGCTCATTGCCGGACAGAAACTGTCCAGTGACGGATTCCGGATTGTGCGCCACCTGTTCCGGGGTGCCCTGGGCGATAATGCGTCCGCCGTGCACGCCGGCACCCGGACCAATGTCGAGTACGTAGTCGGCGGACATGATCGCCTCTTCGTCGTGCTCGACCACGATGACGGTATTGCCGATATCGCGCAGGTGCTTGAGGGTTTCGAGCAGGCGCGCGTTGTCGCGCTGGTGCAGACCGATGGACGGCTCGTCGAGCACGTACATCACGCCCACCAGGCCGGCGCCGATCTGCGAGGCCAGGCGAATGCGCTGCGCTTCGCCGCCCGAGAGCGTTTCGGCAGAGCGCGCCAGGTT
>Ga0315281_10013918_pt1 | contig 10866 bp, 9 predicted proteins | sample YL17G07_0_MG_FD_204540 | JGI IMG/M metagenome (GOLD analysis project Ga0315281, IMG submission 204540) | Sediment microbial communities from Yellowstone Lake, YNP, Wyoming, USA - YL17G07_0 | ecosystem: Environmental > Aquatic > Freshwater > Lake > Sediment | place: USA: Wyoming | collected... | reverse complement strand
CGTACCAAAGCGTCGAGCGCCCGGGCGTACCCCTGTCGCGCCGGCGGCCCGATGATGGTCAACGGAAGAACTTTCGCGTACGGTGCGAGCGTGTCACGTGTCCCGTCGGTGCTTCCATCGTCATAAATGACCACTTCGTACTCACGAGAGTACTCCTGAAGCACCCTTCGGAGCTTCCAGAGTACCAAGCCGACGGTTGGAGCCTCATTGAAAACCGGAATGCAGATATACAGCACAGCAGAACCTCAGTGGGTGCCCGAGCCAAGACGCGAGCGAAAGCTATCCGTAGCAACTCGTTGGAGCCACGGCTTGATACCCTTCCGGAGGGGTGGCGGTCCTGTGGGCGTCATGCTGTTTGCAGCGACCATGGCGGCCGTTGGTTGCGCCGGCACCGCCCCAGCGACGGCTGCAGGGACCGCCGCGACTCGGCTGAACAGTGACTCGCCGTTCGACCCCGCCGAGCTCTCCCGGGATTTGATGGCCTTTGCCGCCGACTCGATGCGCGGACGCGAAACGGGAACACCGGATGCGATGCGCGCGGCAAAGTTCATCGCCGACCGGCTGACAATGCTTGGCCTCGAACCGGTCGGGGACAGCATGTACTACCAGCGCGTTCCATTGATCCGGCAAGTCGTGGCGCCAGCCACCCGCGTGACGGTGACGCGGGGCAACGCCACCCAGGAACTACGCATCGGTGATGACGTTCTGCCAATGCTGAGTCTGGGTGAAGGGCAGCCAGATCCTAGGCGCTCGGTGAGTGCGGATATTGTGTTTGCCGGGTATGGCAGCGCGTCAAAGACACCCGCCCGCGACGACTTTGGATCGATCGATCTCGACGGGCACGTGGCGGTGTTTCTCCACGGTGCGCCGCCGGGCGTGACCGGCCCCCTCAAGGACTCGCTCGACTCGGACGACGAGATGAGTCGCCAGCTCGCGCGGGTCGCAATCATGCGACCGTCGGCGATCGTGGTTCTGATGATCGGCGACGCGACCAAGCTCTACCGCCAACTGTACCCAGGACTGATGCGCGACATTCGCGGGCCGCTGGTCGCGAGTCCAGCGCTCCCGGGAATCCAGATTCCTATGCTCCTGTTTGGCATCGCGAAGCGCGGATCGCCATTCCTGCCCGTGGGGTGGCCGACCGATGATCGCGCCCAGGCGCTCACCGGTAGCCACCTTACCGCCTCGATCGAGGTGCGACGCGAGTCTTTCACCGCGTACAACGTTGTCGCCCGGGTACCGGGGACGGATCCGGCCCTGCGTGGAACGTATGTCGCGCTCGGTGCACACTACGACCATATCGGCGTTCTGCCGTCGCAGAACGGCGACTCGATAGCGAATGGCGCCGACGACGACGGCAGCGGCAGCGTCGCGTTGCTCACGATCGCAAGGGCGATGATGCAACGTCCGACGAGGCGGTCGACGCTCTTTGTCTGGCACGTCGGAGAAGAGAAGGGTCTGCTCGGATCGACGTTCTTCACGGCGAATGCGACAGTGCCGCTGGACTCGATCGTCGCGCAGCTCAACGCCGACATGATCGGCAGAAACCATCGCGACAGCCTTTTCGTCGTCGGTCCACGGGCCGCGCCAAACGGCCAGTCGCGGCGACTTGGCGAGATTGTCGACACGGCCAATGCGCGTCAGGTGGCCCCGTTCGGAATCGACCGATCATGGGACGACGCGAATCACCCGCTGCAGATCTATCAGCGGAGCGACCATTTCAGCTACGCCAGCCACGGGATCCCGGTCGTGTTCTTCACGAGCGGGATGCACGCCGATTATCACGAGGTGAGCGACGAACCGACGCGGATTGACTACCTCAAGCTCGCGCGCGTCGCGAGGCTGATCTTTGACGTTGCGCGCATGGTCGGCAACGCTCCGCCGCGGCCGCGGTGATCGGTCGGTAGCGGGGCTACCGTGCCCGGCCGTGGTCGGCCATTTGGCGTCGCGTTTCCCTGACGGCGTCTGCAAACGCCGCGAACAACTTCCGATCCCAATCCTCCGCGGTCGCGGTCAGCTCTTCGGGGTGCCATTGCACGCCGACCATCCACCATGCGCGGTCGGTGCACTCGACGCCTTCCACCACCCCGTCGGCCGATGTGGCGACCGTGCACAGGCCGGCGGCGAGGCGATCGACTGACTGGTGATGAAAGGAATTGGTGCTGATTTCGCGCAGACCGACGATGCCGCCGAGGCGGCTTCCGGCGGCGACGTCGACGGTGTGAACGCGCGAGCTGCGCGAGGTCTTGGAGTCATGGTTGACCGCGCCACGTCGTTCGGTCGGGATGTCCTGAATGAGCGAGCCACCGAGGGCGACGTTGAGTACCTGGACGCCGCGGCAGATTGCGAGCGTTGGGAGGTGCCGCGCCGCGGCCTCACGAGCGAGCGCGAGCTCGCACTGGTCTCGATCGTCGTTGGCGGTGCCGGTGGCGCTATGACGAACCGCGTCAAAATAGGCTGGGTCGACGTCCTCGCCGCCCGTGAGCACAAGGCCGGCGACGGCGTCGAGGATGGCCGGCACCATTTCAGGCGGCAGCGGGGGCACGACGAGCGGAATGAGACCCGCGGCGACGATGGCGTCGGTGTAGGCTCGATTGACCCGGACGCGCGTGGAATCCTTGACGCGTTCCGAGGTCGCCGTGATCGCGACGATCGGAGATTTCCGGGCGCTGCTGGAAGGTGGCATGGCCGTATACTATGGTACAAATGATGTGCCGGGATTGCCCCCGGTAAAGTCTCGCAGCGGAGCGCGGCCTGTGCCATTCGACAACCTCCGAAAATCTCTTGAGGATCTGATGAACCGAGCGACGCCGCCCGACGACCGCCGCGAGATCGCCACGCGCATGCGCGAGACGCTCGTCCAGGCCAAGGTCGGGCTTGCCGAGATGAGGGAATCGCTCGAGCGGGTTCGGGCGCGGCTTGCGACCGAAGAACGTGAACTCGACACGGTCCGTCGACGACGCCAACTGGCTCAGGGGATCGGCGACGCCGAAACGGTGAGCGTCGCCGACAAGTACGAGGCAACGCACGCCGAACGTGTCGGTCTGCTCCAAAAGAAAGTCGCGCTCCAGGAGGACGAGGTCCGGCTTGCCGAGGCGGACGTCGAGTCGATGACGTCGGACTTGCGGGCCGCGGCGTCGGGAACCGGAGCATACGCACCTCACGTGCCGACGACGGTGACGCCTGACAGCGATGGAGTCGACGCACCGTTGGCATCGGAAATCGAGGCCCTCGGGCGCGAGAGGGCGCGGGCCGAACGCCACGCCGACGCGGAGCTCAAGCTCGAAGAGCTCAAACGTCGGATGGGGCGGTAGCCATTCCCAACGTGCGGCTCGTCGCGGTCGTCGTCGCGCTCGTGCTCCAGGCGGTCGGCGGAGTCGCCGCCCAGGCACCGACCGCGTCCTGCGAGGGCAAACGCGTCGACTCGATCTTGGTCGTGGCATCTGCCCCGACGGTCACGGGCGCGAATCGCATCCCTGTCGTGCGTATGATCGCGAGCCGTTTCCACGTCACGACTCGTGACGATGTGGTCAGCCGTTTCCTTCTGCTCAAGGTGGGGGATGTGTGTACCGACCTGCGGCGCGCCGAGTCGGAACGCATCCTCCGTGCACAGAACTTTCTTGCCGAGGCATTGGTCGCGGTACGACCATCGCCGAATGGCGGCGTGGTGCTCGACGTGCAGACGACCGACGAAGTGTCGGTGGTTGTCGGCGCAACGGTTGCCGCAAAGTCCCAGCCGCTGCGCGCGTTCAGGTTTGGCAATTCGAACATCGAGGGAACGACGACGTACGTCTCCGCGTCGTGGCGCGACGGGGAGGGGTATCGGGACGGATTCGGCGGTCGGGTGCAGCACCAGCAGTTGTTTGGCCGCCTGTACTCGATGGATCTGGAAGGCGAGCGGAATCCACTCGGTGAGCGATGGTTCGCAGAAACGTCGCACCCGTTCTATACCGATTTGCAGCGAGTCGCGTCGCGCCTTCGGGTGGGATCGAGCATCGCATACGTCGCGTTCCCGACGGACTCACAGTTGGATCGGGCGGTACGGATAGATCGGCGCTTCTTCGATGTCGGCGGATTGGTGCGCGTTGGCCCGCCGGGGCGGCTGACCGTGTTCGGCGCGTCGCTGACGGGCGATGAGGACGCTCCCGCGACCACTCCGGTGATCATCGGTCCGACTGGTCTATCCGTCGATTCGGATGCGACGTTACTCAACCGGTATGTCGGCCATCAGATCGCGCGTGCCAACATTCTCTGGGGCATTCGCGACATCCGGTTCGCCAGCCGGACGGGCCTCGACGCGCTCTCGGCCACTCAGGACGTCCCGATCGGGTTTCAGCTCGGGACGATGTTCGGCCGGAGCCTTGAGATTCTCGGATCGCGCGACGACGACATCTTTGTCGCGGCCGATTTGTACGTCGGTCTGTCCGGCAACAAGTCGACCTTTCGTCTCCAGGTGCAGGGCGAAGGACGCCGGAGCAATGGCAACGGGGCGTGGGACGGCATCCTCACTAGTGGACGCGCGGCGCAATACGTCAAGACAAGCGAGCGCAACGTATTGGTCGCGTCGCTTGACTGGAGCGGTGGCTGGAAGCAGCGCAGTCCCTTCAACCTTGGCTTTGGCGATCCAGTTGCGGGCGTCCGCGGGTTTTCGAACTCGCGGTTGATCGGTGCGCGGCGCTTTGTCGGGCGCGCGGAGAGCCGTTGGGTCGTGAGTCCAGAGACTTCGCTCGGCGATCTGGGCCTCGCTGCATTCGCCGACATGGGCAGGCTTTTTCCCGGCGACGTTCCGTTCGGATCACGCAGTGCGCTCGCAACGTCAGTCGGGTTCAGCATCCTCGCCGCGGCACCGCGCCACTCGGCGCGGCTCTGGCGGATGGACTTCGCGTTCGCCGTACACGGAAAGACCGGTGGCCTCTTCGAGCTCCGCGTCTCCGCAGCGGACAACACGAAGTTCTTTTTCCGCGAGCCCGCCGACGTCGAAAGAACTCGGGAGCTGACCGTTCCATCAAGCGTGTTCAAGTGGCTGTGATGGAGACGCGGAATCTAGTTACTAGTTACTAGTAACTAGATACCAGTTACCGCTACTAATGCCCTCCAGACATCGAACTCTCCTTCATCATCTTACGAATTGGAACGACCATCAGCAGCAGGATCACGCTGGCAATGAACAGGGACATCGTGGTACGAACGAACAGCGGCGTCATCACTTCCAGCTTGTTCGGATCGACGTCGCCGCCGACGATCCCGGCGAGCAGGTTGCCCAGTGACGCTGCCAGGAACCAGACGCCCATCATCTGCCCGCCGAATTTCGCGGGGGCGAGTTTGGTCATCGAGCTCAAGCCGACGGGACTGAGCGACAACTCGCCCACGGTCTGGAGGACGTAGCTGGCGATCAGCCAAAGCATCGACACTTTCAGCACGCCACCGCTGGCGACGACGGCCCTGACGGGGACGACCATGATCAGGAAACCGAGGCCGGCGAAAAACAAGCCGGCTGCGAACTTGGTCGGGCTCGACGGAAGGATTCCGCGTTTGGCCAAGACCATCCACAGCCACGCGAACACCGGCGCGAGCGCCACGACCATGAGTGAGTTCACGGTCTGCAACCACTCCTGCGGTACCTCGAATCCGAAGACTACGCGATCGGTGAAGTCCTGCGCGAACAGCGTCAGCGACGTCGGTGCCTGTTCGAACGCCGACCAGAAAATCGCGGCAAAGACGAACAGCACGATGATGACGGCGACTCGCTTGAGGTCGTCCTTTGCCAGGCCAGCGAGGAAGAACAGGTACGCGAAGTAGAGCGCCGCCATACCGACTTCGAAGTAGACCATCTTGTGCGCGACTGACTTGGCATCGATCGAGATGACGCCACTCGAGGCCAGAGCCACCAGGGTGATAATCACCGCGAGGAAGCCCGCAATCGTCCGCTTGACGGTTCGCTGTTGCACCGGCGTACCGTTTGACCCGGTGCCGATCGGACCGAGCGTCTTATTGGCGCGGATGCGGTATGTGATCACGCCGGCGAGCATGCCGACGCCGGCAGCGCCGAATCCGTAATGGAATCCGGCGCGATCGCGCAACAATCCCGTCACGAACGGACCGAGCGACGCCCCGAGGTTGATCCCCATGTAGAACATCGAAAAGCCGGCGTCGCTGCGGGCTCCCTTTTCCGGGTACAGATTGCCAACGATCGCCGAGATGTTGGGCTTGAGCAGGCCGGTACCCATAACGATCAGGATCAATCCGACGAAGAACAGCGGATGCCCGATCATCCCCGACAGCGCGACCGCGAGATGGCCGCAGGCGATCAACAGACCACCGTACCAGATCGCGTTTCGGAGTCCGAGCCACCGATCGGCAATCCATCCACCGGGCAGCGACGCTAAATACACGCTCGCGGCGTAGATGCCGACGATTGCGGTGGCCGTCGGGCGGTCGAAGCCGAAGCCCCCGCTCGCCATCGCGAGGATCATGAACGTCACGAGCATGGGTCGGATCCCGTAGAACGAGAACCGCTCCCACATCTCGGTGAAGAACAGGGTCGAGAGGCCGCGTGGATGACCGAAGAACTTGGTGTCGCCCGTCCACTGTTCGAGGCCGGACGGCGGCTCGTCGATCGTGACGTTTCCTGACTGCGATTGGTTGGCCATGACTGGGGTCCGGGAGCAGTGAGCGAACTACGTCGGTTGCAACACAGGTAAATACCGCGTCGGCTGGTGCGTTCCGCCAGCCTCTTTCTGCATTTCCCAACTCACAGCCGTTGGGGTTTGCTTGATACACGCGACCAGATGGCCGGGCGCTTTCAGCTCGAGCGGTGGTACGATTGCCGAGCACGCCGCGTCCTTGGCGGGATGTTGGCATCGCGGATGAAACACGCAACCCGACGGCAGGTTCGCTGGTGATGGAACGTCTCCAGTGAGCACGATCCTCGCTTTTTTTGCGCGGGGTTCGGGCACCGGCACAGCGGAGAGAAGCGCTTGCGTGTACGGCATCAGGGGCTCGCGATAGAGATCGTCCCGTTTCGCCAACTCGACGATCTTGCCGAGGTACATCACGGCCACGCGATCGGCGATGTGCTCGACGACGGACAGGTCGTGGGCGATAAACAAGTAGGCGAGGCCGCGATCGCGCTGCAGATCCTGGAGCAGGTTGATCACCTGAGCCTGGACGGACACGTCGAGCGCCGACACTGGCTCGTCGCAGACGATGAACGAGGGCTCGACGGCGAGTGCCCGGGCGATGCCGATCCGCTGTCGCTGGCCACCAGAAAACTCATGCGGGAACCGTGACGCGTACTCCGGGCGAAGCCCGACCTCGTCGAGCAACTGGGTCACGCGGCGGTCGGCCGCGGAGCCTTCGGCGAGTTTGTGGATGGTCAGCCCCTCGCGAACGATGGCGTCGACGGTCATGCGCGGGTTGAGCGACGAAAACGGATCCTGAAAGACGATCTGCATGCGGCGACGGAGTCGTCGCAGATCGCGACGGGGCATCGTCATCAGATTGTGCCCGTCGAACGACACATCGCCACTTGTTGCCTCGATGAGGCGGAGCACAAGACGTCCCGTCGTCGACTTGCCACACCCGGACTCACCGACCAGCCCGAGCGTTTCACCGGCCATGACATCGAACGAGACGTCGTTCACCGCCTTGACGGCTCCCGTCTGGCGGCCGAACACTCCGGACTTGATCGGAAAGTGCTTGACCAGTCCAATTACGCTGACCAACGGCATCGCGACATTCGCGACGGTGGGTCTCATGTCAGTGCCTCGGCGGCGCGCTCGACGAGCGCGGGGTGCGGATGCGCGCGCCGCTCCGGATCTTCTGCGAGGTGGCAGCGGGACACGTGCCCACTACCGATTTGATAGAGCGCCGGATGCTCCTTCTCGCATCGATCCCACGAGTACGGGCACCGGTCCCGGAATCGGCAGCCGGCGGGCCACGCGGTTGACGGAGGAACGGTCCCTGGGATCGTCGACAGCCGCTCGCGCGTTTCGCCAACGCGCGGCATCGCACGCAACAAGCCCTCGGTGTAGGGGTGGTGCGGTTGATCGAACAACGTCTCGACGAGCGCTTCTTCGACCACCTCGCCGCCGTACATCACGATCACCCGCGACGCCGTTTCTGCGACCACGCCCAGATCATGCGTGATGAGCAGGATCGAGGTGCCGAACTTTTTCTGGAGGTCGCGCAACAACTCGAGAATCTGCGCCTGGATCGTGACGTCGAGGGCCGTCGTCGGTTCGTCAGCGATCACCAGCGCGGGGTTCATCACGAGCGCCATCGCGATCACGACGCGCTGCCTCATGCCGCCGGAGAGCTGGTGCGGATAGTCGCCGGCGCGGTCGGCGGGAGACGGAATGCCAACCACCCCGAGCATCTCGACCGCCTTGTCCCACGCTTCTTTTCTCGTTCCGCCGTGGATGCGCACGACTTCGGCGATCTGGTCGCCGACGGTGAAGACGGGGTTGAGCGCCGTCATCGGCTCCTGAAACACCATCGCGATCCGGGCGCCGCGAATGCCGCGTAATTCGCGGTCAGTGATCGTCATGAGGTCGCGGCCCTCGAACTCGAGCCGACTACCGGCCTCGATCCTGCCCGGCGGCTGAATCAATCGGAGCACCGACATCGCCGTCACCGACTTGCCGCAGCCCGATTCACCGACCAGCCCAACGGTCTCGCCCGTACCGATGTGAAGCGACACGCCGTCGACGGCGCGCGCGACACCGGCTTCGGTGTAGAAATACGTTCGCAGGTCCTGGATCGAGAGAAGCGGCTTCGGCATGTCGGCTGTGCGTGGACCTCGGGCGCTATTCATGCGGTGGCGGCCGTCTGGGGCGGATCGGCGGGCGCGCCGCGGCCGTCAAGCTGCCGCCCCGAGACAACCTCGCGCAAGCCGTCGCCGAGCACGTTGAAGGCGAGCGCCGTCGACACCACCGCAAGCCCCGGGAACAGGGGGATCCACCAGAACTCGGCAAAGGCGCCCTGACCATCGAGGATGATCGATCCCCAACTCGCGTGGGCGGTCCGGGCGCCAAGGCCGAGAAACGACAGACCGGCCTCGAGAGCAATCACCTGCGCGACGGCGACGGTCGCCGACACGGTGGCGGGGCCAATGACATTCGGAAGAATGTGCCGAATGAGGATCCGCCGCGACGATGCGCCGAGCGCAACGGCCGCGGACACGTACTCGCGCGGCTTGGCCGCGATGACCTCGGCACGCACGAGGCGCGACATCCCGAACCAGCCGGTGAGGCCGATGCCGATAATCAGCGCCGGTTCGCCACCGCCTGACCAGAATGACAGCGCGACGATGAGCAGCAGTACTCGGGGAATCGCGAGCAGGCCGTCGAGCAATCGCATCATCACCATGTCGGTGACGCCGCCGGCGTAGCCGGCGACCATTCCGTACGCGATGCCGACGGTGGTCGAAAGCACAACGGCGAGCAACGCCACCGACAACGAGGTCCTCCCTCCGTAGATCACACGCGACAGCAGGTCGCGGCTGGCGATGTCGGTGCCAAACAGATGCGCCCACGAGGGCGGCTGCGCCTTTTGCAGCACGATGTCGAGCTGCGCCGTCGGCGAATACGGGCTGATGATCGGCGCCGCCATGGCGATCAGCGCAAGCAGGGCGATGAACGTGGCGGCGATGAGCGCACCTCGGCGCGACACGATGCTAGACATCGCGGAGCCGAGGGTCGGCGAGGGCGGTGAGAATATCCGCGAGCAAACTGCCCAGGGTCACGAGCACACCGGCAACGATGACACTCGCCGTCGCGACGTCGTAGTCGAGCGATTGCACGGCGTTCACCGTCAGCAGTCCGAGGCCGTGCCATCCAAAGACGTACTCAATGAAGAAGGCCCCGCCGAGCACCGACGGAAAGAGCAACCCGAGGACCGTGATTGTAGGCGTGAGCGCATTGCGCAGCGCGTGACGTGTGATGATCGTGCGCTCTGGAACACCCTTCGCTCGCGCCGTGCGCAGGTAATCACTGGGCAGAACGTCGAGCAACGCGGCGCGCTGGAACCGTGCAACGATTGCGGCGACGATGAGCGTGATCGTCAGCACCGGAAGAACGAGGTGCCGCATGCGATCGGTAAACGCGGCCCACGCGGATCCGTACTCCGCGATCAACGGGTCCGAGCTTCCACTGACGGGAAAGGCTCTGATCCAGTACGCGAGTCCGATCTGAATGATGAGCGCGAGCCAGAAATCCGGAATCGAATACACAAAGACGCAGAACGCCGAGATCGAGCGGTCCCACCAGGTCGCGCGTTTGGCGGCGGCAAAGGCGCCAAGCGCGACGCCGAGCACTAGCGCGGCGACGATGCCGAATAGCGCCAGAGTGAGCGTCCGCGGGAGCGCGTCGGCGATCGCGTCCCGGGCGGGACGACGCTGGAGCGTCGAATAGCCAAAGTTGCCGCGGGCGACGTTGCCGAGATACCGAGCCAGTTGAACGGGCACCGGCTTGTTGTAGCCGAATTGCTCTCGCCACTGGGCGCGAATCGCCGGTGTCACGTTCGCGGTTTCGTAGCTGAACGGATCGCCGGGCGCGAGGCGGAGCAGCAGGAAGGCCACCACCGTCACAATGACGATGATGATCGCGGATTGCGCGAGTCGAGCGGCGATGAATCGCCGCACGGCCTACGGTGTCTTTGGCGTGAGTCCGATCCGATCGCGGTCGATCCGCTTGCCCGCGGGGACCGACCAGTCGGCGAGGTGCGCCCACCACCCGTCGTGGCGGAACGGCTGCGTCTCGATGCGTCGATTCACCCCCGCCACCGTCGACGCGTTGTACAGCCAAACCGCGGGCACATCATCGGCGATTGTCTGATAGGCCCGACTCGCGAGTCGCTTGACGGCGC
>Ga0315281_10013917_pt1 | contig 10867 bp, 12 predicted proteins | sample YL17G07_0_MG_FD_204540 | JGI IMG/M metagenome (GOLD analysis project Ga0315281, IMG submission 204540) | Sediment microbial communities from Yellowstone Lake, YNP, Wyoming, USA - YL17G07_0 | ecosystem: Environmental > Aquatic > Freshwater > Lake > Sediment | place: USA: Wyoming | collected... | reverse complement strand
ATAGCGCGAGAAACTGCGCACAGGATCCCTGCCCGTCCATAGGATCGACTGAACCAAATACGCGCTGGTCCACTTTATAGCCCTGCACATCCGCGCCCAGTGCGCTGATCTCGCCAGCGAAATCCTTGCCCGTAATCGCCGGGCGCTTGGGCCGGCCGACCATGCGCAATATGCCGCTGCGAAGCTTGAAGTCGACCGGATTCAGGCTGGCCAGGCGCACACGCACCTGCACCTCACCGCGCCCGGCTTGTGGCACTGCGGTTTCGCGCACCGACAACACCGATGCATCGCCGAACTGGTCGTACATGACGGCTTGCATGCTGGTCTCCTGCAATTGAGCGCGACCTAGAGTGGCCGCGCCGGCGCCTGCGCCAGCGCGCCTGTCCACGTCAGGATTCGGCCTCCGGCTCGCCTTGCCAGAGCATGTCGTAACCGAGTTCCTTGCTGTCGGTGCACATTTCGGCCATAGCGGAAAACTTGGAAAGGAACACCTCGTCGGCATGCGATTTTTCATGTTCCTCGAAGGAACGCCAATAGGTCACGATGACAACGTGGTCGTCGGCGGTTCTCAATGCGTTCAGGGACCCCTCGTCCGAAACGAATCCGGAAAACTTGAAAACCTGGCCGCAGATGAACCCCCCTTTGTCGCCGCCGTAGGTGTTCTTGACGACGTTGCACATGTCGCCCAGCGCCTGCTCGACGTCATCGAAGCTGACGCCCGGCTTGATCTTGAGGGTGTTGAACAGCATCTTGGCGCCGAACGGGATGGAAACGGGTTCGAACATCGATTTCTCCTTATGAAACGCCGGTCCGCCGACAGGGCCTGGCACCGCCTCTGGGTCTATTGTAGCGCCTCACACGCGGTGGCCGACTATGACGAGGTCGCGCTCGATCCCGTCCAGGCTTGCCACCTTCGGCAACTCGCCCCATCTGGCGAAACCAAACTTTTCGAACAGACGCAAGCTCGGTTCATTGTGACCGAAAATGAAACCCAGTAGCGTGTCCACTTTGATCGACGGCGCGTGTGGCCAAGCGGTGAGTGAACGACACTATCGCCCCCGTCGATCAGGCAAGCGTTGGAATCAACGCGGCCGGGATTTGCGCAGGGTCGGGTTGAGGATGTCGATGTCCGCCTGAACCTGCTCGCGGCTTCGCTGGTACACCAGCTCCCGCCCCATCACGCTGCCGGCGTATGCCAGGCCGTTTCGGGTAGGAGTCAATGTGCACTTGACGTTGTGGATGCCTTCCCCGAGCACGACCTCGATCCCGCTGGCGCGCTTGTTGAGGACCACGACCTCCATGGTTTGACCGCTTTCCGTTCGTACTTTGATCTTCTCTGTGTTCATTGGGTCGTCAGCTCCGGTTACCGGTTTTCGGATGCATCTGCGCGGGCAGTACTCGGCTCGTCGAGGGTCGGCAGGCTTTGATGCTCCGGCCCCCCAGCTACACGCGTTCCTTGAATTCCTTGCCGAGCAGCCCCTCGGGGCGCACCAGCAGCACCACGATAATGATAACGAAGGCCAGCGTGTTCTTATACTGGATGGCCAGGTATGCCCCGGTAAGGCTCTCGGCCACGCCCAGGATGAGCGCGCCCACCACCGCTCCGGGCAGGCTGTTGAGTCCGCCCAGCACCGCCGCCGCAAATCCCTTGAGGAATGGATCGAGCATGAAGAAAGGGTCGAGCAGAAGCGCCGGCGCCAGGAAAACGCCGGCCACGACCCCCAGCGCCGAGGCCACGCCCCAGGATACCGAAAGCACCAGCCGGGTCGGGATGCCGAGCGTCTGCGCGGCCATGAGGTTCTCGGAAGTCGCCCGCATCGCCAAACCGAGCCGGGTCTTCTGCACCAGCAGGTAGAGCAGCAGGCCGCCGACGATCCCGGCGGCCATGGTCGCCAGCGCCAGTTGGCTCACGACGACGACGCCAACGCGGTAGGTCTTGGTGCTGGAGATCGGGAACGGCAGGGACACCGGCTCTGCGCCCCAGACATAGACAGCCACGCCCTGGAGAATCAGCGCCAGCCCCAGCGTCAGCGCGACCATGCCGAGCAGGTTCGCGCCTTCGCGCTGCGCCCGCACCAGCACTGAGAAGTAAAAGCCAATTCCCACCGCCGCCCCCACGGCGAGGCTGCCGGCGAGCGCAAGCGGAAAGCCGTAGCCGTTCGAGAGGATGGAGAACGCGACGAACGTGGACAACGTGGCCACGTCCCCGTGCGCAAAGTTGAGCACCCGCGTCGAGCGGTAGATGAGGACGATCCCCAGCGCGACGAGGGCATAGAGGGCGCCGGCCGAGAGGCCGGTAAACGAATACTGGAGCAGTTTTTCCATGATCGGTCGCTCAGCGGAAGGGCCAGAGTTGGAAATAAAGGCGCGTCTTCAGCCACAAGCCGTACAGCCCCAGGGGCTGAAACATCAGCACGAGGATGATGCCAAGCCCGTAGACCATGGGCACCATCTCACGGAAATCGGCGAAGACTTTAGGCACCAGAATAACGAAGATCGCCCCGAGGATCGAGCCCTCGATCGACGCCACCCCGCCGACGATCACGGCCACGAACAGCGTGATGGACTCGAGAATGTTGAAAATCTGCGGCTCGATGTGACCCAGCACCTGCGCGTACAGGGCTCCGTGCACACCCGCATAGAAGGAGGACAGCGCAAACGCCAGCAGCTTGTAGCGCGTCAGGTTTACGCCGTTCACCTCCGCCGCGATGTCCGAGTCGCGGATCGCGATAAAGGCCCGGCCGACGAAGGAGGAGACGATATTGTAGGTGACCCAGGTGAAGCCGACGAGGAGCAGCATGTACACGAAGTACTCGTAGCGCACGCTCGACAGCCCGAGCATTGGCTTCAACTTGGCGATGGCCAAGCCCGAGCGCCCGCCGGAGAGCACCTCGGAGTTGACGAAAATCTGATACACGGCCACACCGAAGCCCAGGGTCGCAATCGACAGATACGGCCCCTTGAGGCGGAGTGAGGGAAAGCCGACGATGACTCCGGCCAGCGCGGCCATGATACCAGCCGCGACGAGCGCCACCAGGAACGGCGCCCCCCAGATGCTGAAATGGCCGAAGCTGAAAGCGCCGATGGCGAGGAACCCCGCCTGGCCGAAGGAGATCTGGCCGGTGTAGCCGATGAGCAGGTTCTGCCCGATGACGCCGATGGAGGACAGCGCTACCAGTGTGGCGATGAACACCATGTAGTCCGGTGCCACCCACGGGAACGCCACCAAGGTCCCGAGCAGCAGCGCCAGCAGGGTGCGCGTGATGCGCTTGCGGGCGAAGCCGAGATCCTGCGCGTACGATTCGACCAGATCCATTATGCGTAGAGCGTCTTGATCAGGTCGACATAGCGTGCCTCGAGCGCGCGGCGTTTCACCTTCTTCGTGGGAGTCACGTCTCCCTCCTCCTCATAGAACCGGCGCGGCAGAAGCGCCACCTTCTTCACCCCCTCGACCTGCGACAAGGTTTTGTTCACCTTTGCCACCTCGGACTCGATCAGCCGGACGATGTCGGCGTTCTGCGTCAGGTCCTGAAAGGTCGTGAACGGCACCCGGTGCTCCTGCGCGAACTTGGTCACGTTGTCCTCGTCGATAAGGATCAGCGCCACCACGTACTTCCTGCCGTCGCCGATGACCACGGCATCCTGTATGTAGGAGCTGAACTTCAGCTTGTTTTCGATGTAGGCGGGCGTGATGTTCTTTCCGCCCGCAGTGATGATGATGTCCTTTTTCCGGTCCATGATTTTGAGATAGCCGTCTTCCCACGCGCCGACGTCCCCGGTGTGCAACCAGCCGTCGTGGTCGATGGTTTCGGCGGTCAGCTCCGGTTCCTTGAAGTAGCCCTTGAACACATGCTGGCCGCGCGTCAGGATTTCGCCGTCGCCGGCCAGGGTCACCTCGATCCCGGGCACCGGCTGGCCGACTGTCCCTGCCCGCGGCCGCTCCACCCGGTTGATCGAGATCACCCCTGTCGACTCCGTCTGTCCGTAGCCCTCGATCAGCGGCACGCCGAGGGCGTGATAGTACTCGAACAACTCCGGCGACGCGGGCGCCGCGCCGCACACGGCGATACGCGTGCGGTCGAAACCCAGGCGCCGCTTGAGTGGGGCGAGCACGGTCCAATACGCCAGACGGTAAAGCAGGCGCAGGCCCGGCGATGGCCCTGCGGGCGAGAATTTCACGCGAGCGTAACGGCGGCCGACGTCGACGGCGGTGCGGTAGAGTGTGCGCTTGAGCCAGGTGGAATCGTCCATGCGCAGGTCGACGGTCGAAGCCAGCTTCTCCCAGATGCGCGGCACGCTGGCGAAGTAGGTCGGCGAGACCTCGCGCAGATTCTCGAACAGGGTGTCGAGGCTCTCGACGAAGTTCACCACATAGCCGACGCGGATCGCCTGGAACACCGAAATCAGGTTCTCGTAGATGTGGGCGAAGGGCAGGTAGGAGACGACCTCGTCATCCGGGCTGCCGGGATTCACCGCCATCAGGGCCTGCGTCGTCCACAGTATCGAGGCGTGCGAGAGCATGGCGCCCTTGGGCGGCCCGGTGGTACCTGAGGTGTAGATGATCATCGCCGTATCCTGCGGCTCCACGCTGTCGCGTCGTTCCGCAACCGCTCCCGGAAGCGATTCGGCGAAGTTAACTCCCTGCGTGAGGAACGTATCAAAAAAGATTACGCGCTCGTCGGCAAAGCCCCACAGCCCCTTCGCGTCCCACACCACCACCCGCTCGATGCGGGTTTCTCCGATGATCGCCAGCACCTTGTCGAGCTGCTCCTCATTCTCGACGAAGATCAGGCGGGCTTCCGAGTGATTGAGCAGATATTTGATTTGCTCGGGGGCCGAGGTGGGATAGATGCCGCAGGTCACGCCGCGCGCGGCCTGGATGCCGAGATGGCAATACAGCCACTCGGGCCGGTTCTCGCCCAGTACCGCCACGTTCTCCGGGGGCCTTATGCCGAAGGCGAGCAGGGCTGCAGTTACCCGATCGACCTCGTCGCCATACTGGCGCCAGGTGACGCGGTGCCAGATGCCGTATTCCTTGAAACGCAGGGCGAGTCCGTCACCGCGTTGCGCCACGCGCTCGGCGAACAGCGCCGGCAGAGTCTTCGCGTCCGCCATCACCATCTCCTCTTCTTGCGATAGAGCCGCCATTCCTTGGCCGGGGCCTCGTTCGTTTCGATCCCGAGGTACAGCTCGCGCACGTCCGCGTTTTCACTGAGTTCGCGCGCGGTCCCCTCGAGCACCAGTCGGCCCGCCTCGAAGATGGCGCCTCGCTGGGCCACGCCGAGGGCCAGTCGAGCGTTCTGTTCCACCAGCAGAATCGTGGTCCCGGTCTTGCTGATGGCCGAGAGGGCCTCGTACACGCTCCTGGCGATGCGGGGCGCGAGCCCGAGCGAGGGCTCGTCGAGCATCAATAGGCGTGGCCGCCGCAGCATCGCCCGCCCCAGCGCCAGCATCTGCTGCTCGCCGCCCGAAAGCGTCTCCGCTTGCTGGCGCCCGCGCTCCTTGAGGATCGGAAACATCTCGAACACGAATGCCATGTCCTTGTCGATGTCCGCGTCATGCCGTCCCCACAGCCCCAACTCCAGATTCTCCTCGACCGTCAGCTCCTTGAACAGTCCGCGGTCCTCCGGCACGTAGACGACGCCTAAGCGTGCAATCGCTTCCGGCTGCCAGCCGTCGATGCGCCGGCCGGCGAAATGAATCTCGCCCTTTTTCGGCTGATCCTTGAGCAGGCCGGCCACCGTCTTGAGCAGCGTCGTCTTGCCCGCCCCGTTCGGGCCGAGGACGGTGAAAATCTCCCCTTCCTGCACCTCGAGGGAGACGCCGAACAAGGCGTAGATCCGGTCGAAGTAAAGCGTCTCGATGCTGGAGACTTGCAGCAGCGCGCTCATTCGCCCAGATACGCTTTGATGACTTCGGGGTGGCGCTGCACTTCCGCGGGCGTTCCCTCCGCGATCTTGACGCCGTGATCCAACGCCACCATGCGGTCGGCCAGCCGCGAGGCCATGCGCAAGTCGTGTTCCACCAGCAGAATGGTGATGCCGAAGCGCCCGCGAATCTCGTGGATCCAGTAGCCGAACTCTTCCTTCTCCTCCTGCGTCAGCCCGGACACGGGCTCGTCCAGCAGAAGGAGCTTAGGCTCGGTGGCGAGTGCCCGCCCCAGCTCGACACGCTTTTGCACGCCATAGGGGCAGTCGGACACCCGGCTCTTGCGCACCGGCTCGAGATTGAGAAACTCGATGATTTCCTCGCAGCGCCGCCGGTGGCGGATTTCTTCCCCCCGCAGCCGCAGCGCGGCGTGTATGAAATTTTTCCGGAAGTGCAGATGCCGCCCCACCATCAGGTTGTCCAGCACGCTCATGTTGTGGAACAGTCGCAGGTTCTGGAACGTCCGCGCGACGCCGAGGCGGGTGATGGCGTCCGGGGAGCGGCCCACCAGGCTTTCTCCCCGTAACGAGATGCTGCCCAAGCTCGGCCGGTAAATGCCGGTGATGCAGTTGAACAGGGAGGTCTTGCCGGACCCGTTGGGTCCGATGACGGCCAGGGTCTCCCCCTCGGCGATAGCCAGCCCCACTTCCTGGATCGCGGTGATACCGCCAAAGTGGAGCGAGAGCTCTTTGACTTCGAGCAGAACCCCCATCCTCAGTGCCGCAACCCGAGGGCGGGAATCCAGACTCGCTGCAAGCGAATGCGCGAGACCGCGAACAGGGCTCCCACGGAACGCTCAGACCGGTTACACGTTTCCCGTTCTAGAAGTGCGACGGGAAGGGCTGGTAGTCGCTGATCAACTTGAACGAGCTGTCGGCCGCTTTCCCCGCCTGCATCATGCGGATCGGGTTTCCTCCGTGATGGCGGTTCGGCGCCCAGGCGACCGGAGCCGTGAGCTTTTCCGGGGTCCAGCCCTTAATGCTGTCCATGGCGTCGATGAAACCGTCGCGGGTCAGATTCTTGCCCGCGCGTTTCATGCCCTCGACCGCGGCCATCATCGACGCCGACCCTAGCAATGCAAGGCTCTCCCGCCCTTTCAGCTTCGGTTCCTGCTTCAGCAGGATTTCGAGGATCCGGTCTCCGTCGGGCTCGCCCGGGACGGCTCCGGTTACGTTGTAATAGGCGCCTTCCCAGAGATCGCCCAGCAGCCGGAACATGGTGTGCCGGTCACCGAGGGGGAAGGACGCGAATATTTTCGGCCGGTAGCCGACCTTGGCCATTTCCTTGATCAGTCCGACGCAGTGGGTTATGGTGGAATAGATAATGACGGCATCGGCGCCGGATTCCTTGATCTTAAGCGCATGCGTGCTCAGTTCGCGGTCGGCAACCTCATAGGATACTTCGCCTGACAGCGCGACCGAGCCGGCCAGCTTCGTCGTGCCTCGCTTGACGCCGTCGAGCCCGCCCTTGCCGTAGTCGTCGTTCTGGTAGAACACGGCCACCTTCTTGGCCTGTGTAAGCTTGGCCGCCTGCAGCAGCAGGAATTCACCCTCATCGGCGTAGTCGGGGTAGACCATGAACACGGTGCGGTTCTTTTCTTTGGGTTGCTTGGCGTAGATCTGCGGATTGCCGTAAGGCCAGATGTTGGGCAGCTTGGCGTCGGCGATAGTATCCTTGGTCGAGTTGAGCACTGCCGTCCCCAGCAGACCCACCAGTGCAAACACCGAGTCTTTCATTTCGTTGACGTTGGCCAGCGCGCGCCCCGGGTTATAGCCGTCGTCCTTCATCACGACTTTGATCTTGCGGCCATTCACCCCGCCCAGTTCATTGACGTGCTTGGCCCACGCCTCCGCCCCCAAGGCCGTTGCCGACCAGGCCGCTGCGGGCCCGGACAACGGGGTCGTTATACCGATGGTCACCTCGGTGTCAGTCACACCGGGCGCCTTCGACTGAGCCAGCGCCGGGGTTGCGCCGAGCGCGGTAACAAACAACATGGTCCCGAGAACTCTGAGTTTCATGGGTGAACCTCCCTCTGCGGATTGTCGTCTGGAAAAAACGAACGAAATTACTATAGCATGACTTTCGCGGCCTAATACTTCCAGCCGCCGCTGGCAAGCCACTTCTCGATCTGGTCCAGGCGGTCCGCGCCCCAGAACGCCTCGTCGCCGACGACTATGTAAGGCGAGCCGAATGCGCCGCGGGCGATGGCCTGGTCCACCTCGGCCTTCACCAGGTCCTTGATCGCCGGATCGTTGATCGCGGCGCGCACCTCGTCCGCTTTCAGTCCGAGTTTGGCGCACACGGCGATGGTGTCCTCCGGGTTGGAAATGTTGATGTCATCGACGAAATAGGCGCGATACAGTGCTGCGGCCAGCGCCTTCGCCTGTTTCGGATCTTTTCGGCTGACCCAGTAGAAAGCGCGCGCCGGCGCTTGCGAGGATATCGGGAAGGTGGAGGGCAGTTTGTATTCCGCACCGTAGAACTTGGCGCTGCGGGCGAAGTCGCGCCGGGCGTAATCGCCCTTCAGCGGCACGCTCGGCAGGGGCACGCCGCCGGTGATTTTCATCGCAGCGCCAAGCAGGAACGGGCGCCAGGTGACCTCTCGTCCATACTTCGCCGCCAGGGCGTCGATCTTGGTGCTGGCGAAATAGCCGTAGGGGGAGGAAAAGTCGAAATAGAAATCGATCGCTGCCGGCATGGTTGCTCCTTGGGTGGTCTTGCTATTTTATCGAGCTGCGTGCGTCGATAAATCTTCAACTTTCATTTCTATCAACCGGCGGCGCATGCGGGCTGCGGACCTATTGGCATGCCAAATTCGGCAATATTGCCGCGGCGTGCCTCACTCCGCTCGCACCCCGGTCGCCGCGACTACTTTTTTCCACTTCTCCACGTCGGCGGCGATCTGGCGCGCATACGCTTCGGGCGCGTTGCCGCCGGGCTCGGCGCCGAGGTCGAACAGTTGCTTCACGACTTTAGGCTGTTTGAGAATGTCGGCGATGTTGGCATATAAGGCGTCGATCACGGGTTTGGGCGTGGCTGACCTTGGTGCACCCCGTGACGGGGTTCCAGGTCATTTCGGTCCATTCGATGTTCGATTTGTTTGCCATAGCGTAAGTCGTCTGGCGGCCGGCGAAGGCGATTGCTAGCGCGTGCGCGCAGAAGATTCACACCGCCAGCACGGTCAAGCGCTCGCGCCGCAACAGTTTCTTGAAATCCGCATCGAACGTCACCAGATGCTCGCCCAAATGCATTACCGTCGCCGCCAGCCAGGAACGGGCGACCTGATGGCGCGGGTGGTCGCTGCGCGAGGCGGCGACCGGAATATTGACTCGGGGACCATGGTGAATCAGCGCACTGCGTCGCTGTCCACGGCTTCCAGCATTGCCTTGTTGCTCAAAGGATTGAGCCTGGCCACCAACCCGCTTTTGCCTTTTCCCTTGACCGCGTACACCGGCACCGAGTGAACGCGTTTCTTTTTTGCGCGGTTTGACGGGGTTCCCGCGCGCAGGCGAAGCTCCAAACCTTCTTCGATCAGGCGCGTGAGGCTGCTGCGCTGGCGCGCCGCGAGAGCCTTGGCATTGGCGAGAAGGGCATCGTTGAGATCGAGTGTGGTCTTCATGGAATTAACTATACAGATTTCTGTATTACTGTCGACGCGGACTTATTGCGCTCCGGCGAGCGCGCGCCCTATCACCATGCGCTGGATGTCGCTCGCGCCTTCGTAAATCTGGGTGACGCGCACGTCGCGCCAGATGCGTTCCACCGGGAAGTCGCGCACGTAGCCGTAACCGCCGTGAATCTGGATCGCGTCGGAGCAGACTTTCTCCGCCATTTCGGAAGCAAACAGCTTGGCCATCGAGGCTTCCTTCAGGCAGGGCAGCCCGCGGTCGCGCAGCGCCGCCGCGTGCAGGTAGAGCTGGCGCGCCGCCTCTATACCCGTCGCCATGTCGGCGAGGCGGAAATTCACCGCCTGATGCTCGATCAGCGGCTTGCCGAATGTCGTGCGCTCGTGGGCATACCGGAGCGCCGCGTCAAGCGCGGATTGCGCCATGCCCACGGATTGCGCGGCGACATTGATGCGCCCCGACTCGAGGTTCGCCAGCGCAATACGATAACCTTCGCCTACGGCGCCGAGCAGATGGTCGGCCGGAACCCTGCAGCTCTCGAGCAGGATTTGCGCTGTGTCCGAGGCGTGCTGGCCGGTTTTTTCCTCGATCCGGGAAACGATGTACCCCGGTGTAGCGGTCGGCACGATGAAGGCGCTGATGCCTTTCTTGCCGGCGTTCTTGTCGGTCACGGCGAACACGACGGCGATGTCGGCGTGCTTTCCCGAGGTGATGAACTGCTTCATCCCGTCGAGCACGTAGCCGCCGTCGCTCAGCTCGGCGCGCGTGCGGATGGCGCTGGCGTCGGAGCCGGTATGCGGCTCGGTGAGGGCGAATGCGCCGAGCAGGTCGCCGCGCGCGAGCGGTTTGAGGTAGCGCTCCTTGTGCTCGCGCGTGCCGTAACCGAACAAAATGTCTGCGGCGAGGTTGTTGACCTGGACGATCGTGGACGTCGCGCCGTCGCCGGTGGCGATCTGCTCCAGCGCCAGCGCCAGCGCGGTGTGGTCCATGCCGGCCCCACCCCATTCCTCGGGAATGGCGACGCCATACAGTCCCATCGCGGCCAAGCCCTTCAGCGCCTCCCTGGGGAAGGTGGCGTCGCGGTCCCACGCCGCAGCGTTCGGGGCGAGTCGCTCGCGCGCATACTGCCGCACCGTGTCGCGCAGCATCTGGTGTTCCGGGGAGAGGATCATGGCGCTGCCTTCGCGTGCGCTATCGCTTCTAGGCTAATTCGATCGCCATGGCGGTGGCTTCGCCGCCGCCGATGCACAGGCTGGCGATGCCGCGTTTGCCGCCGGTCCTGCGCAGGGCGCCGATCAGCGTCACCAGGATGC
>Ga0315281_10013916_pt1 | contig 10867 bp, 10 predicted proteins | sample YL17G07_0_MG_FD_204540 | JGI IMG/M metagenome (GOLD analysis project Ga0315281, IMG submission 204540) | Sediment microbial communities from Yellowstone Lake, YNP, Wyoming, USA - YL17G07_0 | ecosystem: Environmental > Aquatic > Freshwater > Lake > Sediment | place: USA: Wyoming | collected... | reverse complement strand
ACAGCGCCAACAGAAAAATGAGCACCAACACCAGCGCTGTAATGACCCGCGTCTTGAGCATAGGTCAATGCGCCCGGCCTGATTGGCACAATCAGGCAAGCTCCCTCTTCGGAGGTGGCGATTTTTCTGCAACCTCGACTTGCTCGCTGGTGCGGCCAAAGCGGCGCTCGCGCCGTTGATAAGACGCAATCGCCAGATCCAGCGCCGCGGCGTCGAAATCGGGCCAGAGCGTGTCGGTGAAATAGAATTCGCTGTAGGCAAGCTGCCACAGAAGAAAATTGCTTATACGCTGCTCACCGCCGGTGCGGATAAACAGGTCCGGCTCGGGTGCGTACGCCATGGCGAGGCAACTGGCGAGTTGCTCTTCAGTGAATCCACCGCGCTGTTGTGGCTGCGATTCGACCATGCATTGCACCGCCTGCAATAAATCCCAGCGCCCACCGTAATTCGCCGCGATGGTGAGGGTCATGCCCTTATTGTCGCAAGTCAGCCGTTCGGCCCGCGTAACCAGTTCGGTAATTTTGTCGCCGAAGGGCGCGAGGTCGCCCACCACGCGCAGGCGTATGCCGTTGCGGTGCAGCTTTTCTGCTTCCCGCTCAAGCGCCAGGATGAACAACTGTTTCAGCATCGACACTTCTTCGGCCGGTCGACGCCAGTTTTCCGAACTGAACGCGAACAGGGTGAGGTACTCGACACCGCGCCCGGCGCAGGCTTTGACCACTTCGCGCACTATTTCCACGCCGCGCTTATGACCAGCCGCCCGCGGCAGCATGCGTTGCTTGGCCCAACGTCCGTTGCCGTCCATGATGATGGCGATGTGACGCGGAATCTCCCTCACCTGCGGGACGTCGCGTGTCGAGCTGAAAAACGAAGACATCGATATTCCTGTGTCGGAGCTTGCCCGAATCAGACCGCCATCAGGTCCGTTTCTTTGGCGGCGAGCAGCTTATCGATCTCGGCAATGAATTTGTCGGTAAGCTTCTGGATATCTTCCTGCGCGCGCCGTTCATCGTCCTCGGAGACGGCTTTCTGCTTGAGCAGTTCCTTGAGGTGGTGATTGGCATCGCGCCTCACGTTTCGCACCGCCACCTTGGCGTTCTCTCCCTCGCCCTTGACCACCTTGGTCAGTTCGCGGCGGCGCTCTTCGGTGAGCGGCGGCATCGGCACGCGGATGAGATCGCCCTGAGCGGCGGGGTTGAGACCGAGATCGGACTCGCGAATCGCCTTTTCGATTACCGCCCCCATCTTTTTTTCCCAGGGCGAAATGCCGATGGTGCGCGCATCGAGCAGGGTCAGGTTCGCCACCTGGTTGAGCGGCATCTGCGTGCCGTAGTAATCGACCGTGATGTGGTCGAGAATGCCGGTGTGGGCGCGCCCGGTGCGAACTTTGCCAAGATCGGCTTTCAACGCCTCGAGCGACTTGTGCATTTTCTGCTCCGCGGTCTTCTTGACATCAGCAATCATGGTCACCCCTCATTCAGCTATGTACCAGCGTTCCCTCGTCTTCGCCCATCACAACCCGTTTCAGCGCCCCTGCCTTGAAGATGCTGAACACATTGATCGGCAGTTTCTGATCGCGACACAGCGTCAGCGCCGTCGCGTCCATCACCTTCAGGTTCTGGTTGATCGCGTCGTCGAAGCTAAGCCGGGCATAGCGCCGCGCCTGCGGATTGGTCTTCGGATCGGCGCTGTAGACTCCGTCCACTTTGGTGGCTTTCAGCACAATATCACAACCCATCTCGGTGCCGCGCAGCGCCGCCGCCGTATCGGTGGTGAAAAACGGGTTACCGGTACCGGCGGCGAAAATGACGATCTTCCCCTCTTCAAGGTAGCGCATAGCCTTGCCGCGGATGTAGGGTTCCACCACCTGCTCGATGTTGAGCGCCGATTGCACCCGGCCATTCAGGCCGCCGCGGCGCATGGCATCCTGCAGGGCGAGCGCATTCATTACGGTGGCAAGCATGCCGATGTAGTCGGCCGTGGCCCGGTCCATCCCGGCGGCAGCGGGGGCTACGCCGCGAAAAATGTTGCCGCCGCCGATCACCACCGCAATCTCCAGGCCCATGGCGGCCACCACGGCGATTTCAGCGACGATGCGGTCTATCGTCGTTCGATTGATGCCATAGGCGTCCTCGCCCATCAGGGCCTCGCCCGAGAGCTTGAGCAGGATGCGTTTATAGGCTGGCGCTAAGGGCACGGCGCTCAACCCGCAGCGGCCTTGGTCTGTGCCGCCACTTCGGCGGCGAAATCGCCGGACTTCTTCTTCTCTATGCCCTCGCCCACGACGAAAAACTTGTAACTGAGCAGCTTGGCGCGTTTCGCGGCAAGCATTTTTTCCACCGTCAGCTTGTCGTCCTTGATGAATGCCTGGCCGAGTAAAGTGATTTCGCCAAGAAATTTGTTCAGGCCGCCTTCGACCATTTTTTCCGCAATATTCGCCGGTTTGCCCGACTCCTGGGCGCGGGCCGCCAACACATCGCGCTCGCGCGCGAGCACCGCCGGAGCCACCTCGTCGCGCGACAGGAACTGCGGTTTGGCGAAAGCAATATGCATGGCGACATCCCTGCCGACGTCGTCCGCGCCGTCGAACTCGACCAGCACGCCGATCTTGACGCCGTGCAGGTACTGCGCCAGTTTGGCCCCGCTTTGCACCCGGTGAAAGCGGCGGATATGCAGATTCTCGCCGATCTTCTGCACCAGGGTCTGGCGCTTCGCCTCGACCGTACCATCCTCCAGACTGAGCGCGGAGAGCGCCGCCAAATCGGCTGGATCGTGTTCCGCCACCAGTTTCGCCAGCGCGGACGCAAACCCCAGAAAATCAGCGTTCTTGGCGACGAAATCGGTTTCGCAATTGACCTCGACCAATGCGGCACATTTGCCGTCATCGGAAAGGTAGGCGCTGATCACGCCTTCGGCCGCAACGCGTCCAGCGGCCTTGTTCGCTTTGGCGCCGCTCTTCACCCGCAACAGGTCTTCAGCGGATTTCAGATCGCCGCTGGTCTCAACCAGGGCTTTCTTGCACTCCATCATGCCCAGACCCGTTATTTCACGCAGCTCCTTCACCATCGCTGCGGTAACTTCTGTCATTTATTCGCTCCCAGGTTACAAGACCTCGGGAAAACGCATTTGCGTGCTTCCCGTATCGGCGGCTGTTCCCGTCACTCCGGGACCGCCCCTTCAAATTCAAAAAAAGGGGCGCAAGCCCCTTTTTCGCGATGCCGTCTGCCAGGCTTAGCCAGCCGATTCTTCCTGCGTTTCAACTTCCACGAATTCGTCACCGCCGCCGCCCGCGACAATTTCCTGCAACGACATGTTGCGGCCTTCGAGGATCGCGTCAGCCACGCCGCGAGCGTACAAACGGATGGCTCGGCTGGAATCGTCGTTGCCGGGGATCACGTGGGTAATGCCCTCAGGCGAATGGTTGGTGTCGACCACGCCGATAATGGGCATGCCCAGCTTGTTGGCCTCAACGACGGCGCCTTTCTGGTAACCCACATCAATAATAAACAGGGCGTCCGGCACCCCGGTCAGTTCCTTGATACCGCCCAGACTACGCTCGAATTTGACCAGTTCGCGCTGGATGCCCAGCGCCTCTTTTTTCGGAAGTTTTTCGAGGCTGCCATCGGCGAGCATGGACTCCATCTCCTTCAACCGCTTGATCGACTGCTTGACCGTCTTGAAGTTGGTCAGCATACCGCCCAACCAGCGATGATCGACGTAAGGGGCGCCACAGCGCAACGCCTCTTCCTTGACAATCTCGCGCGCCTGGCGCTTGGTGCCGACGAACAGGATCGTGCCTTTGTTCGAAGACAGTTTTTTCACGAATTTCATCGCCTCCTGGTACATGACCAGGGTCTTTTCCAGGTTGACAATGTGGATCTTGTTGCGATGGCCGAAAATGTAAGGCGCCATCTTCGGGTTCCAGAAGCGGGTCTGGTGGCCAAAATGCACCCCCGCTTCCAGCATTTGACGCATGGTCGTAGACATTCAAACTTCTCCGTTTAGGGTTGGTCATAGCCGCCCGGCTCGTTATAACCCCGCAAGGGGCACCCTAAAGAGGGGCGGATCAAATTTAGCCAAGAACTTTGACTAGCGTTGAAGTATAACATGGCGGAAGAGCTATATTCAAGAATATGTATGACTAAACAGCAGATTAAGCTTAGGCTGGTGTGCCTGCGCGGGGTGCGTGGCCAAGTCGCGCCAACCATGGTCCCAAGCGGCATCACGAATGTCCCTGCCGGCGTTGATCATGACGTCCGACGGTCTCGAAGGGCGCCGCTGGCGCGATCGGGGAAGCCCACAATGCGGCCACGTTCGGTTTGGTGCATCAACCGGCGCTTCCCTTAGCCAAGTCTATCCTTTATCCTTCCCACCCTTTAGCCGCAAGCCGCAGATGACCATCCACATCAAGACCCCGGAAGAAATCGAAAAAATGTACGTCGCGGGGCGTCTCGCTGCGGAAGTGCTCGGTTTCATTGCTCCGCATGTCAAGCCCGGGATAACTACCGGTGAACTCGACAGCTTGTGCCACGACTACATGGTCAAGGTGCAGAAAACGGTACCGGCGCCGCTCAACTATGCGCCGCCAGGCTACCAACCCTACCCCAAATCCATCTGCACTTCGATCAACCATCAAGTCTGTCATGGCATTCCCGGAGACAGGCAGTTGAAACACGGCGACATCGTCAATATCGACGTCACGGTGATCAAGGACGGGTACCACGGCGATACCAGCCGCATGTTTTATGTCGGGGAACCCGCCATCCAGGCGCGCCGTCTGTGCGAAACCACATACGAATGCATGTGGCTGGGGATCGAAGCGGTCAAACCGGGCGCCCATCTAGGCGACATTGGCGCCGCGATCCAGAAGCACGCCGAAGAGCACGGTTACAGCGTGGTACGCGAATTCTGTGGGCACGGTATAGGCAGAAAATTCCACGAGGATCCCCAAGTACTGCATTATGGCCGTGCCGGTACCGGTATCGTACTGCAAACAGGGATGATTTTTACCATCGAACCCATGATCAACGCCGGCAAGCCCGCGATCCGCGAGCTTTCCGACGGTTGGACCATCGTGACCAAGGATCACAGCCTATCGGCGCAATGGGAGCATACTGTGCTGGTCACTGAATCCTCCTACGAGGTGCTGACTTTGTCGGCCGACACTCCGCCACGACCGGGTCTGAAAGACCGCCACCCCTGATGCCCGGAGAGCAACTCGCGACGGTTGCCCGAGCTTCCGCGGCGAGCCTGCGGGAACAACTGCAGGCAGGCCGCCGCGAACTGCGCGAGCGCTATGGTGAAGACGGCAAGGCGCAGCAGATGCTGCGCCAGCACCGTCTGCTTATAGACCGCACACTCAGAAATCTATGGAGCCAGGCCGACCTGCCCGCCTCGCTCGCGCTCGCCGCCGTGGGCGGATACGGCCGCGGCGAGCTTTTTCCGCATTCCGATGTTGATCTCCTTGTGCTCCTGCCGGGTGAACCGGATGCAGAACTGCGCAGCAAGCTGGAAACCTTGATCGGTAGCCTCTGGGACGCCGGCCTTGAGCCCGGTCATGGCGTACGCACGGTGGAGGAATGTCTTTCCGAATCGGCCAAGGACATCACGGTGCAGACCAGCCTGATCGAGGCACGATGGCTCGCCGGCAGCCGCAGCCTGTTTGCCGCCTTTACCCGTGCCATGCGCGAGCAACTCAGCCCGCAGGTCTTTTTCCAGTCCAAACGCCTGGAGCAGGAACAACGCCACGGCAAGTATCAGGAAAGCCCCTACAGCCTCGAACCAAATCTGAAAGAGGCGCCGGGGGGATTGCGCGACTTGCAGGCGATTCTCTGGATCAGCCGCGCCGCCGGTCTGGGCGAAAGCTGGATGGATCTGGCGGCGCGCGGTCTGATCACAGCCAGCGAAGCACGCCAGCTCGCCAGTTACCAGAAATTCCTGAGCGAGTTGCGCATCCGCCTTCACTACGCCGCGGGGCGCCGCGAAGACCGCTTGCTGTTCGACTATCAGACCGGTCTTGCCGCCCAGTTCGGCTATGCCGACACACCAAGCAAGCGCGCCAGCGAGCAACTGATGCAGCGCTATTACCGCACCGCCAAGGCCATCACCCAACTCAATACGCTCCTGCTGCAGAATATCGCCGTAGAACTGTTTTCGGGGGAAGACAGCCTGCCGGAGGTCCTCAACGAGCGCTTCCAGACTGCGCACGAACTGCTCGAGGCGCGCGACCCCGAACTGTTCGAACTGCAACCGAACGCCATTCTGGAAAGTGTCCTGCTGCTGCAGCAGCACGCCGAGTTGAAGGGCATGAGCGCGGCGACGCTGCGCGCGCTATGGCGTGCCCGGGCCAGGATCGACGCGCGCTTCCGGCGCGATCCGGCCAACCGTGCGCTGTTCCTGCAGATCCTGCAGCAGCCGCGCGGGGTGATACACGGGCTGCGGCGCATGAACCAGTATTCCATTCTCGGGCGTTACCTGCCGGCATTCGGGAAAATCGTCGGCCAGATGCAATATGACCTGTTCCACGCCTATACCGTGGACCAGCATATCCTCAACGTGATTCGCAACCTGCGCCGCTTCACCATGGTCGAATTCGCCCACGAATACCCGCAGTGCAGCCGCCTTATGGCGGAATTCGAGCGCCACTGGTTGCTGTATGTTGCGGCGCTGTTCCACGACATTGCCAAAGGCCGCGGCGGCGACCACTCGAGGCTGGGCATGCGCGACGCACGCGGCTTCTGCCGCGCACACAACCTCACGCGCGAAGACACGGAGCTGGTGGCGTTCCTGGTCGAGCATCATCTGAGCATGTCGTCGGTGGCGCAAAAGCGGGATCTTTCCGACCCAGACGTAATCAAGGCTTTCGCCAGCACGATGAAGACCGAGCGCCAGCTGACCGGGTTGTATCTGCTCACGGTCGCCGATGTCCGCGGCACCAGTCCCAAGGTGTGGAATGCGTGGAAAGGCAAGCTGTTGGAAGACCTGTTTCTGCTCGCACGCCGCCTGCTGCGCGGGGACGGCATCGGTTTCGAGCGGGATATTCAGACGAAGCAAGACGAAGCGCTGCGCCTGCTGCGCCTGTATGCCTTGTCCGATGGGGTCAAGGACAAACTGTGGAGCCAGCTCGATGTCGCCTATTTCCTGCGCCATGACGCGCAGGATATCGCCTGGCAGACGCGCACCCTGCACTACCGCGTCGACACCGATCAGCCGGTGGTGAAGGCGCGCCTCTCTCCCATCGGCGAAGGCCTGCAGGTGATGATCTACACCCGCGATCAGCGGGACCTGTTTGCGCGCATCTGCGGTTATTTCGAGCAGATCAATTTCAGCATCGCCGATGCCCGCATCCACACCACGCGCCACGGCTATGCCCTGGACACGTTCTTGCTTCTCGGGCCGGGCAATAATCCCCATTACCGCGACATGATCAATCTGATCGAGACCGATCTCGCCGACCGGCTGCAACGCCAGACGCCCCTGCACCCTCCGACCCACGGGCGGGTGTCGCGCCAACTCAGGCATTTCCCGATCACGCCCGAAGTCAATATCCGGCCGGACGAAAAAGGCGCGAGCTATGCGCTATCCATCATCGCCGGTGATCGCCCCGGCCTGCTGTACGCCGTTGCGTTGGTCCTCGGAAAATACGAAATCAACCTGATCACCGCCAAGATTGTGACTCTGGGTGAGCGCGCCGAGGACGTGTTCCTGATCTCGGGCGCGGCGCTTGCGAACGAGAAGACGCTACTGCAACTGGAGGCAGAACTGCTGGACGCACTGCAGCTGAAGTAGGTAGGTCTGCACCGGCCGCCGAATGCGCAACAATCGGCATACCGTGAAATAGACGGTTGTCGTTAACCCCTGCGGACACCGAGGGCACGGAGGACGCGGAGAACGCAGAGGAAAAAAGGTTCTTTACCTCACATCGCCGGCCATTCGAATCCGCTCACTCGTCGATGATGTCTTCGCCTGGAAACAGGGCCTGGATGAAGCCGAACTTGCTGAAATCACGGATCCGCATCGGGTACAGGATTCCCATCAGGTGATCGCATTCATGCTGCACCACGCGGGCGTGAAAGCCGCTGACGCTGCGGTCGATGGGATTGCCCCACTCATCAAAACCCTGGTAGCGGAGACGAGTGTGCCGCGGCACCATGCCGCGCAGGCCCGGCACCGACAGACAGCCCTCCCAGTCTTCTTCCAGTTCATCCGAGAGTGGCGTCAGCACCGGATTGATGAGCACGGTGTCCGGAATTTCCTCCGCCTGAGGGTAGCGCGGGTTTTGCTCGACGCCGAAGATCACCACCTGCAAACCGACGCCGATCTGCGGCGCCGCCAAACCCGCCCCGCTCAGATGCGCCATGGTGTCGCGCATGTCGGTCAAAAGTGCGTGCAGTTCGGAAGTGTCGAATCGCTCCAGCGGGTGCGCCTGTTGCAGCAGGCGCGGATCACCCATCTTGAGCACCTCGCGGATCATTCCGCCGCCTCCCTCGTCTGCATCAAATTTTCACCTCCGCACGTCGGCGGTTGGCGGCAATCGTGGCCGGTCGCATCCCCGCATGGCGGGGCCCCTGCTCCCTACTCATGCCGCCACCAGCGTCTCGATGATGCGGCGCACCCGCGCCAGCGACTGCTGCAGCACCTGCTCGATGTCCTCCATGCGTATGCCGTGCAGGCTGTCGACCCGCCCGGCGGCGTAATTGGCGACCACGGCGATGGTAGCGTATTCGAGTCCTGCCTCGCGCGCCAGCGCCGCCTCGGGCATGCCGGTCATGCCGACGACATCGACACCATCGCGCTCCAGGCGGTCGATCTCGGCTGCGGTCTCCAGCCTCGGGCCCGCGCTTGCGGCGTAGACTGCGTCCTCGATCGCCGGTTCGCCGCAGGCGCGCGCAGCATCGAGGATACGGTGGCGCAATTGCTCCGAATACGGCTCCGTGAAATCAATATGGGTAACAGGCTGTTCTCCGCCCTCGAAAAAAGTGTTCTTCCTGCCCCAGGTATAGTCGATGATCTGGTGCGGCACGGCGATGACGCCGGGTTTCATGTCGGTACGTATTCCGCCCACCGATGCGACCGAAATCACGCCTTCCACCGTCTGCTGCTTCAGAGCCCAGATATTGGCGCGGTAGTTCACTTCATGCGGCGGAATGGTGTGGCCATAACCATGCCGCGCCAGGAACACCACATCTTCGCCGGCAATGCGGCCGAAGGTGAGCGCGCCCGAAGGTTCCCCGTACGGGGTGCGCACCGCCATGCGATGGGTGACGTCGAGATTGGACAGCTGGGTGAGGCCGCTGCCGCCGATGATTGCTAGCATTTAGGTAAGGCGCGATGAGTCAACGCCGAGCGGAGAAAAACGCTCAAATCTTAGCACGGACGGCTTGGCCCGCAGCACTTGAATCGATATGCGGCAGATGCTTGCGCCTATTCGTTTCCCGCGCTTCATTCTTTCAACGCATAGATCGCCGGTAAATTGCGCCAGACGCCGTGCGCGTCCATGCCGCAGCCGAACACATAGCGGTTCGGCAGGGACAGGCCGACAAAATCGGCGTACATGGGTTTGGCCTGGTCTTTTTTCTTGTCAGTAAGCACCGCGCTATAAAACGCCGCTGCGCCTAGCGCGAGAATGCGTTGGCGTATGGCAAGCATGGTGTCGCCGATATCGAGAATGTCGTCCAGCACCAGTACCACCCTGCCGGAGACATTACCCTTGGGTTCAACCTTCCAGTCGACCGGCCCGCCGCTGGTGGCGGCGCCGTAGCGCGAAGCGTGGATGTAGTCGAAATCGAGCGGGAAGTTCAGCATCGGCAGGATGCGGCCGGTAAACACGACCGCGCCGCCCATCACCGACAGCACCAATGGATAGCGGTCCTTCAGCGTGGCCGCGATTTCCGCGGCCACACGCTCGATGGCGGCGTCCACGGCGGCGGCGCTGTGGATCAGCTCCGCCGATTCGAGGATCTGCCAGGCGCGTGTAGTTTGGTCCATTCGCTGCCAGTACTATCGGGCCTGCCGTGATTTCAGGTACGCAGCAAATGCGGCGCCGGTTTCCGGATGTTGTATTCCGTGCTCGACCATGGCCTGCAGATAGCCTAGTTTGGAGCCGCAATCGTAGCGCACGCCTTTGAAGCGGTAGGCCAGCACCTTTTCTTCCTCCAACATCGCGGCAATGCCGTCGGTCAGCTGAATCTCGCCTCCTGCGCCTGCCCGCACTCGCGCCAAGTGCTTGAAGATGCCCGGACTGAGGATATAGCGGCCGACCACGGCCAGGGTGGACGGCGCTATTTCCGGCTGCGGCTTCTCGACGATGGCGCTGACCACGCCCGGTTCGCCGCCGTCGGTCTTGACAATGCCGTATTGCCGCGTGTTCTCGCGCGGCACTTCTTCCACGCCAAGCACGGAGCACTGGTGTCGCTCGTACACCTGCGCCATCTGACCGAGGACCGGAGGCTCGCCGTCAATCAGATCGTCGGCCAGGATGACGGCGAAGGGCTCACCGCTAACCACCGGCTCGGCGCACAGCACCGCGTGCCCCAGGCCCAGTGCCTCCGGCTGGCGAATATAGATGCAGTTGATGTGCTTCGGGATGATGCCCCGGACCAGTTCGAGCAGGTCCAATTTGCCGCGCGCCGTGAGTTCCGCCTCCACCTCGTAGGCTTTGTCGAAATGATCTTCGATGGCGCGTTTGTTGCGGCCGGTGATGAATATCATGTCGGTCATGCCTGCCGCCACCGCTTCCTCCACCGCGTACTGGATCAGGGGCTTGTCGACGATCGGCATCATCTCTTTCGGGCTGGCCTTGGTCGCCGGTAGGAAGCGGCTGCCCATGCCCGCCACCGGAAACACACACTTGCGCACGTGCGTCATC
>Ga0315281_10013915_pt1 | contig 10867 bp, 10 predicted proteins | sample YL17G07_0_MG_FD_204540 | JGI IMG/M metagenome (GOLD analysis project Ga0315281, IMG submission 204540) | Sediment microbial communities from Yellowstone Lake, YNP, Wyoming, USA - YL17G07_0 | ecosystem: Environmental > Aquatic > Freshwater > Lake > Sediment | place: USA: Wyoming | collected... | reverse complement strand
CGTTGGAGGGCCAGTCTGTGCTTCACCGTACCAGAGGGGTGGCGGTAGCCGGTAGCGGGCGCGGCTGCCTGCGATGTCCGCCGCTGGTTCTTACGATTGCGCCGCGGCGAGGCCGGAAGGAGTTTCGGCGTAGCGTCGTCCGCAGTCGGTGCAGGCCAACGAGGCATTCAACGGGTGGGCGCAGACGCACACCCAGCCGCGTTGAGTGGCGGGCGTGCCGGCGACGAGCGCGTGCGCGGGCACGTCCTTCGTGACCACCGAGCCGGCGGCGACGAGCGCCCATCGCCCGATGTGCAGCCCCGGGAGGATGACTGAACGCGAGCCGACGGCCCCGCCATACGCAACGGTCGTCCCTTCGAGGTGCCAGTCGTCGGCGCTCTTGATGGAGCCGTCGGGGTTGATCGCGCGCGGGTAGCGGTCGTTCGTGAAGACCACCTCCGGGCCGACGAACACGCCGTCTTCGAGGGTGGTGCCTTCGTACAGGCAGGAGTAGTTCTGGACCTTGCAGTTGGCGCCGACATGCACGCCGGCGCCGACGTAAACGCCCTTGCCGATGATGCAGCCGGGCCCGACGACGGCGCCCTCGCGGACCTGCGCCTGGTGCCAGACGCTCGCGCCGTCGCCAATAGAGGCCGCGTCGCTCACCTCGGCGGTGGGGTGGATGCGGGCCGTCACTGGTGGGCGGCCTCGCCGGGCAGCGCCGCTGACGTGTCTTCCCCAGGGTCGAGCGAGTAGCGCCGGGCGACCAGGTGGATGCGCCGCCGCAGTTCCCACGGGTCGCCACGGACGATCGCCGCGATCTCGTCGATCAGCCGCTGCAGCTCATGCTCGGTGACGTGGACGGAGGCAGAGAGCCGCATGACCTTCGGATGGTCGGTGTTCTGCATCTGCTCGAAGTCGGCCACGAGCTCCTCACGGAGCTTCTCGCCGGGCCGGGGACCGGTGAACACGACCTCGATGTCGTCGCCGGGGCGGAGGCCGCGAAGGCGGATCATGCGCTCGGCCAGTTCGAGGATGTTGATCTCCTCGCCCATGTCGAGCATGTAGATGTTGCCGTGGCCGCCAAAGGTCCCGGCCTGGATCACGAGGCTCACGGCTTCGGGGATGCTGATGAAGTAGCGCATCATCTCGGGGTGCATCACCGTCACGGGCCCGCCGCGCTCGATCTGACGGATGAAGGTGGGGACTACCGACCCGCGGCTCCCCATCACGTTGCCAAACCTCACGGCGACGTAATTGGTCATGTCGCTGTCGCGCGCGAGCGCGAGCATGAGCAGCTCGGCTATGCGTTTCGTCGCCCCCATGATGCTCGAGGGGCGCACCGCCTTGTCCGTGGAGATGAGGACGAACATGCCGCTGCCGAAGGTCCGGGCCGCGCGGGCGACGTTCATCGTCCCAATGACGTTCGTGAGGAAGGCCTCGTCGGGGTGTTCTTCCATGAGCGGGACGTGCTTGAGCGCCGCGGCGTGGTAGACGAGGTCCGGGCGGACGCGTTCGAGGATCCCGTCGACGCGCTCGCGGTCGACGACGTTGGCGACCCAGAGGTGGATGGACGTGTCGTCAGCGTTCGAGCCGAGCTCGATGGAGAGGTCGTAGAGCCCGCTCTCGTTGTTGTCCAGCAGGTGGAGCTCCCTCGGGCGGAACGTGAGCACCTGCCGGCACAGCTCGGAGCCGATGGAGCCGGCCGCGCCCGTCACGAGCACGACGTTGTCCTTCACGGACTGCGAGCACGCGGTGTAGTCGATCTGTACGGGTTCGCGCCCGAGGAGATCGTCCAGCGTGATTTCGCGCACCGGGTCCTGGGCGTGCCCGCCCGTGACCCAGTTGTCGACCCCGGGCACGATGCGCACGGGCACGTTGTGGTCCTGGCAGACCGAGACAATGTCGCGGATGGTCGCACCAGGGGCCTGGGCGATGGCGATCGCTACGACGTGGACGTCCTGGCGGTCGAGCACCTCCTCCAGGTTGGCGAGGCCGCCGAGCACGCGGAGGCCGTTCATGCGCGTGTGCAGCCGCGCCTGGTCATCCAGGAAGCCGATCGGCTGGTAATTCAATTCGGGGCGGTTCTGCAGCTCACGGGCGAGCAGTTGGCCGTTGTGCTCCGCACCCACAATCAGCAGGCGGCGCGAGCCAACCGAGCCCCATGGCAGGCGCACGAGCAGGCGCGTGCGCATCTTCACCATGGCCATACCCGGGAAGACGAGCGCGCCGGCGATCAGCACCACGGAGAGCGGCAGATTCCGGTCCTGGATCCAGATGTTCGCGCCGAACACCAGCAGCGTCACAAGCACGACCGGCCGGAAGAGGGCGAGGATGTCGCCGACGCTGCCATAAGCCCAGACCGTGCGGTAAACGCCGAAGACGACGTTCGCCAGCACGTAGCCGAGCGCGATGAAGGGGAAGACAGTGAGCACGAAATTCGTATTTTCGCGGGGCACGCTGCCGTCGAACCGCAGCAGTAACGCGGCGGTGTACGCGGCCGAGACGACGAGCACGTCGAGGACGATGCCGACGGCGGTCGTTATCGGGTCGCCGGCGAACCAGCGGCCGACGGCGCCCCGCAGCGCGGTGCCTCCAGCGCGAGGGCTCATCGAGCGCCTCTCCCGGTGAGGACGACCGTGCACGTTTTCCAGAGAATCGCGAGATCTCCCATCAGTGAATGGTGATCCACGTACTGCAAGTCATACTGGACGATTTCGTCGTAGGGTAAATCCGAGCGGCCGCTCACCTGCGCCAGCCCCGCGATGCCCGGCAGCACGTCATGCCGGCGATGATACGCGGGCGGGTACTGAGCCACGATCTCCGGGAGCTCGGGACGGGGTCCCACCAGGCTCATCTGGCCCAGGAGGACGTTCACGAGGTTTGGCAACTCGTCGAGTGAGGTCTTGCGCGCGAATTCGCCCCAGCGTGTGAGACGCGGGTCACGCTGTCCCGGTGGGCTGAAGACGAAGGTCTCGAAGTCCGCGACCTCGTATCGCGGCTGTTGGCCCGGCCTCGCATGCCGCATCGTGCGCAGCTTGTACATACGAAACGGCTTGCCTGCGCGCCCGATGCGCTCCTGCACGAAGAACGGGTTGCCGCGGAGCTCCACGGCGAGCACCCCGGCCATGACCGCGCCCGCCAGCAGAGCAAAGGGCGCCGCCAGGAACGTCAGGGCGACGTCGAACAAGCGTTTCGCCATCACCGGGATGTTAGGCGAGCGCGAGCGCAGGGGCGACAGCTCCGGCGTGCCTGTAGAGCATGAATCTGTACAATGTCCTTAGCGGTTTCGCCCGCGTGCGGGAGCCTCAGAGCCTATGACGGACATCACGCCCACCTCGAACGTCCGGCCCGTTGGCATCGAAAACGAGATGCGCACGAGCTACCTCGACTACGCCATGAGCGTAATCATCTCGCGTGCGCTCCCGGAGGTCCGCGACGGCCTGAAGCCGGTCCAGCGGCGGATCATCTGGGGCATGTTCGAAGGCGGCGCCCGCGCCGGGAGCGGCTACCGCAAGTCGGCCGGCATCGTCGGTGACGTCATGGGCCGCTACCACCCGCACGGCGACAGCCCGGTTTACGAAGCCATGGTGCGCATGGCCCAGGACTTCTCCATGCGCTACCCCCTGGTGGACGGCCAGGGCAACTTCGGGAGCGTTGACGGTGACCGCGCGGCGGCCATGCGCTACACCGAGGCGCGGATGGCGCCGATCGCCGAGGAGCTGGTCGCGGACATCGACCAGAACACCGTGGACTTCGAGCCGAACTACGACGGGCGCCACCAGCAGCCGGTCATCCTGCCGACGCGCGTGCCGAACCTGCTGCTGAACGGGTCCTCGGGCATCGCCGTGGGCATGGCGACGAACATCCCGCCGCACAACCTGGGCGAGCTCGTGGACGCAACAGCGATGCTGATCGACAACTCCGAGGCGACGCTCGACGACCTGTTGACGGTCGTCAAGGGACCCGACTTCCCCACGTCCGGCATCGCGCTGGTGGGCAAGGGCAGCGAGCAGGTGCGGCTGGCCTACGGTGAGGGCCACGGCCGCATCACCATGCACGCGCGCACCGCGCTCGAGGAGAGCAGCCGCGGCCGCACGTCCATCATCGTCACCGAGCTGCCGTACCAGGTGAACAAGGCGGCGCTCATTGAGAAGATCGCCGAGCTGGTGCGCGACGGGAAGATACCCGGCATCGCCGACCTGCGGGACGAGAGCGATCGCAACGGCATGCGCGTGGTGATCGACCTGAAGCGCGAAGGTGCCGTCGCCCAGATCAAGAATCTGCTCTACAAGCACACGGCCATGCGCTCGACGTTCGCCGTGAACATGATGGCGATCGTCGACGGGCAGCCCAGGCGCCTCGGCCTGAAGCGTGCCCTGGTGCTGTTCCTCGACCACCGGCGTGACGTGATCCGCCGCCGCAGCGAGTACCAGCTCGAAAAGGCCCGCGAGCGCGCACACATCCTCGAAGGCCTGATCAAGGCGATCGACCTGCTGGACCTGGTGATCGCCACGATCCGCGGCGCGGACTCGGCGGCCAACGCGCTGGAGTTGCTCCAGGGCACTCTGCCGCTCCCGCAGCCGGTGCGCGACATGCTCCAGCAGCGGCGCGTGCGCGTGCCCGCGGCGAACCCGTTCACCTTCAGCGAGGTGCAGGGCCGGGCCATCCTCGACATGCAGCTCCGCCGCCTGGCAGCGCTCGAACGGCAAGCGCTCCAGGACGAGTACGCGGAGATCATCGCGAAGATCAACTACCTCGAAGACCTTCTCGCCAACCCGCGGAAGATCGACTTCCTGATCAAAGACGACCTGATGGAAGTCAAGAAGAAGTACGGCGACGAGCGCCGCACTGAGATCGTCGAGGCCGACGCCGAGGACTTCCGCGAAGAAGACCTCGTCGCGCACGAAGAGAGCGTGCTCACCCTCAGCATCCGCAACTACATCAAGCGCATGCCGCTCGAGGTGTTCCGCAGCCAGCGGCGAGGCGGCGCGGGCACGCGCGGAGCCCCCGTCCGCGAGGAAGACGCCGTGATGAAGCTCGTCGTGTGCGACACCCACGACAACCTGCTGTTCTTCACCGACCGGGGCAAGGTCTACCACCTCCGCGCCTACGAGATCCCGGACACGAAGAAGCAGGCCAAGGGCCTGCCGATCGTCAACCTCATCGACATCGACGGTGGCGAGCGTGTGACAGCGATCCTGACAGTGAAGAGCTACGAGCGGGACTACATCCTGCTCGCGACGCGGCTCGGCGAGATCAAGAAGACGCTCCTCAAGGACTTCGAGGAGGTGCGCCGCAACGGTAAGATCGCGATGGACCTGGAAGCGGGCGACGCGCTCATCGCCGCACGCATGGCGACGAACGAAACGCACGTGCTCCTCGTTTCGAGCGAAGGCCAGGCGATCCGCTTCAAGATCGACGACCTCCGCCAGGCGAGCCGGACGAGCGGCGGCGTCCGCGGCATGAGGCTCACGGCCGGCGGCTACATCGTGGGCGTGGAGACGCTCGACGACGGTGGCGAACTCCTCGCGATCACCGAGCGCGGCTTCGGCAAGCGCACGAAGATCTCCGAATACCCGCTCCAGGGCCGCGGGGGCCAGGGCGTCAAGACGCTCAACATCACCGACCGGACGGGCAGCGTGGCCGCCTGCCGCATGGTGGGCCCCGGCCAGGACCTGATGCTCGTCAGCCGCGACGGTGTCGTCATCCGCACAAAGGTCGACACCATCAGCCTCCTCGGACGTAACACGCAGGGCGTCACAGTCATGCGCGTGGGCGAAGGCGACCAGGTAGCGAGCATCGCGTCCTTCACCATGGCCGACGAGAAGCCCGTTCTCGCGGGCCGCACGAATGGCAACGGCGCGTCGCCCTCCGGCGAAGCCGGCGAAGAGGCTGAGGAAGAGACGGGGGAGTAGACGGCGCGAGCGGAGCGTCGCTCTCTACAGCAGGCCAAGCGCGCGGAAGACCTCTTCGAAGGCGGCCAGGTTGCCGGGGTTGAAGTGCGGGATGACGTGCCGCACTCTGCCGTTCTCCGCCACGACCACGACGGCACGCCGCGACTTGCGCTCTTTGGCGTCCCACAGGCCGAACGCTTTCACAGCCTCGCCGTGGAAGTCGCTGATCAAGGGAAACGGGAAGTGGTCGCGCTCCTGGAAGCGAGCGTGCGAGCCAAGCCCGTTGGTGTTGACGCCGAAAACCTGGACGCCCGCCTCCGCCAGCAGATCATGCTCCTGGGCGAAGGCCTTCAACTCGCTCGTGCAAATCGGCATCCCGTCGTCCTGGTAGAACACCAGCAGCACGGGGCCCGCGGCAGCGACTGCCGGCATCTCGACCGTGATCTGCTCGCCGCCAGCCGTAATGGCGGGGAGGGAGAAAGGCGGGGCTGGCTCCCCGGCCGCCACCGGGTGCTCCCTCTCCACGGCGCTTGTGGCGGGCTCCTCGCTCACTCCTCGAACCCCGGCAGCGCGCCTTCGAGGCCGTGCGTGGCTGCAAGCACGCGGACGCGTCCCAGGCCGGCGCTGTCGCTCAGCGTTTCGAGCGCGCGGCGGCGGCGGAAGTACTCCTCGAGGTCGCCGCGGGCGGCGTCGACGAGCTGGGGCAGCCCGAGCGCGTAGAGGAATGCGCTCTGCCGCACGGGGCCGTGAACGCAGAACCCCTCGTCCTCCGCGGCGGCCTCCAGGTCGGTAAAGTCGATGTGCGTCGTGATGTCCTGTTCGCCGACGTGGACGAGCGGGTTCTCGTGCGCCGTGTGGCGGCGGAAGCAGAGCAACGTCCCCTGCGTGCGCCACGGCGCCCAGAGTTCCTCTCGCGGGTAGCCGTAGTCGAACACGAGCACGGCGCCGCGCTGCACCAGGCGGCAGAGCGAACGCATCGCCGCGCAGGCGTGCTGGTTCACCTCGAAGCGGCCTTCGGCGGGCGCGTCGTCGATGGTAACGACACTGCCCCGGGTTTCAACGAACTGCTCGCCGTCCCAGCGCACGAGCAATTCCACAGGGCCACGTTCGCCGACCTGAAAGAGGCGCACGGGGAAGGCGTCGAAGAGCTCGTTCGCGACGACGATGCCACATTCCGCCACCGGGACGTCGCCCGCCGCGGCCCACGTGACCCGGCTGTCGCTGCCGGGCGAGTGGGGCTCGATCGCCACGTAGCGGAGGGCGTCGCGAAAGCCGTCGTCACGCCCTTCAGCCCAGTCGAGTACGGCGGCAGCGAGCGCGCCTTCGCCCGCACCCGGCTCGAAGATGGTGAACGGCACGGGGCGCCCGAGCTGCTCCCAGCAGTGGCGCGCCCAGCCGCCAACCGCCCAGCCAAACATCGGGTGGATCGCCGGGCTGGTGAGGAAGTCGCCCTGGGTGCCAATTCGGCCCGGCTTGCGGTAGTAGCCGTGCTCAGGGTGGTAGAGCGCGAGTTCCATGAAGCGCTCGAAGGGGATGGCGCCCCCATCCATCTCCTCGACGATCACCCGTACCAGCCGTGGGTTTCCCACCGCGCCGATGCCAGGGTCGAGGTCGAGCGTCATGCTCGTAGTGTGGCACGCACGCCGAACCGGTGTCGTGGCGCCGGTTTGGCAAGGCGCACAACCCTGTTACCCTTAGCCCGCGGCGAAACATTCGCCGTGGACACGAACGTGGCGCACACACCGGTCACCTCGGAGCACGCCGTCGACGCCGCCATCCGCCATTTTGGACAGGCGCTGGCAATGTTCGACCCACTGCGATTCCGCGCGTGGGCCGAGCTCGGCCTCACGACCGCCCAGTTGCGCGTGCTCTTTCTCATGCGCGAGACGCCGGGCGTGACGGCGGGCGAGCTGGCCACACGCCTCTCCGTCACGCCGCCCACGATCTCGGGCATCGTCGACCGGCTCGTGAAGCTGTGCCTGGTACGGCGCGAGGAAGACCCCTCGGACCGCCGCCTCGTGCGGAACCACCTCACGGAGCAGGGTGAAGCGGCCTGCAGCCGTCTCGAGCGGGGCGCCGAGATTTTCACGCGCCGCATCCTTGTCGAAATGAACCACACCGACCTCGAGGCGTTCATCGCCGGCCTCAAGGCGTTTATCGCGGCGAGCGACTACGTCTCAAAGGTCGAGCCCAACCTGGCGGCAGTCGCCATGCCCGGAGTAAACATCGGATGACCACCCGCCGCGTCCGCACCATGGACCTCGAAGACCCGTTCACCCCTTCGTTCGACGGGATGTGCGAGCTGCTGCTCATCCGCCACGGCGAGCAGCACATGTACGAGAACATCCCGCTGGGAGAGGCGCTCGACGCGCCGCTTTCCGAAATGGGTTGGCAACAGGCCCGCGCCGTGGGAGAGCGGCTGAAGGGCGCACGCCTGGGCGCCGTCTATTGCAGCCCTCTGCAGCGCGCGCACAACACGGCGAGAGAAATCGCGAAACACCACGGCATGGAGCCCGTCGTCCGTCCGGAGCTGAGCGAGATTGACCTCTGGCAACGGGCGCCGCAGGAGAAGGGGCTTCTCGACATCTTCACGCGCGACGAGCTCGTGGCCATCTATCGCGAGGTCTCCGCGACGCGCAAGCACACCTCGTACCCGTACTGCGAGGACATCGACGCGTTCAAGGCGCGGATCGTGGCGGCGGTCGACCGCGTGATCGCCGAAAACATGGGCCGGCGCGTGGCCCTCGTGTGCCACGGCGGGGTAATCAACGGCTACCTGAGCCATCTCATGCGCTCGGCCTACGACCACCTGGTGTCGGTGCACCACACGTCGATCACGGTGGTCAGGGGGGCGGACACGCGGCGTGAGTTGCTCACGATCAACGACTATTCGCATGTGATGCCGTTCCAGTCGGCGCGGGGTTCGCTGAACAGCACTCGCTGAGGCGGCGCCAGTCGCGCTGCTCCGGACGCGTTTCGGGCAGGATAGACGAGCAGGCCCTGCCGTCCGCTTCGGATAGCCGGACGCCGGTTGACGCGCCCATGCCGCGCTCGCACAATACCTTCGCATTTGCCTCGGTGAGGGGCAGCTTCTGCTGCGCCTCGAGCGGCACGAGCCCATTTAGCCATCTGGAAAGGAGTGTTCGCTTGGCTGACGCAGCGACCGCAGCACCCGAAGTCCGACCGCTTGTCCCGCACCTCACCCTCGGGGAGACGCGCGACAAGGACTACCTGAACGGCACCAAGTGCACCACGTGTGGTGCGATGTACGCGGGGCCCCGCCTCTTCTGCTCGAAGTGCTCGGGCGAGGGGCCGTTCGAAACGGTCCGCCTCTCCGGCACCGGCAAGGTATACGTCTGGACGATCATCCACCAGGCAACGCCCTACGTGAAGGCGCCCTACATCGCCGCCATCGTGGACCTCGACGGCGGGGTCTCGATCAACACCAACATCGTGGACATCGAGCCGGTGCCGGCGAGCATGAAGTTCGGCATGAAGGTCAAGATGTTCACCGAGAAGGTTTCCGAGGATAGGGAAGGCAACTCCTACGTCGCCTACCGGTTCCGCCCCGCTTAGAGACGGGATTCCCGCCCGCCGCTCGCACCAGAAGAAGGAGACACCATGCGAGAAGTAGCCATCATCGGCGCGTCCATGATCAAGTTCGGCCGCTATCCGGACCGCGACGTCAGCCAGCTCGCGGCGCGGGCCGGCAACGACGCGCTGAAGGACGCCGGCGTCACGATGAAGAACATCGAGGCGCTCTACAGCGGCAACCTCTACCAGACCAGCGGCTCCGGCCAGCGCATCCTGCAGCAGATGGGCCAGACCGGCATCCCGGTCGTGAACGTCGCCAACGCCTGCGCCACTGGCTCCACCGCCTTCCGCGAGGCGTACTTCGCCATCGCCTCCGGCGCCTACGACATGGTCATGGCTATCGGCGCGGAGCAGATGGGCAAGCAGGGCCTCCTCGGCTCCCGCGGTGACCCGGCGACCTCGCTCGAAGGCCGCGTCGGCTCCTACATGATGCCCGCCGTCTTCGGGATGGCCGGCATGGAGCACTCGCGCGAGTACGGCACCCAGATGGAGCACTTCGCCCTTGCTTCGGTGAAGAACCACTTCCACAGCACCCAGAACCCGCTCGCCCAGTACCAGAAAGAATCGCCGCTGGACGAGGTCATGAACGGGCGAATGATCGCCTATCCGAACACGCTCCTGATGTGCTGCCCGACGGGCGACGGCGCTGCCGCTACCATCCTCTGCTCGATGGACAAGGCCCGCCAGTTCACCACGCAGCCCATCAAGGTGGCCGCCAGCGTCCTCACCAGCGACCCGTACACGGACCGCGACCTGAGCATGCCGGACATCAACACCCTCACGCGCAACGCCGCGAAGATCGCCTACGAGCAGGCCGGCCTGGGCCCGAAGGACCTGAGCCAGGTCGAGCTCCACGACTGCTTCGCCACGGCCGAGCTGCTCCACTACGAGAACCTCGGGCTTTGCGCCGACGGCGAGGCCGGCAAGCACATCGCCAGCGGCGCTCCGTGGATCGGCAACAAGATCCCGACGAAGTACGCCGAAGACGTCGCCCCCTTCGCGGACAAGTCGTACAAGCCGAGCACGACCGCCGTCGTCAACGCTTCGGGCGGCCTGCTTTCGAAGGGCCACCCGCTCGGCGCGACGGGCGTGGCGAACATCGCCGAAATCGTCTTCCACCTGCGTGGCCAGGCTGGCGGCCGCCAGGTCGAGGGCTCGAAGGTGGGCCTCGCCCACGTCATCGGGCTCTGCTCGGCCTGCACCATCCACATCCTCACGAAGTAACCCTTCGCAAGGGACGCACGATGGAGGGGCGCCGGCAACGGCGCCCCTCTCCCGTTTCCCGGGGCGGTGTGACGGGGGGCCCCCCCCCCCCCCCCCCCCGGGAACAAGGCCGGGGGGGGGGGGGGGGGGGGGGGCGGGGGGGGGGCGGCCCCCCCCGGCCGGGGAGGGGGTGC
>Ga0315281_10013914_pt1 | contig 10868 bp, 9 predicted proteins | sample YL17G07_0_MG_FD_204540 | JGI IMG/M metagenome (GOLD analysis project Ga0315281, IMG submission 204540) | Sediment microbial communities from Yellowstone Lake, YNP, Wyoming, USA - YL17G07_0 | ecosystem: Environmental > Aquatic > Freshwater > Lake > Sediment | place: USA: Wyoming | collected... | reverse complement strand
GGTTCAATCCGCCCGGAGGGGCGATGGTCAAAGTCAACCAGCAGCAGATCTTCCTCAAAGCTCCTGGCCCGGGCGATCAACTTACCGGCGGCATCGTAAACCGAGCTTGCCCCGTCAAACAGCAGTTCGTCGTTTCCGCCGACCTGATTGACATACACCATAGGCAGTTGGTACCGTTTGGCGTGCTCGGAAACCAATCGCGAACGCAATTCTTCCTTGCCGATGACAAACGGCGAGGCGGCGGCGTTGATGAATAAATCCGCCCCGGCCCCCGCCAGATGAGCCAGCGGATCCTGATGATATCGCACCCGCCCGACGACGTCCTGCAACGTCCAGAGGTCCTCGCAGATACTGATGCCTATCTTCCTGTCTCCAGCTCGGGCCAGCGCCGTCATAGGCCCAGGCTCAAAATATCGATTCTCGTCGAAAACGTCATAGCTGGGCAGGAGCGATTTATGATGAACGCTTACGATCCGCCCTTCGGAAAGCACCGCGATCGAATTGTGCAGAGGCCGGCCACGAGGAAGACTGTTTCGCTGAACACAGCCGACCATCGCCGTAATGCCCGACGTCTTCTCCGCAAGGTCTTCGAGCCTTTCCAGGTTGCGATCCACAATGCTCGGCTTAAGCAGCAGATCCTTCGGCGGATACCCGATCAAACTCAGCTCAGGAAAAATCACCAATTCGGCGCCGTCGGATTTCGCCTGCCGGATATAGTCCAATATCTTTTCCGCATTTCCGTCAATGTCGCCGACCGTCGGGTTAATCTGAGCCAAAGCGATCTTCATATCCTTCAAGCCTCATCCGGCAATCTCGTCCGTGGTGATCATCCGTACACCTCTGCTCCTCAGACCGGTAATTATCGCTTCTGATTTGGCTTTATCAACCCCTTCGATGGCATCGATTACCAGAATGACGTTCTTGTTCAGTTTGAGCAGGTCTTCTACCACAATCTTGACGCAGTAGTCGGTTGCCACGCCGGCCACCACAAAATACTCCGGCGAGAGTTCTGCCATGACCTTCTCAGCCGACGGATTATCAAACAGATCAAGCGTCGGTTTCTCGAAAATCAACTGGCGACAGGTGTCAAATACGGTTCGGACATCAACGGCTTCGCCTTGGCAGTTCACCACCTTGTGCGGCTCCAGCAGGGTTCCGGGTATCTTCTGCTGACCCCACGTTCCGATGACGCAATGCGGAGGAAACTGCTCGAACTCAGGATCATTTTCCACATGGCTGTCTTGCGTGGATAGGACCGGTATTCCGCTTCGACCGGCCCACTCAATTAATCGCACCACATTGGGGATCCGAACATCCGAATCTTGCATATAAAGCGAGCCGTTCGGGTTCATAAAATCATTCTGGGTGTCAATGTCCACCAGTATATATTCATACTTATATTTCTTTTTTGCCGTCATCGCTGCCACCTCCCGCTATGTCCCGTTGAATCCTCAGTTTTTCCGAGTATTCGACCGGGTAATCGGCTGAACCGCGGAGATCGAGCAAATGAGCCGGCAGGGCTGAGATTTGGCCACGTGCCCGTCTGCGAATGGCTTCCAGGTCCGGAAGTTCATCTGTTAATTCGCCGGAAGCCATCGCCTTTGCCATCAGCGGTTCCCCTTCAAGCTTCTCGTCGGCAAGGCCGATGGTGTCTCCACAGAACTTGCCCTCGCGATCACGGCGCCGGAAGGTCTGCTTTGCCCCGCCAATCGTCACTTTGTCGGTTGACGATTTACAAACAGATCGCAGATGTCCGTGCCCGTCGTCGATTTCAACCAATTTATATACGACCGAGAGCGCCGGAGCGTCTTTGCTCGTGACCATATCGGTTCCCACGCCAAAAATGTCAATTTCCGCACCCCCGGCCAATAATTCCCGAATAGTGTATTCGTTCAGATCGCTCGAGGCGACGATCTTCGTTTCCGTCAGCCCCGCTTGGTCGAGGATTTTCCTTACCTGTTTACTAAGTTTGACAAGATTGCCACTGTCAAGCCTTACCCCTCTTAACAACTTGCCCACCTTGATGGCCCGGTGTGCCCCCTCCGTAGTATTATAGGTGTCAATCAGACAGATGGTATCCTTTGGAAACACCTTCGCATACGCCTCAAATGACTGCTGTTCGTTGTCGAAGCTCATTATCCACGAATGGGCCTGCGTGCCTATCGGAGGGATATTGAGCCATTTTGCCGCCAGAACGTTGCTCGCGCCGACGCACCCACCGATATAGCTCGCCCGGGCCGCCAACAGCCCGGCCTGAGGGCCATGGGCCCGCCGGGCGCCAAAATCTACCACCGATCGGCCTTGAGCGGCTGTGCAGACGCGCGATGCCTTTGTCGCCACCAGCGTCTGAATGTTCAGAGAGGTCAAGAGACAGGTCTCAATAAGCTGGCATTCCAGAAGCGTGCCGCCGGCCCTGACCATCGGCTCATTGGCAAAGACGACCGTCCCCTCCGGCACCGCCCAGAGATCCCCGCGAAAGCGAAACCCTGCCAGGTAGTCCCAGAACCCCGGATTTACGTTGTCAAAAACCGTCACGCCACGCAGGTAATCGATTTCGTCGCCGGTGAACCGCAGATTCAGCAGGTAATGTATCGCCTGCTCCAAGCCTGCCGCGATCAGATATTGTCGGTTCTCGGGCAGGATCCGGACAAAGGCTTCAAATGTTGCTTGGGGATTATGTTGGAGTGACCAATATCCCGCCGACATGGTCAGTTCGTAGAAATCGGTGAGAAGCCCCAACGCCTCGTCCGACGGAAACAGCGACGCCGGTTTTTGCACCTGATTGTTCCTCATTTATGAAATAATCCTCCCCTTGCGTTCCCGGCCGAAGCAACCACCTTGCTTATGATATCTTACCCGCCATTGATTTTCTCCAGCCGGTCATGAATATCAACTTTATGTTCAAAATAAGTCTCAGACCAGGAAGAGGCGAAAGGGATGAGCAAAGACCGGACGGTCTTCACCAGGAAAAGGCCCCGCTGATCACCGAGCACCCGCCTGCGGCCCCGGGGAGGCCTCCTGACTGGTGTTCAGAACAATCGCAATAAAAAAGGTCGCAGCCGAGCGAACCCGGTACAACCTGGTAAACCATTTCCTTCGGTCCACAACCCACCGCCTTGGGGCACAGCCATGCTGCTGCGCCTGGCGCGCTGACTGCACACATACAGCCCCCCCGCTGTCTGAAACTTGCGGTACTTCCCGCCTCTCTTTTTTAAGATGCGACTTCTTTCCGATGCGCCCTGAGCCGTTCACCGGCAGGAGACTCCGCTCCTCATAGGGGCGTCCGATCAGACGCGCACCGAATCACACAAAGAGTACTGGAACCCTCTGTCTCTACAGCACTTACGTGCCCTTCTTTTTCGGTGGATCGACCTCTGCTTTCTCTTGTTCCAGTACTCTACAACTTTCCCATCCGGACAAGCACCGCTGACCAGACACAGAATACACAACTGACGCTCTTTGCAAGGGTTAACTCAACCACCACTCTAGCGAAGTGCACAGGGATGCGTTATGTATTCTCCGGCCAGACACAAAGGTCATAAACCACAGACACTTATCGCCACATCGGCCACCACACCGTTGCGACGACATCTCCTCACTTGCGACTGCTCAGGCAGATATGCTTTCAAACCTCAGACTGGTTTACTTCTTGTATTATCTGAAATTCAGGCCAGCGAGTCAAGAGATTTTTCCAATTTTCACAAATTTGGCGTCTGCGGCATGCAACTGGATAAGTATTGTGGGGTTACGATGTTTTGATACTTTCTTTTTTACACCTTTGGCTCGCGGCGGTAAAATGTCAACGAGGAATGCAAGTGAGCTTTTCAGCTATGTGGCCGGCGTGAACTTTATTTCATCGTACCCGATGTTGTGTGGGAAAAAAATGCACAAGAAACCTGGACCAACGATCAAAATGCTTGTGGCGGGCATAACCTTGCTCGCGATGCAAATCTCGTGCACCCCCGCACGGATGCGATTCGGCGGCAAGACCCCGGAAATGACAAAGCCGCCGGCCGATGCCACGCTCTATGCCCAACAGAGTCTCCTTTATCCCATTTTGGAAAAATGCGAGAACTTCGTTGTTCTGTGCGACTTCGAAAGCCCCGAACAAGTCGAATACTTCAAGCTGCAGCCCGCGCCCAATGAGGGAACGTCGATCGCTGTCACCGCCTCCTCGGCGGCAACGGGGCAAGGCGCACTCGGCGTTCATCTTCCCGGATCGGGCAATTCTTCGATCCTCTTCACCCCTAACATTAAGAACTGGCAGGAGATGAACCTGCTCCTGGTCGCACTATACTCGCCGGAACCCCAATTGACGTGCCGTATTGAACTGACCGGGGCAGGCGGCAACACATTTCGTCGCAGCTATGTTCTAGATGAAGGATGGAACAAACTTAAAATCGATCTTGCTGACGGTCAACTGGATCTCAGCAAAGTACAACAGGTCAAATTCGCTTTCGATACCTCACGCCCGACGGACGTTCTTCTGGACGACATCATCCTTGTACGCGACCGGCAGGTGCTCTTGGGCGAGTCGAACGGCCCCGAAGGGTCAATGTATGTCGTTCGCGAAGGCAAACACTATCGGATCGGTTCTCCGGGACGATTTGAGCTGACATTCCTCAACGGCCAAATCACTGCCTGGCATGATTTGGCTTCGGATCCGAACAGACGAACGAATCTTGCCTGGCAAGACGGCATGGGGCCGTTTATCTATGACATTCTGCCCGACGGCGCTCACCGCATGCTGCCTGCCGACCAGACCGTAGTCAGCGTTCGCACTCGCTTGTTGGCCAAAGCCGGCTCCAACAGCGTGGTGCTGGCAGCGGACACCTTTTTCGGGGTTGAAAATCCGTCCGGACGTGCAGCCGACCAGCAATTGATCTATACGATTTCGGAAGAGGGTCGAGCGAGGCTTCAGGTTAAACTGCCCGGCCCCGCCCGGTCTGTCGGCCTTGAGTTCGCTTTGGCGGATCGTCAGGGTTTTGATCCGATCATCGGCAAGATCGGCAACCCCACCAAGCGGGATGCCGAGAGCAAAATCGAGTTTGCGTTAGCTCGTCGGCTCGGAGCCAAGCCCGGTGCAGACTTCCTTTCCGTTTTCTACCCCCAAGGCTCAGGCGGCAAGCCTGTTACGAGCAAGTTTCTGACTGAAAACGGCAGCATAAGAGTGCAATTCGAAGGCGAAGCAGGGGCAGACGCCTTGCTCGGATTGATGCAGATTTGGCCGACAAACATTAATACCGTCGCCGACGCTGAACCGTACGTTCGGGCTTTTATCAGTCAGCCCAAGGTGGGACTGGTTACAGGGATACCGGCCGGTGAGCCGGCGACTTGGTCGCCCAACTGGAAGATCAACGAGTAAGCCTTGGACAGCTATCTTAGCGTCCCTCGCCGGATCGTTGTGAGAGGGTAAGTACCCGTCGGCCAACAACCTTCAGCCGACCGGCAGCGAAGAGTCGAATGGCTTCCGGGTAGGCAAGGGTCTCCTGCTCAAAGACCCGATCGGCCAGCGTATCGGGCGTATCGTCGTCGAGAACCGGAACCACTTTCTGCAGTATGATCGGGCCATGATCGTATTCATTGTCGGCAAAGTGCACCGTGCAGCCGGAAAACTTGCAGCCCGCCTCGATGACCGCTTCGTGAACATGATGGCCGAACATGCCGTGGCCCCCAAACGCGGGCAAAAGAGCCGGGTGAATGTTGATTATCTTGCCGATATAGTGTTTTGGGATGTGATAAAAACTCAGGTAACCTGCCAGACAGATCAGATCGGGATTGACCCTATCCAGTGCGGCGGTGATTTCCTGGCTGAACGCTTCGGCGCTTTTGCCCTTTCTGGTAATGACTTTCGCAGGAATATCCGCCGCCTGGGCTTTGGCGATGCCGCCGGCGTCGGCCCTCGATGAGATGACCAGTTCGATCGTAGCCGGCAGCCTGCCCTCTTTGATCAAATCGATAAAATTCTGCAGCGTCCGCCCGCTGCCGCTGAGCAATACCGCCAGTTTCAACGTTTTCATCGTCGCCCGTTCTCCCGCGTCCAATCAGCGCTTGTCTTGCCCGATTCTATCCGCAAGATCAGCCAGGCGGTATTCAATTTCGAGCAGCTTGGTGACGTCTTTTTCCTTCGCTTGGTTGGCGATTGTCTTGTCCGCGTCTTCTGGAAGGTCTATAATTCACGCAGATCACAAGGAGCACGCAGCTGCCTCAAGCCGATCAAACTGAACGTCGAACATACACTGGACGCTATTGAAGGGGCCAGACAACGTGAAAACATCAAGACAGTTTAGGCGAGAGGTCGTCGAGCTGAACGTGCCCACCGATCAGTTGGCGTTCTGGTGGCTTGGGCAGCAGGGATGGATCGTCAAGACAGCCCACTATCTTCTCGGGTTTGATTTCTATCTTACTGACGATCCTCGCCGGCTGGTCAAACCTGTCCTGAAGGCGGAAGATTGCGATTTTTTCGATGTTATATTCGCCACGCATGAACACACAGACCATTTCGATCAACCTGTACTGGAAGTGATCGCCAAGGTCAACAGCAAGACACGATTTGTCCTCCCGAAAATAGTGCAGACAGAAGCGGCGAAAATCGGCATTGCCGGCGAAAGGGCCATTCTGCTCGACGCTCAGAAAGAGGCCGAATACAGCCAGGAAAACCTGCGGATCATCTCAATTCCCTCCGCCCACGAATTTCTGGAAATCGACCCGGACACGGGGTCAGCGTTTCTCGGTTATGTCGTCTATGTTGACGGCTTTTGTCTCTATCACAGCGGGGATACGTGCTATTACGACGGAATGCTCGGAAAGCTTCGGGAGCACAGCATCGATATTGCATTTGTTCCGATCAATGGGCGGGACGGTACGCGCTATCGCCGAAACACGATCGGTAATCTCACCTATCAGGAAGCGGTCGACCTGGTCGGACAGGCCAAGGTGCGTCTGGCCTGTCCGGCCCACCACGGCATGTTCGCGCACAATACGCAGGATCCGGTGCTGTTCATCGATTACCTGACGGCCAAGTATCCCGACGTACGATATTGGGTCGGTCTGCCCCACGAGCTGGTCTGGTATAAGAGGCCTCTGGCAATCGCGGCGCCGGACCGATAACACATGGCAGGTTAAATGGGTTGCGCGCACCCAAGGGCAAGACAATGAATGCGAAGGCGGACTATAAGTATCCGGATAAGGACGATAAGGCCACCCAAATAGGAGTAAACGCGTCAGAGCCGTATGCGGGGTACTGGCAAGAGTCGGAGGAATACGTACTGCGTTTCGTGGACGACATGCTGAAAACTCGCAAACGCGATGCACTGCTCGACATAGGGTGCGGTAACGGACGATTGACAAGGAGATATGCGCGATACTTCAACAGGACTGTCGCCTTGGATCCGGACGACTCGAGGCTAAAAAAAGCGGAAGCTATTTGCAAAAGTCAAAGCCTGTCTGGCGTTGCGTGCGTCCAAGAGAACTTTATTGAAGCAAGTCTCACCGATGCCTCCTTCGATGTGGTGATCTGCAGCCACGTGATCCAACATATTCCTTCGCACGAGGTAAACGCGTTCATCGCGAAAATATGGAGAGTGTTGAAGAAGGATGGGGTTCTGGTGCTGCTTACCACACATTCAAGGAAGAGGCATAGTGTGTACTTGGCGGCCTATGTTGAAGCAGGCAAACTGGTGGAACCCGTAATTCCCGAGCTGCAGTTTAACGAGCTGTGCGAAATCCCCGGCGATATATTGCCCTGCTGTTTATTCAGTTTGCGCAAGCTCCGAGAGCATTTACAGGAGTTCAGAATAGCGAGGATGAGAGTGTTCCATGCGCTTCACAAGATGAACCCTATCGACAAGTTTGTCTTCAGAGACAGAATAATCAACTTGCCGCTGATACGCAGGTACTCTGGTGAAGACGTGTTCGTGCTTGCTGTGAAACAATGAGAGTTCGTCCCGCGTCAACTCGTGAGTATCGCGGGCTTGCGTGTTCCGGAAGCGTCCTCTCTGAAGGAAAGGTGCAGCCGATCGCGGCGCCGGATTAACACGTTCAAACACTGAACGTATTTTCAAGGCTGGATTGTGCTTCGGCTCGGGGGAAATTTCCCTTTTCGCCCGGGAGTAAATCGACGAAAATAGCTGCCCTGACGTCTGCGGAGAACGTTGCCGACATCGGCCATAACTTGGTTTTCAACAAGGAGTTGCTGCATGGGACTTGGCGTGATCACCTTGATATTGGGCATCCTCGAAGGGTTGACTGAGTTCATCCCGGTCTCTTCGACTGGGCATTTGATTATCGCCGGCAAGCTGTTGGGATTTGAAGCGAAGTTCGGCACGGAGGCGGCTAAGTGTTTTGACATATTCATCCAGTTGGCGGCGATTCTCGCAGTGGTCGTGCTTTACCGGCAGCGATTTATCGGCTTGTTTGTCGGCGACAGGCAAAGTAAAGGATTTCGCGGATGGCGGGGGCTGTTTCTGCTCGCCGTAACGACGCTGCCGGCCCTGGTGGCCGGTGTCGGCCTTCATGATGTGATCAAGAAATACTTTTTCGGCGCCGAAACCGTCGCTTTGGCCCTGGCGACCGGGGCGGTGGGCATATTTCTGGCGGAGTGGTTGAAGCCCAAAGCCAGGGTGTGCGATCTTGACAGCCTGACCTGGCGAGAAGCGTTGATCGTAGGCCTGTTTCAATGCCTGAGTTTATGGTCGGGCATGTCCCGATCGGCGGCAACCATCGTCGGCGGCATGCTGGTCCGCGTCGATCGAAAGACCGCGGCGGAATACTCATTTCTTGCCGCTGTGCCGGTCATGTTTGCCGCGACAAGTTACGATCTTTACAAGACATGGCATTACCTGTCCATCAGGCATCTGCCCTATTTTGTCGTGGGGTCTGTGGTGTCGTTCTTTGCCGCCATGATCGCGGTGAAAGGGTTTATACGCCTGCTGCAGCATTGGACCTTAAAACCCTTCGCCGTCTATCGGTTGATCCTGGCTGCGATGGTGCTCTGGTTGGTGATATGCGCATCGAAGAGCTAGATTACGACCTTCCCGCCGAATTGGTTGCCCAGTCGCCGATCGAGCCTCGCGACCAGTCCCGTTTGCTGGTGATCGACCGCCAAAAGGGTAAGTTTGACGATCGGCGATTTTTCGAATTGGGCGAATATCTTCGAGCAGGCGACGTGCTGGTACTGAACGATACGAAGGTGATCCGGGCCCGGCTGACGCTGGTCCGGGATACGGGGTCACGATTGGATGCCTTGTTTGTTCGCGAGCATGCGCCCGGTCGATGGGAATTGATGATCCGCGGCATCGCGAGATTGAAAGCCGCCGAACGGCTGACCGTGCCGGGATCGGCGGCGGGTCTGCGGGTGGTCGATCGGCTTTCCGATAAGACCTGTCTGATCGAGATTGATCCGCCGGCTGAGGCTATTGAATTTCTCGAGCAGTTCGGCCGGGTTCCCCTGCCGCCCTATATTCATCGCCAGGCCGCCGATCCGGACCAGCTCGACCGACAACGGTATCAAACGGTCTACTCGAAGGTTCCCGGCGCGGTGGCCGCCCCTACTGCCGGCCTTCACTTTACCGAGGCACTGCTCCAACAACTGAACGCCGACGGCATCAAAATCGCCACGGTTACGCTGCACGTCGGGCGAGGTACGTTTGAACCGATTGCCGTGGATGACCTTTGCGCCCATCCGATGCACAGCGAATGGTTCAGCGTCAGCTCCGAAACGGCGGACCTGATCAACTCAGCCCGATCCGTCGGCGGACGCATCATTGCTGTCGGTACGACCGCCGTGCGGGTCATCGAATCGGCACAGGCGCAACGGCACCTCGAACCTGGCCAGGGATGGACGGATATTTTCATCTATCCGCCATGCGAATTTAAGGGGGTTGACAGCCTTGTCACCAATTTCCATTTGCCTCGAACGACCCTGCTGGCGCTGGTGTATGCGTTTGCCGGCATCGATCTTGCCCGAAAAGCCTATAGGCATGCCATCACAGAAGGCTACCGTTTTTACAGCTATGGCGATGCGATGTTGATCGTGTGACGTTGGGAAAGGTGCAACCTACTTGATCCCCAGGACGAGTTGCAGTCTGGGCGAAAATCTCACGTCATGACGAAGCGCCCAGCGTCCCACTTTGGGGGCGGCCCGAAGATACGCCGCCGGTGTTTGAGCCTGGGGCATCAGCATGACATTGTTCCGATCGATGAACGACAGACGTCCACAGGCCTCGACCACTTCCTGCACCTCTGGTCGGGAGGAAACAACGAATTTTAACTGGTAATCGTCGGCTTGACCAATTAATCGGCGGATGATCGCCGGCTTGAAGAAACGCCCCTGCCCGCCGCCAGACGTGCCCGGCAATTTGGGGCTGAGGCTAAGCAGTTGGCACGCGAATTTGCGATAAATAATCCCTGCCGTTTCCAGCGTGACGTGCAGACCGTCGCGGCGCAATGCACCGATCAACACGCCGATAGATCGATGGATCAGCGGCTCGCCCCCGGTAACGACCACGTGCGGGCAGTTGTATGCAGTGACCTGCCTGGCGATATCGTCGATCGCCAACCTTGGATAATCACGCACCGACCAGGCGGATTTCGTATCGCACCACGGACAACCCACCGGGCAGCCCGCCAAACGTATAAACACCGATGGCACGCCGGCCAGTTTGCCTTCTCCCTGGAGCGAATGAAAAATATCCACCACCGGTAATTCTTGCGAATCCATTAATCAACCGCCCAGGCAGGATGCGTCCAGTTCGTCACTTTTCCCACGTCTCCAGAAATTCCATCTGATCGTCGAATATCTTTGCGTAACTGTCGTATCGCCAAGGTGAGATATGCCCGTCTTCGACCGCCCGCTTGACCGCGCAGTT
>Ga0315281_10013913_pt1 | contig 10868 bp, 8 predicted proteins | sample YL17G07_0_MG_FD_204540 | JGI IMG/M metagenome (GOLD analysis project Ga0315281, IMG submission 204540) | Sediment microbial communities from Yellowstone Lake, YNP, Wyoming, USA - YL17G07_0 | ecosystem: Environmental > Aquatic > Freshwater > Lake > Sediment | place: USA: Wyoming | collected... | reverse complement strand
CGTCGAGCTGCAAGAACGGCGCCAGCGTGGACGCCAGGGCAAAGCCCTGGTGCGTGGAATAAAACAGCGGCTTGATACCGATTCGATCGCGAGCTGCGAACATGGTGCGGCTGGCATCGTCCCAGAGGGCGAAGGCGAACATCCCGTCCAGCCGTTCTACCACGCCCTCCCGCCATTCGACATATCCGCGCAGGATGACCTCGGTGTCCGACTGCGTCGCAAAGGCATGACCGCGCGTCGTCAACTGGTCGCGCAGGGATTGAAAGTTGTAGATTTCGCCGTTGAAGATGATCGTATAGCGCCCATCGCGCGTTTGCATGGGCTGCCTGCCCCCCGTCAAGTCAATGACGGCGAGTCGGGCATGAGCCAGCACTGCGCCGGACAGACGCACGATGTCCTGATCGTCCGGACCGCGGTTGTGCATGGTCGCCAGCGCCGCGGCGGCTCGGCTCTCCCACGGCGTATCAATCAAGGCAAGAATGCCGCACATTGACCGAGTCTACCCGGGTTCACGCCAGCGGGCGGGCAAGCCTTCATAGCTCCGCACCACGGTATCGGCGGAAAAACGCGCCAGGTCCACGCCGGACAAGGAAATCGGATTGGCTACCGCTTCGCGCAACGCCGCCGCCAGGGCCTGCGCATCGCCGATCGGCACGAGATGGCGCTCCAACGCGCCAGCCATGATTTCCCGCGGCCCGGAGGGACAGTCGGTGCTGACGATTTGGGTGCCGCAGATCAGCGCCTCGATCAGCACATTCGGCAATCCCTCGTGATCCGAACAAAGCACCAGCGCGTCCGCCGCCCGGATCCAGGGATAGGGATTTTTCTGAAAGCCGGCGACGATGACACTGCCTGCCACCCCGGCATCGGCGATCAAGGCGTCGAGCGCAGGGCTGGGCGACGTCAGAAGTACGAGTTTGTGGCGCAGCGCGGCGATCCGCCATGCCTCGAGCAACAAGTCATGCCGTTTTTGCGGCACAAAGCGACCAACGTGCAGAATATAGGGTTTGTCGGGCAACGTGGTTGGAGTTTGCGCGGCAAGGCCGCGGATTTCATCCAGATCAAACGGGTTGTACAACTGCACGATGTTGGCGCCGGTCAATCCCAATTCGCGTCGCAGATCCTCCGCCACGCCAGCGGAAACGGCGATCAGATTTGCGGCACCATAGTGTCGGCGATAGCGCGACAGGCGGCGGGAAGCCTTAGACGCGCTGCTTTGCCTCAGTTTTTTGATTTCCATCGAAAGCGTATTGGCGATACGGTGCCACACGCGGGGCAGCCCGGCAAGATTCACAACCTCGTCTGCGAACGGCAGGGTAGCCAGTGTGAAATCAAATGGTCGTTCTGCCTCCTGTTGCCGGAATTCCCGCCGCAAGCGCGCGGCGGCGAGCCTTTTGCCAAGCACACCTTTCCCCTGCGCGCGACCGGGCCTGGTCAGCGCATGGAGTTTGACGCCAGGATCGGGGGCGTACTCGACGATGTTTTCCAAGAGGAACAGGTGCACCTCATGCCTTCTTTGCTGCATCAGCGTGGCAAGCTTGAGGAAAGCCTTTTCCGCACCACCGCCCTTGAGGTTGGTGATGACCAGGGCAATTTTCAGTTTCGGGGAAATCAATATGATGCCGTTCCGGGGTGCGGAAGATCAGGTGCTTTTCAATAGGACTTGAACCGCCTGCCACACACGCTCTACGGTGACTTCGGTCATTTCGGACAACATCGTGCCGCCGCCGTCCAGTGCCGGATGTTCGACCACCTCCAATCGGTTCCGACCCAGCGGCGCCAGGAGCCGCCCCGGAGAATAACAATGGTAGAGCGCGACCATCGGTACGCCTATCGCGCCGGCGAGATGAGTGGGCCCGGTGTCCACGCCCACATACAGGCCGAGACCCTGCATCAGCGCCGCAGTCTGGCGCAGGCTGAGTTTCCCCGCTACCACGGTGACGTGATCACCCAAATGCGCTTTTAGCTCCCGTATCTTGGCCGACTCTTCCTTGCCCCCAAGCAACACAAAATGCGCCTGCGGATAAGCACACAAAATCCTGTCGCACAAGGCCGCGAAATGAGGCACCGGCCAATCCCGGTACGCCTTCGTCGGAAAACTCGCGACCTGCAAACCGATCAGTGGATGCTTATGCGCCGGCACCTGCTGTTGCAGGAAGGACAGCGCCCAGGCGCGTTCCGGTTCCGTTACCTGGTAGGCAAGATGATCGCCATCCGGCTCGATGCCCAGCGCCTGCGTAAGCAGCAATGGGACGCGCGCGGAATGCATGGACTGAAAAGGCGGCGGCTCCACTGCACGATAGAGCCTCCGGTTGAGCGCCGCGTCGTTCTGCCGAAATGCCACCACACGCTTCGCCACCCGCAGCGCATATTTGACCAAGGGCAAGTCGAAGCCGTAAACGATGGCGTATTCGAAGCGCTGCCTGCGCCAGTGACCGAGCAGCCAGGCCCAGTTCTTGGTAATTCCGCGTACCGATGAAATGAACGGAAGATGGCGGACCACCTCGCAACGTTTCGGATGGCCCGCAAAAGTAATGGCAGCCCCCGGAAATGCCCGTGCCACGGCACGAATGGCGGGCGTAACCAGAAGCGTGTCGCCAATGCGGGAAACGTTGATGATCAGAAAGGATGGCTGCTTACCGGACAAGATCCTGCCTGCGGAATATGTAATTTCTGCCCTCCACATGCACCAGTTGAAAGCCGCTGCGCTCCATCTGCGCAACAGCCCGCTGCGTATCTTCGGGCGTATGTTCGGTCACTCGATGGTGAAACTCTATCAGGACCTGGCCGGCCTGCCGTATTTCGCCGCTGCTGCAAAGCTGCTTCAGGACGTCGTACTCGGCGCCCTCGATATCCATTTTCAGCACCTCGCACGCGGAACGCGCGTGCTGGCTGAGTATTTCGGCCAGGGACGTGGTTTCCACTTCGATCCTGTGGCTGCTGGCGTACTCGTGGCTTCCGTCCAGGCTGCCGGAGACGCCGTCAGCCCCCTTGGGTAACTCCGGCTGAGCTCGCGGCAGGAAGAATTCCAGTTTTTTTCCCGGCTCAGACCAGAATGCCTTCGGCAATACGGTCATCGCGCCAGGAATCTTGCCACGGCAGTAGTCCAGACTGCGCGGGTTGGGTTCGACGCCCACGACTTTCCCCCCGAATGCTTGCAGGAAGGCCAGCGGGAAGCTGATATCCTCGCCCAGTCCGCAATCTATCAACAGAGGTGATTTGCCCACTAGGCGGGCATCCACCCACCATCCGCCATAGCGCGTTCCCAGTCTGCAGTATCCGCGCGGCAACAGCTTTTCCCTGACACGCCGCGACACCGAGCGCTTCAGACGGCGCCAATGCTTTTCCAAGAACTCATTCATCAGGCCATACCTGCCTTTCCCGCCGGCTCAATCTTGATCCCCGGAATGTGAAATGCTATGCCTTTCCAGGATTCGCGCGGCGGCGGCGAGCACGCGCGCTGTCCGCTCGCGAAACGCCGCGGCTGAAAACCGCTCGAGGTGAGCCGCAGCCTGTCGCGGGTCGGGGCGCACAGCGCCCGCAAGCAAGCGCTCGAGCAAACGCGCGAACGCCCGGCCGCCGTCCCGGCGCGGATCCTCATAGAAAAAGCCCGACTGCGGCTCGATCACGGATTCAGTGAAAGGCGGCGCGTGCACAGCGAGCACCGGTGTGCCGCAATACTGCGCCTCGATCAAATTCAGTCCCAGCGCTTCTTTCTCCGGCAATCCGCTCAATACGTAATCGAGTTGCGGGTAAACCGCCGCTGCATTGGGCTGGTGTCCCCAGAAGCGCACCTGCTTCAGAATGGGCGCGAGGCTCGCGCGCAGATCGCGTACCGAAGCGTAGCCTCCGCTGCCGAAGATCTCGAGGTTGACCTGCGGGTGTCTGGCAATGACCGGCGCGAGCGCGCCGAACATCAGGGGAAACTGCTTGATCGGCGTCAGGCGCGAGATGATCCCCAAGGTCAGCCCTGGTCTTCTGCTGAACTCCCGCGGGGACTGATGCGCGCGCCACCAGGGCTCGGCCAGCCCAAGCAGCCGGTCGCGCAGCTTGCGCTTGTCCCAGTCGTATTCCGAGCGCGCGGCCAGGGTGCCGCCCAATTCTCCGCGCCGCGGATCGGCCATGCCGTAGACGGGCTCGTCGAAGGCGACGCTGCCGTAACCGCGCTGCCTCACGCTCTCCAGTACATACCGCGATACCGCCAGAAGAAGATGATAGTGCCTGTATCCCTCCGGGTCGCGTTCGTGCAGCGGCATGTGGACAAAGCCGCACAGCACATGCCGCTCGGCGACCGACCGTGCCGCGGCCGCATCCAGTGCCGTCTGGGTGACGATCAGGGATCTTGCCTGCGGCAGCCGGTGCAGAATTTCGGCGGTGCCGTCCACGCGCACCAGTTCGACGCCGGCGGGCAGAAGCGACTCCCAGAAATCCGCCCCGCGGCTGACGAACAAGACCACGCGGCAGCCAAGATCCATCAGCGCCAGCGTGAAGAAACGGGTGTAGACCTCGCCGCCGCCGAACTGGCTTTGCAGGTTGACCTGATAGACGCGCATGGCGCTCACGGCGCGGCAACGTCCCCGGTAAGGCCATCCCCGGCCGCGGCATCTTCAGACTCCTGGACCATGGTGCGGCCGGTGCGGAAATTTCGGCGCCCGTTCGTTGAATCGCGTACGCACATGGTCTTATCCGCCCGGCGCATTGCGGCGCCCCGCCGCATTTGGCGCATTCCGCACATGCTGCGCATAACCGAGCAGCATTCCGGCAATCGACCAGAACAGCAAGGCAAGATCGCGCTGAAAGAAATCGTTGGTTAGGTTGCGCCCGACCACACCCACAACCAGCGATACGCCGCAGATCCCGGCCATGGCGATCACACGGTCGCCATCGCCGCTCAATTTCCAGAAGGTTCGCAGCAGCGCGAAGAATAGCAACAGGATTGCGATCATCCCTGGAATGCCCATCGACATGCCGTAATTCAGGAACACATTATGCGCGTGCCAGACTGCGGAATATTCGCGCGACAGCAGGTCGGGGTAGGCCTTCTTCATGGTCTCGCGGCCAAATCCCTTTCCGGCCAGAGGATGCTCCAGAATACGCGCAGCAACCGCTGGCCAGGTCGCGAGACGCGGATCCTGCGTCCACCCGAGCATGTCGCGCTTCGCCGACGCGCTCACGATCGCCACCGCGGCTAGAACGACGACAGCCACCGCGATTGCGCGAACGCGAGCCGCCGAGAAGACGATGAAACCGCGCGCGCGCAGGAGGTGCAAAGCAAACAGCGCCTGCAACGCAAACACCAGCCAGAATGTGCGCTGCCCCGCAAGCACGGCAGTGAGCAACTGCAGGGCAATCAGGCCCGAAATCACGCTCCACCTGTGCTTGTGCGGTAATACCCAGCCCGCCCACAGCAAAGCAGGCAGCAGCGCGAGCAGATAGGTGCTGTAACTACCCGATCCGCCGGCAATACCGAACTCGTTCCAGTCCACCGAGCCGGAGAAGAGATGTTCCCGCAAGGCGAACAGGCAGAGAACCAGGCTGCCCAGCATCAGCGCCATGACGAAAAAGCCGGCGTCGCCCCGAGTCCTGGTCAGGGTAATGAAACCGAGATAGGCGGCCATGCTATAGCCGATCTCGTTCTTGATTTCGCCCAGCGAATAGGCGGGATCGACCGCGCCCGCGAGCGACAACAGCGCGCACCCGCCCCAAAGCAGAAGGACTGCCTTCGCCGGCACGTCCGGAAAGCCCTCCTTGTGCCAAGTCCAGGCACACACCATCAGACCAGCGCCGAGCGCCAGCAGCCGCAACGCCACCGTGCCCGGGATAGGCAGAACGAACAGAAGCACGGCAAACGGCAGCAGGCGCGCCCTGGACATCATCCAGTCGCCTCGCGGAAAACCGCTTCCATGCTGTCAAGCATGCGCTCGCGCGAATAGCGGCCGCGCACCCAGGCACGCGCCGCCCGGGCCAGCCGCTCCCCCAGCGCTGTCTCGTCCAGCAGGCGTTCGATGGCGGCGCGCAGCGCGACCGCGTCCTGCGGCGCCACCACCAGCCCGGTTTCCTCGTGCCGTACCAGCTCGTCTATGCTGCCGACGGGGGTGCTGACTACGGGCACGCCCGCAGCCATGGCCTGCATCAATGCCTGCGGCACGCCCTCGTTGGCATAGGAGGGCAGTGCGAACACGTCGAGCGCCCGCAACCAGGGCGCCACATCGGACTGATTGCCCGGCATCAGCACGCGCTCCTCCAGGCCGAGTCGCGCCACTTGCTGCCTCAAGTTGTCCCGGCCCGGTCCGTCGCCGACCACGAGCAAACGCGCGTCCTTCTGTTTCATCCCGGCGAAAGCCTCCACCAGATAGCGGTGTCCTTTCCAGCTGCGCAGGGTGGCGACGATGCCGATGCAAGCTTGCGCCGGGTCGAGTCCCAGCTGCGCTTTCGCCTGTGCCCGGTCCGCCGGTGCAAAGCGCTCAAAGTCGATCCCGGTAGGTACCGAGACAATCGACTCCGGACGAAAACGATTTTCGCGGATCAGTTGCTCGCGCAGACGTTCGCCGGTGGTGACGATCCGGCGGGTGGCCGACTGGTACAGCCAGCGCGTGGCCACATTGTCGTGGACCGCGGCCGAGACGTGGCGCGTGCGCACCAGTGCCGGTCGCGGATGCATGCCCACCAGCGCCAGCGCGGCGAGCCAGCTGTCGGTCGAGCTGTGGCTGTTCAACACGTCACAACTCGCGCGCGCGAGCCAGGTGCGCATGGCGCGCAATCCGACGAGCCCCTTATGCGCGATCGGCAGGGCTAAGGCGGGCACACCGCGCCTGGCCGCCTCTTCATATATGCGCGCTTCCCGCGGACACAGCAGGGTCACGCGGTGACCGCGCGCCAGCATGCCGGCCGCCTCCTCCAAAATGCGGATCTCCTGCCCGCCCCAGCCGCAGGAGGACTCGCTGTGAACGATCTGCATCGTCCAGGGCCGTATCAGATTGCCGAAAAAGACGTGTCGCGCGCGCGGGTCCGCTCCTGCTGCCGCCCGGACGTATCGTCGTCGACCGCAAATTGAATCTTGTGTAGGCGGGCGTATAGCCCGTCACGCTGCAGCAGCTCGGCATGCGAACCAAGCTCGGCGATCGTGCCTTTTTGCAGCACGACGATGCGATCCGCCTTCTCGATGGTGGACAGCCGATGGGCAATGATCAGCGTGGTCCGGCCCTGCATCAGAGTCTCCAGCGCCGCCTGCACCACCCGTTCCGATTCGGTATCCAGCGCCGAGGTCGCCTCGTCCAGAATCAGCACCGGCGCGTTCTTCAGCAGAGCACGCGCGATCGCCAGGCGCTGGCGCTGTCCCCCCGAAAGGCGCACACCGTTCTCGCCGATGATCGTTTGCAGCCCCTGTGGCATCTCGCGGATGAATTCCATCGCATGCGCGGCCTCCGCGGCGGCGGTGATCGCGGACTCGCTGGCGCCCGCCAGGGGGCCATAGGCGATATTGGCCGCAACCGTATCGTTGAACAGCACGACGTCCTGACTTACCAGGGCGAGATTGGCGCGCAGGCTGGCCAGCGTCAGCGCCTGGATATCAATCCCGTCGAGCAGGATGCGTCCGGCACCGGGGTGATAGAAACGCGGAATCAGGTTCGCGAGCGTCGTCTTTCCACCGCCCGATCCGCCCACCAGGGCGATGGTTTCGCCCGGTGCGATATCCAGGTTGACGTCCGCCAGCGCCGGCTTGGCGGCGTTGGGATAGGTGAAGCTCAAATGCTCGAACTCGATCCGGCCCTGCGCGCGGCCTATGTTCTGCGTGCCCTTGTCGGCTTCGGGCAGTTCGTCGATAAACGAGAACACGCTTTCGGCGGCGGCCAGGCCGCGCTGCAGCGAAGCGTTGACTCCGGTAAGGTGCTTCAAAGGCGAAAGCAGCATCAGCGTGGCGGTCATGAACGAGACGAAACTGCCCACGGTCACGCCCTCGGCCCCGCTTTGCCGCGTGGAATAGTAGACGATGAACGCGACCGCGATCGCAGCGCATACCTGCACCAGCGGCACCGACGCCCCGGCGGCAATGGTCTGGCGCATGGCGAAATCGCGCATGCGCTTGATCGCCACGCCGAAGTGGCGCTGTTCGTACTCCTGCCCGCCAAACACCTTCACCACCTTGTGGCATCCGATCGCCTCGTCCAGCACATGGGTGATGTCGCCCATCGCCAGCTGCGCGTTGCGGCTCACTTCGCGCAGCCGCTGGCTAAACGACCGGATAACCAGGGCGATGACCGGTCCTGTCGCCAGCGTGAGCAGCGACAGCTTCCAGTCGAGGTAAAACATCCAGGCGAGCAAGCCGACGATCGTAAGCGTATCGCGCACCATTACCGTCAGCACCGTGGTCGCCGCCGCGGTGACACCGGTCACGTCGTAGGCGAGCTTGGATATCAGCGCTCCGGAGGAAGCATCGTCGTAATAGCGCGTGGGCAAACTGACCAGCCGGTGAAACATCTCGCCGCGCAGATCGAGCACCACTCTGTTGGATACCCAGTTGAGCGCATAGTCGCTGGCAAAACCGAATACTCCGCGCACCAGAAACAGGCCGACCAGAGCGAATGGAATCAGCCGGATGGTGGTAGGGTCCTTGTTGACGAAACTGCCGTCCAGGAGCGGCTTCATCAACGCCGGAAACAGGGGCTCGGTCGCCGCCACCAGGACCATGGTCAGGATCGACAGGGCGAACATGCGCCAGTATGGCGCGACATAGCGCAACAAGCGCAAGTACAGGGCCCCGCTCTTGGTCTCGGCAACGCTCATAGATTGGTGCGCGGTTCGACGGAGAATTTTCCAATTATATCAGAGCCCTAAGGCTGGCCAGCGGGCCCTGGCTCAGGGCAAGCGGTCACGATAGCGTGAATTCCCTTCGTTCCATGGCGAAAATCTTCAAAATGTACTATTGGTCTTCATCGGCACATAGCCAAATTGCGTCGCAGCGGTTTCTAGCCCGGTTGAATTGCTGTAGATTGATACTCGGCAACGTCGTTCAGGACATTAACAATAATGCCCCGCATCTTTGATAACATCGAATTCGACCTGCTTCCTGCACTTCGGGCAACGCTTGAGGTGTCCGATCGTTCCGACTTCTGCGTCGGCTATTTCAACCTCCGCGGCTGGAAATCTATCGACGATCTGGTCGAGCAGTGGTCGGGGGGGCCGGGCAAGCAATGCCGTTTACTTGTCGGCATGCAGCGCCTTCCGCAGGACGAACTGCGTTCGGCATTCAGTCTGAGCGAGGGCGATGAGCAACTGGACAACAAGACGGCGCTGCGCAAGAAGAAGAAGCTTGCAGAGGATTTTCGCAACCAACTGACGTTCGGCGTTCCGACCAATGCGGACGAAGCAGCGCTGCGCCGTCTGGCCGCACAACTTAAATCAGGTAAGTTGGTCGTGAAGCTGTTCCTGCGTCACACGCTGCATGCGAAGCTTTACCTGCTTTTTCGGACTGACCCGACAAATCCAATCATTGGTTATCTCGGTAGCAGCAACCTCACGCTCTCCGGACTTTCGCACCAGGGCGAGCTGAACGTGGATGTGCTCGATCACGATGCCGCGAAAAAGCTGGCGCTTTGGTTCGAGGCGCGATGGGCTGACCGCTGGTGCGTTGACATCACGGCCGAGCTGATTCAAGTCATCGACGAGAGCTGGGCGCGCGAAGAGGCGATTCCGCCGTATCAGATCTATGTGAACATGGCCTACCACCTGGCGCAGGAAGCCCGTGCCGGGCTCTCGGAGTTCCGCATCCCCCCCGAGTTCGGTAATCGCCTGTTTGAATACCAGGTAGCTGCAGTCAAGATCGCCGCGCACCATCTGAACAAGCGCGGGGGCGTCCTGATCGGCGACGTAGTCGGATTGGGTAAGACGCTGATGGCATCGGCGCTTGCGAAAATATTCCAGGACGACCATTTCACGGAAACGCTCATCATCTGCCCGAAAAACCTCGTGAAAATGTGGGAGGGCTACGTCGCGGAGTACCGCTTGCTGGCAAAGGTGCTTTCCGTCACCAGGGCCGACCGCGAGTTGAAAGACTTGCGCCGCTATCGCGTCGTTCTCATCGACGAAAGCCATAATCTGCGCAATCGTGAGGGAAAGCGCTACCGCGCGATTCAGGAGTACCTGCAGGAAAACGAGAGCAAGTGCATTTTGCTTTCCGCCACGCCTTACAATAAAACGTATCTGGACCTGTCCAGTCAGCTTCGGCTGTTCGTGCCGGAAGACAGGAATCTGGCGACCCGCCCGGAGCGGTTGCTGAAAGAACTCGGTGAAACCGAATTCATCCGCCGCCACCAGTGCGACATTCATTCCCTGGCTGCATTCGAAAAGAGCGAGCACGCCGACGACTGGCGCGAACTGATGCGGTTGTACATGGTGCGCCGCACGCGCAGTTTCATTCAGGACAATTACGCCGCGACCGATCCCGCAAACGGTCGAAAATACCTTACGTTCGAGGACGGGACGCGTTCCTACTTCCCGGATCGCATTCCGAAGACCGTCAAGTTTCGCGTTGACGAACGAGACCCTACGGACCAATATGCACGGCTCTACGGCGCCGGCATTGTCGCTTCCATAAACACACTCAAACTTCCGCGCTACGGCCTGGCCAACTACGTAGCCGCTACGCCACACAAACCGCCCACCCCGGCCGAAGCCAAGCAGTTGCAAGACCTGTCTCGCGCCGGAAAACGATTGATGGGTTTTTGTCGGACGAATATTTTCAAGCGCCTGGAGAGCAGCGGTTCGGCATTTCAGCAATCCATCGAGCGCCACATTCTGCGTAACCACGTGTTTTTACACGCCATCGAAAACGACCTCCCGCTGCCGCTCGGAACGCAGGATTCCGGTTT
>Ga0315281_10013911_pt1 | contig 10869 bp, 10 predicted proteins | sample YL17G07_0_MG_FD_204540 | JGI IMG/M metagenome (GOLD analysis project Ga0315281, IMG submission 204540) | Sediment microbial communities from Yellowstone Lake, YNP, Wyoming, USA - YL17G07_0 | ecosystem: Environmental > Aquatic > Freshwater > Lake > Sediment | place: USA: Wyoming | collected... | reverse complement strand
GACCTTTTTTTAATTATTTTGAGCCCGGTAGCTGTACGGGCTGGGCTCTGAGATCTCTAAAGCCCTGATGCCAATAATGGAATAAAGGGCTGAAATTGCTTTGGCCCCATCGCATCTTATAGCTGATGGTGTTTCTAAAAATGACCCAAGACCTCCTGCTTTTCAGGGCTGTACCGATTGTAAATCTCCAATACATGCTACTGGGGCATTAATCGCCTATACAAGAGGGACCGTATATGGGGGCTGTAAACCCTGCGACCTGGGAAAAGAGATTATTTCCCCCTGATGGTATTCGAGAAAAAATTAACTTCTGGCAATCGAACTCATCTGGCCTTCGAAAGCTTCTTTAATAAACATCCTTTAAGAAAATCGCCAATATTGAAGTTTTAGATTATTTCGAAAAAGGTAGGATGACCGTGGCAAATTCTTATTGTAGATCTTTCCGGTTTTTAGAGAAGGCTACCAGCCGCCGCTTATGGACTCCTTTTATCCTCCTCATTTCTATCTTTTTGCCGATTTCTAATGCTAACAGCGACCAATTAATCGAGATGCGTGAATCGAAATACAATAATATTTATGTTTATCAAAAAGGTGAATATATATCGATGACCTTTGGCCACAACCGGCGAATTTTTGTCGAATCGATCTACAACCCGCAGAACGAAAAAGAGCTTCCGGTTATCTATACAAGATATATGACTGTCGCAATCGTTTATGCTAAAGCACTTGAATCAATACTTCAAATCGGTTTAGGGGGTGGTAGGACCTCATGGTACACTCACAAACACTTGCCAAATACCTCAGTTACGGCTGTGGAAATTGATCCTGAAGTAATATCGCTTGCGAAAAAGTATTTTGGCATTAAAGAGGAGAAAACTTTTCATATCGTTGCGCGTGATGGAAGATTATATCTTACCCGGAATCAGGATCAATATGATATTATTTTTATTGACGCGTACCGCGGCCCATTTGTCCCTTTTCATCTCCTAACCAAAGAGTTTTATCATATCGTTAAAACCAGACTAAAGCCGGGGGGAGTGGTGGTGCAGAACATCGAACCGAGCACCATGTTGTTCGATTCAGCTGTGGTCACAATTCGAGCCGTCTTTAGTAGCCTAGACCTCTTTGAGGCGGGTGGAAATATTGTGGCAGTTGCTTACGATGGTTCGCCGTATTCAACGGAGGAATTGGTCAACACTGCAAAGAAACTACAGAAGAGATATCGATTTCTCTATAGTCTTCCCGACATGATTCGTGAACGCCGGGCATTAACGATATTGCCACCCGTAGGCCCCCTGACCGATGACTTTGCACCGGTTGAATACTTGAAATCAATAGAAAAGCATAACCGGAAATTGACAAGTGACCAATAAATTTGCCTCAATTTAGACAAGTGAATTAGTTACATTCACATTAAAAGGGCTTTGGTTGTTCGTTTTCTAAAAAGAATGAGAGGGGCCTTGATGAAGAGAAAGGAATTATTGATTCAGTTACTACTCTATCTAAACGCATTCCTTCTTGGATTTGTCCTCATGGGATTCGAGATGCTTGGGAGTCGCTATTTGTATCCCTATTACGGGGGAAGCATCGAAACTTGGGCGGCTTTGATTTCGACGGTGCTGGTAGCTTTGATGATTGGGTATTTTTTGGGTGGAATTGTTGTAGATAGGTTTCCTTCCATATCCCTGTTGGGAATTCTCATATCTTTGTCATCTGTGTACTTAGCCATTATTCCAAAATCGGCAGATCCTATATTGAATTGGATGATTGACATATTTGGGGACCAGGCATCGAGTGTTTTGGTAGCGTCACTGGCATTACTCTTGGTACCGCTTTCTCTTCTCGGGGCTTATACTCCATTTGCGATTCGTTTAGCTTTAATTGAACAGGTTAAATCGGGGCGTACTTCTGGGATGATTTACGGGATTTCGACTATGGGAAATATTCTTGGTACGCTCATAACAACCTTTTATTTGATACCTAGCATTGGTACGCGATCCATCACGTACCTTATGGCTTTATTAGTAGGCTGCTCGGGAATATCACTTTTATTATGCGGGCATAAAAGTAATTCAGGTTGAAAAAACAATAATTTGTTCCTCTTCCATTATTTTTGGCCGTTTCGCCTTGCTTTTCGCAGACCTGAATCCTCGCCTTGTATTGTGCTGGGTAAGCATCCTATTATGTAAGCGGGATCCGAAATATATTTGTTAAGCACCTACTGCGTACCCTTTGCCTGGGGTTTCCAATTCCTTGGGAAACTGATTCTTTTTTGGGGAAAAAACCTTCTTCCTTTCCCTGGTTTCGAATTTTCACGAGGGTGTAGAGGACGAAGGGTCTTATAATAATGAAACGGGACATTGAATGAGATGAAAGCAAAAAGGAGGAAATTATTTATTTTTTTGTTGATTGTAAGCACGAGTTATTTTATCTTTGCAAACCTGGAAACCGTTTGGCCTGATCAGGCGATGAAGCGAAAAATAAGTGCCGATTTGCGCCCTTTCCTGGAAAGCTATTTCTCGAGTTGGTCGAAGCGCGACATAGAGGGTTATAAATCTCACTTCCATGAGAGCGCGGTGATTATATTCATAGAGAACGGGCAGGTCCGCCGGGTGCAATCTCTTGATGCCTTTATTAGGGATCAGGGAAATTTTCTTTCGACTGCCACCGACTTCATAGTCGAACAAATGACTTCTTTTAGCGCTGATGAGGACAAAAAAGCTGCAACAGTTTCTGCTCAATGGGTTTTGATGAAAGGAGAGAAGAGGCAGAAAGGAGTAGACCGTTTTACCATTATTCGGAATTTGAGGGGAGAATGGAAAATAGTCTCCCTTGTTTGGTACATAAACGAATAGGTTGTTCCAATGTCGCGAGTCGCCATTTGGTTTACAAATTCAAACCTGGTCGTTAGCGGAGGCGTAAGAGTGCTACATCTCCCAGTGCTGTGGCCATGAATTCGCCTTCGGTCTCCCTAAAATGATATAGGGCATTTCTTTTTAAGCTATATATCGACGGAGGAACAATTCCCGGGGCAGATGTAGTAACCCACCCGAAAGTAAGGCTGATGGTCAAGGCAGTGGCCGAGACCTGTGGTATGCAGCGCGAAAAAGACCTCCAGGAATCCCTCCTGTGCAAATCTCATCTCACCGGAGATCCCATCAGCCGCTTTGTCGATCGCAAGAAAGACATGATCAAAAGTGGCGGCGAGAATGTCTCTTCTCAGGAAGTGGAAGGAATGATAATGAAACATCCGAAGGTGATGGAGGCCGCCGTCATCGGCATGCCGGATCCCGAGTGGATAGAGGAGGTGACAGCCTTCGTCGTTCCCCGTCCAGGTGAGATGCCGGCGGAAGAGGAGATCATCGTTTTCTGCAGGGAAAGGATGGCCGGCTACAAGGTACCCAAAGCGTGATCTTCAAGCGGAGCCTGCCAATGACACCCAGCGGTAAAATGTTGAAGAGGCTTATCCGGGAAGAATACGCTCAACAGAAATAACAGCTGGGCAACATGATTTCATCTTATAATGAAGAAGAAAATGGAATGCCGTGTCGGGCAAGGATTTTTTCCGCTGCCAATATCCCACGATACTGGGCTTCTTCAAAAATGGAAAATCCGCTTAAATCGGAATGGGCAAAATAGATATTTCCCTGCGGCTGAGCAGCTTGCCGGCGGGCGCTGCCCCAAATAAAACCGACCCGCGGCTGGATCATGGCATGCCCCCAGCGAAAAATGTCCAAGCGGGTGACCAAGTCGCGGATTTCAGGGTGCGGTTTGGAGAGATCCCGGAGAATGAAATGTGCCCAGTCATTCCAGGAAGTGCGCAGCAGGCGGGTTCTTTCCTGAGCGGGCGGAGCCGCTACCATCGCATAATAATAAGTGAGAACCGTTTTCGACAAATGGGTCGCCAGGCTTTGGTGGGTCGCCACCACATAGCCAAGCGACGGGCTGTCATAAATGACATTGTCCCAGGCAATGGGGATCCCGGAGCGGGTGATGGGAAATGATTTCAAGCTTAGATTGGCGACCAGCCAGGGACTGTACTGGAATTCGCCGAGATACCGGGTTGCGGCCTGGCTGACTGCGTCAATTATGCGGCTGGCGAATATCCGGGGGCAAGCACAGATCACCTCCTGCGCGCGAATGCGGATGGAGGCGTTTTCCTTCGGGTGATACACGTCCACCAGGACCTCTGGGCGTTTATTTCTCAAGCGGAAGACCAAAGCATCGGTCGTAATTTTTGATTGAAGTTTTTTTTGGAGTTGTTTGACGATCCAGCCATTTCCTTCCGGCCAGGTAAGGACGGTCTGGTCATCTGTTTCTCCGCTTGCGTCGCGGCTGCAAAAATAATGGAGGCCTGCCCAGGCAGAGACCTCGGCGTAATTGCATCCGTAGTCGTCCCGGCATCCGTAATTCACGTACCAATGAAGCGGGGTCGAATCCAGGCTATTTTGGTGCAGAAATTCATGCATGGAAATCCGGTCCAGGGAAAGCAGATCCGCATCCCGTGAACTCATTTCCATGGGGATGGCAAAGGGTTTCCTCCCGTCTTTTCCCCGGCGATGCTTGAATCGAAGGATGATGTCCCGGAACCGCTGAAATTGGTCAAGATCTTTCTGGGTGGCCCCCAGCAGCGGCAGGAATCCCTCCTGCCATTTTCCATGGATGAACAGCCGTTCCTGGGGCGAAAAACAGAGGTACTTTTCCTGATAAAACGGGTGGCCTGCGGTTGTTCGGCCTTCGATGACCCCCAGATCTTCAAAAAGTTCCTGAACGGCTCTGGATTCATGGGTAGGGAGCGGAACATAATGCGCGCCCCACGGGTAGGCGGTGATCGAGTTTGCACCCGAGCACGCCACGCCGCCTACTTCGGGTTCAAGCTCCAGAATGACGAATTCATGAAAACCGGCCTTATGCAGTTTCCACCCCGCTGAAAGCCCTGAAATTCCCCCGCCGATAATCACCACCGGGACTTTTTTCTCTCGGCTGGGGGCTGGAAAATTGCCTTCCAAAAGTCTATGCCCAACTTCATAGGAAGGTCCTAAAATCGATCCGGTGAAGGAGATTCCTTTTTTTCTGTACCCCTGGCAGCCGGCGAAAGATGGCAGGGTTATAGCAAAAAGGGTTCTGGCTGAGGAGAGAATAAAAGTTCGGCGGTCCATAAGGCCTTTAGGCGTTACTCCGTCACTCTATGCCATTCCGCTTCATAATATTGGACGAGCACCTGATTGTTCAGTCGGTTGACTTCCGTTTCCACCGGCAGCATATCTTTGGGAAAATGGAAAAGGCTCGGTGCAATCTTGCCATTCAAATATTTCAGGTTTTGCAGGTATTGAGTTGGAATCGCATAGGGGCGGATGGAAGCAATCACAAAACCCCATTCACCGAAAGAAGGAACGTAGGCATGATACGGAGTAACCTGGAGGCCGGCGTTCTGCAAGGTCTTGACAATGCACCAGTAGGAGCGCCGGGCAAAGAGGGGAGAGGTACCCTGGATCACAGCCATTCCATTGGCCGTAAGGTGCCGCCGGAGCAAGCGGTAGAAAGCCGTTGTATAAAGCTTGCCCAGAGAGTAATTGGTGGGATCGGGAAAATCCACTACTACAAAATCAAAAAAATCCTGATTTTGTTCGAGCCAGAGAAAAGCGTCAGCATTGACGATAGTCACCTTGGGAGAATTCAGGGAATTCTGGTTCAGGCGGGTTAAAACCTGGTGATGGGAAAAAAGCCGGGTCATCTCCGGGTCCAGATCCACCAGGGTCACCGTCTGCACCGATTCATATTTCAAAATCTCCCGAACGGCGAGGCCATCGCCGCCGCCGAGAACCAAAATCCTTCGTGGATTAGTTAGGGATTGCAACCCCGGATGGACCAGCGCTTCGTGGTACCGGTACTCGTCGCGCGAGCTGAACTGCAGATGCCCATTCAAAAAAAGCCGCACATCGTCCTTCCAGCGGGTGATCACGATCCTTTGGTAGGGAGAGGACTTCGCATAAATAATCTCGTCCGTATAGATTGCCTCCTCGGCCAAAGCCGTGAGTCGCTCGGCATAGGCAAACCCAGCGAGGAGCAAGATGATAGCGGCAGCACATTGGATCTTCATCCAACGCACTTGTGGCAGTTGGAGTCGAAAAAGCCAAGCTGTTCCGGCAGCCACCAGCGCGTTAAGCGTACCAAAGAGCAGACAGGTTCTCACTACCCCTAACTTGGGAGCCAACAGAATCGGAAATAGGAGGGACGCAGCCAGCGCGCCGAGGTAATCAAAGGTGAGAACCTGGGAGACAAGGTCCTTGAACTGAATTTTGTCCTTCAGAATTCGCAGGAGCAGCGGGATTTCCAGGCCAACCAGGATGCCTATGACGGTTACAAGAAAATAGAGGAGGGGTTTCAAAGACCCTACATAGGAAAAAGATAAGAATAATAACGTTGCCGAATAGCCCCCGAAGATCCCCACCAGGAGTTCAATGGCGATGAATTTCCCAACCAGTCCCCGGCCGATGAAACGGGAAAGGTATGATCCAATGCCCATTGCAAAAAGGTAGGTTCCGATTACGGTGGAAAACTGGGTAACTGAGTCTCCCAGGAGATAACTGGCCAGGGTTCCGGCAATTAATTCATAAATTAAGCCGCAGGAGGCAATGATAAAAACTGAGAAAAGGAGGGCGTAGGTCATTGGCCTGGAAATTCTGGGCGGATCATTGGGGCTGGATTAATGGATTGCTGCCGCCACGATGATGCATATTCCGACTGCAATTCCACCCACCACAATCGCCAGGGCCGTATTCTTTTCCTCGATGATCTCCTTCCAGAGATGATAGGGGGTCAATTTATCGATGAGGAGAAATAGTACCCAGAATATAAAAACTCCTATAAAGGAATAGAGTAATGAACTCAACAGGGCACCGAATTTAAATTGTTCAAACATGTTTCCCCCTCTTTTCTGGAATATTTTCTAAAATGTCCCCCAATAGGGACCGGGTCAACGGCATCTTTGGGCAACGTTAGGCACTTGACTCTATTTATGGAAGTATCGGGTATAATGGCTTCGATAACTTCCGGGATTTTCGCGCACCGATTTGGGAATTCCTTTTACTTCGTCATAAGTAGTCAGGCTCCAGCCGCGGTATTCCGCGATGGCCAACAGCAGCAAAACCGCAAGTCCAAACCCGATAAAGATTTTTTGCATAAGGGGTTCTCCTTGCCCGCTTCAATCTTCTTTTGAGCGGGGAGGGTCGCTTTCCGCCCAGCGAACTGCCTCAAACCTGCTGGAGCGCCACTTCATGATGAGTGGTAGAAAGCATAGCGCTGCCAGCGCCAGCAAGAAAAAGGACCATTGGGGTACGTCCCGATAGACCCAGATGGCGTAGTTTACGCTGGGAGCAGAAGATTCCGGCCCAATGTAGAGATAATATTTTCCGGCCGGAACCGCTGGAAGAATGGCTTCATCGGAGATGCTTCCTTCTGACCACCGCTCTCCACCATCCACTCCGTGATAATAACTGATTTCCCTCCCGAAATCATAGGCCCGGCCTTCCTCATGGATCAGAGTCATGTGGAGATAGATCCAGTTATTGTTTACGTCAGCTGTGCTCTTGACCACCACATTGGACGTATGGCCCGGGATTTCGAAGAAATCCGTTACTAGCCCTTTTTCTTTATCTGCCTGGCGGAACACAAAGCGGTTTTCATAAACCAGCTTATTTTGAGCAAGCAAGGACATTAACAGATGAATGAACATAGCGGCCACACAAAACCACACGAACAGCTTCAGGAGCGAGGAAGATTGGTTGGCATAGGGAGACGGCTGATTGGGGGCTACCCCGATCTTGGGCGGTATGAGTGTGTTCAGGTGGAAAGCGCTCCAGAGGATATCCGGTTCGATATATTCGCCGATTGCCCAGGTTATCTCTTGATCCGTTTTTTCCCGGCTCAGAATCAGTGGCGGAGCCACATAATCCGTAACCTGGCATTTCTCCCCCGCCTGCACTTTCCAGTAAAACTCTCCCAGCACGTAAATCACTCGGGCCTCGGCCGTTTGAAAGTGCAGAAAGGGTTGATCCAGATATTTGACAGCGGGTCTCGCTCCCCCAGCCTTGGGTTTGGGGATATTACTGGTGGCCTTGAGGAAATTCCAGTGGCCGTTATATTCCGACAGCCAGCGAAATCCCTTGTAGGGGCTGAAAAGGAGGTATTCGTTCCATTCGTAGTCCACTCCCTCCACCGTCATGGCGCGGCGCATATAACCGATTATCTCAAACATCTGCCCCCGCACCTTTCCGCGGCTGCCCAGGGGAATCAGCGGCTTATATTTAATCTTGGATTGGAAGGTGGAGATTATCCTGAGATTTTCGTCCGTCAGATCAATGACGGACCCGCAGGCTTCGCAAACAACCGATTCCGCCCGGTCCATGCCGCGAAGCGTTAGAGGATTGCCGCAGCCCCGGCATTTAAAGGTTTTTACCTGAGGGTCAGCAGGAGGCGGCGCAGCTGCCCTTATGGGGGGCTGAGGGGTCGGTTCCTGGTTACCATCCATTCCATTCTCTCAAGCCGGATAGGTGTAAGTCTTCGAATTCTACATATTCGCCCATGAAGATCAGAGGCGGCTCTTCGCTGTAGTCTAGCGTTGCAAAATTGTTTCCTTGGCCAGAAAGATCCACCACCGGTGCCGAATAACCGGGACCAATCTGGAAAGGGAGTTCTCCCTGGCCTGAAATGCAAACGGCTTGTTCCACCTGCGTTACTTCATAGGATTGGCCTCTCAGCACCACCGGGTCCCCCGGGCGCAAATCGGCAAAGCGAGGAATGGCTTCGGCAACTTTGGTCCGAAAGGAAACTGCATACGTTCTGCCGGATTCTCCCAACCAGCCGTTGCGCAGGTCATCAAAGAGGAGGTACCATTCGTTCCACAATCCTTCCGTATAGCGCATCTGAGCTCTGCCAACCACGGTGAAATGGACCCCTCGGTATCGTCCTTCCGCATGCAGTTGCAGGGGGGAACCATCAACCTGCAACTCGGCCATTTTGCCAATGTTCTCCAGGTTTAGATCATGGCGGACCAGGGTAGATCCGCAATACTCGCAAATCGACAGGATGGACACCCGGGATTTAAAAACAACGGCGGCCCCGCATGAAGGGCAGGTGCAGTTTTGCATGACATTAAGCCAGGAATAACCGGCAGATCGCTCCTTCCTCTATTTTTGATAGACCCGCAAATACTTGCGGATGCGGACTTCTGTAGCGCCCAATAATTGGGATATCTTGGACTCCCAATCTATGGAGTGGCGCTCGGAGCAGCAAAAGACGTTCAAACATGCCGACTGAAATTCGGGAAAGGTATGAATGGCCAAATGCGACTCCTGCAAAAGCCAGAACCCAGTAATTCCTCCCGTCATGGGAAACTGGTGCCAAACGGGATTGCCCACAGGCTTTAACCCCATCGCAGAAACGATGGCCTGGAAAAGGGTGGCCAGATTTTTCTCATCGCGCAGGACCGATTGCGGGCATCCAAAGACTTCCAGCAACCACTCAATTCCTGCCAAGGCAAACTTCCTTCCGAATGTTACTCCTCAGCAATTCTTTGGAGTTTTCTCTTGGATTTAGAGGCGGTTCGAAAAACACGTCTTCATTCATCAGGTTCCTCAACCAGGAAGGGTCTGGATAGCGAAAAAGAGCCAGTACATTTTTGCGAATTGTAACAAATTGAGGAGAAAGGGTCAAGAAATTGCGATAAATAATTTTTAATTTTGTTCAATCATTTTCAAATTTTCTGCCTCGGGCAGACAGCCGGGATACCTCCCTTTTCCCATCTATATTATCTATGTAGATAAATTGGATTAAGTCCTGTTATCAATGGCAGGAAATGATTGGTCTTTCATATTTTTCAGGGAAAAGTGCAAATAATTGGGGAAAAAAGAGAAATTCTTTTCCATTTTTTGTGGTAGGGTCATCAATGATTTTTAATAAAGTATAATAAAATTAGTTTGTTATAATGTTATAAAAATTTGGATCATTTTTTGCCTCTAATTTAAATATTATATAGCCCTCGCGGGAAATATTTAGGTAACGGGAAAAATGGGACTCGAAAGTATTCTCCCCCAAGAGTCATCCAATCAGAGAATGATCTATGCAATCCAGAATCTTTGGGGGGATAAAAATCATTCGGGGGGTTTGCGATTGGTTATTTTAGAACCCGGATGTAGCCATAAAGGAGGTTAAAAATGGTTATCAGCTGTATTTTTTCGTATCCTCCCAAAAGCGCAAAGGAGTATGCCCAGCTTGCAACAGAATTACCTCCTTTGCCGGAGTATATAACCATGAAACGACCCTATATCAATCGAGCCGCAGAGGAGGATATTAAAACGATTGCCTTATATGAGTTTGATAAATCGAGGTTTGCAGAGGCATCTAAACATATCTTTAATCAATTAGGAGCATTTCATGGTGTTTCCGGCTTCACCTTTTCTGCCCGAGTACTGGCAGAAGGCAAGGAAGTTGAAAAAATATCCAATTAATGTAAATCCGGAAACGCGCCTCTTCTCCTCCCCTTCGATGGGGGATGGTGAGGGTGGGGGTGATTATGGCCCGGAATTCCAAGAATTTCTGTTTCCACCCCCCTTACCCCGCCCCTCTCCGGCTAGGGGAGAGGGAGTTTCCGGATGAGCACCAATTAGTAGTGTAGAATGCCAACCCCAAGGGCGAAAATGACGATACCTTTTCATTATCAGTTTACCCAATAGATGCTTTTTGAGAGATTGGATTTCGGTATTCTTTTTCGAATTCTGCGGTGAGGGAGCGATATTACCAAATGGCTTATACAATCGGCGAAAGAAATTATCTACCCTCCTCTATGGTTAGAGGTTATCGATGGAAAGT
>Ga0315281_10013910_pt1 | contig 10869 bp, 8 predicted proteins | sample YL17G07_0_MG_FD_204540 | JGI IMG/M metagenome (GOLD analysis project Ga0315281, IMG submission 204540) | Sediment microbial communities from Yellowstone Lake, YNP, Wyoming, USA - YL17G07_0 | ecosystem: Environmental > Aquatic > Freshwater > Lake > Sediment | place: USA: Wyoming | collected... | reverse complement strand
ATATTCGATTGTCTCTTATACTTACGTCTCAGGGAATTCGGTAAAATAATACTCCTTCTCTGCAGTATTTTCTTGATTCTATCTTTAAGCTGATCCGCTGTTAATTTTGACCTTTCTTTTTCAATCCTTTTCTCAATTCTAATTTCATCTTTCTCCGTAAACTTTTTCTTTTTTTCTATATCTATAACGTCATTAACTACCTGGTCTATATCTTGCTCTGACTCACAGAATTCAAATATAGTTTCATCGCTATAAAGCATTTTGAAATATCTTGACTTATTTATATGATAATATGGAACTACTCTTTTCCGTTCAAGCTTTTCATATGCTATTATTTTATTTACGGATTCTTGAACACGTGTATTTTCGATGGAAATGGAATTTCTTGTTATATTTAAAATATTTGATATCTCCAGTAGAAATAAGACACGGTCATAAGAGGTATTCGAAAAAATACTTTCTAAAGTATTTCGCAAGCGCTTAGAATTAGCTCTGTAAGCTAGAATAAATTCTGTAGCTATCTTATAATCGCGATACTTTTTAGTAGTTAATACAAAGTATCTAAATTCATCCAACGTTATTGAATAAAGACCATTATTTCTTTTTCCTATCTCTATAAGAATCTTTAATAAAATAAAGAATGGAAAAATATTATAAGTTCTATCTCCCGGCCTGAAAAAATCATCAACACAATAATGCCATTTTTCTAGTTGCTGCTGTAAGATTACGGCTTGCATATTTTGATTTTTATAAAATCTTACAGCTGGTGGAGCAATTTTCTTATTTTCAGTGATCATTCCCAGATAACGCATATATATTGTTCCGCGCCAATGAATTCCTGTTGCAGCTTGAATACTAGATTCTGTTGCTCCAGGGTTCTGGTCTATAAATTTAAAATAATTCACCCATTCCGGTATATAATCTTTTATTTTTCTCTGATGAATAACCTTCCACCCAATTTTTCCTTGCTGAGAACTCTTTACTAATCTTTGCACTCTAAGGGCTTCTCTTTGCCAAAAATTAAAGAATCTACTCCAATCTCCTTGTGTAACAGGCATGTTAAACTCCTTTTAATCCTTCTTTGCTACAATAAAGACGTCATTTTTGATTGTATTAGAATGAGAATTTCTCTTTCTTGTAAGCCGATAGGCATAATATGGTCGCTCTAATGTCAGTTTTATTTCAAAACCAACATTTTTGCATATACCCTTAAATACACTATCAGTATAAAATTTCGTCCTATTGATGGTAGAATTTCCTACAACATATACTAGATACGAGTTAGGTTTCAGAACACGATATATTTCATTTGTTATTTTATGCATGTCTAAAAAATATTTATATAAACATAGGCCATATTTCTTATTTTGGCTATAAACATCTTCAATTACCTTTCGTGCAAATTCAAAACCAGAATAATTGCCGTTATTATTCATAAAGAAATCCGAAACCCTATCGGTGCCAACGTATTTCTTCCTGTGTTCTTTCAGTTCCTTATTATTCATAAATAAAATTAAAGTATTGAGCTGGTTAATTCTTGCATAATCCATAGCATAAGCATATGGGGGTGAAGTAAAAACAAAATCGATACTGTTACTTTTAAGATCAGTTTGTCTTGCATCTCCATGAATTACCCTACAAGAGTAATTCCCATTTAACCTTCTAGAAAAATCTTCTACATAAACAAGATTCCTATCCAATGATTTTTTAAATTCTATTATTACATTTTTTCGCTCTCTCAGCAAAAGATTCTTATCTCTCTGTGGGAATATGTCTCTTGGATCAGCATTAGAAATATTTCTTATAATAGAGGATAGGGATAATTTAAAAAAATTTCTATAATCTTCGTTTAACCTTGAATTATCCAATAATTCTTTTATAAAAATTATTTCTCTTAAAACATCTTCTCGGAACCATAGCAATGCATTGGGAAACTCTTGTTCAGTTGGTATTGGTATTTTTTTATGAATATTATTTTTTAAACCATGCTCAATTTTCGCAATTAACCTATCGGCATATTTTCTTGTTGTATTTATATTTAATGGCGTCGTTGCAACTTTCGCAATCAGATGGCCAGTCGGGTCTATCTCTATGCCTATGCATTTCTTATCGGCTAAACAAGATTCTACTAAAGTAGTTCCGGATCCACACATAGGATCTAAAATTAACCCATTTTTGTTATCATGCAGAAAATTTTTTATAAATATTCGAGGAAAATGTGGCAAAAATTTCGCTGGGAATCGATGCAAGTAATGAGTGGCATATTTAGATTCACTATGAGGAATCATTCTCTGCAAAGACTTAAAATCACTTTTTAGCTGTGTAAACATTTTTCGGAATATTTAAAAAAGTTGCTTGTCTATTTAAACAAAAACCTCCGCTTTTTGAGCGAAGGTTTTAATTGTTTTATAGTGGCAGTTCCCCCTTCGAAACATACCACTTTGACTTAATATCTTTATACATCTTAAATATCTTGATGTCAAGTCCTTTATGGTTCTATTGTAACACTGAGCCCTTTAAACGTCAATCTTATCTTTCTACTGTAATAGACGTAAGAAGTGGCGAAATCTAACAGAATTTCTTTCGTTAGCGGGTGGCTTGGGCTTGATTCGAGCGCGGCGTAGGCACCCAAACCTATCGGATGGTTTGGTGCCCCGCCGCCTGCGGGATCCACCCGGCCCTATAGGATGGGCCGGTGTCCTGCCTTCTGCAGGAAGTCCCTACAATTATGGGCGGAAGTAGTCTTTGAGCGTATCCAGGAAATCCTGGTCGGGCTTGGGGCGCTCCCCGATGATTTCCTCCAGGGAAATATCCTCGAAATCTTCGGCGCCGGCGCTTTCGGTCTCAACGAACTTACCCATGATGTTTCCTTCATCTAAAAAGCGCGAAACCCTGGTAAACACCGAGCCCGCGCCGTCAAAATAACTCCTGGGCGAGCGGTCAATGTGGGGCTTTAACAAAAAGAGGTTTTCCTTGGCCCGTGTTACCGCCACATAAAACAGCCGGCGCTCTTCTTCAATGGCGTCTTTATCCTCTAAAGATAAATACGACGGCAAATGCCCCTCGGCCACATAAATCACGAATACGCTGTGCCACTCCAGTCCCTTTGCCGAATGAATCGTGGATAAGGTCAGGCACGAATCGTCTTTATCTTTGCTCCCTGCCTCAACGATGCTTCTCTCCGGCGGCTCAAGCGCCATATCGGTGAGGAACTGCTCCAGGGATTTATACCTTGAAGCAATGCGCTCCAGCGAATCCAGGTCATTCAAGCGTTTGTTAAAATCATCATATTTTTCTTTAAGCAGCGGCTGGTAATATTTTAAAAAGGCGTGGATCATATACGCAGGCGGATGTTGGCCAATATCGATTTTCTTCAACAATTCCAAAAGCGCTTCCAGGCCGTCGATTTTATCCAGGAGCTTTTTATCTATAGCCAGGCTCTCCCTGTTGGCTACCACCTCCAGGATTATACGCTCGGCAGTTTTCGGGCCTACACCTTTGAGCAATAAAAGCACCCTGTACCAGCTGATCTGGTCAGCCCGGTTATGCACGATGCGTAAGTACGCTATTACATCCTTGATATGCGCAGCCTCGACAAATTTCTGGCCGCCATATTTTACAAAAGGAATATTGCGGTTCGCAAGCTCCACTTCCAGGTCATTGGAATGCCAGCCGGAACGGAAAAGCACCGCGATATCCCCTAAATCAATGCCCTCTTCCCTTAATTCCAATATCTTATCCACGATGTATTTGGACTGCCTGTTTTCATCCCTGGCATCCACAAAAACCGGGAGCTTTTTCCCCTGCTTCCGGGTGAAAAGAATTTTCTCGAATTTTTCTTCGGCAAAGCGGATGACCTCATTGGTCATGTTCAGGATCGGCTGGGTTGAGCGGTAATTTTCCTCCAGGGTGATGATCCTGGCGTCCTTAAAAATCTTGGGGAAATCCATGATGTTCTTGAAATTCGCCCCGCGGAAGGAATAAATGCTCTGGGAATCATCGCCGACAACCATGATGTTTTTATGCTCGGAGGCCAGGAGGCAGACAATATAGGCCTGCAGTTTATTGGTATCCTGGTATTCGTCCACCATGATAAATTTATACTTGTTGGCCAGGGCAAAACGCACGTTTTCATGCTTCTCCAGCAGGTCTTTAAGATAGACCAGCAGGTCATCGTAATCCAGCAGGGATTTGGAATATTTGTATTTCTTGTATTCACGGTTTATTTGAGCGATTTCATCCGACCACTCGATAAATTGCGGATACTCGTCATAAAGCACGTCCTGGATCTTCTCCGATTTATTCACGCTCAGGGAAATCACTTCGGTGATCGCCCTTTTCCTGGGGAAGCGCCTGTCGGTTTTGTTAAATCCTAACTGGGTGCGGATCAGGTTTATGGCGTCCTCGGAATCCGGGCGGTCGAGAATGGTAAAATTATTGGATAGCCCTAAAACCTTGGCATACTTCCTTAAGACGCTGTTGGCAAAGGAATGAAAGGTGCCGCCTGAAACCTTCTGGCACCTGTCGTCTAAAAGCAGCGATGAGCGCTTAAGCATTTCTTCCGCTGCCTTGCGGGTAAAGGTAAGCAAAAGTATTTCATCCGGCTTGATGCCTTTTTCGACCAGATAGGCGACGCGATACACCAAAACACGGGTCTTGCCGCTGCCGGCTCCGGCAATGACCAGGAACTGGCCTTGTGTTGCCTGCACGGCTTCAAGCTGGGCCGGGTTTAACTCTTTTTGGTAATCTATTTTATGCATTCTAGGCTGGCTTTTTGCTATATTTAAGAAATAAAACCAGGGCCACTAAAAGAATCAAAAAAGTTACGCCATTAGCCAGGATTATTACGACATTCTTCAGGTGAATCCCGTAAAGCAGCCAGAGAAAAACCCCCAGCATAAATTGCAGAATAGCCAGCAGGCTAAGGTCTTTGACGGATTTAGTGCGATAGATCTTGATTACCTGCGGCAGAAAACCGAACATGGTTAAGAACGCTGCCAGAAAACCTACGATTTCCCAGGGCATAGATCTCCTTTTTTAAGATTACTGCCGCTTGGTCCGACTGCGCTGCGGACGCTCTTTGCGCTTGCTCCAAGGCTTAGCATCTCCTGCCGGTTTCTTCCAGGGCCGAGCCCCTTCTTCGGCCTTCTTCCAAGGTTTATGCTCACCCGGGCTCTTCTGCCAAGGTTTTGCCTGGTCTTTCCTTTTGCGCCACCGCATCGGATTGTCCTGGCTTCTTGGCCGTGGCTTAGCCTCTGCCTGCATTCCGGCTAAACCTCGTTGACTTATATAGCTACGCGTGCGCCTGCCGCCTCTAAATGTCCCCGGCTTATTAAAGACCGGATTAACCTTTAACTTCTTTTCCGCTTGAGCTTCTGCTCGAGGACGCGCGGGGCTGACAGTAAGAACGCGCCCCATGAATTCCTTGCCGTTAAGAGCGGCTATCGCAGCGAGCGCCTGCTGTTCATCAGGCATATCCACAAACCCAAACCCCCTTGACTTTGGTACCTTTCTTTCCTTTCTCATAAGAATCGTCACGAAAGAAACATTCCCAAAATCAGAAAAGAGCTTCTTTACACCGCCTTCAGTGGCGGTAAACGACAAATTACCCACAAAAATATCCATGTTAATCTATCCTGATTAATTCCAATTTCTGTTTCCTGGTTAATTTCTTAATCTCAACCTCCCGTTTACGGGCCTCGGATTGGTTGGCCATGGCCTCCTGATACACCAGCTCAACCGGAAGCTTGTTCTTAGTATAAAATGCGCCCTTCTTGGCATTATGCTCTTTGAGGCGGCGGGGGATATCAGTGGTGATGCCGGTGTAGAGAGATGTATCGTGGCATTTGACGACGTAAAGAAACCAAGGCATGGGATGTATTATAAGGCTGGATACGGCGGTTATCAAGGAAATTCGGCCTTTCTGAAGGATTGGCTTTTCTGCACAGACAGAGTATAATAAAGAAACATGGTTCCCTTGCCTGCGCAGCCCCGCGGGGGAATACATTACCGGTATAAATTATGCACAGCTTAAAAAGTAGCCCTATACATTTGGTGTGTCCTGTATGCAAAAGCGAATTAATCCATAGAGACGATACAATCCATTGCCTTCATTGCAACAAGGATTGGTTAGAAAAAGAAGGGATCCCGGATTTTAGGCTTAGAAATGATAAATATTGGGGCTGGTATCCCCAGGATAAAATGGAGCAATTGATAAAAAGATACAAAGAGACAGGGATGCAGGCCTCTTTAAAAGAGTTTTTTCTAAAACCGGATCCATCATCCTATGATTATATGCTCGATGAAAAAAGAGCTAATTGGCACATGGTCATTCCTTTAAAGGAAGACGCGAGGATCCTTGATGCGGGTTGCGGATGGGGAACGCTGTCTTTTGCGCTGTCCAGGGTTTATAAAGAAGTTGTCGCTTTTGATGTAAGCGTGCCGCTTTTAGAATTTGTAAATTTAAGAAGGCAAGATGAAAGTATTTCAAATCTCACGCCTCTATGCGGGCAAATCAATTATTTGCCCTTCCCGGATAATTATTTTGATCTGGTAGTTTTAAACGGCGTTCTGGAGTGGGCGCCTTTGATCGAAAGTGAAAAGGATCCAAAAGCCGTCCAGGCGGAACTTTTGAAAGAGGTATACCGTGTTTTAAAAAAAGACGGGTTCCTTTATCTGGCGATAGAGAACCGTTGGTCAATCATAAATTTTTTAGGCTTTAGAGATACGCATTCCGGATTACGTTTTGTATCATTATTGCCGAGGTTCTTGGCGAATAGGTATAGCAGGTTTGTCCGGAAAAAGGATTTTCGGGAATACACGTACACCTATGGGGAGCATAAACGGATATTAAGGCATGCCGGGTTTTTCAGGACGGAGTTCTACGCGCCTTTACCGAGCTACCGGAATTTTTATTATCTGATACCTGTTGACGATCCCCTGAAAGTCAAATTCTTTGTGCAGCACTTGTTACATGCGAGGCGCCCCCTGCATGCGCTATTGAAACATCTTGTGAATTCATTTTCTTTGTACTCTTATGTAAAATATTTTGTCCCGGATTTCAGCATCATAGCCCAAAAAGAAAAGAATGCTTAAGAATATACTGGATGGTAAATGCATTTTTCATAACAGCAGGGACGGGTCTATATTTTTCGCCTTCAAAGAGAAACAATTCTTCCCGGAAAAATTGATCAAAATCTATGATAAGTCAAAAAAAGAAAAATTACTTACGATTTGCCGATTGTTGAAGGAAATAAATAATCATGGTTCGGGCCCGCTGAAAGATTCCGTTCCGCAAATATTATACTATACGGAAACCGGCGCGTATTGTGTGGTCTTTGAAGAATTCATTGAGGGGATAGCAATGGAACGGTATTCTGAGCGGAAAAGTTTCTTTTGGAAAAAAGATTTTCTGAAAAACCTTGAATTAGTTACTTGCTGGTTAAGCCACTTTCACAAGAATTTTGTAATAAAAAAAGCGACGATAACCGGGGATAGTATCGCTTACGCGCGCGAAGAAACAAGGGTTTTCCTGCAGCCGTCGTTTTTAAATATGCCTGAAGGAGATATTGAAATTCCGCTCGTTATGTCGCATTTTGATTTGAGACCCAGTAATATTATTAGGCGGAAAGACAAAATAGTAATTATCGACTGGTATAAATTAAAGATGGAACAACTGCCCCTTCTTGATTTGTTAGAATTTATTCTTCTCTATTTTCATTCGCATTATAAATTCCAGAAGACAGGCATGTTACTGGAACCCGGCATAATTTTGAAATATTTTGATTTGATGTATCTTAAGAAAAGCCGGTTATCGGAGGGGATTAAGGAAAAAATAAAAGTTTATTGTGACAGCCTAAACCTGAGAGATGAAGAACGGGATTTCTTGATCTTATTATGGCTACACGCGAATCTGTACCAATGTAGGGATACCGTTTACCCTTTTTACGAAAATGTATGAATTGTATGATACGGAAGGAGGGAATTAGAAAACTGCTGCGGTTTTTCTTAGGTATTCTTGATAAAGGTGCGCTTCAGGGAGTCCTTAAGCCTACCTGTTTGTTTTTCCCTTATAATGACGCTTGCAATGATACGAGGCAAGGCAAGAAAGGCGGGCAGTACTTCGCTAAAGGTGCAGAACTTTGTTACAAAAATATTCTTCCAGAGTATTTTTATGTATCGGGAAGGGGTATAAAAAGAAAATTTGATTTTCCTGCCGATTTTTTTCAAGGCAGCGTGGCTATAGGCATCGGAATAGAGCTCTCCCTTTGCGGTTATATGGTAGCCCGGCGTTTTCTCAACGAGTGCCCGTAAAGGCGAAAACTTCTCAATCCTCAATTTATTGCAGGCAATGACATCGACACCGATCTCCTTGGCGAATTGCGAAATATACAGCATCTCCTCTTCGGTCTCTCCGATATTCCCGTAGATAAAGTAGCCGCTGTAGAAAATCGGGTAATCCTTGAGGACCGCAAAACACTCCCGTATCGTTTGCTGATTGAAGCCTTTGTTAAGTTGTGTCAGTATCCAGTCATGGGGAGATTCTATCCCGAGCAAGAGAGCCTTGAACCCCGCTTTGACCATTTTCTCCAAGAGCCTCGGATGCCTGGCAATTTCAATACGCGCCTGGGCCATGAAGCGCTTTCTAATCTTCCGTTCAATGATTAAATCACAGATTTCTTCCCCCCTTTCGGGATTGGCAAAGAGGTTATCATCGCTAAAAAGCACCACCCCTGCCTTTAAACCTTGGATTTCATTAACCACGGAATCACAGTTGCGTGCGGAATAATTTCTTTTTTGTCCGAGGGGATTTAAACTAAATGTGCAGAATTTACAATTAAAGGGGCAACCTCTTGCGCTTAATACCGAATCAAAGGCGAAATTCCCTACCCTTATGCCGTTTACCGCCATAATATATTCATTGCGCCTGAGACTTCGGTCAGGCACCGCAAGGCTATCGACATCAGGAAGGGGGCGGTTTAGGTTGTGCAGTACCCGATCGCCTTCCCTGTAAGAAATACCCAAAATATCTTTGGGCGCTATACCTCTTAATATTTCCCGTATTGTTTCTTCACCTTCGCCCCTAACTATAATATCTATGGTAGGGCATGTTTTAAAAAGTTCTTCCAGTTTTTCAGTGGCTGTATAACCGCCTACGACCAAAGGTACGTTATCCGGCATGCGGTTAAGCAGTTGACAGATTTCTTCAAAGTGCCGATCCCAGCCGATACCGACACAGATAATATCAATTGAGTTGGATATAAACTCCAAGAGTTTATCCGTATCGGCAAAATCCTTTTCATACCGTAAATCTAAGAGCGTGATTGTATCAACGAAGCCTTTGGCGCTCGTCGCCACATACTCAAGGCCGGTAGGCGGGAAAAGCATCATCGTGTTGGTGGCGTTTCGCTCGATATAGGGATTGAGGAATAAGGCGTGTTTATATTTGATGCGGGCCTCGCTTTCCATTGTTTAGATGAAAATCGTTAATAAAGCGCAATATATTTTTATCTTTAAATCTCCAACGGTCTAAATCGGTTTTATGCTCAACCAATAACCCATCTTTTTTTAATTTCTGATAAATAGGCAGGCACCTGTCGTAAAGAACCAAGCCATTGCCGAAATGAAACAAGTCAAATAGAAACTGCATATTACCTGCCGATTCACGGTACTTCTGTAGCTCCCGCAGGGTTATCCAAGGATTAATGCCGATGAAGCCGTGTCCTCCATCTTGAAAATTTCTCGGGGCGATATCTTTTAGTTTCCGTATTAATTCCACTGCTTTGTGATTTTCCGTTACCCTGTATCCTTTGTTATATACATCAAGATCGCTTTGAAGAAAACTCTCAAACCCCAATTGCTGCAAACTAATCCTAAAATTATTTTTTTTAGCTAAACCTACTATTTTAAGCAATGTCCTTTGGTTTTTGTTAACCCAATCCACCCTGCTGCGTATAGCCAGCATCTCTATGCTAATATTTTCTTCCGCCATTCGATGAACAAACTGCTTAATGAATCTAAACGGATTCTCGCTTCCAATCGTAAAACTTTGAAATCCATATGTTTTTTGCAAAAACCTGGCCTGCTCAATCAAGCAGTCAACCGTCTCTTGAACGGGCAAAAAAACATGCTTGCCAGCGCACGTACAAAAACTGCACCCTCCGCGCATCCGCTCCTCAAATAAATCCATAATCCTCTTCCTTGCCTCTGCTGAAAATGTATCCCTGCTCGGGGCTACCGCCGGGACATTATCATACTTATGATTTAATCTTCTCGACCGGTATGGGCATCCAAATTCTGCGATAATTGTGGGCGGGTCAGTAACCCTGTTCCTTCTCGTAAAGCCGATGTATTTCCATTTAAGAAATGGATTATACGGGAATAATTCCCTCTTTAAATCGAAATTCACATTTTTACCTGAGTAATCTATAAACGTTCTATTGCTTTTCTTTATTCTAAAAAACAAATTGGGGATTTTAGATATATCGCTTTTGTTTTTTAAAGCTTTCACTAATCCTAAAAAGCTTTGCCTTCCCGCTCCTATCACAGCAAAATCTATCGTACTCTTTAAAAAGGTGTCTAAAAATCCGCTTCCTCCTATAACAAATTTACTTTTGGGGAATAACTCTTTTAATTCATTAAGGAGCGTGATGGGGAAAGTGTAATCTACTGCGAACAAATCAAATTTCTTTTTCTTTAGGTATTTGATTAAATCTCCCAATTTACTGCGGGCCGCACAAATGCACTCAAAACTACAACCAAGAGCCTTTATATCATTAACAAAAAGAGGCATATTCATATGAGGCAATTCCTTGACAATCTGACATTGAAGAAAACCTATTCTAAACATTTCTGTATTTTTCCTATTAG
>Ga0315281_10013909_pt1 | contig 10869 bp, 5 predicted proteins | sample YL17G07_0_MG_FD_204540 | JGI IMG/M metagenome (GOLD analysis project Ga0315281, IMG submission 204540) | Sediment microbial communities from Yellowstone Lake, YNP, Wyoming, USA - YL17G07_0 | ecosystem: Environmental > Aquatic > Freshwater > Lake > Sediment | place: USA: Wyoming | collected... | reverse complement strand
GCATCCAGTCGCTCGTTCTTGAGATGCCTCTCAAGAGGTACAACACGGTCTTGATGGTATCAATTCCATCAGATTTATTGTTCGTGGATAATACAAGGGCGGGTTAGACACCCCGCGTCGTAACCCGCCGTTTGTGCGTTGCAACCGCCGCTCGGCTGGTTACGTCCTTAGGGCTACCCGCCCTACAATCTACCAATCGCTTGCCGCCAAATCGGAAACTGGCAGGACTGTAAAGGGCGCCTCTAATAATTTGTCATTCCCGTGAAAACGGGAATCCATTCCAACCATGAACTTGGATTCCCGTTTTCACGGGAATGACAGTAAAGGGATTTTTCTAAACAGGTTCGAGAATGTCAACAAACCAACTCAGGGTTTGGACTATATCCATGCCAGCTTGCCTGATATAGAGTCCCGAAAGCCGTGACCGCACCCTGGGCAGAAGACCCGATAGAGTGATGGAGCGGCGTGAGGAGCTGCAAAAAATAGCGATGCTTCAAGCCTGCACAAGGTTGGGCTCGTTAAACGTGTCATAAAACACAGCAGTGATCTCAAAGGGGATGGCCTTGCCGGGAAATATCTTGCGCTTGCTGCGCACAGTCTCTGAATTTGTCTCTGGTTCGCGCAATGCCGCCAGCCATCTATCCACCATAAATTCCAAGAGAACCGCTGAACAAGTGTCTTCCCCGCGAAAGCGGGGAACCATTTTCACTTACAAAACATGGATTCCCGCTGGAGCCTGCCCTCGACCTGATCGGGGGCGGGAATGACAAATCAGGACTTTTGCAGAGCTTCCTTCATCGGGGGCGGGGAAGACCCTTGTTCAGAGGTTCCAAAAATTTCCAAGAATAAATCGAGGACAGCGATGAAACTATTTACGTATTTCGCAGGCGCCTGTTTGGCAACCCTATTGGGCGCAAGCGCACAAAACGCCATCGCCGCCCCCACAATCAGCATCACCTCGCCGGCTGCCAACAAAAACTACGGCGCCCCGGCAACGATTTCTATCGCCGCATCCGCAACACCCTCAAGCGGCACGACCATCACGAAGGTGGATTTTTACCGAGGCACGACTTTGCTCGGCACCGACACGAGTTCGCCCTATTCCTACACTTGGAACAATGTCGCCATCGGCAACTATTCCCTCACCGCCAAGGCGACCGACAGTGCGGGGGCGACTACGACATCCGCCGCCATTGCGATCACCGTCAAGACCAACGTCCCGCCTGCGGTCAGCATTACCGCCCCCGCGAACAATGCCAGCTATTCCGCACCCGCAAGTATCGCCCTCGCCGCCAGCGCTACGGATAGCGACGGCACGATATCCAAGGTGGATTTTTACAATGGCGCAACGCTTCTCAGATCCGACACCTCTTCGCCCTACAGCTACACCTGGGGCAGCGTTGCGACCGGCAGCTATACGCTCACCGCCAAGGCGACAGATAACTCAACGGGAGTGACCACCTCGTCCGCCGTCGCGGTGACTGTCACGGCAGCCACACCGCCAACGGTCAGTCTTACTACGCCTGTCAACAATGCGACGTTCACCGCGCCTGCTTCCATCGCACTCGCGGCGACCGCAAGCGCCGCCTCCGGGGCGACCATCAACAAAGTGGATTTTTACAATGGCGCGACGCTAATTAAATCCGATAACACGTCGCCTTACAGCTTTACCTGGAGCAACGTTGTCTCGGGAACGTATTCGATCACGGCAAAGGCGACCGACAGCAAGGGAGCAACGACCACTACCCCCGCAGTCGCCATCACCGTCACCGCGCCGCCACCGCCGACGGTGAGTATTGCCGCGCCGCTCAACAACGCGAACTTCGATGCGCCCGCGAACATTGCGATTTCCGCCAACGCGACTGCCTCGGGCGCGATCGCAATTAGCAAGGTCGATTTCTACGACGGCGCAAATCTCTTGGGGACGGCGACCGCGGCGCCATACACCCTTACCTGGATCGATGTACCCGTGGGCAACTATTCCCTGACCGCCAAGGCCACCGATAGTGCTGGCTCGTCCACCATCTCCGCCGCGGTGGCGATCATGGTAAAAGTGCCGCTCCCGAAGCCAACCGTGGCGATCACCTCGCCCGTATCCGGTGCGACTTTTGCAGGTCCTGCGGCTATCTCCATTGCGGCGACGGCGGCTGCGACAGCGGGTGGCGCCTCGATCGGCAAAGTCGATTTCTACAATGGTGCGACGTTGCTGGGAACGGCATTGGCAGCACCCTATACCTACACCTGGAACAATGTTCCCGCAGGCGGTTATTTGCTCTCCGCCAAGGCCACCGACAGCCTGGGGTCGATCGCCACTTCGGCGCTTGTATATGCCATTGTCGATGGCGCCGACACCTGCGTCACCACGCCGCCGCTTACGCTCAACGATCCGGACACCAGGCTCGCCGCGCAGAAAGCATTCGGCAAGTTGCCCCTGACCTTCGAAGCCAACGCCGGGCAGACTCACCCCGAGGTTCGCTTTCAGGCGCGCGGGCAGAGATACCAGATCTTTCTCACGGCCAACGAACAGGTTCTCTCCCTGCAGGGCATGGACCAGGCCAAGACCGGTGCCGCCGTGCGCATGCGTTTCATCGGCGCCAATCCGCTGCCGCGGATGTCCGGGGTCGATCCGGTCGAAAGTGAAAGCCATTACCTCATCGGAAACGATCCGTCGAAGTGGCACACCAAAGTGCCGCACTTTGCCAAAGTCCGCTACGAGGAGCTCTACCCCGGTATCGACGAAATCTTTTACGGTTCGCAGGGGAAACTCGAATACGACCTGATTGTCGCGCCGGGCGCGAATCCAAACGCGATCCGCTTTGCGCTGGAAGGAACCGACTCGCTGGAAGTGGACGATAACGGCGACCTGCTGCTCAAGACCGCGCTGGGAACGCTGGTGCAGAAAGAGCCGGTCGCCTACCAGAATATCGACGGCCTCCATCGCACGGTACCGGTTGCGTACCAGCTTCTTGCGCAAAACGAAGTCGCATTCCGCATCGGCGAGTACGATGCGCGCTACACGCTCGTGATCGATCCGGTGCTGGTTTACTCGACCTACCTGGGTGGAACCGACAATTCGTCGCAGGCAACAGGTATTGCCCTGAGCCGTTGCGGCGAAGCGTACATCGCGGGCTTGACTTACGCCGCCGACTATCCCGCGACAGCCGGGGCATTCGACACCTCGACGGTGCCCAATTCGATCATGGGATTCGTCACCAAACTCAACCAGTCCGGCACGGGCCTGCTCTATTCCACCTATGTCACCGGGACGATGCCTGACCTGCGCCCCGGTTTTCCGTTCATGCAAGATTCCGCCGTAAATGCAATCGCCGTCGATGGCAGCGGTCACGCTTACATTGTCGGCCGCACCTCTGCATCCGATTTCCCGATCACGCCCGGCAGCTTGAATCCGTCCACCCCATCAGCCGGATTTGCCGCGAAACTGAATAGCGATGGCAGCGCGTTCATGTATTCCACATACATCGCAAACAACGCTCTCGCGAGCATTGCCGTGGATGCTTCGGGTAACGCCTATCTTGCCGGGGACCGGAGCGTGCTGAAGCTGAACCCTGCCGGTTCGGCGCTGATGTATTCAATGATAGTGGGGGGATCGGGCAATTCGCTTTACAACCAAAATGACAAGGCGCAAGCCATCGCCGTGGATAGCTTGGGCAATGCCTATGTGGCCGGTAGTACGGCTTCGTTTGACCTGCCGGTCACGGCCGGGGCATTCCAGGTGGTCAATCCCACCCCCCCCGCCTCTGGCTACTATGCCGGTTTTGTCAGCAAAATAAACCCTTCCGGCACGGCGCTCGTGTACAGCACCTATCTAGGCACGACCGGCAACTTTTATATCTACGGTCTGGCAATCGATGCCTCGGGCAACGCCTATGTCACAGGCAGAGCGTACTTAAGGACTGCTGCAATTCCCAACTTCACCGGTATCAATAATCTGTTCAACCTGGCCCTCGATCAGGCGAGCAACACCTACGCTTTTGTCGCGAAATTGAGCGCCGACGGTAGCCGGCTCGGCTATGCTTCGAGGATTGGCGGCTCGCACTGCGATGCTTTGTTTTGCACCGCTGCGGAAACGCAAGGCAACGCGATTGCGGTCGACCAGAGTGGAAACGCGTGGGTCGCCGGCACGACATCGTCCAACCAGATTCCCCTGGTCAAGCCGCTGGTTGCACAGTACAACGGCATCGTTAATGGCCCCGATCTGTTTGCCGCCAAGCTTGCCCCCGCGGGCGACAGCCTGCTCTTTGCGACGCTGTTGGGAGGCGGTCCGGCACAGACCTCTTACCCGCCCTACGGGACCAGCGAGCCCACGGCGAGCGGCATTGCCGTCGATACGGTCGGTTCCGTCTATATAACCGGCGCGACCAACAGTACCGATTTCCCGACCACGCCCGGCGCGTTTCAGACCGCTCTTGGCGCAACCAGCGTGGGCGTGAGCGCTTTCGTCGCCAAGATCAACGAAACCAAAGACACAACCACCGTACTGGCCGTCGCGCCCAGCCCCGGCGTCATAGGCGGCGCCGTCGCCTTGACCGCCAGTATCGAAGGCAACGCGCCTGCCGGGACGGTAACTTTTCTGGACGGGGCGGCAACACTGGGTGCGGTATCCGTGCTTGCCGCTTCCGCGCAACTTGCCACCAGCCAGCTTGCTGCCGGCGCCCATACATTGAAGGCGGTCTATAGCGGCGACGCGCACAACAACCCCAGCACCTCGACCGCCGTGTCGCTAAACATCGCCGATCCCGTGACGCCGCCTACGATCTCGCTGACCGGCATTACCGATGGCGCTACCTATGCAGCCGATTTTGGAACCACCTACTCCAAAGCGACGGCGATTCTGCGCGCCGACGCCGCTCTGGGGAACACGCTTGGCAGGGTGGATCTGTACTTCGGCAGCACCGGCTGGGTCTGGTATGTCTTCTCCCGGAGCATGACCGGCAGCCAGACGCTACCGCCGGTATCCCCCGGTTTCCACACCGTGAAAGCCACCGCGACGGACTCCAACCAGCACACCACCGCGACGGCGCCGGTGCGCTTTGCCGTCAATCTGGCGACGGCCACCCCGCCCGCGGTCTCGATAACCGCCCCGGCCAACGGCGCGAACTACCAGGCGCCGGCCGGTATCGCGCTCACGGCGAGCGCCACCCCCGGCGGCGGCGCCACCATCGCCAGCGTGGCCTATTACCAGGGCGCAACCCTGATCGGCACGGCCACGGCGTCGCCCTACAGCGTCGCCTGGAACAACGTCGTGGCGGGCAGTTATTCGCTGATCGCCCTGGCAACCGACAGCGCGGGCGGCAGGAAGCTTTCGGCCCCCATTTCCGTCACCGTCACCGCGCCGCCCCCGCCCACGGTGAGTCTTACATCCCCCGCCAACGACGCGAGCTACATGGCGCCCGCGAGCATCGCGCTCGCGGCCGACGCCGCCCCCGCGAGCGGCGCAACGATCGCCAGGGTCGATTTCTACAATGGCGCCGCCTTGATCGGCACGGCCAACGCGGCCCCGTACACCGCCACCTGGACGAATGTCCCTGCGGGCAACTATGCCCTCACCGCCCGCGCCACCGACAGCAGGGGCGCCACCGCGACTTCTGTCCCCGCGAACATCGTCGTCATCGGCACCACGGTGGCGATCGCCGCGCCCGCCGACGGCGCCGTGTTCGTCGCCCCCGCGGCATTCGCGCTCGTCGCCCAGGCAAGCACTTCGAGCGGCGTCATCGCCCGGCTCGACTACTACAATGGCGCCGCCTTGATTGGCATACTCGCCCCGAACTCGGCCAATATTACCGGCACGCTCAATCTCTCGAACGTCGCCGCGGGAAGCCACGTGTACACCGTCAAGGCCACGCACGCGAACGGCAGCGCCGTCCTCTCCGCCCCGGTGCATGTCACGGTGCAGCCCGGCCCCAGCGTCACCCTTGTTTCGCCATCGGCCAACGCGTTCTACATCGCACCGGCCACGATCAGCCTCGACGCCAGCGCCGCCACCCCCAACGGAACGATCAACAAGGTCGAGTTCTACAACGGCGCGACGCTCCTCGCCAGCCTCACTGCGCCGCCTTACTCCACTACCTGGACCAACGTGGCCACCGGCGCCTACACCCTGACAGCCATAGCCACCGGCAGCACCGGCAACACCGTCACCTCGTCCCCGGCGTCCGTCACGGTCGGCAGCGCCCCCGCCATTGCCGCCGGCGCCGGTATCGACGGCCTGAGCGCCAACGACGACGGCGCGCTCATCGCCGGCACGGCGCAGGCGCCGCCCAACTCGGCGGTGACGGTCAACGGCGCGCTCGCCACGCTCACGTCCGACGGCAAATTCTTCCTCAACAACTTCGTCCTGCAGCCGGGGGGAAATACCCTCACCCTGCAGGTGACCACGCAGGATGGCCTGACCGCCACGCAAACCATTCATGCCACGGGGGCCGGCAGCGCGCCCTTCAAGGTGAGCGTCGACCCCGCCGAGGGCGTCGCGCCGCTCGATGCGATCTTCAAGGTCGAGAACCCCGGCAACACGTCCTTCGCCAGCATCGAGTTCGATTTCAACGGCGACGGCGTGGCCGACTACACCGCCAACAGCATTGCAGCGGCCAACATCATCGCCACCCTGCAGCCGGGGCTGTATCGCGTCGGGGTCACCTTCAAGAATCTGCAGGGGAATGTGATTTATGCGGTGACGAAGATGGTTTATGTGAGCAGCGCGCTGGAGAAATACAGTCTCGTCAAGGGGGTGTATGTCGAGATGCTGGAGAGGTTGAGGGTGGGGAATATCGAGAGCGCTCTCAATTTGACAACAAGCATGCTGAAGGATCAATACCGGCAGTTATTTTTGAGTTTTGGTAGCCAGCTTGGCACAGTCGTACAAGGTTTAGGTCAATTAGAGTCCATACAATTCGGCGAAACATACGCGCAGATTCTCGTGGTGCGCAATACATCGACAGGTAGCGATGGTTACATTGTGCAGGTGGTTCAGGACCGGGATGGCATATGGCGAATCGGAGGAATGTAAATGAGAACATGGGATAACAAAGTTATGTCAACGAGTTTTGCATTCATCCTCGCCGTGCTGGCGCTAGTACCTGCGACGGTCTGGTCCTATGAAGGCCGCGTTGTCGATAAAGATACGGGCAAACCTATCGAGGGCGCCTATGTAGTCGCGGCATGGCGCGGCTCCCTTATTTCGCCGCCTGAACGGGTGTCGGTTTGTTTCCATGTCGAGGTGGTTATGACCGACAAGGAAGGGAAGTTCAGTTTTTCAGATTGGTCTGGAAATATCAACCCGTTGATTGTGAATCGCAGAATAGAGCCCGAGGTGTTTTACAAGGCGGGGTACTACTGGGATCTAAGTAAACCATTCCCCATCATTAACAAGACCTATGTCTTGACACCTCACAGCGGAACGCCTGAACAGCGGTTTGAACAGATCAAGGTGCCGATACCTCTTGAATGCGGTTTGAAGGACAGCGCAAAAAAGTTAGCTCCTTTGATAAGGACGATATATGCAGAGGCCAAAGAGGCTGCCGTAACAGATAAACAAAAAGAAAGTGCTGAAGGGTGGCTTTACACAGCGGATATATTTGAATTCGATATTTCTGTTGCCGACAAAAATAAACAGTTGCGGCAAATAGAACGCGAAAAGGGGAGTCTCAGCAAACCGAAGGTCCCCATTAAAGGCAGCCAGGGAGAGGCAAATGAGGGGATCACCAAATGAACAAACACCTTAGGAAATTCATCTCCAACCCCCAGTCAAGGCCAAATGCAGAGCCTGCGTTGATCAAGTTGGCATCCGGAGAATCGGAGGAATGTAAATGAGAACATTGGACAAGCAGCGTGCGTTCATAGGTTTTGCGTTCACTGTTGCCATGATGACGTTTGTACCTGCGACGGCCTGGTCTTATGAAGGCCGCGTTGTCGATATAGATACGGGCAAACCTATCGAGGGCGCATATGTGGTCGCGGCATGGCGCGGCTCTCTTATTTCTCCGCCTGAACGGGTGTCGGTTTGTTTCCATGTCAATGTGACAATGACTGACAAGGAAGGGAAGTTCAGTTTTTCAGATTGGTCTGGTAATTTCGACCCGTTGATCGTGAATCGCAGAATGCAACCCGATGTGTTTTATAAGGCGGGTTACTACTGGGATCTTAGTAAACCATTCACAACCATAAACAACACCTTTGTTTTGACACCCCATAGAGGAACACCTGAGGAGCGGTTTGAACAGATCAACGGGCTACGCGTGCCAACCAATTGCGAGAAACCGAGAGATGGAAAGAAGCTTCTCCCGTTGTTAAAGGAAGTATTCGCGGAAGCAAGCGCGGTCGCTGCTTCTCCGAGCCAAAAGGCAGCGGCTGACAAATGGCTTTTTTCCGTAGAGGTGTATGAGTTCGACTTTCTGACTGCTAGCGATAGACAAAGTGAACGTAGAAAGAAATACCTGGAGAGGAAGCGTATCAAATGAAATTACCTAAACTGCTATTTCTTGTGGGACTTGTGGTCGGCACGAGCTCGGCAAACGCGTATGAGCTGGAGACCCACGCAGCCATGACCCAGCGCGCCTATGCCCGATCACTGCTCGGCGCGAGCGACGGGCAATTGATCGGGAGACTCGGGTTACAGCCGAATTACGATCTCGGTGATGCCTACTTCGATATGAACGGTTTTGCGGCTGCGCCCTATCGATTCGTAACTAATTTTGAGAAGGAAGTGATCAAGTCGGGAACTGGCCTAGAACAAGACCAGAAGCTATTAAACGGCTGGCTCATGCGCGGCGCAGTACGAGAGGACGACGGTGGTTTTGTCGCGGGGTGGCGCAAGGGCGAACCGCTGGACGACCCCTATGGTAACTTCAACCGCTTTTGCAGCCACTTCTTCGACCCCTTTAATGACAGTGCTTTCACCCGCTTTTGCGGGTTAGAGTCCATTGTTGAGAAAGCGCCGAACTGGGCGATAGGAACCATCGATGCATTTGCCTCGCCGGTTCAACCCGCCGCAGGCTACCGCAATCATTTCACGGTGTTTGCCGCGCGCGAAACCATGTGGCGTGCACTTACATTGCGTGATGGGCAGGGGGCGGCAGTATTCGGGGCCACCGGTCCGAATCAGGAGGCCATTCGCAAAGCCTATTGGGCGACCACGTTCCGTACTCTGGGAGATGTGGTTCATATCCTGGAAGACATGGCGCAACCCCAGCACACGCGCAACGAAGGCCATTTTTTATCGAATACCGGCTACGAGGAACATATCAACACGCGCGCAACACGCGCGACACTAACCAAAGTCAACAATACAACCGGGGTCACGGAAACGATCACACCGGTTGCACTGAATTATGACGGATACCCCATTCCCCGTTTCAATTCATACACTGACTTCTGGGCTACCGCGCACGGCGGGCCGCAGGGCGGCGCGAAGGGGCTTGCAAACTATACCAACACCCAGTTCTTCACTGTCGGCACTAGCATCGGCGCCGGAAATTTCGATTACCCAAGTCCGACACGTGAAGTTGCGGCATATCAGCAGACCACCGAGCCCCTGTGTGGCAACAGCGGTGGTGTGAACAGCAGGTATTTGGTTGGCGCTGTCAACGACTTTGCGTCGGGAGGAACTGACGTCATCCGCTTGCAGAGCCGCAGTATTTGGCATGACGCAAGCGTCCAATCGGCGCAGGGGGATCGCTTTACCATCAACCCTTGCGTAATGGATGATTATGCCAACCTCCTCATTCCCCGCGCCGTCGCCTATAGCGCCGGCCTGATCGACTATTTCTTTCGCGGCAAACTCACTATCAGCCCGCCCGACGAAGGCGTCTACGGCATCGTCGATCACTCTGTGGAGAAGAGCATCACCACCACGCCCCCCGAAGGCTTTCGCAAGATCAAGCTCAAGGTAAAAAACAGCACCGACGCCATCAACGGCATCGCGCAACACATGACCGGCGGCAACCTGATCGCCGTGGTCAAATTCCACCGCAACACCTGCTATACCGAAGACCTATCCGGCGAATGGGGCGCGCCCGACGCCTCCGGCAACGCGAAAGGGGACATCGTATTTCAAGCGCCCGAACAGGGCGGATGCCGCACCAAGGATGAAGAGATCGTGGTGTCCGATATCCAATCGGGCGTCAGCCTGCCCGCGGGCGGAGTCGATCAGCCATATGAGTTCAGATTTGCCACCCCCATCCCCATCAACGCCACCGATGTCTACCTGCAAGTGGTGTATCGCGGCAACCTCGGCAGCGAAAGCGACGCCGTCGCGGTCGAAACCCGGGATATCGGCGAACCCAGCTTCACGGCTTATACGAATGGCAACGACTACCTGTTTTGCTATAACGGCGACTGGCATTACCGCGGCCCCAACGGCGAATTTCCGCCCGAACTGGAAAATGTAGTGACCGACTACGGCCGCTATGCCCCGGCGCCCCTGACGGATGTGAAGATTGCCTACGAGCCTTATGAACTCACGCCGTCCGTCAATACGCTGGTGCAAACCGCCGCGATAGCGCCCAAAACCTACATTCGCTATGCCGCCTTGCACGAAGTGAACGGCAACTGGGGAATCAGCGTGACCTCCAACAACAGCGAACGTATTCTGTGGCACAACCTTCGCGCCATCGACCCGGGTTTATTGATAAACCAGATCAACTATGCATACGACGCGGGGACCAACACGCTCACGGTCGATCCCAAAGCCAGGAAAATGACCAAAGTCCGCAAGCATTACACCGCGTATGGCCTGTTTTATCATTTTGCCGAAGGGGCTGCATGCTCAGGGCCTTATCCGCCCGATATCTATGACGCGCCCGCCTTGGCGCCGGTCACGATCAACGGTGCATTTGGGCAACCCTAACCAGATTC
>Ga0315281_10013907_pt1 | contig 10870 bp, 8 predicted proteins | sample YL17G07_0_MG_FD_204540 | JGI IMG/M metagenome (GOLD analysis project Ga0315281, IMG submission 204540) | Sediment microbial communities from Yellowstone Lake, YNP, Wyoming, USA - YL17G07_0 | ecosystem: Environmental > Aquatic > Freshwater > Lake > Sediment | place: USA: Wyoming | collected... | reverse complement strand
TCGTTAGTCGGCTTGGGAATCGTCCAGCCTTCGCGCTGCAAGACGCTCGACCACAGCCGCAGCGGTTCGTAGAAATCGCCGGTGTAGACCGCCACAAAGCTGCGCGGCGTGGAAAACGCTTCTCCCGGCTTGACCGTCGTCGCGGCGTCCATCACCATCGACGCGTTGACGCGGTCATCGGCAGCGACGCTGACGGGGAACGAGAGCACCAGCGGAAGCGTTTCGACATGACCGATGGCTTCGCCAACCGTCGCCGTCCAGAAAGCCACGACCGGAATCCCGCCGCCAAGTCCTCGCGGAGTCATGCCGCCCATCAGGTTTGGGCGGGAAAAATTCTTCGTGAGGCTGACCACTTCGTCTTCGCCCCATTTCCGGCTCGACCCCAGGAAAGACCAGAGGCCATAGGTCGGCGCTTTCGGATCGGCCAGATCGGCGCTGAGGCGGTGCCGCTGCGCGACCACCTGGTCGAGCTTGAATTCCGTCGTCCCCGTATTCTTGTAAGCGACTGTGGTCAGGGCTAGGTTCGGGAAATCGTCATAGACCTCGACTGCAATCGTCTTTTCGATTCCCGCCGCGTCTTCTGACGAACTACGTCCGGTAATTTCCACGCGCTTGCCGCGTGGCCCGAGCTTCCCCTGCGCTTCAGAAATCTTAACGTGATCAAAATCCAGCGCGAAGCCGCGGAGTTCTTTACCGCCGCTGACCAGGTAACCCCCGGAGGAGGCGCGGCCGGGCTCGGGCTCATCCAGCGTCAAGCGCTTCCCCTCGCTCACGAGCCAGGCTTGTAAATAGCCCGAGGGCAAGACTTCGAACTCCGCCGCGCTGGTCTTCAGTACCACGGGCCCGCCGGGATTCACGGTGACTGCGATGGCGGAGGTCAGCGCTTGCTCGGCGGGAGGAGATTCGGCCCGATTGCACCCCGTCAAGGCCAGGACGCTCGCGGTCAGCAGAAGCAACGCAGCACGATGCGCCGAACGGAAAGATATGATGAGATCCCGATAAGTGGCTGCCCTCATTGGCTACCCCCTTGCTTCACGGTCAGCCCTTTGAACTGGCTGAAGACCTTCTCGGCATTGCGATGGTAGACCTTCTCGAGCACCTCATCCGGAAGGTCCATACCGTAAATCTTCCAACGCCCCTGTTCCGGATATCCCCAATAGTCAAAGTACTCATCCGCAGTCTCAAGCCAGCGCAGGTAGTTACGATACATGTCCTCGTTCGGCGTAGCATCCGTCCCAAACAGTATTCGGTCTTGATATTCAAGGAAAAACCGCCGCGCGCGGCGTGGCTGGCGGCCCAGCTCCGCCTCGCGCGCGCCGAATTCGACCAGGACATTGGGATTGCGGTTCAGCACGTCGGAAACGTAATCGAGGTTCTCCGGCCAGTTCCCCACGTGCAAAGAAATGAATGTCGTGTTGGGATGCCTCGCGAACATCCGATTGCGCGCCTCGAGGATGGATTCCTTGCTCGGAAATTGTGGGCCGTAGAAAAGCCAATCCGGATTATCGATCAGCTCCTCGAATCTTTCGTTGGTGTTGTCCAAAGGATGAAAGAACGCTTCCGGGTCGGTGACGTGGATGGAAACCGGGATTCCCAATCGCCCGCACTCGTCCCAGATGGGATCGAGTTTCGGGTCGTCCACGCTGAGCAGCTTGCCAGACTTGTATCGCACCTGGAGACCAAATTCCTTAGTGACCTTCAGCCCACGCGCGCCGCGTGCCACGGCATCGTCAATCTGCCGCACCATCTGCTGGCCGAAGTCGGGCGCGTCCAGGTTCGTCCAGTCGAGTTGCGTGAAGACCATGAAGCGGTCAGGATAAGGCTTCACCATCTCATCCACGACCCGCTGAAGTTGGTCTCCCCACTTACCCGTCAGAATCACGATCTTCTGGATGTTGCAATTGTCCATCATCTCCACGACTTTCGCGGGAGGGATGCGCTCGCTGGCCGGACTCCTAGCGTCGTTGACATGATTATGGACATCGATGACAGGAAAGCGCGCGCGATAAACGTTGTGAACCGGAACATGGAGCATCGACTGCGGCTTGAAGTCTTTGAGCAAAATCGATTTCTTCTCCTGGGTCTCTCGCCCTTTCGGCGCTTGGCCCAACAGCGTGACTGGAAAAGCGATCAGGAGAGCTAGCGCAATCAGGGCTGCTGCTCTTCTCATGGATTCACTCCTTGAAGCCGGTGTGCTCGCGTGCCGGCGACGGTCAGCCCGCAAGGCTCAGCATCCGCGCGGCGTTATCGTGGTAAACCTTGCGAAGGATTTCGTCCGGCAGGCCCAGACCGTAAATCCGCCAGCGGCCCTGCGGGGGAACCGGCGCCGGCGCGTAATCGAAGTATTCGTCCTCCGTCTCGAGGAACCGGTAATAAATCTCATAAAGTTCGTCGCCGAAAATCTGTTGCGGAGTGGCCAAGCCCTGCGGCGAGGGGACAGCGTCGGTGCCGAACATGATGCGGTCCTGGTACTTCTCAAAGAATTTTCGCGCGGCGCGCGGTTGCCGGCCCAACTCGCCGATGCGCGCGCCCAGTTCGACCGACATGTTGGGAAATCGGTCCATGCATTCCGCGACGTAGGGCAAATCCTCAGCGTCGTTGCCAACATGCAGGGTGTTGAAGTGTGTCTTCGGATGTCGCGCGTAAACGCGATTGCGCGCTTCCTGCAACTCGCGGTTGCTGGGGAAATCCTTGCCGTGGAACGACCAGTCGGGATGATTATTGAGTTCCTCGAAGCGTTCGTTGAAGCGGTCGATGGCAAGGAAGAAGGCTTCGGGATCAGAAATGTGAATGGAGACTGGAATCTTGAGGGCGCCGCACACTTCCCACATCGGATCAAGCCGCCGGTCGTCAATCTTGACGAGCGGGCCGGTGGTAATTCCTTCGCGCAGATAGAGACCCAGCGTCTTGGTGATCTTCAGCCCCCCGGCACCCGCCTTGCGCGCGCGCTCGATTTCGTCTGCCTGAAATTGGCTATAGTTGGGATCATTCAACCGATGCCACTGGGGTTCGGTGAAGATCAGGAATCTCTTCGGGTGCGCCGCTTGATACTTTTGAATCGTCTCCTCCATGCCAGCGCCGTAACCGCCGGTGAGGTTCACCATCGTCTGGATGTTCTTTCGGTCCATGACCTCTAGCAAGGCTTTGGGCTCCGCCAAGAATTGCATTCGCACCTCGTCCGTATTCGCCCCTTCGTTCCGGGAGAGCCAGGCAAAATGCGTGTGAACGTCGATGACGGGGTAGCGCGAGTGCGGGACTTTGTTTTCCGCCACGTGGAGCATGCTTTTGGGCTGGTAGTCGCTCAGGTCGAGCGGCATCTTTCCCGCGGGAGCGTCCGATGTGGCCGCGTCCCCGGATGCACGAACTCGCGCGCTCCTGGATGCGACCAGCGAGGCTCCCACACCACCTAACCATTGTCTGCGATTCATAATTGTTCTCATTCTCCTAGCGGAGTAATTCCGTATCAACCCTGCACACTGCGAACGTCAATAGAGAGCCCATAACTACTACGTTTCGGAACCGTTTTCAATGTAACTTGCCTCAAGATTTCTTGAGTTTCGAGCTTGGGCATATGAGCGCAAACGCAAGCTATAAGGACAGGCGAGCACCGTGGCTTGACACGCCTCGACTTTTCCGACACCATGCCGCCACAACAATTTTGGACTCGATCGACCTTTTCGGATCGCAAGGAGCAGCGATGAAGCGCTTTGGTTTTTCGGTCGCAATTCTCCTGGTTGCGCTCGCGGCAGTTTTATTCCCACTCGAAGGGCGGAGCGCGACGATGAAGCCCCTTGTGGCGGGCAAGCGTGGAGCCGTGGCCGCAGGGCACCCGCTGGTGGCGGAGGCTGGCCTGCGCATCTTGGAGAAAGGCGGCAACGCCGTGGACGCGGGCGTGGCCACCGTCTTCGCCGCGTCGGTCGTCGAGATGGACGGCTTCGGCTCCGGGGCCGAATGCCCCATCCTGATCAAGCTGCAAGGAAAACCCGCTGTAGCCATCAACGGTGCTGGTATCGCTCCGCAAACGGCGACGGTGGAGTTCTACCGGAATCTCTCGCGTTCCGATCCCCGCATCGCCGAAGTCGCATCGATCACCAAGGGGACGATTCCCGCCTACGGCCTGCTCAGTCCTCTCGTTCCTGGAGCGATTGACGCACTCCTCGTGGCGCTCGAAACCCAAGGCACGATGAGCCTGGCGGAAGTCATCCAGCCGGCGATTGAGCTCGCCGAAGGAGTTCCTCTGGATGGGCGCTTCGCGCGCGGCCTGGAGCGCTACGAGGCGATCATCGAGAAGTGGCCGACGTCGAAGAAGATCTTCCTGCCCGGCGGGCAAGCCCCGAAGGAAGGTACGATCTTCGCCCAGCCCGATCTGGCGCGGACGTTCCGGCGCATGGCCGAGGTTGACCGGCAGAATGCCAGCCGCGGACGCGCTGCCGCCATCGAAGCGGTGAGGGATTTCTTCTATCGCGGTCCCATCGCCAAAGAGATCAGCGATTTCTGCAAAGAAGCTGGCTGCCTGCTGCGTGAAGGCGACTTCGCGGCCTATCACGCCAAAGTCGAGCCGCCGCTCACGACTGACTATCGCGGCGTCGACGTTTTCAAAGTGGGTTTTTGGAGCCAGTCGCCGGTGTTCCTGGAGAATCTGAACCTCCTCGAAGCATTTGATCTGAAGTCCATGGGACAAAACTCGGCCGACTACATTCACACCGTCGTCGAAGCCATGAAGCTCGGTTACGCGGACCGCGACGCCTATTATGGCGACCCGGATTTCAACCAGATTCCGATGCAACTGATCTCGAAAGACTACGCCAAAATCCGGCGCTCGCTGATTGACATGAGCAAGGCGTCCGCTGAACACATACCCGGCGACCCAGCACGAATGCTCGCCCGCGTCGCGGACGATTTCATCCGCGCGCGCTACAAAGACCGCAACGCTGAGCATCAGGACACGACTTGCGTCAACGTCATCGACAGCGCGGGCAACATGTTTTCCGCCACACCCAGCGGCGCTTGGTTCCCGGCAGTCGTTGCCGGTGATACCGGAATCCCGCTTGGGCAGCGCGCGCAGTCGTTCGTCCTGACGCCCGGCCATCCCAATCAACTGGCGCCGCACAAGCGCCCACGCATTACCTTGACCCCTACACTGGCGCTCAAAGAGAAGAAGCCCTGGCTGGCGTTTTCGACCCCGTGCGGCGATTCTCAGGATCAGACCTTGCTTCAGGTTTTCCTGAACATCGAGGAGTTCGGCATGAATCCCCAGGAAGCGGTCGAAGCTCCGCGCTTCAATTCCGAAGCCATGTACAGTTCTTTTGATGACCATGGCGACGAGCCGTTGGTGCTCCAGCTGGAAAAGCGGATTCCGGAATCCGTTGCCGCCCAGCTCCGCCAGCGGGGCCACAAAGTGACCCTACAAGGCGAGTGGGCGAATTCCTGCGCGCCCACGGCGGTCGAATTCGACCCCGCCAACGGCGTCATCAAGGCCGGAGCCGACGTGCGGGGGCATCGGTATGCATTAGCTTGGTAGGTTGGGGGTTGTTGGTAGTCCGTTGTTGGTAGTCCGTTGTTGGTTGTCAGTTGTTTGTAATTGATGGAAAGTATTAACTAGCGCTGAAGACTTACGCGAGAAGAAGTCGCGGAGCACATACCATGTATATCAAACACCTTCTCCTCCGACTCGCCACCTGCGTGTTCATCCCCGCATTCGTCCAGGCGGCGCCACTTGGCGGCGACGGTGGAAACAATCCACACATCCCCACCACGAAACGAATGGTCAACCACTTCCAAGCCGAAGCAACGGGAAAACCTATGAGCGAAGCGAATCCATACACCAGTGATGCGAAAACCGCCGCGAAGTTTTCGTCGAAGGACTTCGTCCCGGATGGCGATCTGAGCAAGAAAGTTTGGCGGCGGGCAGAATGGGTCAAGTTTGACCACAACATGGCAGGCCAGCCACACTATCCCGAAGCTGTTACCGAAGTTGCCGCCTTATGGTCATCCACGTATGTCTATTTCGCGTTCCGGTGCAAGTACGTGACGCTCAATATCTACGCGGGTGAAGACCCCGCGAAGGAGCGCTGGGAACTGTGGGACCGCGATGTCGTGGAAGTCTTCGCCAACCCCGAGCCCGCGCGTGTGAATCACTACTACGAATTCGAAGTGTCGCCCAACAACCAGTGGATTGATCTGGAAATCGACAAGGACAAGGACCCGTTCAACGACGCGAAATGGGATTCCGGTTTCGAGCACACCACGCGCGTAGACGAGAAGAATCACGTCTGGACGTGCGAGATGCGCATCCCGCTGCGGCCCATGAATGGCGCCGCGCTAAAGGCGAATGCGGAGTGGCGCATCAACTACTATCGCGCCGACGGGCCGGGCGACGACTCGAAGCGCCGCTTCCTGTGTTGGAGTACTATCCCAGAGGGCAAGACCTTCCATGTGCCTACGCGTTTTGGAATTATTCGATTTGTTAAATAGGAGTGCAAGCCTTGTGAACCCCTGGGGCCCGCATGGTTCACCCTACCGCTTCGCGCCTTCGTAACACCCCAACACACGAAGGAAGTTCGTGACCTCGGCGAGGTGCGCGAGGGCGTTGCGGCAGCGCTCTTCCTTCACGTTGCCGATGAAGTCCAAATAGAAGAAATACTCCCACGGTCGGCCGCGCAGGGGCCGGGACTCCATTTTACTCAGGTCAATATCGCGCAACGCGAAGACGCTCAGACATTTGAAAAGCGCGCCGGGAACGTTCGCGGTGGAGAAAACGATGGAAACCTTGTTGGCTCGGCGCGAAACTGTCGCGCTTCGCGAGAGGAGAAGAAAGCGCGTGAAGTTTTCGTGGTGGTCTTCGAGGTGAACCTGGAGAATCCGGGCGCCGTACACCGCCGCCGCCGTGCGGCTGGCGATGGCTGCGGCGCCGGGGAGTCGCTTCTCGGCCAGCATCTTGACGCTCCCCGCCGTGTCGTAAAACGGAATCTTCTCCACTTTCGGGTGACGGGCAAAGAAGCGGTTGCACTGCGCCAGCGCCACGGGGTGGGAATAGACCTGCTTCAAGTTCTTGCGCGTCGTCCCCTCGAACGCCACCAGATTGTGCACGATGCGCAGGTTCACTTCGCCCACGATGTGCAGGTCGTGTTTGAGCAGCAGGTCGTAGTTCTCGTAAACCGAGCCGGCCAGCGTGTTTTCGATGGGTGCCAGGCAGTACTTCGTCCGCCCCCTCACCACGGACGCGAAGATATCAGCGAAAGCCTCGCAGGGCTGGACACGGATCTTGCGGCCGAGGAGCTTGTAGGCCGCCTCTCCGCTGAATGAGCCCCTTTCCCCCTGGAACGCTACGCCCGGAGAAGCCACGCGTGGATCCCTCCTCAAACTGCCAGAGCATGATGCTAGCACGTGCGCGGTCTGGCGACAAAGCACCTCCGCCACCGAGGAAATCTTGGTTGTCGACAGAGCCTACAATTGTATGCTATTATTGATTGGATGGCGAGGGATCCCTTCGCCATTTGGGGCCGTTTCCCCTCCGGCTTTCGCCCTCCCAGGCAGGGCTCCCCAAGTCTTCGGAAAGGGGTCCCGGCGGCAGCGTGCTCCCCAGTAACCTGATCGCCGGGGCCTGAGGCTCAAGCGGAAAACTGCAGTGCCAATCGTAGAGAGTTCGCGATTCCACAAAAGTGAAAAAACGAAGCCATTATATGATTGAAAATAAAGGACTGGAATTTGTCGCTATTCCGAAGCCATCAAGTATTTGAAATTAAATGAGATAGATTTGTGTTCAGTGTATGTCATTGAAAACAAATGGTCACCTCAAGAAGGAAGCTCCATGATTAGCTGGGCACGGAATCAAGGTGCTTAGGCCTCCGTTAGGCGGGTGGCACGCTTCCGAGCAACCCTCGAAAGAAGTAATCGACGTAGCCCTGAGTTAGCTCGTTCTGCTTGGTTGGCCCCTCCGGCTGAAACCACTGGTAGAGCCAGTTCACCATGCCCAGCAAAGCGAAGGCGGCTAGCGGCGGCGAAAGCAAGACTCTGTCCCCCGATTGTTCTTGCACCTGGGCGATGAGATTTTCGATGTAATGAATGTATTCCCTTTTGCGGGCATTGATCTTCTTGCGGAGGGCGCCCTTGAGCGAGCGGTTCTCATGCAGGATGACGGTGATCTCCAGGTCGCGGGCGCGCACGATGAGGTCGATGTGGCCGATGATCGTCTGACGAAGCTTCTCGCGCGGGTCGGCGATATCCTTGACTTTTTGCAGGACTGTCTCGTCCAGGATGTCCATGCCGTAGTTCATGATTTCGTAGAGGAGCCGGTCTTTACTCCCCACATGATGATAGAGGCCCGCCTTGGTGAGCCCGACGGCCTTGGCGATATCCTGCATGGACGCGCCGTCGTAGCCCTTTTCGTAGAAGACGCGAGCCGCGATGCGGCAAATATCACGAAGCTTCTGTTTGGAGTCTCCGGGTTGAGCCATGAGCGTGCAACCGGCACAGACCTGCTCAGTGTACCACAGCCCCCACTCGAGTGGCGGATCTAGATGCCAGGAATAATATAAACGATTCCAGCGATGCCTGGTGGCAGCGTGAGGGTATTCACCAGATCTGGAAGCAATCGCTCACCGGTCTCGACCCCGGCTGCTCTCAGGCCGTGCGACGGCGCCCGGCGGCAGGATCCGCAGGGTGGATGAGCGGCCCTGTCAAGATTTGGGTCGATTCTGCCGAAATAACAAATAGCTCATGAAGGACAGGAAGTCGTGCGGTCCTCTGGCAGATTTTGCTGAAAGGTAGTCTCCTTCGATTAGAAAGCTCTGAGGTTTCTTTCACGGTGCGGTGATGCGTGTTCTGGTTGTCGATGACGATAAGCCGGTTGCGACCTTCATCCGGAAGGGTCTGGAAGCCGAGCAGTACGCCGTGGACGTTGCCGAGGATGGCGAGGCAGCCCGGTTTATGGCGGGGGAATGCGATTACGACCTCATGATCCTGGATTTGAATCTTCCCCGTATGGACGGTCTGGAGGTTCTAAAGGACCTCCGCTCCCGGAAGATGACACTCCCGGTTCTGGTGCTCACGGTCCGCAGCCAGGTGGAGGATCGAATCAAGGGTCTGGACTCCGGCGCCGACGACTATCTCCCCAAGCCCTTCTCCTTCGACGAGCTCGCGGCGCGGGTGCGCGCCCTCCTGCGCCGGCGCGCCTGCCCGGCCGATGCGGTCTTGCGCGTAGGCGACCTCGAGATGGAACGAGTGGCGCACGCCGTGAAGCGTGCCGGGCGGCGCATCGATCTGACGCCGCGAGAATTTGCACTCTTGGAGTACCTGATGCGCAACGCCGGCCGCTGCGTAACGCGCGCGATGATCATCGAGCACGTCTGGAACTTTTCCTTCGGCACCATGACGAACGTTGTCGACGTGTACATCAATTACCTCCGGAAGAAGATCGACGAGGGTTTCGACCCCAAGCTGATTCGCACCGTGCGCGGCGTGGGATACCAGATCGGAGACCATGAATGAGAAGAAAACGCTTAACGACCGTCGAGGCCACGTCGCAAGCTAACGAGTCGGTCGCGCCTCCGAGCGCCGGGCCATCGGAGCGGAACTTGGCTGGGAGGCCCGACGCTGAAGGTTCGTCTGCTTGCCTGGCCAACTTCGCGCACCGGCTGAGTCAGCCGGCCACTGCCCTCCTGGGCACCCTGCAACTGGCTTTACTGACGTCAAAGAATCTCGCGGATTACCGATCTGCCGTGCAGGAGGCGCTGGAGTTGGCGGAACAGATGGCCCGGCTGGTCCGGCTCCTCCGCGAGCTGGCGAGTCCCGGGAATGACTCCGGCGATGAGGAATCCGTAACGCTGGGCAAAATGGTTCGAGAGGCAGCGGACGAATTGCGGCCGATGGCCGATTCGCTGGGCGTGCGCGTGACGTTTGGAGGCCTCGATGAACAGCCCGTACGAGCCTGCGCCAAAAGCTTGCGCGCGGCGGTCGTCAAAATACTTTTCAACGCCATCCATCGCACGCCCCGAGGGGGAACCGTGCGCGCCGCCCTCACCTCGCGTGATGGCGAGGCGCACCTCACCATCACCGACGAGGGAGAATCCCTCGGTGCCGATGAGATGATCGCCATCCCGAATCCCTTCGCGGCAAGTCTGCCGAGGGCGCAGAAACTGGAGGAGACGCACCTGGAGTGGGCGATCGCCGCGCAGACCATTCGGCGGATGCGCGGCTCATTGTCGCTGGCGGGTGCCGTTCCCAAGGGATGCTGTTGTCGAATCCAATTACCCCTGGCAGCGGGCGGAAATCCTCCGAGCGATTCCGCATGAAGTTTGAAGCCACGCACTCGATCGAACTTTTCAGGAGGAGGCCAACATTTGGAGTGTTTCGCACCTCGCCGGGAGTGTTGGAGAATGTTAATCTGAGTTCAGAAGTTTTCTAACCGTGTTGTGACTTCATTCACAGGGCTATCGCGGGACTGACCGCTGCCCTTCCGCCCTCATGTCACGCTGATCTCGCTCGGCCGGCGAAGGGTCTGCGGCGCCCACGCCCGCTGATCAACCCCATGATCAACCTTCCCGCAATGATCAATCTCTGAAGATTGATCACCTTGACAAGCAACCTGCCTCGATCAACGATCCGATCTCGGCTGTAGCGCCGGTGTCCTCACCGGCGGGCTTGGCGGCGATGAGGACATCGCCGCTACAGGTCATCGGCGCAACCTGCGTAATCTGTGGATATGCCAGAACTCTCGAATTCCCAAACCCGACTCCCGACTGCCGACTCCCGACTCCCTACTCCGGTCTTCCACGACCCCAAGCATCACATCAAAATCTATCAAGGCGATTGCCTGGAGATTCTCGCCGCGATTCCCCCGGACTGCGTGGACCTGATTTTCGCCGACCCG